>Ga0163144_10009410_pt1 | contig 20991 bp, 14 predicted proteins | sample OliLak19BULKMAT1_FD_123175 | JGI IMG/M metagenome (GOLD analysis project Ga0163144, IMG submission 123175) | Freshwater microbial mat bacterial communities from Lake Vanda, McMurdo Dry Valleys, Antarctica - Oligotrophic Lake LV.19.BULKMAT1 | ecosystem: Environmental > Aquatic > Freshwater >... | reverse complement strand
GGCCGTCGTCGGCGGAGATGTGGAAGAGGAGCGGGTCGTCGATGGTGATGTCGGAGTCACGGCGGTTGGAGAACCAGTGCAGGTAGGAGACCACGGCGGTTGGGTGAGCGGAGAGGTCAATGGCGGGTGAGGTGAGGGTGGTGGTGCCGTTGTCGACGTCGCCGCCGTTGGTGTTCGCGGCGTTGTTCTGGCCGGTGAAGGCCATGGCGGTTGAGGGGGCCAGGGGGTTGTCGTCGTGGTCGGGCTGGGAGGCGGTGGGGTTTGGATCGCCGCGGACCCAGCGACCCGCGGTGGCGGTGTCTCCGGGGGCGAGGTAGGACCAGCCCTGATCGGAGGAGAAGGTGTCGGCGAAGACGGTGGTGGTGTCGCGGATGGGGATGACGGCGGGGGCGGCGGCACCGGCGGGGGGCCAGTTGTGGCGGATGTTGTCGGTGCCGACGGCGCTGAGATAGAGGTTGGCGTCTTGCCCGCAGGCGGGCAGAGCGGGCAGATCGGCGGTCCATGTGGAGGAGCCGACGCGGGTGAGGGCGATGGTGGAGAAGGGGCCGGTGTTGCCGATGCGGTAATGGGCGATGGGGTCGGGCTGGGCGTGGGGATCGACGCGGCCTGGGGAGAGGTCGATCATGAGGGGCGTGGGGGCGTTGGTGTCGAGGGCGGGCGGGAGGCCAAGGCGGAAGGAGAGGTAGAGGGGGCGCTCGCGGAGCCACTGGGCGAGGCGTGTGACGCCGGCGATGAACTCGAGGCCGGTGGGGACGATCTGGGTGTTGGAGAGGACGAAGCCGCCGGGGCCGGCGGAGGCGGGGCGGAGTTCGAGAGTCCAGGAGATCATGCCCTGATTGGCGGCCCAATCCTGGAGGCAACCGCTGAAGAGGTAGAGGACCGCGCCGCCGGGACCCGGGTTGTACACCTTGCCGCCCTGGGTGTGCATGGCGGAGATGACGTCGAAGGAGAGGGTGTTGTTGCGGGCGTGATCGGGGTGGCGGTCGTAGGCGTAGCCCCATGATTCGAGGAGGAGCTGGCCGTAGGTGTGGACATCCATGTGGGCGACGAGGTTCGGCTGGGCGAGCATGAAGGCGGAGAGTGCGGCGGTCTCGGGCTCGGAGAAGGGTGCGGGGCCGCGGTAGGTTCCGCTGCCGGGGGTTGGGCTGGAGCCGGAGTTGAGGCCCCACTGGTGGGACCAGTTTCGGTTGAGATCGACGCCAAAGGTCCCGTTGCCGTTGTTGCGGCGGTTGAGGCGCCAGAGACGGTCTGGGCCCCAGGTGTAGACGTAGCCGTCGGGATTGACGCTGGGGACGATGATGATCTCGAAGTTGTCGAGGATGAGGGTGGCGTCGGGGTCCGAGCCGTAGGAGGTGACGAGCCAGTCGGCCAGGTACATGGTGGTCATGACGGTGAGCCACTCGCGGGCGTGCTGGTTGGAGTTGAAGAGCAGGGCGGGGCGCGTGCCGGGGGCGATGGTGGGGGCGTTGAGTCGCATAACGAAGATGTCGCGGCCTTCGAGTGAGTTGCCGGCGGTGGTGCGTGTGACCATGTCGGGGCGGGCGGCGACGAGGGTGTCGACGTAGGCGGACACGGAGGCAATGTCCTTGAAGTCGTCGAACCAGGCGTCGGTGGGTGCGTCGGGGGCGAGCAGGGCGCGCGGAACGGTTGCGAGGCGGGCGGTCTCGGCGTCGATGAGGGTCTGGACGTTTGGGATGACGATCTCGAAGGTGAGGCCGGCGTCGCGCATGGCGGCGAGGCCCTCGGGTGAGACGCGGTACTCCTGCTCGCCGATGGCCGCGGCCTCTCCCCAGTGGTCGGGGCTGATGGCGAGCATGGTGCGCAGGTCGCGGAGGGTGTTGAGCGTGACGCGGACGACGGCGTGGTTGTCGTAGCGGACGCGGGGTTCGGCGTGAGCGGTCACAGCGGGCTGGGTCGGCTGCGCGTGGGCGAAGGTGGTAAGGCAGCAGAGCAGAGCGAGCGTGCGGCGCATGGAGAGTCCCCCGTGTTGGACGGGACCATGCTACCCGTTGGGGAGCTGGGAACGAAGAGGAGTTGGTGGAACGGGCGAGATGGGCTTGTGGGCGCGTGCGGGAGAATCACACCGGTCGCTCAGAGCCGCGGCGGGTGGCACGGGATGGTCGGGATGCGATGAGGCTTAGACGGCGACGCGGAGGGCGCGCTGGTTGAGGTCGTCGGCGAGGCGTTGGGCGAGTTCGCGGGACTCGCAGCGCTGCATGGTGGCCCAGCCGCCGCAGGCGGGGGTGGGGCCTGCGGAGCGGCCGATGCGTGTCCAGACGTACCACTCGCCGGACTGGTCGGTGTCGGCGCGGAAGGCGGGAGAGGAGTAGGCGGAGCGGAAGGGGTGTGAGTCGGCGGTGGCGGTGGTCGCGTCGGGTTGCCCGGTGAAAGGCTGCCCGGCGAAGGGATCCGCGTTGAAGGGATCGGTGGAGAAGGGCGCGGCGGAGAACGGGGTGTTGTGTTCAGTGGCCATTCCAAACCTCCGTGCGGGGGGCCGTCGCCGACCTTGCGTTCCTACGAGGTCGGACAAGGCATGTTCGCAGAAACGGGGAGGGTTTGTCAAGGAATGGCTGAGAGAATGTGAGTGGGACGTTAGCGTGGGCAAACTTTGTGGAGAAACCTGGTGGTGGGGGATGTCGGTTGTCCGGTTTGAACACGAAGGACGCGAAGAGAACGCGAAGGCCTGGGATGGGATGGGGCGAGCGGGGGCGCGGCGATCATGGCGGAGCCGCACCCCGGGTCCGCTTGGCGACCTTCGCGTCACGTTGCGACCTTCGCGTTGAAACGGGCCACCGTGTGCCGCCGAAGCGCCCGCGACCGCGGGTCACTTTGACTTGACGTAGTTGAGAGTCGAGGGGGCCAGGCCGAACTCGGGGGCGGGTTCCACGCCGAACTCGCAGGCGATCGCCTTGAGCATGGCGTGGTGGTGGACGGCGTGGTGGAAGGCGAAGTGCAGTTCGCGGCCCAGGGAGGAGTCGAGCGTGGCTTCCGCGCCGTCGGCGGTGAGCATGACCTGGATCTGGACCGGGCCGCGGAGGGCGCGGTCGTCGAGGGACTCGACGCGGCGGCGGAGGGCGTCGATGGCCTGGATGGCGACGGCGGGCGCGGTTTCCATCGGGACTTCGCGGCTGCGGCGGTCGTAGTCGATGGGCTGTCGCGTGTCGAGGCAGGCGAGGGCGGCGGCGAAGTGGTCGACGGTGTGGCGGACGTGCTTGCCGATGGTGCCGCCCTTGATGGACTGGCTGGTGCGGGTGTAGACGTCGGGGGGCAGGGCTTGGATGAAGCGGGAGCACTGATCGAGGATGGCGGAGACGGCGGCGGCGACGGGGGGGCAGGAGCAGGAGCCTGTGCAGGCGGTGGGGGTCGGTGCAGGAACTGGACGGGCAGGGGCGTTTGTGGGCATCGGAGGCATCCTTGCGGGCGGGGTCGGGAGCGAAGTCGCGTCCCTCCCGGCACATCGGCGTGGCCCGGGGACTGTGTGCAGGATAGGGGAGTCTGTGGGAGAACACAGCGGGAAGTTCCGGCAGCCGCGAGAGTTCCGGCACCCCCCCACTCTTGGCCCTCCCGCCATTCGGGACGACCGGAATCGAGGGAGTGGGGCGCGAGGGGCTATGCTGGAGCCCCATGCCAGACTCGGCCAAGATTGATGCCAGCCAAGAGGGAATCGCGGCACCGGACGCTTCGCGGAGTCTGCCGCCAAAGGAGAGGCCGGGTTGGCCTCGGGCGTCTTCGAAGGAAGAGCGGAAGCTGCTGGTGGGGCCTCGCTCGCGGCGGGAGGAAGCGGGACGGGTCTTTCGGATCGCGATGGAGTTCGTGCGGGGGTTCCGGAAGCTGCACTTCATCGGGCCTTGCGTGACGGTGTTCGGTTCGGCGCGGTTCAAGGAGGACTCGCCGTATTACGAGATGGCGCGGCAGGTGGGGCGGGAGCTGGCCAGGGCAGAGTTCGCGGTGATGACCGGAGGCGGGCCTGGCATCATGGAGGCGGCCAACCGCGGGGCGCGGGAGGGCGGGGGGCTGTCGCTGGGGTGCAATATCGTGCTGCCGTTGGAGCAGGAGCCCAATGCGTATCTGGACCGGTTCATCGAGTTCCGGTACTTCTTCGTGCGCAAGGTGATGCTGGTGAAGTACTCGTCGGCGTTCATCGTGCTGCCGGGCGGGTTCGGGACGCTCGATGAGCTGTTCGAGACGGTGACGCTGGTGCAGACGCGGAAGGTGACGCAGTTCCCGATCATCCTGATGGGGACGGACTATTGGGCGCCGTTGCTGGAGTTCATCCGGCACTCGATGGTGGGTGCGGGGACGATCTCTCCGGAGGACCCGGGGCTGATCAGCGTGACGGACTCGCCGGAGCGCGCGATTGAGATCTTGATGGAATCGGCGAGAGTGGTGAAGGGGCCCGAGCCGTCGGGGATTCTGGGGGAGCAGGCGCCGAAGAAGCGGGCGACGGTGGTGGAGGCGTTGGCGCATCCGACGGAGTAGGTGGCGGCGTGAACGCGGGTTGTTCGCCCGGAGGGCACACCAAGGTAGCCATGCGTTTCAACGCCTGGCAAGGGCGATCCATTGCCATCTCGCCGGGAGGGCGAGTTACTGCTTCGTCGACCCGCCGGGCGGTGAGCTCCATTGGCGTCTTCGGGGGGCTGAAGCCCCTGGCTACCTTCGGGCGGCCTCCGGGCGGAGAGGCGGAGCGACGGACGACCGCGTGGTTGAGTTGATCAATGTGAACATTCTGATCAAGTGAGAACGAGCGCCAGGACGCCGAGCCAGCAGGCGAGCAGCGCGAGTTTGAGTTGGCGGGCGGTGCGGTCGATGGGCAGGCGGGCGGCGGGGAGGTTGGCCAGGGCGCGGACGCGGCGACGGCGGAGGGAGATGGAGCCGTGACGCCAGGAGAGAGAATCGGGATCAACCCCGTTGAGGCTGGCGACCGACGCGAGGGCGGCGGCAACGGTGAGGGCGGCGGCGGGGTCGATGTTCGGCGAACCAGGCGGTGAGAGCAGGCGGGCGGCGTGGGCGTCGGCCTGCCACTCGAAGCGACGGCTGACCACGCCCAGGATCGGCACGCCAAGAAAGATGGCGGCGGCGAGGCCCGCGAGTTCGACCATGCCGTCACCGAGTCCCGCGGCGAGCGCCGCCCGCGCGGCGAGTTCGCTGGTCAGCAGCAGCACGCCCGCCATGCCCGCGATCAGCCACGCGACGTGGTGGTGGCGGAGGTGGCCGATCTCGTGGGCGGCGACGGCCTGAACGTGCGGGGCGGGCATGGACTCGAGCAGGGCGTCGGTGAAGATGAGGTAGCGCCAGCGAGGCAGCGCGCCCAGGACGGCGGCGTTGACCGACAGGCCGCGGGTCCGCCAGACGAGGATGCGGCGGATGCGCGCGCGGCTTTGGGCGCAGAGGGCGGTGATGGCGTGATGCAGAGGGCCGGTGGCGAGGGGGACGGTGTCCCAGATGCGGCGTTGGAGCAGGGGCATGAAGGCGAGTGCGGCGATGACGCCGACGACTTGCAGCATGGCGGCGATGGTGATGGGTGAGTCGGGGTCGAGCGACCAGGCGGGGAGCCAGACGGCCCAGGACTGGCCGGACTGCGCGGCGGAAAGGATGCGGGCGGCCAGCCAATCCAGGGCGCGGGAGAGCGACATGAGGACCACGATGGGCACGAGCATGAAGAGGGTGGAATCGCGGAGACGGGCCAGGGTGAACTGGGCGCGAGTGGGGATCTCCCAGAGCGGACGCCCCGTGTCGAGGTGGCGAAGCAACGTGGCCTCGCGCAGGCGGCGCTCGACGGGGGCGAGCGACCACCAGGACGCGGCCATCAGGAGCGAGAGCAGGACGAGGGCGAGGAGTTCGCAGAGGTAGAGGGCGATGGAGGGCGGGATGGCGGGCAGGGCCGCGGCCAGGGCCAGGCCCGAGAGTTTGACCCACCCGAAGCAGAGTGCGGTGGTGGCGAGCCAGATGCAGGAAGCGGAGCGGAAGAGGGCGGAGACACGGGAGGCGCGGAAGGGGGCGTGGTGGTCGCCTTGCTGGTCGATGGCGCGGGCGGCGGCGCGGCAGAGGTGGTGGGTGATGAGCCAGGCGAGGGCGAGCGGCGAGCTTGCCAGGAGGAGGGAGAGGGCGGCGGCGAGGGCGGGTTCTGCGCCGGCGGCGGTGAAGAGTTGCGCGAGCGGGGCGTTCCACTGGTCGGACGCGCTGGCGTGGATGGCGAGCGCGGCGGCGATAAGGAGGATGTGGAGCACTGGGAGACGGTACACGCGCGGCGGGTGTGGGGTTCGGCGTGGGGAGCGGACGAGGATGGGGGTCGGGGAGCAGAATCGGCCTCGCGAGCGGTCGGCCACTGTCCGAGCCCGGCTCGCATCCAAGCTTGCCGGGTGCGTGTGACCACGGCGTGTCGGACGCCGGGTGTAACGGGCGAGGTCAGGGGCGTCCATTGGCCGCGTGGTGGGCGATTGCTTGCGCAGCCGGTTCTGTTTGGTGGGGGGCCCGCGTGGTTCTCAGCGCGGCAGTTCGCCCAGGTCGATGACGACGCCGTCGGGGGTGTAGTAGTCGACGGTCAGGCGTCGCGCGCGGAGGCTGGTGAAGACCAGGCAGTTGCGGCGTGTGCCCCAGGCATAGCGGAGGTCGCCCTCGCTGGGACCCGCGTGGTCGACCATCTCGGTCTGCGAGGCGTGGAAGTGGAACGCGGCCAGGGAGCGGTCGCCCTGGCGGATCATGTCCTCGGATTCGGGGAAGGCCATGTCGCCCTCGCGAGCGGCCGAGCGGGGGACGAAGAGCAGGGGGCGGACGCCGCCGACGCGGGGGACGTGCTGGATCAGCCCGCCGTACTCGGTGGTGCGGTCGGCGCGGTCCTGATCGAGGTGGAGCCAGAGGGGCTCGAGGAAGGCGGGGTCGACGATGGCGGTGTCGAGCACGAGCAGGGAGAGGGCGTCGCCCCAGGAGAGGGCGGCGCGGTGGTGGTCGAGGGTTTCGGGCAACAGGTCGCCGCGGTTGTCACGCTCGACGCGGCGCTGGAAGTTGGGACGGCCTGAGAGGCGGGAGGCCATGTCGGAGAGGATGTCCTCTCGCGAACGGGTGAGCCAGACGGGCTGGTTGGCGGCCGTCCAGCGGATCGGTTCGAGGTGTCGGATGGCAAGGCGGTCGCGCTGGGCGTCGGTGAGGGCGGCGACGGCGGGGCTTACTTCGGCGCGCCATGCGCGGTTCTCCGCACTCTGCGGGGAGTAGAGCGAGCGGACCCAGTCGACCTCGGCGGGGGTGTTCGGGAGGGCGGCCAGTTCGGCGGCGCAGGCGCGCATGAGGGTCACGTCGGCGTTGGATGTCGTTGAGGAGACGGTGGCGAGCAGGCGACGGCGCTCGGAGCCGGAGGGGTCGAGGCGGGCGATCACGGTCCAGGCGTCGGCGCGGGTGCGCTGGTCGAAGTTGGCGCCAGCGGGGCCCGGGTCGGTGCGGGGATCGAGGAAGACGCCGAAGGCCAGGTCAAAGAGGGGGACGCCGGGGTTGAGTTCGCTCAGGGCCCAGCGTTCGGCGCGGTCGCCCTCTTCGACGGCGGAGACGATGCGGGAGTACGAGCGAATGAGGGCGGGGGTGGCGTCGGTCCAGGCCTTGTCGACGCAAAGGCGGCTGAGCAGGGCGACCATGCCGCGGGATTGCTCGCGGGGGAGAACGAGTTTGACGAGTTCTCGGGTGTCGTCGACGCCGGTGGGGTCCGGGTCGGAGGCGAGGAGTTCGACGGCGCCGGCACGGATCTCGAAGGGCTCGGCATTGGACCAGGCGATGTCCTTGAGGCGCTGGCGGGCGGGGGCGCGGTCGGCGGTCTGGACCGCGGCGGACCAGGCATCGCGCATGCGGACGAGGCGCTGGTCGATGGAGCCTTCGCGGCTGGAGAGGGCGCGGAGGGAGGAGGTGTTGGTGTCGGGTTGAGCGGAGGAGGAGGGGGAGGAGGAGCAGGCGGGGAGGGTGGCGAGGGCCGCGAGCAGGAAGGGGGCGGCGCGAAGATGGCGGGCGACGCGTGCCCCGCTGGAGATTCGAGCGCCGACCGAGAGCCAGCTGCCCCTTGTGCGCGGCGGGACTGCGGCGGGGGAGCGCGGCATGGAGCGGCGAGACTGTCGGGAAGAATCGAGCATCGGGGGGAGTCTACACTTGTGCGAGTCCATGGAAAGCACGGGCACCATCTCGGCGGACCTGAACGGTCGCGTGCAACGCGTGATCGAGTTGATGCGTCCGGCGGTCCAGAGCGACGGCGGTGACATCGAGTTCGTGGACGTGACACCTGAGCACGTCGTGCGGATTCGGCTGCACGGGGCGTGCGTGGGGTGCCCATCGTCGAGTATCACGCTGCAGCACGGGATTGAACGGAATCTGAAGCACCATGTGCCGGAGGTTCGCGGGGTCGCGGCGATTGAGTGAGGGTTGGATGCGTCGCGGCGCGCGAGTCAAGTCGGTTCCACAGATTCGAGGTTGATCCACAAGCGGTCCACAGGTTGTGGGGAGTGCGGCTGTGGATTGCGCAGTTGTTGCGCAAGTCTTGGATGAGGTGGAAGTTGAGGGGGTCGGGACCACCCGGTGATTTGACTCTGGCGCGGAGGAAACCTATCGTTTTGCGAACGACATTCCTCCACATTGTTCTTGGGGTGTGTCTGGTCGTAGGTATAGTGGATGTGGTGGGACGTGGCGGGCTTCCCGCGGGCGCGGGAAAAGGTGGAGCAAGCACGATGCTGGTCATCACAAGGCGAGAGGGCGAAGAGGTCGTGATCGGCGACCCGCGCAACCCGATAGGGATTGTGCGGATCGCGTCGGTCAAGGGCGAGCGCGTGCGCGTGGCGTTCGACTTCCCGAGGGAGGTTGATATCCATCGGCGCGAGATCGCGGACCAGATTCTGGAAGAGGGGCCGCAAGTGATCGGCGAGATCAGGCCTGTGCGCAAGGGCGTGGCCGAGGCCCGGTGAGCGGGCGGCGCGGCAGGTGAGTGGCGGGATGCACGGTGGTGCGAACGCGACGCGCGAGCGAGCGCGGCGGCGTGTTCGCCGAGAGGACTCTACAAAGCCAGAGGCGGGAGCGGGGCGGTAATCCCGGAGGTGGCGGTGCGCACGGGCCGTCCCGCTTGCCGGCGCGTCGCGTTCGCATGGCGGCACCCGTCGCCCGGAATCACTCTGGCTTGGGGCCCGACATGTCGTAGACCCAGGCATCGGCGTTGCGGTTCCAATCGAGGACTTCGCTGGCCTTGAAGAAGAGCTTGAGTTCGCGTTCGGCGGCCTCGGGGGAGTCCGAGCCGTGGATGAGGTTGAAGGAGTTGGAGACGCCGAAGTCGCCGCGGATGGTGCCGGGATTAGCCTTGGAGCCGAAGGTGGCGCCCATCATGTTGCGGCTGATGGCGATGGCGTCGTTGGCGCGGAGGGCCAGAACGAGCACGGGGCTGGAGGTCATGAAGCGGACAAGGCCGGGATAGAAGGGGCGGGCCTTGTGGGCCTCGTAGTGGGTGGCGGCGAGTTCCTGGCTGATCTGCATCATTTTGCAGCCGACGACCTGGAAGCCCTTGTCCTCGAAGCGGGAGAGGACTCGGCCCATGAAGCCGCGCTGGACGGCGTCGGGCTTGAGGATGATGAGGGTGGTCTGCATGGGAGGCTCTCCTGTGAAAACGCGGGGCCAAGCATAGGCCGGGGCGGCGCGGAGTTGGGAGTGCGGGACTCGCGCGAGTGGACGATCGCACCAGTCGCGCGGCCCGGAGCAGCCGCGGACTGGTGGCACCCTGATGGACTACCCGACCGCCGCGATCGCTTCCATGGCGACCTTTGCGCCGTGGTGGAGGCCCGCGACCTGGATGACGCCCCGGGCGGGCTTGGCGTCGGCCATGATGCGGGCGTAGGCGGCGTTGACCTCGGGCCAGGCGGCGATGTCGGCGAGGTAGATGGTGACGCGGAGGATGGCGGCGGGTGAGCCGCCGGCGGCCCGGACGATGGCGAGGACGTTGCCCAGGGCGAGCTCGGCCTGGGCGCCGGGGGTGAGGGCGGGGTCGGGGGTGGTTGAGCCGGGGGCGATGGGGAGCTGGGTGGAGATAAAGAGCAGGCCGTTGTGGGCGATGGCCTGGGCGTAGTGGCCCAGCGGTGTGGGGGCGTGCGGGGTGGAGATGTGGTGCATGGGGGATTGTTGGGAGGTGATACGAACTCGCGATGGAACTCGGGCGGCGTGCCACCGATCGCTAGGTTGAGCGATTGGTGCCTCGGTCACAACCGGCCGACCCGCACCGATCGTGCAGAGCCCCGATCGGTGGCACGCCCGAGTCGCAACAACGGTCCGTATGAGAGAGCGCGTCGCGAGTCCGGGGCGTGCGCCACGTCGTGCGCAGCGCTGAAGGCGCATCGAGAAGTTGCGGCGGTTGGTCGTGACCACTGCCCCCACCGTCAACTTCGCAGAGCCTGGTTGACACCTCCCCCGCACGCGGGTGAGGGGGGGTTCAGTCGGACAGATCGTTGGCGGTGATGGGGTCGCCGTTGGGTAGGCCGCGGTTCCAGACTTTGTCGCCCTTGACCATGAGGTATTCGCGTCGGCCCTTGAGGTCGAGGTATGGGCACTCGCTGGCGCCGGTGATGGACTTGGGGGCGGGGGGCGCGAGTTTGGAGTTGCCGGAGCCTGGCACGCACCAGCGGACCTTGCCCTTGAGAATCCAGGGCTTGAGATCGAAGTCCCACTTGTCGACCGGGATGACCGAGCCGGTCTCGCCGAAGAGGGTGCGCCAGGAGTAGGAGGTATCGGGCCAGTCGGCGGTGAGGTCCCTGGCGTGCGGCTTGGGGTCGGCGAAGTAGGCGATGGTGTAGGCCTTGTAGCCGGGGGTCATGGCGACCTCGCCGATGACGGCGGTCATGTTTCCAAGTTCGAGCAAGCGCGGGATGACGTAGGGGACTTCGGGCCCGACGGCGGCTTCGAGCGTGGGGCCGATGACCTTTTTGCCCTGGAAGTGAACGCCGCCGCGGAGGCCGCAGAACGTGTAGGGGACAGGCGGAGCGGGGCGCTTGGCGCCGGGCTGCCACCACGGGCCGTCGAGGCCGAAGGGGTCGAAGGAGCGGAGCAGGGGCTTGCCCGTGAGGGGGCAGGTGGAGAGTGTGATGACGGGGAGGCGGTCGAAGTACTCGTGAAGGGCGGCCTCGGCGTCCTTGGAAGCGGCGAGCGCGGCGGTGCGGTCGCTGGCCATGACGGCGGTGCGATAGCGCACGATGGCCTTGGCGTGGCGGGCCAGGAGCTCATCGCGTTCGGACTTGGAGAGTGCTTGGGTGAGCATTGTGTTCTCGCGACGCGCGAGGGCGTGCGTGCGATCCTTGGTGGTTGATTATCCGCCGGTTTCGATTTTGTTTCCGGGGAGTTTCTCCCAGTCGTCGTAGTGCCAGGCCAGGCCGTGCTCTTCGTAGAACTCTTTCATCAGGCGGCGTGCCTCGTCCTTGGAGGAGGCGGTGATGCCGATCTTGCGGCCGTCGGGGGTGTAGATGGTGATGGGGGGCTGTGGCCCGGCGTTCTGTCCGGCCTTGTTGGGATTCTGGCGGTCGGTCCATTCGTCGTGTGCGCCGTGCTGGATGAGCTTGGCGCCCATCTCGGTGTTGAGTTCGCCGCGGATGCCGGTGGTGTCGGCGACGAAGGAGCCGTCTTTGTTGTAGACGCCGTGGAGGTCGTAGTCGCCATGGAAGCGGACGCCGTCGCTGGTGCGGACGACGACGAAGTTGTCGGCGTCGATGACGGAGTAGCCCATGTCGTTGATCTTGTGGCTCTTGAAGTAGTCGTAGCGTTTGCGGAACTCGGAGTTGGCGTCGGCCATGTTCTGGGCGACGGTCTTGCCGTTGAGGAGTTGCTCGTTGGTGATTTTGGGGAAGGGATCGCCGATGTCGGCCAGTGTGTTGTGCGTCGTAACGGTGTGGGCGGGGTCGAAGCAGACGACGCCCTTGTAGGGGCCTTCCTTGGCGGTCTTGGCCTTCATGGTCTCGGGCTTGCCCTCGTAGACGATGGGCTTGCCCTGTGGGTCGATATCGCCGGTCTTTCCGATGAACTTGACGCCGTCGGCGTTGCCGTCGCGGACGACGATGTACTGCTGCTTCTGGGCGGCTTTTTCGGCGAAGAGGCGGTCGTCGAGGTCGCGCATGCCGCGGGTGGCGGGGGGGTCGGGGGCGGGCCAGACGCGGGGAACGCGTGGGCGGCCCTTGGGCGGGGGGACGCTGGTGGGATCGGTGCGGGTCTGGGTCTGGTGGTCGTCCTGGGTGCGGGTGGTGCTGCCGCTTGGGGCGGCGGTGTCACCCTCGACCTTTGGCGTGCCGGTCATGTCGACTTCGGCGCCGGGGTCCTTGAGCTTTTCGAGGCGCGATGCCGGGGTGATGCCAGCGGCGTCGGGCACGCGCATGTTGTCCAGGTCGGCCTTGGTGCCCTTGATGCTGATGGCGGTCATCGTTCCGGCGATGACGGCCGAGCGGAAGAGTTCGAGCAGGGCGTCGGTCCTCTCCTTGGGGGAGAAGGAAGCGTTGCCCATGATCTTGTCGTACTGGGCCATCTGGTCGGCGGCGATGAGCACGCCCGAGACGCCGTCGGTGGCGACCTGACCGATGAGGGTGTACTTGACGACCTTACCGGCGGCGTTCTTGGTGAGCACGGTGGCGCCACGGACCCACATGCCCGCGCCGCCGAAGATGTTGCCGACGATGGTGAGCCCGTCAAGGCCGTCGGCCCGCCAGTCGCTGAAGCCCTCCTCGCGTCGCTGGGCGATGTTGATGACGGCGGCGGCGGAGGAGGTGAAGATGGAGGTCCAGATCATCGCCGAGATGACCTGGGAGCCGGGCACGGGAGCGATAAGGGTGACGACGCCCGCGACGACGGCGGCGCCCAGGGCGATCCACTCGAAGAACGAGGCGACCGAGTCCCAGTAGGAGGAGCCGTCGGTCTCCATCTCGCCGTAGTTCTGGTCCTTGTCAAAGAACTGGGGCGGGGAGATGCGGAGGATCTTGCCGTCTGGGTATCGGTTGCCGGAGTCCCAGGCCTCGTAGAGGGCGAGGATGGCCAAGGAGTCGGAGTCGCCGGAGCGTTCGTAGACGCCGGTGCGGACGCGGTCGAGCGGGTTGGTCCAGTCGATGAGCTTCCAGGTGTTTGTGCGCCCGGGCAAGCGGGCGAGGGTGACGCGGAGGCGGCTCTTGGTCTGGCTGGCCTTCTCGATGTGAACGCAGTTCACCTTGTACGCGGGGCAGGCGACGATCTCGGTGTGGAGGTCGGCGAGCTTCTGGGCGTTCTTGGAGAGCTGGTCCATGAACGCGTCATGCTCGGGCTTTTGCTTGGGGGTCGGCGGCTTCTGGGCGGCCACCAGCTCGACGGCGCGCTGGTAACGCACCGTCAGGATCATGGTGGCGTGGAGGTCGGGCAGGCCCTCGTTCTGGGCCGCGGCCAGCTCGGAGCCCAGAACGGTCCAGGCATCCTGGAGCCAGACCTCGTGGCTGCAGAAAAAGACGTTGCCGTTGCCGTCGACGACACGGGCAGTGACGGTCCAGCAGCCCTCGATGAGGCCGTCGAACTCGATGGTGACCTTGTTGCGCCAGGGGTCGGTGGGCTGGCGGATGACCTGGCTGTCGCCGAACCAGGAGCGGTCTCGGTCGTTCTGGTAGAACCAGCGGATCGACGAGTACCGGTGGTTGCCCGACCTGTACATGTTCAACTGGCCGCCGGTGATCTCGAACTCCATGACCGCGCCGTCGGCGACGGATCGCAGGCGCGGGGTGATGATGAGGCCATAGGGGTTTTCAGCCACCGCCGCCCCCTCCCGGCTGGAGTGCGCCGACTTTACCGAACTTGTTGTCGGTTTCAATCTCGATAGGCGTGTAGATCGGCGGTTCGATCACCTCGGCGGCTTCCTTGATCTCCTGGGCGTTGGTGGCGAGCAGGAACTCGAGCACGTCGCGCTCGTCTTGGGCCGGGAACTTGGTGTAGAGGTCCTCGATGAAGCCCTTGCCGGAGTAGGTGTTGAAATACTGGTCGTAGAACTTGACGAGGTTCCTGGTGGTTTCCTTGTCGTATTTGAGGATCTGGAGGAGGTCCTCCTGGGTGCCCTTGTCCATGGCGTAGCGGGCCTCGGCGGCCAGGCCCTTGGCGAGCACCTCGTGCAGGTCCTTGTATTCGAGGGTGAACTTGCCGGGGGGCGGGTCCTCGACCATGTCGATGCCCTGGGGGCCGAGCTGGCCTTCCTTGGTGTCCTTGTTGGCCCAGGTGATGGTGTATTTGGCCTCGGGGATGCGGTGCCCCTTGATGGTTTCGAGGCGGATGATGTAGGGGACGATGTGGCGGACCTTGAAGACGTGCTCGACGCCGGTGGAGACGCCCATCTTCTCCCACTTCTTGGGGATGAACATGATTCCGGGGTGGTCGGTGGAGGTGAACGACCAGTTCTTTCCGTCGGCGGTGGGCTTCCAGATGCCGTTGTCGGCGCGGAGGTGCTTGTTGATCTCGACGGGCACGTCGGTGCCCCAGTTGAAGCGAGAGAGGAACTTCCAGTCCAGCCCGTTGGCCTTCGCCAGCGAGTCGATGGAGTCCTTGTCGGTCACCTTGTGGCGGATGATCTCGACGATCCGCTTGAGGCTTGAGGCAGAAATCTTGTTGCTGGGCCAGACTTTCGTGGGGTCCTGGGGCGGCGGCGGCTGGCCCTCGCCCTTGAACTCGTAGCTGTCCTGCATGGTGGCGCCGGTGAGGTCGCAGGCCAGGTCACATGTGCCCTGGGGGATGTCATCGATGCGGACGATGCCGCCCGCGCTGGTGGTGTAGTAGTCCTCGATGCCATCCGGGAGCGTGATCTTGAGGCGGACCGACGACACAGGGTCGCCGGTCTTCTCGTCGACGACTTTGCAGGCGAAGAAGGTCTTGGCGGCGGGCGTGCGTGCGGCGGGGGCGGCGGGGGCGGCGCTGGCGGCGGCCTCGGTGACGCTGGCCATGAGGCGCGGGCGCCAGCGCCACTCGGGGGGCAGAATCATCATCCGCCCATCCTGGATGAGGCCGATGGCCAGTTCGATGAGCTGCGGGTCGCTGGCGCGCTGGACGCCGCTGGCGCCGGACTGGATCAGCATCTCGCGCAGGTCGGCCGCGCCGTCGCGCTCCTGGATGGCTTCACGCAGCGCGGAGCGGAGCGAAGACGTGTCGCGGAGCCACGAAGGCCCGTCACCCGGGCGCGGCGGCCAGGGGACGAGTTGGACCTGCTGCGCGTTCCAGCGGATTCTGATCGGCACCACCCCGCTCCGTCTTGGCCGCCTCGGTCGACCTGCGTCCCGAAGCCTGCGCCCCGGTGGTCTCGAGCCGCGGCCAAGTCTGAGCCAAGGTACGGCATGGGCGAGAAACCGACAAGTGGGGACAACCGCGTGGTTGGGTGGCGTGGGGGTTTTGGGGTCGGAACCGAGTTTCCGGGCGTGGGGTAGGGAGAGGAGCGGGCGGCGCAGGTATGCTGGGATCATGGGGTTGCGCGTGGCCCATGGAACGGGGGATGGCATGAACAGTGGACGCAGGACGGCTTTGGGGGCGTGGGCGGTCGCGGCGGGGAGCGTGGCGGGGTTGGCGCTGAGCGCCACGGGTGGTGCGACGAGGGCCGCTGGCGTCTGGCCGGGGCCGCCGACGGAGATCGCCCCCGTGATCTCTTTGCCCGAACGAACCTTGGCGGAGGTGGGCAAGACGAGGGTGATCGCGTTCCGGGCCGAGGGAGCGGTTGCAGGGAACGCGACCCCGGTGATGTCCGTCGATCCGGCGGGGGTGCTGGAGGTGGTGTCGCCGGCGTCGATCCTGGATGGGGAGTCGATCGGGTATGTGCGGGTGCGGGGGGTTGCGGTTGGCGAGGCGACGCTGAGTGTGGGAAGTGCGGTGATTCGAGTCAGTGTGGTTGGGCCCCGGGTTGTGGACGGCGACGGGGCGGATCGGCCCCGAGTCGTCGGGCCGGTGGCGGGCGCGTGCGTGTGGGGTGTGTTCTCGGTGGGTGTGGAGCGTCGTGTCGAGCCGGGGGATGACGAGGGGCGCCTCGTGTTGCGGCTTGGTGATGGGAGGGAGATCGAGGCGACGCGGGTGAGCGATGCCTCGATGGGGCCGGACCGGCGGGCGGTGTTTGAGGTGGATGCGGGATCGCTGGATGACGGGATGTGCGAGCTGACGCCGGTGGTGGTGCTCGCCGATGGGCGGGAGGGCGTGGGAAAGGCGGTGGGTGTGTTTGTGGTGAGGCCGGAGGGTGCCGAGTTGACGGCCGGCGAGGCGGAGGCGCGGTATGAGGTGGAAAGGCCGCGGCGATTCGCGGAGGGGCGCCAGAACGTCGGGCGGAGCCAGGAGGCGTCGGGCGGGGCGTACTTCAACAACTTCGGGTCGTACCCGGCGGTGTGCTTCCCGGTGACGGTGGAGCGTGCGGGTTGGCACCAGGTGTTCGTGCGCGCGATGGGGACGCTGGCGGGCGGGGAACTGCCTTGGATCGATGTGGTAGTGGATGGGGCGCAGACTCCCGTGACGGGTTCGGGGCTGGTGTCGATGCGTTGGCATCGGCTGGCGGTGGGCGGCCCTGTATGGCTGGAGGCTGGGACGCGGGTGGTCACGCCTTACTTCGCCAATGACTTCTATGTGGAGGGTGCGGCGGATCGGAATCTTCTCATTGACACGATCGAGGTGGCGCGGATAGGCCCGGTGGAGGTGCGGGCGGGCGAGGGCGGGAGGTTGCAGGGTTCGGGGGGACTGGTGATTCCGTCGCTGGACGGGGCGTTCGAAGAGCCGGGTGGGGCGATGGGCGGCGGATCGGGCGGCGCGATGGCGGGCGGCATGGCGGGCACGTCGTCGACGGGCGGGATGATGGGATCCATGAGTGCGATGGGCTCCATGGGCGGCCTGGGCGTGATGAGTGGCGGTGGCGTGATGGATTCAACGGGCATGATGTCTGCCCGCGACCCGATGGGGCTGGGGGTGGTGCCCGTGCGGATCGCGCTGGATCAGGTGCTCGAGGGGCGGTCGGTGACTGGGGACCTGCTGGTGGAGGGCCAGGCGTGGACGCCCGGGGTTGAAGGTGGTGCGTTGGCCGCGCCGCGGGTCGCGCTGCTGGTGAACGGGCGGGAGATGGGTCGGCAGCGGACGTTTGCGCCACGGTTCCTGGTGGATGCCGATGAGTTCGGGGATGGGGCGAACACGATTGAGATGGTGGCATGGGTTGGTGAGGGCGAGATCGGGGTGAGCGGGACCGATTCGGGTGGCGCGGGTGGCGCGGGACGCGCCGGTGGCGCCCATGGCGCGAGCGGCACAAGTGATACGGGTGGTTCGGAAGCGGCCCCGTCAACGGGGGGCGTGGTCGCGCGGACGCCGGTGCAGACCGTGCTGTTCGAGCGGGATGCGTCCTGGTATCGCGGCACGCCGCTTCGGACGCTCCGGTTCGGCATCCACGAGCCGGCGTGGGACGACAAGACGCGGGAGTTGTTCAAGACGGACCACTACCCGCGTGAGCGGCGTGCGGTGGGGATGTACTCGCGGGAGACGATCCGCCTTGAGTTGGCCGATGATCTCTCGGGCCGGTTCCGGGTGGGTGTTGAGGCGCTGGGGACGATGCTGGAGGGTGCGCCGGAGTTGACGTTTACGCTCGAGAGTGCGCGCGAGGGGCCAATGGAGTTGGGGGTGGTGCAGGCCGCGACGTGGTGGGACACGCGGTTTGTCGAGGTGTGCGAGGTGCCGGCGGGGCCCAAGACGCTGGTGGTGACGTTCACGAATGACCGGTATCAGCCCGGGGTTGGCGACCGGAATGTGTGGATCCAGTCGGTCGTGATGCGGGAGGAGCGGACGCCCGACGGCCGCGCGGACGGGGCGGCGGTGCCAGCGGTGTCGACAGCGCGGGATGCCGGGGGGGATGGTCAGGCGGTGAACGCCGCGCCGCTCGCGAGGCTGCTCTATCCGCGTGAAGGCGACGAGTTCTTCATGGCCGGCGCGGTGGTGGCCGAGGCCAGCGATGACCGCGGCGTCGAGCGGGTCGAGTTGATCATCGACGGCGTGGAGACGGGCGTGCGGCGTGGCGTGCGGATGCAGGGCGGGCCGATCGTGCTGCCGCTGCTGGCGCGCGGGCTGGAGCCGGGCGAGCACGCGATCAGCGTGCGGTCCTTCGACCAGGACGGCAATGTGGGCGAGGCCGGGCCCGTGATGGTGCGGGTGCTGGCCCGCGAGCCCGGCGGCGGGACCGAGTACGACCGCGCGGTGACAATGTTGGACCGCTTCGCGTTCGGGCCGGACGACGCGGAGCTGGCGGCGATCCTGTCGATGGGACGGTCGGCGTGGCTGGCGGATCGGCTGTCGCGCGGGCTGGATGAGGCGGGCGAGATGACGGCCATGGGGCCGGGGTTGATCTGGTTTGAGGATGGACGGTACGACTACGGCCCGCCGCGGCGTGCGCTGGAGCATCTGTATTACACGCCCAACCCGGCGCGGGCCCGGTTCGTGCTGTGGGCCCAGAACCACTTCTCGACGTGGATCAGGAAAGCGGAGGGTGATCGCAAGTGGCGTGAGCACGCGGAGTTTGCGAGGCTGGGGGCGGCGCCGTTCCAGGACCTGCTGCTGGCGTCGGCGCGGAGCCCGGCCATGCTGCGGTATCTGGACCAGGACCAGTCGTTCGCGGGACGGCTTAACGAGAACTACGCGCGGGAGATCATGGAACTGCACACACTGGGCGTGGACGGCGGGTACACGCAGGCCGACGTGACGAACCTGGCGGGCGTGCTGACGGGATGGACCGCGTCGACGCTTGGCGAAGCGGTTGCCGGCGGCGGGCCACGCGGGTTCAACTTCAGGTTCGATCCCTCCGTGAGCGAGGGCGAGGCGACGCGGGTGGTCGGGGTCGCGCTGCCGGCGGCGGCGCGGAGCGAGCGGTACGACCGCGCCCTGTTCGTGATCGAGGCGCTGGCGGCGCACCCGAGCACGGCCAGGTACATGGCGACCAGACTGTGCGAGAGTTATGTGTGCGTGCCCGCGCCCGAGGGGTTGGTGGACGCGCTGGCGGGAGAGTTTGAGGCCACCGGCGGCGACATGGCGGCGATGCTGCTGGCGATGAGCGAGCACCCGGAGTTCTGGGCGGCGACAAGGGCCCGGCGGATGACCACGCCGCTGGATTACTGCCTGCGGCTTTCGCGTGGCGCGGCGTGGCACCACCCGTGGCGGATGAGCGAGTACCTGCAGCTCGCGGGCTTCCAGATCTTCGATCGGTCCACGCCCGACGGGTATCCAACCGAAGACTCGGCGTACGGGGATTCCAACGCGATGATCCAGCGGTGGTCGCTGGCGCAGGAGGCGTCGTGGGCACTGGGGAACTTGGCGCCCGATGCGTGGAGGTGGGATGGGTTGCGGGCCGACCGGGCGTGGGCCCAGCGGGTGGTCGATGCGATCGCGATCGGGCTGACGGGACGGGTCCTCGGCGAGCGGTCCAACCAGGCGACTGTTGACCTGCTGATGGACAGCGAGGGATCGGTGTCGGAGCGGGTGCGGATGATCGGGGCGGTTGTTGGGCAGATGCCGGAGGGGAATCTGAAGTGAGTCGAGCCGGGTGCGTGAGCACGCGACGCGCGCTGGGCCCGGTCGACGCTTGGTGGCCCAGCAACGAGGGCGAGATCGGGCGAGGTTCTTGGTCGCACGGTGCTGGCCGCACGCGCGGCCGGTTCTGTCTGAGCTTCTCACACGCGCTTCAGCGGGTCGCGGTCGGTGGTGCTGACGCGAAACTCGACGGGTTTGAGAGAGTCGGTCAGTCGGCGGGCCAGGCGGGGCAGGTAGCCGCGCTCGGTGTTGGTGTGCCCGGCGAGCACAACGTTGACGCCCGAGTGCAGGGCTTCGAGGATGCTGTGGTGGGTCATCTCGCCGGTGACGAAGACGTCGCACTTCTCGCGGATCGCCAGGGCCAGGGCATCGGAGCCGGAGCCGGCGACGACGCCGATGGTGCGGCGGGGCGGGTCGGCCTCATCGGTAAGCGCGATCTGGAGGCGTGCGACGCCCAGGTGGTCGCGCAGGCGGCGGGCCAGTTCGGCGACGGGCACGGGCTGGTCGAGCACGAGGCGGCGGCCGGGGCCGATGCCACGGCGCGGCTCGCCGTGCAGGTCGTACACGTCGATCACGGGTTCCTCATAGGGGTGGAACTCGCGGAGGGTCTCGACGGCGATGGGCAGGGCTCGCTTGGAGCAGACCATCTCGAGGCGACTCTCGGGCACGGTCTCGACCTGGCCGGGCGAGCCGACTGCGGGTGCGGTGCCCTCCATGCCGAAGAATGAGCCGGTGCCGGGGCTGGCGAAGGCGCAGACGCGGTAGCGACCGATCATCCCGGCGCCCGCGCTGGCCAGGGCCATGCGGAGTCGGTCGACGTCCTTCTCGGGGACGAACGTGACGATCTTGACCTCGCGCGTGGGGTCGGGCTGGGTGGAGGGGGTCAGGGCACGGCAATCACCGGGGATCACGCCGCCGTCGGCCGAGAGGCACTCACACAGCCAGTCGGTCAGACCGCCGGGGGCGGCATCCAGGGCGGTGTGCGGTGAGTAGATGGCGATGCCGGCTTCGATGGCGCGATAGATGATGCGTTCGCGGGCGGTGGCGTCGGTGATGGCTTTGAGGGGGTTCCAGATGGGTGGGTGATAGGCAAGGATGGCCGCGGCTCGGGCGGCAATGGCCTCATCGAGCACATGTTCGGTCAGGTCGATGGTGAGCAGGACGGGGCCGGTGAGCTCGTCGGCGCGGCGTCCGACGTGAAGTCCGACGCGGTCCCAGGATTCGGCCAGATGGGGCGGGGCGAGTCGTTCGACAGCGGCGACCAGGTCGGCAACGGTTGGGCGTGGCATCGGGGTCTCCGGCGGGCGGTTGGCGCGGGCCGGGGATGGTAAGCGTGGGGGGTGGTGGTCGGGAGGAGTGTCAGCGTCGGCGGCGTGGGGTGTTGAGGCGCCGGGGACGATGCCAAAGCGCGTGACCGATGGGCCGGTCTGGGCATCAGCGCTGCTGGCTACGTCGCACGCCAGTATCATGGCGAACGCCGAGCCG
>Ga0163144_10009408_pt1 | contig 20994 bp, 19 predicted proteins | sample OliLak19BULKMAT1_FD_123175 | JGI IMG/M metagenome (GOLD analysis project Ga0163144, IMG submission 123175) | Freshwater microbial mat bacterial communities from Lake Vanda, McMurdo Dry Valleys, Antarctica - Oligotrophic Lake LV.19.BULKMAT1 | ecosystem: Environmental > Aquatic > Freshwater >... | reverse complement strand
TCGCCGCCCCGGCTGGCTCGTCCTGTGGCGCGGATGGATGAAATTGCAGTGCATGCTCGACGGCTATAGGGCCGCGCAGCGAGCAAGATGTGGGTAAACTTAAGGCGTTGCCCCAGCCTACCGAGCGCAAAGAAAAAGGGACCGCTGCCCACTAAGGACAACGATCCCTCGATTCGCAAATCGCGAAGCTGGACTCCAACCTGGGTTGGAACTACTTCTTCTTCGCGGTCTTCTTCTTGGCGGTCTTCTTCTTGACGGCCTTCTTCTTGGCGGTCTTCTTCTTCGCTGCCTTCTTGGGGGCTGCCTTCTTCTTGGCAGCCTTCTTCTTGGCAGCCTTCTTCTTCTTGGCCACAGTCAATCCTCCTTAAAAAGGTCTAGGCGACGCGTCTCTCGTCAACTCTGAAGAGAAGTTTCTGGTCGTCGCCTTCCAAAGAACACGTGCCGCCCGTCCAGGGCGACAAGTCGTATCGCGCTCGTCATCGAGCATGGCCGCGTCTGCGATCCGAATAACTTTGGTTACCCGATCTGTTAACCAATGCGTCCCAACTAAATACAGCGTTTACCAATGGTTGACAACGCCACGTCCATGTCTTCGTGGTATTTGTACGCATGATTTGTTTTTCTGCAACACTTTTTTGTGGATTTTCGGCGCGAAGCGCGTTATGGGGACCGCGCGAAGAGCGTTCCGCGCGACCTCGATGCGCATGTTTCGAGCGTGCTTCACGAGTCCTTCAACGCGCACCGCTGCGCTTCAATAAATCGAAATCGTCGTGCCGTCTGAAGAGCGCAGCGCCGGCTGCTCAGCGCGGCGCGTGAGACCGAAATGCGCGCACTCGAGCGGTCTCAAACGACGGTAGCGCAGCATCGTCGCGGACCTCGGTCGCGCGAGCGCCGCCGTCTCGCCCGCGCCGCTGATCGCGCCCAACATGCGGCGCCAAATCTCACCCGCCGAGTTCAGTTTCGGGTGAATCGGATCGAGGCCGTACCATGCACTTTCCCCGGAAAATACCGGGGTTTTTCGCATTGCGGCGACCGTGGCCAGTCGTTCGCTCAACTCCTCGGCGCGCCGCAGCATCTCGTCGCGAGAGAGCTGACAACTCGGAAAGAGGACCTCGCGAAACGTGTGGTAGCGCGCCCAGCCAACGCGTCGCAGCGACTCAATCGGCACGTTGTTGAGGACGACTCGCGCGTCGTGCGTCGCGAGTCGATCGAGCGCGCGTTCCACCCACTCGACAATCTTTTCGACAGGCGCTTCGTACGCCAAATCATTCCCCACATCGGCGACGATCGCGACCGTCGGCAAGGGTCGCGCGTGGTTCAATGCAGGCCACAATCCGCTGGTTAAAATTCCTGGAAATTTTTCCCAGAAAAATTTGGAATGGAGGCCATACGACCTCCCAAAACCCTTTGCGACATGAAGCTCGATTGGATGCGCGAACATCGCGCGCAGCGATTCAACGATCGTCGGAAACATGATTGAGAGGTTACTCGCGCCGAGTAACACGACGCGTTGTTGCGGTTCGCGAGTCTCAATCTGAGATGCTACGGCGGCTTTGACAGGCGATGTTTCACTCATCTGCAACGTCGATTCATTTGAACCGCGAAGGACGCTAAGAGCGCCAAGGCAGGAACTAAAGAGATTTGGCCCGCGAATCACGCGAATCGGCGCGAATGAAGAAATCAATTGAATTTCATTCGCGCCAATTCGCGTGATTCGCGGGCTCCTCCCCTTCTTCCTTGGTGTCCTTGGCGGTAATTCTTTGAACGTCTCCTGCAATGATGGCAAGCGACTACCAACGATTCGACTGATAGGCCTGTAATGTTTGGTAATTAGAGTAAGCCAGGTAACCAAACATGATGGCCGTATAAAGGCTCTGCCAAACCACAGCGCCCACGATAGCCATCAGAATCGCGACGATGGCGGAGACCTGCAGCGATAGAACGATCCCGCTGCGAGGATTCTTCAACGTCAGCAGTTCGCGCGAGACTCTCCCGCCATCGAGGGGGTAGATCGGCAACAGATTGATGATTCCCCACGCAATGTTGACGAACAGCGCGTCGAAAACGATCGAATTGGCCAACGGCGTGGGGAGTTGCTCCCAAATCACCCAGAGGCGATAGAGAGCGAAGCCGCTGGGATCGAGAATCGCAACATCGGGGCGCTCGGCCCATTGAATCGCCGTTTGATGACCGGCCAAGCTCATCGCCGCCATCAACACGCCTGCGAGCAGAAACCCAGCGATCGGCCCCGCGAGCGAGATGATGATCTGGCTGTAAGAGCTGCGATCACAATCGTCGCACGAAGCCAACCCGCCGAGTCCGTAGAGCGTAATCCACGGATGGCCGCCGAACTTCCGCTGCATCACCGCGTGGCCGAGTTCGTGAACCAGAATCGACGCGAAGACGACGCCGACCCAGGTGAGCAGTTCCGCAGGGCGCGTCCCCTCGCCGCCGGAACTGAGGCCCATGATCCCAGTCACCAACCAAAAGTAGGGATGCACGCGCACCGGAAAGCCGAACACCCGGAAACGGATGTCGCCCTGACTCGGCGGCGGTTCGGAGAGAAACATATCGAGTGGATTCGCCAACGCTGATCAAAGATTGCAGAACGCTACGCTCCCCATGATAACCGACCCATTTAGCCGCGGGGCTCGCCCCGCGTGCCACTGGCATCTTGCCAGTGGGTAGTGGGTACTCGCTCGGCACTTCGCACTGGCAGGATGCCAGTGGCGCCCCGCCGCGAGCGGCGGGGCTAAATGGGCGTGATTACGACGCGTGGCGTATTGAGGCTTCGGAACGTAGTGACTTCGTGTGCGGGGCCGGAACGCTCGACGATGCGTTGCCCTTCGATTCCAACACGTTCGTGATATACGCCGCTGCCCGCTCCGAGGCCCCGCCGCCGGCGTGCTGATCGCGCAACTGCCGCAAGGCCGCGACGCGGCGCCACCGGGCGTCGGCGTCGGTGAGCCATTCGATGCAATGCCCAGCGAGGTCCGCCGACTTATCGGTTCGCGTCAAATACTCCGGCAGCAGGGCGTGGGCGTCGGCCGGATCGTTCTTGTCGTAGATGTGTGCCGGCCGCGGCGTCGCGATTTCCTTCGCCGTCAGCAGATTCACCAGCGTGATGTAACGCACGCGGCGGTAGCGGTTCTGGATGAAGTTCCCGAACCGTGAGATTTGATACAGGATGACGCTCGGCTTGGCATGGTAGAGCAGCTCCAGCGATACCGAGCCCGAACAGGCCATGCAGCAATCGGCGGCATGGATTAACTCGGGCGTGCGGCCGACATAGACCTCGGCGGCGACGCCCATCTGCTCGATCAGCTGCCGAATCGTCACGGCCTGCGATTCCTTGAACGCCGCGACGGCAAACCGCACGCCGGCAACTTGGCGTGCGATCAGCTGAGCCGCTTGCAGGAATGAGCGCGTGTTGAGTTCAACTTCCTGCGTGCGTGAACCAGGCAAGATCGTCACGAGCGGCTGATTGCTCTTCTCGAGTTTTGCGACGAACTCCTGATCAAGCGTCCGATTGCGCAGCTCATCAAAGTAAGGATGGCCGACGTACGTGGCGTTGCAACCCCGCTCGCGAAACCACTGCTCTTCAAACGGCAGCTTGCACAGCACATGGTCGACGAACCGCTGCATCTTCTTCACGCGGTGGCTCGCCCACGCCCACACCTGCGGCGTGCCGTAATATATCACCGGGATGCCGCGGGCGTTCGCGCGGCGGGCGATCCACCAGTTGAAGCCGGGATAGTCAATCATCACCACCGCGTCGGGCCGCTCGTCGCGGAAGTAGCGGTCGGCTTGAATCAGCAGGCCGATGAACTTGTGAAGATTCACCAGCACGCGGGCAATCCACATCACCGCCAGCTGCGTGAGGTCGGCGTGCAATCGGCAACCGGCCGCCGCCATGCGCGGGCCGCCGTAGCCGACGAACTCCCAATCGCTATGCCGCCGTTGAAACGCGCGAATGAGATTGGCGCCATGGAGGTCGCCGCTCGGTTCGCCAACGGAGAAGAAGATTTTCACGCCATGACTCCCTTGCGCCCTCAAGATACCCGGGGGCGGGAGTATGGCAAAATGCGTCGACTGGCGAAAGCTCGATTGAGGCTATCAGCTGACGGCTGTCGGCTGACGGCCACACACGGACTGAGGCCGCCATTGTCATCCTGAGCAGAGCGAAGGATCTGGAAGCTCGTAACCGCCGCTAGATCCTTCGCTCCGCTCAGGATGACGCCAGTTCTGGCCGATAGCTGACAGCCGATAGCCGACGGCCTTCAACAAGCATGGGCGGGCGCGCTCCTGGAGTCGCGCCCGCCCATGGCTCAAAGAACGCCCCGGCGCCGCATCGACGATGCAGCGCCAATGGCGCAGCACGGTGCATTAGGCCAAGTCTTTGTCGTGATGTTCGTCATCGTGGTCGTCGTCGGCCAGCAGCTCGCCGTGCTCGCTGTCCTTCTCATGGCCGTCTTCGTCGTTCGCGAGGAGCTCGCCTTCGTGGTCGCCTTCCTCATGGTCGTCGCTGGCCAGGAAGTGGCCGTGATCGTCGTGCTTCTCCTCGTCGCTGGCGAAGTGCTCGCCCTCGTGATCCTCATGCTCGCTATCGTCGTTAGCTAGGAAATGCCCCTCGCCCTCGTGTTCGTGATTTTCGTCGGCGGAAAGCGTGATGGACGAAACCTGATCAGCCGCGCACGGCAGCATCCACAGAGCCAAGGCCGACAACAGCGCAGTCCCGGTAAAACGATTGAAAGTCATTGCAGCGCCCTTAGAAAAGAATGGAGTCGAGAAGAGAGTTGCAGCCGCCCGGAGAGGCAGCCGGCGAGTTCAGACATGCAAGCCTGCGTCGAATCCGCTGGGAAAGCAAACCGGCGCCACGATTTCAGAACGGAATGTTGAAAGTCAAATCGCTTTTTCACGCGAGCGACGCGACATACCGCGACTTTCCTGCCAGCGTACCACGCGCCCCGGCTCGCCACGGCCGCTTGCTCGTGCAATTAGTACAACCCAACCAGGGCCCAACCGGGGCGTTAACGAAAACAGGGCGCCTCCCATGCAGGAGACGCCCTGTCGAATTTCGATCTCTCGTCGCGGCAAGCGCCGCGATGGTGCATTAACTAAGCAAGCAGCGCGACTTCTTCTTCGCCCTTCTCGCAGTCGCCATCCTTATCGCAATCGTCGCCCTTCTCGCACTCGTCGTCGGCCAGCAGTTCTTCTTCCTTGTCGCAGTCGCCGTCTTTCTCGCAGCAATCATCCGCGAGGAGGAGTTCCTTTTCGCAGTCGCCATCCTTCTCGCAGTCGTCGTCCTTTTCGCATTCTTCATCGGCGACGAGCGACACGGCGTCCTTGTCCTTCTTCTTGCAATCTTTGTCGGCCGCGACGGCGACGGTGCAGAACGCGACTAGCGACAGCAGGCCAAGGCCAATCCACCATGGGCTCTTCATACGATTCTTGCTCCTGTGAAAGTTTCGGAGAATAAACGCCGCCGTGGCGAAACTATCCGATTCGGATGAAACCGCCGGAGGTCCGGCAGGTTTCGCGGGTTCCTCGCATTCTTCACGGCTAGCAATAGCCGGGTCAAGGAAGTTTTCGGACTATCCCCCCTGGATTCGTCGCAAACCCTTACGTGGATTGCGAAAAGTATCCGACAGCGTCGATTATTTCGCCAGCTGGCGGGGCGGCGAACCGTATGGCAGCGTCACTGCGGGAACTCGCAGATGACGGCATCGAAAGAATCACCATCCCGCCACGGCCATTTAGCCCCGCCGCTGGCGGCGGGTTCGCGGGCTCCGCCGGCGGCTAAATGGGCAGTGTGTGATGGCGGGTCGCTAACACTGCATTCACCTACTCACCCAACTCTTTCCCACGCAAATACTCCGACCTCTCAAACTTCGTCCCCGGCTTCACGCGCTTCGCCACTTCCTCGGCATCGAGCGCAAACAACGGGCTGATCTCCACCTGCACCCCCGGCGCCACTTCGGCCCCCGCCGCTTCGAGCCAGCGGCGATGCTGGTTGAGCAAAAGCTGGTGGACATACTCCGGCGTATCCTTCGGCGCGCCAGAAGCATTCTTGAGCGGCGCGAACGCCTCCTCTTCCGCATACTCAATCACGATCGGTCGCTCGGCATGCGGCAGCAGATCGAAGATGAACCGTTCGAACTTCAGCGCATTCGGTTCGCTCGGGTTGACCACTTTCCCGTCGTCGCCGAGATACTCCGCCTTCTTGCGCGCGACGTGAAACGGCAGCGTGTCTTTCAGCTTGAGCGAACGTTCCAAGAACGCCACGTCGAAGACATGAATCGCGACGCTCCCGGCCCAGAAGACAAGCTCGCCGGCGGCGTCGCGTTGCTCGGCGACGTCGTCGGGAAAATCGCTGTACTCGATGATGCTCACGCGGTCGTTGATCATCACGAAGTTGCCGAGCCGTTCCTGCGGCGATTCCTTCGCGATGGCGAGCGACGTCAGTTCCGACTTCGCGAGGATGTGGAAACCGATCAGCTCCGCATCGCAGATCGGCGCCAGCGGGTTGTCGACCTGAAAGTAGAAGAGGTGCTTGATCCCGCGGCGACGCATGTCGTCGAACGCCCCGCTCGCGCCGAGCGCCGCGACCGTGCCGCCGTGGCCGTCGGGGCTGAGGAAGATCGAATCCTTCGCTTCGAGCAGCACCTGCCCCGTCTGCGCATCGACCGCCGGCATTGTCCCTTGGCAGAAGACGAACAGGTCGCCCTTGTTCAACCCCAGGTGTGCGTTCTCGGCGAGGAAGTCGAGCGTGTCGTCGTGCGTCACCGGGCTCGTCATCATGTAGAGCGGGATCGACTTGCCGTGTCGTGCGGCGATCGCGCGAATCTTCTCCACATGTATCTGCGCCAGCGTCGCCTTCGAGAGCGGCCCGATCGGGTACATCCCCTTCGGCTTCTCGAACCCGAGCCGACTCCCCTGCCCTCCCGCGACGAGGATGACGCCGACTTCGCCCTGTTCCAGCGCGGCGACGCCGGCGCGGCGGGCTTGCTCCACCGTGATCTTCAAGGGGTTCGCGGCGCCCGGCTTCCGCTCATACAGCCGAACCGCCGGCGGGGGGGACGCCTTGCGGGCGAGTTCCGCCCAATCGGGTTGGTCGATCTCGTCACGAAACAACGAATCGAGCAAGTCGAAGTCGATCGACATGATCTGCTGAGCCAGCTGCTGTCGGCCTTCGGCATCGAGTTCATCCCAAAAGCGCAGCACATGAAGCTGGTTGTGGGGCCGCAGCCGCGACTCAAGCTCAGCCTTATTGATCGTCGCCGTCATATCGAATTATTCGCCTCGCACCCAGCGGTAAGCCAGCCAGCACAACACCGGAAACCCGATGAAGATGATGCCGTAGGTAAACAGCGTGGTCCAGAAGTGTCGCGGCCAACGGGCCATGGTCGGGTCGCTTGCTAAAGGTGAGATGAATTGAATCCTTCGGGCTTTAAATTGCTTTCGAGCAGGTCAAGCCTGAAGGTTTGGCGTGCAAACACGTCAGCTATCCCAGAACCCCTGTAAAGGATAAAATGACAGCTACCAATCTCGAGGCTGAAAGAATGATCGACTCGATAACGCATGAACCGATAAAAGTCTCGGTCGATGGCACGGCGGGCCCTTACATCATGGTCCCGGTCGACCAGCTCGATCAAGTGACTGAGTTGTTGGATAACAACGAAATTCCCTATTGGGTCGATGCAGACGCGATCTCGATAGAAGGAGAACCGGAAATAACGGTTATCAATCTCGATCAGAGAGCAGATGTTCCCCGCCTGCAACGCCTATTGAACAACGCCGACTAGCGAACTATTTGATGGGGTTGAGCGAGGATATTGATTGCATCTGCCAAGACGCACTAGCGTCGCTGGACCGTGCGCATGATTACTACTCCTTCACCAAGCGATCTTGGCGCTTGATCCAAACAGCAGTCGTTCGACGCGGCCAGAAGTTTCGCTTTCGAAACCAGGCGACCAACTCGACCGTCGATCAAAGAGAGTTCGCGTCAAAGGCTCAGTTGTACGCGTCATCGGAATTGGCTGAGGCCACGTTCCAACAGTTTGTCTCGATTTTCGAAGGATTTCTCTTTGACGTCATCAGAGCCTGGATGCTCGCTTACCCCGACGCGCTTTCCAAGCGGCAATTGACTGGCAAAGAGATACTGGCTCTTCCAGACCGGGATGCCCTGATTGACGCGCTTGCGGCTAAGGAACTCCAAGACGTTTTTTACGACCGTCCCATCAATTGGTTCGCCTACTTGAAGGAACGCCTAGGAATAGAGCCAACGGGCGCCCTCGAGTTTGCGGAAATTAAGGCTACCCGCGATATCCTCGTTCATGCCAGGGGAGTGGCTAACCGGCAATATCTGGAGAAAGCGGCAAATCTGGCTCGCGGCGTTCTCGGCGACCGATTGCAGGTCCCCGAGCCTTACCTCCAGCAAAGCTGGCTCCTGATGCGAACCTTAATTGCCGAGATTGGCTCTCAAGCTGCCGCAAAGTTTGAATGAACCTTGATGGATAAGTTGCTGCCTAGCGAGGCTTGCATCTATTATACTTGTTTTGGCGAGAGATTTGTTCCGTCGCTCGCCTTAACTTATTGACTGATCCGTGCTGGGCAACCGGCTGCGGTAGTTGCAAAGGACGGCCTCGATTCTTAACTTTTGCGGAGATTCTCACTCGTGGCATCCGGAAAATACCTGTTCACTAGCGAAGCCGTCAGCATGGGGCATCCCGATAAGCTGGCGGACCAGATTTCCGACGGCGTGCTCGACGCCCTCTTCGCCCAAGATCCCTACAGCCGCGTCGCCTGCGAGACGATGGTTACCACCGGCATGGTCGTCATCGCCGGCGAGATCACCACGAAGGCGTACGTCGACATGCAGAAGGTCGTCCGCGAGGTGATCCGCGACGTCGGTTACACCGACTCGCCGATGGGCCTCAGCGCCGACCACTGCTCGGTCCTCGTCGCGATCGACGAGCAGAGCGCCGACATCGCGATGGGCGTCAACGACGACGCCTCGAAGGGCAAAGACATCGGCGCTGGCGACCAGGGCCTGATGTTCGGCTACGCCTGCAGCGACACCCCCGAGCTGATGCCGCTGCCGATCGCGCTGTCGCACCGCATCATGAACCGCTTGACCGCCGCCCGTAAGAACGGCGAAGTCGATTGGCTCCGTCCCGACAGCAAGAGCCAAGTCACGGTCGAGTACGACGGCAACACCCCCGTCCGCATCGACACCGTGGTCGTCTCGACCCAACACAGCGAAGAAGTTTCCAACGAAGCGATTCGCAAGTTCGTGATCGAAAGCATCATCAAGCCGGAACTCCCGGCCAACCTGGTGACTGGCGAGATCAAGTACCACATCAACCCGACCGGTCGCTTCGTCGTCGGCGGTCCGCACGGCGACTGCGGCCTCACCGGCCGGAAGATCATCGTCGACACCTACGGTGGCTGGGGCCGTCACGGCGGCGGCGCCTTCAGCGGCAAGGACCCGACCAAGGTCGATCGCAGCGCCGCCTACATGGCCCGCTACGTCGCGAAGAACATCGTCGCCTCGGGCCTGGCCGAACGCTGCGAAGTGCAGCTGGCCTACGCCATCGGCGTCACCGACCCGGTGAGCGTCTACGTCGACACCGAAGGGACCGGCACGGTCGAAGATTCGCTGATCTGCGACATCGTGGAGAAGCTCTTCCCGCTGTCGCCGTCGGGCATCATCAAGCACCTCGACCTGCGTCGCCCGATCTTCCGCAAGACGGCCGCCGGCGGCCACTTCGGCCGCAACGAGCCGGAGTTCACGTGGGAGAAGACCGACATGGCCGCGAAAATCAAGGCTGAGGCCGACAAGCGGTAAACGGCGACTTAGTCGCTCGCCGCATCCGCTTGAATTTACAATTTCCAAAGAACAGCCCCGACCTCAGGTCGGGGCTGTTCTTTTGCGCCGCATTCGCGTGGAACATCAACTCGCACCGCCGGACTGGTCGCTTAAGCGACCAGTCCGAACCCGCTCGATGGTTCGCGTACTTACCCCACATTCTCAATCCGCCTTGGTCGATCCCCCGCCCGTCGTGTACTCTGTCCCCCATGGCGTCGGTTGGATCCTCCGCTGCATTCTCAGAACGGACGCGTCGTTCGATCACGATCACGTGGGTGCGCGCCGCTGCGCCTGGCGGTGCCATTGCCCTACTCGTGGTCGGCTCGGTCCTCATTACGCGACGCGCGGCGGGAGCCTTCAGCGAACATCTCCCCACCATTCCGTTGCTGGCGACGATCGTACTCACCGCCATGGTCGTCCTCGGCGGCCGCGTCGCCTGGCGCGCCGCCAGCCCGCCGCGCCGCCGCGAGCAATTGCAGTTCCGCGAACAGACCGTCGGCTGGGGCGGCACGCTCGCGCTGGGGCTGATGTTCCTCGGCTGCTCGTTCCCGTCGTTCGGCTATTGGAACTGGCTCTGCTGGCTGCCGCTGATCATCGCCGACTACCTGCAGCGCGACTGGTTCTTCGAGACGGCTCCGCCGGCGTGGACGCCGCGATTGCATGATCACGAGCCGGGCCTCTCGCCATGGCGTCCGCGCACCGACGGCGCCGCATCGGCCGCGCTCCTGCCGCTGGCGCCTGTCCGTGAGGAAACGCGCGAGCACTACCCGCTGTTCGAGCGTGAGTTCGATGAAGCGACCGCCGACGAGGAGCAGGGCGTCGAAACGCTCGACGCCAACGTCCTCCAGCAACTCACCCGCATTCGCAACGAGAATGGCGTCGAGTCGATCTTCGGCACGCTCCGCGCCGAATTCGCCGCGGGTCAACGCCACGCCACGCTCCACGTCGGCTTCTGCCCTCCCCTGGCCGGCGTCCCAACGGTCGACGCCGACCCCGCCGACGGTCCCGACGCCACGGTGAAAGTCATCCAAGCCTTCGCCCACGGCGCCCGCCTCGAAGTCCGCCTCGCCGCTCCCGCGACTGAGCCCTGCTCCGTCCTCTTAGAACTGACCGCGGCGCCCACATAGCCCGGCCATCCTGGCCGGCGATACTCGACGCCGCCAACAGCAGCGGTACTCTCTTGACTCCGAGCCAGGATGGCTCGGCTATCTGGCCCCCAGGCTCGCCTGTTTGCCCCGGCCGTTTCCCGCTATAATCCGCGCGGAGGGACCCTAGGCAATTCACGCAAACCAACTACGGATCGGACTGGGAGAGGATTCCCATCGCCTCGCACCCGGCGGGCCGCTGCGGTTGGGGGGCGTCGACGTGCCGCACGATCGGCATGCCGTCGGCCATAGCGACGCCGACGTGCTGCTCCACGCGATCACCGACGCCCTGCTCGGCGCCGCCGGCCTGCCCGACATCGGCGTCCTGTTCCCGAACACGGAGGAAGCGAACCGCGGCCGCGACTCGGCCGACATGCTGCGACTGGCCTACGACCGCGTCACCGCCGCCGGCTACCGCCTGACCAACCTCGACGCCGTCGTCCACGCCCAACGCCCAAAACTCTCGCCGCATAAAGCCGCGATCGTCGATCGCATCGCCGCCATCCTCGGCGTCGAGCCGGGGCAGATCAACGTGAAAGCGAAGACCGGCGAGGGAACCGGGCCGATTGGGATTGAAGAACTGATCGAAGCCCGGTGCGTGGCGCTTGTCGAACGAACTTAAACTCACAGGGAAATAAAGAATAGGACGCGGATTCACACGGATTAGGCGGATTTACGCAGATGAGTTTCAAGTGAATGACAAACTCAATGGCTCGCTCCCAGTTCCAATCATCATCCGCGTTAATCCGCCAAATCCGCGAAAATCCGCGTCCCATTCGTCGCCATACAGTACCGCTCCGGCGGGCCGTTGACCCGCGGCTATCAAACCTCAAATCTGAGATCTCAAATCTCAAATCAACCAATGCCCGCTGCCCCTCAAACCCAATCGATCGCCGTGGAACTTTCCGCTCCGCACCCGACGCTCACCGTCTACAACACGCTGTCGAAAAAGAAGGAACCTTTCCGCACGGTGGAGCCCGGCAAGGTCGGCGTCTACCTCTGCGGACCCACGGTCTACGACAAGGCCCACATCGGCCACATGGTCGGCCCGGTGATTTTTGATTGCATCAAGCGGTACCTGAAGTATTGCGGTTACGACGTCACCTGGGTGGTGAACATTACCGACGTCGACGACAAGCTGATCAACAAGGCGAACGAGCGCGGCATCTCGATGCTCGACGTCGCCGAAGAAAACATCGCCGACTACAACGGCAACCTCACGGCCCTCGGCGTTGATCAGATCGATCACTTCCCGCGCGCCACGGAGTGCATGGACGAGATCATCGCGATCATCAAGTCGCTCGTCGATAGCGGCTACGCATACGAATCGGCCGGCGACGTCTACTTCGACGTCACCAAAGACCGCGAGTACGGCAAGCTCTCGAATCGCTCGCTTGACCAAGTGCAAGGCGATGGCGGCGGCGGAGCCGAGCGAAAACGCAGCTCGGCCGACTTCGCGCTCTGGAAGAGCGCCAAGCCAGGCGAACCGGCGTGGGAAAGCCCCTGGGCCAAGGGTCGCCCCGGCTGGCACATCGAGTGCTCGGCCATGAGCAAGAAACTCCTCGGCGAGACGTTCGACATCCACGGCGGCGGCCTCGACTTGGTGTTCCCCCACCACGAAAACGAAATCGCTCAAAGCGAATGCTGCCACGGCAAACCATTCGCCACCTACTGGGCCCACAACGGCCTCCTCCGCCGCGACGCCAACGCCGGAAAAATAGGAGGCCGCGCCGAACGGACCGGCGAGACTGCTTCAGCAGTCGTGCCCGCGGAGGAACAAGTCAGCGGCAAAATGAGCCGCTCCAAAGGCGCCGGCGGCCTCGCCACGCTCATCAACAAACAAGGCGGCGAACGGATCCGCTTCTTCCTCCTCCGCACGCACTACCGCAGCACGGTCCTCTTCAGCGAAGAGGCGATCGAAGAAGCGGCCATCGGCCTGGAGTCGTTCTACCGCCTCTTCAAGCGCTACCACCGCATCACCAAGGGCGACTTCTATCACCTGCAGGCCCGTGCCCACCGCACCGAAGGCGATACGCAGTCGACCGGCAACGAAGCCCTCGACGCCGCCGCGGCATGCAAAGCAAAGTTCATCACCGCGATGGACGACGACTTCAACACGGGCGGCGCCATCGGCGAGTTGTTCGAACTCGCGAAGATCGCCAATCGCTACTGCGATGAAAACAACCTCGAAGGCGGCGGCGCCGACAACGCCACGATCGGCGACCTGACGCTGCTGATGGCGACGATCAAGGAACTCGCCAACATCCTCGGCATATTCCTGCATCCCCCGGTTCTGGCGGGGGGCGGCGGCGATGAAACGCTTGGCAAAGTGATGCCGCTGGTGATCGAGCTGCGCGCCGAAGCCCGCGCGGCGAAGAACTTCGCGGTCGCCGACGCCATCCGCGACGGCCTCGCCCCCACCGGCGTCAAACTCGAAGACCGCGCCGGCGGCACCGAGTGGACCGGCGGCGGCGAAGGCGCCATCGACAAAGTGCTGGCGATGCTGATCGACCTGCGGCAGACGGCTCGCAAGAACAAAGATTTTAAGACGAGCGACGCGATTCGCGATCGGCTGGCAGCGGTTGGCGTGATTTTGGAGGATCGCTCCGGCGGCACGGAATGGACTCGGGCGTGACAAACGCAGGTGGAGGACGGATGAAGATCCGCTTCTCAATTCGTTCTGCACTGATTCTAACCACAATCGTGTGCCTATTTGTGTTTTGGCGAACTCGCCCGAGCCAACTCGCACGAGAATTCGTCGAAGCGATCAATCGAAAGGATTATCAGAAGGCTGACTCTCTCTTCCAACGAGATAGCGATCGGCGCATCGCTGCCATCATGGCACGCCATCCCAACAATCGCATCTCCGCCAGCTTCGAGAAACAGGCGTGGATGGACTGGTTACAAGGAGAGAGTACGGTGCGAATATCGCTCGAAGAATGGACTAAGCACTCAGGCACAACAGATCTAGGTTCGATAATGCAATACTCTCGAATCACCGATATGGGGGTAACGATGGACCACGATGCAGCTGTTACTGGACGCGGGGTTCAAGAATTAAGGAACAGCGTTTTTCCTGGACTTTAGCCCATGCGCATCCTCGGCATCGATCCTGGCCTCAACACCACCGGTTACGGCGTGCTTGAGATCGTCAACCGGAAGGTGCGACTCGTCGAGGCGGGGGTCGTCCGCGGCAAGACGAAGGGTTCGCTCACCGCCCGCGTCCGCGAAATTCACGACGGCGTCGCCGACGTGATCGCGTCACTCAAGCCGCAGGTCCTCGCGCTCGAAAAGATCTACGCCCACTACGATCGCCCCACCACCGCGATCCTCATGGGCCACGCCCGCGGCGTGATCGTGCTGGCGGCGGCCCAGGCAGGAATCGACGTTCACGATTACGCCGCGACGCAGGTGAAAAAATCGCTGACCGACAATGGTCGCGCGCCGAAGTCGCAGATGCAACTCGCCGTGCAGCGTGAGTTGCGACTCTCAACCCTCCCCGAACCAGCCGACGTCGCCGACGCACTGGCGATCGCGCTCTGTCACGTTTACTCGTCGCCGGTGTCGGCGGGCGGGTTGCGGCTTGATGTGATTGTGAAGTCGACGGTGACGCCCCCCCGGGCTTGAAGAGCCCGGGGCTAAATGGGCGTTGTTTTGTCGCGACGCTTTGAGTAACTCCCCCCATTCCGCATTCAGCATTCCCCATTCAGCATTCATCGATGATCACCAAAATCACCGGCATCCCCATCTCCGTCTCCGGCGACATCCTCACCCTCGCCGTCGGCGCCTTCGAATACGAGGTGCTGATCCCCGAGTTCACCCGCCGGCAGCTCCAGGCCCAGATCGGCCAGCAGACGAGTCTCCATACGATCGAGTATCTCGAAGGGAACCAAATGGCCAGCCGCCTCACGCCGCGGCTCGTCGGCTTCCTCAACCCGATCGAGCGCGAATTCTTCGAGCTCTTCTGCCAGGTCGACGGCGTCGGCGTGAAGAAAGCGCTCCGTTCGATGGTGCGACCTGTCCAAGAAGTCGCCGCGCTGATCGAAGATCAAGATGCGAAGGGTCTTGCCGCGCTGCCCGGCATCGGTCCGGCGACGGCGGAGCGGGTGATCGCGAAGCTGCGCCGCAAAGTGCCAAAATTCGCCCTGCTCATCGGCCGCGACCTCCCGGCCGACATTGCCACCGAACGAGATGTCCTCAGCGAATCGTTCGACGCGTTGCGCGCCCTCGGCCACGGCGAATCGGATGCCCGCAAGTTGCTCGACGATGCGTTGGGCCGTAAGAAGAAATACAAAGACGTCGACGAAATGCTCCGGGCCGTTTACGAACAACGGCAGGGAGGCTGAGACCACCGACTCCGTCGCCTGACGACTTTGTAAGGGTTTGAATTCGGGGAGGATGAACCACGAAAAAGACGAAAAGAACGAAAACGAGAACGGGGGATACTTACCGCGAATCACGCGAATTGACGCGAATCAAATTCAATTGCCCCTCGCTTTTATTCGCGCAGATTCGCGTAATTCGCGGTTAACGTCTTTCCATTTCCTTTCGTTCCTTTCGTCTTTTTCGTGGTTAAATGTCTTTCCCCCCGTGAACCCCCGCAAATCGCCGCCTCGGGCGCTCACCCGTAACGGAAATTCGACCAATCCGCTTCCGGAACTAGAATGGAGATATCACCCCCTTTGGTGAAGGCCGGCCGCCGCGTCCGTCGCGTTGTTCTGCCGCTCCTTTTCTCCTACCTGGCATTAGTCGTCATGCTCAGCCTGGTTGAACGCTGGCTCGTCTATCCGGCCCCGCGGGCTCACGAGGGAGATTGGGTCGCCGCCGACTTTCTGCACGAAGACGTCGAATTCGCCGGCGCCGACGGCGCCAAGCTCCACGGCTGGTACGTCCCTCATCCGCAGCCGAAGGCCATCGTTCTTTTCTGTCACGGCAACGGCGAAAACGTCGCCGAACTGCGCCCGCTGCTCGAACTTCTCCACAACCGCACAGACGTTGCCATCTTCGCGTGGGACTACCGCGGCTACGGTAAGAGCGCAGGCAAGCCGCACGAAAGCAACCTCCTCGCCGACGCCCGCGCCGCGCAACTCGTGCTGGCCAAGCGCGCCGGCGTCGAGCCGAGCGACGTCGTCGTCTATGGCCGCTCCCTCGGCGGCGCCGTCGCCGTCGGCCTCGCCGCCGAACACCCCGTCCGCGGCATGGTGCTGGAGCGGACGTTCGCCGATATGGTCGAAACGGCCGCGTACCACTTCCCCTGGCTCCCCGTCCGCTGGGTGATGAAAAACCGCTACCCCTCGATCGAACGAATCGTCACCTACCGCGGCCCGCTGTTCCAAAGCCACGGCACCGCCGACGAAGTGGTGCCGTTCGAGATGGGAAAAAAGCTCTTCGACGCCGCCACGACCGCGAAGAAAACGTTCTTCGTCGTCGAAGAGGGAAGCCACAACGCCCCGCAGCCCGACGAGTATTACAAAGCCCTCGGCGAGTTCCTCGACTCGCTCCCCGCGGTGAGCCCAGGCCAACGCGAACACACCGCCGCGGGGTAGTAGCCGCGGGTCAACGACCCGCCGGAGTGGATTGATTTATGATTTAGGATGTATGATTTCTGATTTGAAGAGGCGGCGACCAGTTCGCCAGCACATCATAAATCAGAAATCCTAAATCATAAATCGACTGCCCCGCTCCGGCGGCTCGTTGAGCCGCGGCTACTCACACCGTCACCATCGTCTCTGGCATCTCACGCAAAAACAGATACGCCATCAGCGACGTCGATATCACCTGCACGACCATCGCATTGCAGGCCGGTGCGAAGCCGACCAAACTGCTGATGTAAACGAACGTCGCCGCGGTCACCAGCGACACGCCGGCGAGAAACGTCGCGGTCAGGCTCACTATTTCTACTCGCGTTTGTCGCAACTCGCGCAGTTCGCGAAAGAACTGGTAGACGACCAGCGCAAAGATGATGCTGCCGAGGATCGCCAAGTCGCCGAAGGCTGGAATCGCAATCGTCGCGTCATACAGGCCGTGGGCCAGAACCACCAATCCGAAGACGAGCAGCGCCTGCGGGCCCCATCCCTTCGGATCGCGCACCGCGCGGTACAGCGCGAGCCCGGCCAAGCCCGTGAGCGTCATGTGCGCAGGATTCGCCGTCAGGTATCTCCCCACGGCGTCGGTCCCGAGTGAGCCATGAAAGTAGCTGACGTTCTCGACAAACGCGAAGCCCAACCCCACACACCCCGCCGTCATCATCGCGATCAGATCGCCGCGTACCAGCAACAGCAGCGGAATTAGCGGCACGAAGCAGAGCAGCTTCGCCGACTCTTCGGGAAGCCCCACGCCGAGCACGAAGAAACGAATCCCGCCGACCAGTTCCTCACTCTCGTGCAGTCCGAGGCGCCGCTCCAGCCACATGCTGAAAAAATGCGTCGGCCAAACGCTCAGCCCCCCCAATGCGACGCCGCCGAGCATCAGCCACAACTTGAAATCGCGCCACCCGCGCACCTGCGCCGCCTGCAAGCAGAAGATCAACCAACAAATCCCAGCCAGCGAAGCGAGCACCAGCGGCCCCCGGTTCGACATCCGGTGAAAAACAACTGTCGGCAGCCCCCACCAGACTTCGCTCCAAGCCCCCGCATCGGCGAGCGCTTCGAGTCGCTCGAAGTCCGTCACCACCGCGCTCGGCGGCGCCAGCACCTCGCCGGCCTCCGCAGGGTTGGCCTTCCACAATTGCGCGATCATCCCGCCGAAGATCCCCAGGGCCAAGATGGCAAACACCATCTGCCACAGGAACCGCGGATTCCGCGTCTTCGTCCGCAGGTAATTTCGCCAAACTCGCTCAGCCATCGCTTCGCCCTGTTTCATTCGACGCTCAAGATCGAGTAAGCAATCGTCGGCAATACCCTTCAAGCCACTGGCTCCGCCGGTGGACGAATTGCTGGCAAACATTCCTACTGCTACGTCCACCGGCAGAGCAGGTGGCTTTTAACCCTGCCGCCGTTTCGCGGTTCACTTCCCCCGCAATCTTCGGGTATAGTACCACCAGCGGTAGCGTACATGCGTTCAGAAATTCCAGCGACCGCGACTTCGCGAGCCGGGGCGTCCCGCCCCCGGCGCGTTTCCCCGGAGCTTCGCGTTTCGCAAGACCTCCGGGGGCGAGGACGCCCCGGCTCGCTCAAACGCCGCCGTTCGATTCCTTTCCGCCTTCCGCTTTCTCCTTTCCGCTTTTGAAAATGTCGCGCGAGCCCATCCTCTCCAGTGACGATGCCTTCGACGTCGTCGAGCCGCCGTCGCAATTCGTCCCGCTCGGCCGCGAGGAGGACCAGGTCCTCCGTCCGCAGCGGATGGAAGACATGGTCGGCCAGCGCGAAGTCTACGAACGGCTGATGATCGCCGTCGACGCCGCTCGCATCCGGCAGGAACCGCTCGGCCACATCCTCCTCGACGGCCCGCCGGGGCTCGGCAAAACCACCTTCGCCACCTGCATCCCGCGCGCCCTCGATGTGCCGCTACAGATCGCAAGCGGCGCCGCCCTCAGCGCGCCGAAGGATTTGCTCCCCTACCTCACCAACGCTCAAGAAGGTTCCGTCCTCTTCATCGACGAAATCCACCGCCTCCCCAAAGCGGTCGAAGAGTTCATGTACCCGGCGATGGAAGACTTTCGCATCGACATCACCCTCGGCGAAGGGGTGAGCGCCCGCACCGTGAACATGACGCTGCGGCCCTTCACGATCATCGGCGCCACCACCCGCAGCGGCATGTTGTCGGCGCCCCTCCGCGATCGCTTTCAGGTTCGCGAGCATCTCGACTTCTACTCGCATGAAGAACTCTGCGAGATCATCCGCCGCAACGCTCGCAAGCTGCGCGTCGAAATTGACGACGACGCCGCGCTGAAAATTGCCGTCTGCAGTCGCGGCACGCCGCGCATCACCAACAACCGCCTCCGCTGGGTTCGCGACTACGCCACCACGAAAGCGGCGGGCAAGATCACGCTCCCCGTGGCCGAGGCGGCCCTGGCGATGCTCGGCGTCGACCCCGCCGGCCTCGACGCGCAAGATCGAAAATACATGGAAACGATCCTCCGCGTCTTCCACGGCGGCCCCGCCGGCGTCGAAGCGATCGCCCACACGCTGAACACCGAACTCGACACGCTCACCGACGAAGTCGAGCCGTTTCTCCTCCGCTCCGAACTGGTCGTCCGCACGCCGCGCGGTCGGAAGCTGACCGCCAAAGGGTACGAGCACCTCGGCGCCACCCCCGACGCCGCGATCAACGGCGCCCGCCATGGCCGTGGCGACGACGACGGCCCCCTCCCCCTCTTCGCGGAATAGCGTTTGCAGTTGTAGCCGCGGGTCAACGACCCGCCGGAGCGGGTGCCACTGGCGTGTCGCCAGTGCAGAAGTGGGTACTCGCTCGGCACTTCACACTGGCAAGATGCCAGTGGCACCCCAAGCAGACTGCCCTTAAGCAGAAATCCCTTCCTGACTGCGGCCGCATGAAAGCCATCGCCCTCCTCAACCGCAACTCGGGGACCGGCGGCGGCGCCTCCAACGCTCCACCTGAACGCCAAGTCGCCGACGCCCTCGCCACGGCTGGCGTCGACGCCGACGTCCGCTGCGTCGCCGGCGACCAGCTCGACGACGAAGCGAAGGCCGCAGCCGCCGCGGGAATCGACGCCGTCATCGCCGGCGGCGGCGACGGCACGATCAGCACCGTGGCCGCCGCCCTCGCCGGCACCGACACGCCGCTCGGCGTGCTGCCGATGGGAACGCTCAACCACTTTGCCAAAGACCTCGGCATTCCCTTCGAACTCGCAGCGGCCGCCAAAATCATCGCCGCGAATAACCCGCGCCGCATCGACCTCGCCCGCGTCAACGATCAGATCTTCGTCAACAATTCCTCGCTCGGCGTCTACGCCCGCGCGCTCGTCGAACGGGATGCCACGCAACGCCGCTCGCGGCTTAGCAAATGGCCCGCGATGGCGCTAGCCGTCGCTAAGACTTTTGCGCGGGCCCCACTAATCCACGTCCGCCTCGACGCCGAAGGAACCGTGGTGAAGCTCAAGACGCCGCTGATCTTCGTCGGCAACAATCGCTATCGCCTCGATCTGCTCAACGTCGGCGCCCGCGACCGGCTCGACGAAGGAGTGCTGTCGCTCTACGTCGCCCGCCCCCAATCGCGCTGGGGCATGTTGAAGCTGCTCCTCAACGGCGCCCTCGGCCGGCTCCAACAAGACCGCGACTTCGAAACGCTCTACCCCCGCGAAGTCTGGATGGAAACCCGCCGAGTGCGCCTCCACGTCGCCGCTGACGGCGAGGTGATGCGGATGAACGCTCCGCTCCATTACGAAATCCTGCCGCAAGCGCTGCGAGTCTTTGTTCCCTAATAAATAATGCTTAACCACAGAGGCACGGAGAGCACTGAGAAAAGGCAGGGATCGATGCCATTGCATTTTCCTCCGTGCTCTCCGTGTCTCCGTGGTTAATCGAATGTAGTATTCAAACAAGATAGATGCGACGCATCATCCACCTCTCCGACCTCCACTTCGGCGCCGAAGAACCCGCCATCGCCGAAGGTCTGCTCCAAGACATCGCTAAGCAGTCAGCCCACCTCCTCGTCGTCAGCGGCGACCTCACCCAACGCGCCCGCTCATCGCAATTCGCGGACGCCGAGCGTTTCCTCAAGCACATCGCCCTCCCCCAGGTCGTCGTCCCCGGCAACCACGACATCCCCCTCTTCAACGTGATCGCGCGCTGGCTCACCCCCCTCGACAACTACCGCCGCTTCATCAACCGCGAGTTGGAGCCGACGTTCGACGACGCCGAGCTCGCCGTCGCCGGCGTCAACACGGCCCGCTCGAATACCTGGAAAGATGGCCGCATCTCGCCGCAGCAAGTCGAGCGCCTCCGCCAGTACTTCACCGCGCAGCCCGACGCCGCCTGCAAGATCCTCATCGCCCACCACCCCTTCATTCCCCCGGCG
>Ga0163144_10009407_pt1 | contig 20995 bp, 19 predicted proteins | sample OliLak19BULKMAT1_FD_123175 | JGI IMG/M metagenome (GOLD analysis project Ga0163144, IMG submission 123175) | Freshwater microbial mat bacterial communities from Lake Vanda, McMurdo Dry Valleys, Antarctica - Oligotrophic Lake LV.19.BULKMAT1 | ecosystem: Environmental > Aquatic > Freshwater >... | reverse complement strand
TATCTTGGTAGAGTCAAAGAATACAGATGATTTAAAACCATTTGCCAAACGCCTGCACCAAACGCCATAATTATTATAGTCGCGAAAGCTGTCAGAGTTGTGATCAGCATTTTTATCTGTCAAACCATTTTTATTTGTTCCACCCCAAGGCTCGTTGCCAAATTCGATAATTAAACCTTTAGTCATGAGAAGTGGCATATTGTAACCTTCTTGCTGTCTCTTTGCAATTACGCCCTTTTCGAGAGCAGATATGCCTGGGGTACTCAGCGTGCCACTTACATAAGCCACAAAGAGCTTGGCAGTAAGTTCAGGCTCTAACCTCCAATCTGATGCGGGGGTGCTATCTGGACCAATGGCAATAGATGCAGCGATGCCTAATTCTTCTGCCAGTTGTATAAATTTGGCATACGACACACCATTGATAGAGGCACCTTGTGCTCCATAGGTAAGGGCATTGCCAGCAGCGTAACGTTTGGCAGTAGGCCCAATTTTATCTTCGAAACGATAGGGATTTGCGTTCAATGCACCCCACCTTATCTGTTTTGCATTTAACTCTTTTAAGAGATTTTTAGCGGCATCGTTATAGTTGTCTTCATCCTCCCACGCGGCATTAATTCCCCATCCATCGCTATTGCCGACAAACTTTGGCACGAAATTTACAGCCCCTTTTCTAACTCCTGGGGTAGAAACCAGAGGATCGAACGGTAGCAAGGTGATAACAATTGCGGTGCTTTTTTGAGATACAAGGCCTGCACCATTGTAAGCTTCTACTTGTACTTGCAGTTCCGTAGTTGGCAAATACGTTTTCAAAATCATGCTATTAACATTGGCCGTATCTGTATTGTAGGCCATGTAGCTGCCACTGCCTACCTTCACATATACCTTGTACCCAAATATTCCTGATTCAGCATCTGATGCACCCGTCCACGATATTTTGGCACTCATGTCGCCAGTTTCAGTTACTGACACGGTAGGGGCACTTGGGGCTGAACCATCTGCACCGAAGGTTGGTTCAAAAAGCACATTACTAGGGGCAGACTCGTTGCCACTAAGATCGAATGCCGTAACCATAATAGTGTATGAAACATTTGGCTGCAAGTTGTAGAGACTAACTGCTGTTGTGAGCGCACTATTTAAAGTTCTTGTAAGGCTGCCATTTACGTATATTTTGTATCCAGTATACGGATTAGTTGTTTCTCCTATCGGCTTTTTCCAAGCAATGTCGATTGAGGCAGTACTTTTTCTTAACAACGCTAATTCTGTGGGTGAAGCAGGAAGTATCGGATCAAATGCAGTAAAAGCGAAAGGAGAGGAAATCGTATTTCCAGTTGCGTTCATATTGGCTCTTGTTGTACCTGATGCGACCGAAGCAAAACTTATACCTTGAGTAGCGGCATTAAATCCTGGCGTTGTGCCAGTTACCAAATCTAGACTTAGCGCGGTAACAGTGGTAACTGCAGCAGGATTAGTACCCTGATAACTCATCTTTAACGAAAAACGCTCGCTGAAAACTACAAAGTTTGCGGCTCTGTAGCCATAAGGCTTGTTGGCAACTAGCCAGGCAGTATCTGATATTGTATTTGAATTTCTAGCTTCCCGTGCCTGAAATCCACGCCTTGGGAAAGGTTCTGCATCTGGAATATTTGCATCATTACCCAACCAAAATTCAGCCCCATCTTGCGAATCTGCATTAAATAAATAGATGCCAGTAACGTCAGGAACTATGATCCCAGAATATCCAGTGGTGTAGAATGAGCCATTCTTCGTGCCTCCACAGCAAGTATACTCATCAGAGCCCACTGTAAGCGGTAGGTTTGTAATATTAATGCCATTAAGTATTGGATCTGTATTGGTTACTGTTGCAGAGGGTGTAATCGTTGAACCTACTGGTAATTGTTCAACAGGCATGGTCCACTGCCAAAATACGATATCATAAATACCGAATCGCACTCCTGTCGGATAATTGTTACCAATATTTATGTCGAATGGCTTACTAACAGGTCCATCTCCATCGTTTCCCGATAATGTAATTGTTGCATCGCCTGTAGCACCGAGCTCTTTAAATGTGACTACCGCTGCAGAATGACCAATAAGATAAGATACTCCGACCACACTTATTAAATTGCTATTACTAGAGGTTGCTGTAAATGTAATTGGTTGGATTGCGGCATTATTATCATTGATTCCTCCGATGATCAGGTAGTTTGTACCCGAGGCAACATTTACTTTATTGAAATTGGCACCACCAATTGAGAGTAAATTTTGTGCATTTATAGAACCTCCCGCACCAAGTACTAAGGTGGCGAGAGCCACTATTTTAGACACTTTTAAACAGCGCCTCGCATGTTTTAAATAGTTGATTTTTAGCATAATTTTAGTGATAAGTTATATTGATTAAGTACAAATTTAATGATGTTAGAGCATTAATCCAAATAAGTGCTTTGTTTTTAGCATCGCATTTTAAATATTGATGATCTAATAAGTAGGTTGGCCTACTGAATAGCGAGGTAGGGCGGGGTGGGAAATAAAAAAACGGCTATAAACCTGAATTACATAACTTTACGTACAGATTTCCATTGGAAGCCCTTGTAACTTTTATTTCTGTTCCGGCATCAATGAAACTATTTTCTGAAAAAGCATCGTAGGTAGTTTCGCCTAGTGAAATTTTGCCAAAAGGTTTCAATACCGTAATGGCTGTACCAGACTTGCCTATCAAACTTGACAATGTGTCAAGTTCGGCATCTAGAGGCTGAATGCCAGTGCCCGCAAGTGTTATTTTTTTGAAATATTTGCTTTGGAACAAGGCCTTTGAACCTACTACTATTAAAAGTATAGAAGCTATAAAGCCAAAAATCACAGGCCAAATAGCATTGAGCAACTGCCTTTGATTCACATATTGGAAGTCTAAATTTTTATTATTGACCATTATCAAGATCAAGGAACCGAACAAGCATATTAAGCCCGATATGCCCGTGATTCCGAAACCAGGTATTACAAAAATTTCTAAGCCAAGTAGAATTAACCCCACCACGAAAATGCCAATTTCCCAATATTCGGCCAAACCATTTAAATAATAAGGAATGAAATATAGCAGGCCTGCTATTATTGCGGCCAAAAGTGGAAAGCCAATTCCTGGTGTTTGCAATTCAAAATATATGCCACCAATAATCAGCAATATCAGTATGCCGCTAATGGCAGGATTGATAAAAAAGGCAATTATCTTTTCTGTAGATGACACTTGATAGCGGATAATTTCTGCATTTGTAAGGTTGTTTTTAGCCAATATTTCTTGAACGGAGTTAAATTCTGCTTCAGCATAGCCATTTTTGAGGGCCTCCTTGGTGGTAAATGTCAGTACTTTGCCATTTTTTTTGATCGTAGAATCAAGTTTAATATCTGGATCTACAAATGCTTCTGCAATGGCGGGGTTTCGTTTGTTTGTTTCGGCTGTAGATCGCATGAGCGAACGCATATAGCTTTGGTATTTTTCAGGAACAGGCATTCCATCTTTTCCACTTACTACGGTTGCAGCACCAATGCTAGCACCCGAAGCCATGTAAATACTGTCGCATGCAATGGATATCAAAGCTCCTGCTGAGGCTGCATTTTTATTGATAAAAACATAAATAGGTTTGGGGTAATCGAGCAACAGCGTCCTTATTTTATCTGCATCATCTACCGTACCTCCAAAGGTGTTAAGTTCCAGTAGTAGAATGTCGGCTTTTGCTTTTGTGGCCGATTCTAAAGCCAATTTCGTATAGCGGCTCGTTCGTGGGTCGATTTCTGATTTTATTTCAAAAACGAACACTTTCAAATCTGCAGCCTGTGCTAAAGCAACTATTAAAGAAATTACAAGAACTGATACAAGGCGCATAAAGAGGTATTTTTTCACAATTTAAGCTATTTTTTAGACACATAGCCTATCAACCTTTGTTGCATGCCGATACCGCAACGCCAATAAGAACCAATACCGTACCTGCTATTTGAATAGCTTCAATGGCTCGTTGAGCAGCAAATTGGCAAATACGATAGTCCACACAGGGCCTACAGTTGCTGTGATGGCACTATTTTTCGCTCCTATCAATTTGATACCTTCTGAGGCCATGAACGAAGGCAAAACAGTGCCAAATAGAGCCAGAATTAAAGCCAGCATATAAAACTTAGTAGAATAAGTGAAGAAATCTACTAATGAATGTGTAATAGTGAAATGGATAATAACACAAGCACAGGAGACCAGCATTACCCACGAGGTGAAAATGATGGTACCGAATTTGTGCACTAGATTTTCGCTGAAAACCATGTAAATGGCATAAGTAAATGCGCTCAAAGCTACAAAGCCGATGCCAATATAGGCAGCTTTAGAATAGGAGTCAATATGGTAGATAACCACCAAAAGCACGCCCGAATACGTCAAAAATAGCGATAGCCAAGTGAACCATTTGATATTTTTTTTCAAAATGAAAAAAGCCAAAATGGCAACAAAAGTGGGATAGATAAATAAGATAAGGCGCTCTAGCCCAGCTGAAATGGACTCCAAACCATAAAAATAGAAAAGGCTAGATAGGTAATAACCCACAACACCAAGTGTAACCAATGCCCAAATGTCTTTGTGGTGTACTCTATGGTTTTCGGGCAGCGCTTTAAAGGCAAATATCAAATAAAAAGGTGCTGAGAATAGCATCCTGAAGGTGAGTACAGTGAGCGAATCGACTGATTCGTTGTAGGCCAATTTGATAATTACCCCTTTTGAAGAGAAAAGAAAAGCACCAACTACCACATAAACGAACCCTATCCATTTCCAATTTCGGATATTTTTTAGCAGATTTTCCATAACGCAAGCCAAAAGTATATATTTGCCGGCTTTACAAGGATGAATAGAATGAAAATTAGGGAAATATTAAACGCATCGGTAGTGGTGGCTGCTCTTGGCTATTTTGTAGATGTATATGATTTGGTACTATTTCTAATTGTGGGCAAAAAAAGCCTTTTGGATATTGGCATAGCACCCGAACTAATTGTAGAACAATTTCAAAACTTGCTCAATGTGCAAATGATTGGAATGCTCTGTGGGGGCTTATTTTTTGGCATTTTAGGGGATAAAAAAGGCAGATTATCCGTCTTGTTTGGTTCAATTATCACTTATTCGCTTGCCAATATTGCCAATGGATTTGTAACTAACATTGAAACCTATACCCTGTTGCGATTCGTAGCTGGATTTGGATTGGCTGGCGAACTTGGTGCTGGCATTACTTTAGTGTCGGAAGTAATGGATAAGGAAAAACGGGGCTATGGTACCATGTTAGTAGCTTCTATTGGGGTTACTGGAGCCGTTGTGGCAGGTCTTGTGAGCCAAATAGGTTGGCAAAATGCTTATTTTATAGGTGGCGGATTGGGGATTTCTCTACTTCTATTGCGAATCGGAGTGTTTGAATCGGGCATGTTCAATAAAACGCAGCAAGATGCCGTGAGTAAAGGAAATTTCTTTCTGCTGTTTTCTACCAAAGAAAGGGCTTGGAAATACCTCAATTGCATAATGATAGGGCTGCCCGTTTGGTTCATTATTGGCATTCTGGTGGGTTTGTCACCAAGTTTTGCCAAAACATTAGGTGTAGTTGGCGTTGTGGAAGATGCCACGAGCGTAATGCTGTGCTACTCTGGCTTGGTGTTTGGCGATTTGCTGAGTGGCTGGCTCAGCAACCAAATCAGAAGCAGAAAGAAGGTGTTCTTTTACTTCTATTTGATGTGCATTGTATCGATTGGTATTTACCTGAATTTGAAAGGGGCAGATATTTTGGTTTTTAATTTCGTACTTTTTTTATTGGGCTTCTCGGTAGGCTTTTGGGCAATATTTGTAACTGTTGCATCCGAGCAATTTGGCACTAATTTGCGAGCAACTGTTACTACCACAGTTCCTAATTTTGTAAGAGGGTCGCTTGTATTAATTGTAATGCTGTTCAAATACTTCACCAACACGCTTGGGCTCGACTTGATAGCAGCAACAGCTATAGTTGGCACCATAGTGTTCTTCATTTCTTTTATTTCGCTGTATTTTTTGCCAGAAACATTTGCAAAAGAATTGGATTATGTTGAAAAATAAAAAGGAAAACATTGCTGTTTCCCTTCTATTTTGCGTGTTTTCAATTCAAAAATTTAATCATCGAAGCCTTCATTGAAGAAGTCTTTCCAAGTCAATTTGTGAAACTTAACAATTTTTTGGAGACTCAAAAAGGTGATGTTGCTCCCTTTCTCATATCTAGCATACTGAGCTCTTGGTATTTGGCACTCATAAGAAAAAGTTTCTTGACTAGAATAGCCAGCCTTGATTCTTAATGTTCTGATTCTTGTTCCTAGATTTTTTAGGAAATCTTTGTCCTGTTCTTTTGTCTTCATTTTAGTAATCATTTTATGGTGTTCAATTTTATTGGATATACTGGCAGTTGAGAAGCTTAATGTGGTCGTCAAATTAGTAGATACATCGAAATACATCTACTAATAATTGAGTGACGAATATAACGTATTTTTACCCCAATATCGATATAGAAATACCATACTAATCGTTTAGATGGTAGTATAATTAGATGAAGTCACTAAATGGGGCGATCAATTGACGAGAAAAAATAAGTGTATAAATTCGCTACTGCGATTGAAGTAGAGAGATCAAAACTGAAGGGAGGTAAAGTGACACCAGGTTTTCTTCTCAACATTTACCTACTGAAACCGCACCGCGGCCAGCTCACATACCTCATAATTACTATTTAAAAGGCCTTTTGCTTTTACTCTGGTTCGATTCTAATTTTTTTCAGTCTGTCGATGTCTATTTCATCGTCTCCGTGCTTTGGAATGTGCACTTTCAGCAAAAATATCAGCCCTATGGCAAAGAATATTCCTAATACTATTACACTATTTCTGGGGCTGCCAGTAATGGCTTCTATCAATCCATAAACAAGGGTACCTAGCACAATAGAAATGGAATTTGTAGCCTCAAAAAAGCTGAAGTAGGAAGCATTGTAATGCGAATCTCTAGGAATCAGCTTCGTAAAAGTAGCCCTAGAAAGCGATTGAATTCCGCCCATAACCAAGCCTACCACCGCTGCTAACAAATAAAAATCGTATCCATCGCGCACCATATATGCCCCAAAACAGATCAGAATCCATATTCCGACCATAACCGCAAGGGATGGAACATTGCCAAATCGGGCAGAAAGTCTGGCGAATAAATATGCCCCAGCAATGGCTATAATCTGTAAAATAAGTACAGTACCAACCAGGGCCGCGGTAGGCAGGTGCAATTCCTTTTCGGCAAACACGGTAGCCACGAGCATCACGGTTTGCACGCCCATATTGTAAAAGAAGAAAGCGACCAAAAATTGCTTCATATTGGGGTAATCGACAATGTCGCGGTACACCATTTGCAGGTTTTTGAATCCTTTGAAAATCCATCCTTTTTCTTTGGTTTGCACGCTTATTTTGTCTTTCGGCAAATAATAAAATGAATACAACGCAAAGCCAAGCCACCATATTCCCACGCTTAAAAATGACAATCTGGTAGCCAACCCGGTAGCAATGCCACCGAAAAATTCGGGCTTCATGATCATCAACAGGTTGAAAATTAGCAGTAGAACGCTGCCAATGTAGCCCATCGAATAGCCTTTGGCGCTGATGCGGTCGTATTGGTCTTCGGTGGCTATTTCAGGCAAATATGAATTGTAAAATACAAAACTCCCGCTGTAACCAATACCTGCTAGAATAAACATAATAACGGCAAAATTTGTAGTTTCGGTCTCGAAAAAATAAAGAAACATGCAAGCCAAACTGCCTAAAAAGCAGAAAAAACGCATAAAAATCTTTCTTTTGCCGCTATAATCGGAAACTGAAGTGAGCAAAGGGCTAGTAAATGCAATTAGCAAAAATGTAAAAGAAAGCGAATATGAATACAATACCGAGTTCTTTACATCGAACCCAAAAAAGTTGATAATGTCGCCCCCGTTGGTATTCAGTGCCACTTTGGAATAGTAAATTGGAAATATAGCAGAGGTGATCACCAAGTTGTAAACCGACACCGCCCAGTCGTACATGCACCAAGCGTTGATGGTTTTAGGATTGTTTTTCATGATGCGAATATAGACAGGAAGCCTTATTTTTGCCATTCAATTATTTTTTGAATGAATAAGCCAAAGAAAATCATGGTTGTGGTGGGCACCCGACCCAACTTTATAAAGATAACCCAATTTGAAAAGGAATTTGCAAAATACCCTACCCATTTCGAGTACAAATTGGTGCATACTGGGCAACACTACGACTATAATATGTCGGACATTTTTTTTCAACAACTCCAAATTAGGCAGCCTGATTACTTCTTGGGCATTCCGGCTGGGTCGCCAAGTTTTCAGATGGGAATGATAATGATAGAACTTGAAAAGGTATTCGATAGAGAAAAGCCCGACTTAGTGGTGGTGGTAGGCGATGTAAATTCAACATTTTCGGCAGCATTTACTGCCTATAAAAATGGAATAAAAGTAGCGCACCTCGAAAGCGGGTTACGAAGCGATGATAGGGGAATGCCCGAAGAGATAAACCGAATTTTGACAGATGAAATTTCTGATTTGTTTTTTGTAACAGAAGCCTCTGGGCTGAAAAGCCTGAGATCTAATGGTAAAAAGGAAAGCCAAGTCAAATTTGTAGGCAACACCATGATCGATACATTGGTTGCATTCGATAGTGAAATCGACCAAGCAGATATTTTAGAAAAACTAGGCTTATCAGCTCAAAATTTTGCCTTAATCACTATTCACAGGCCATCGAATGTTGATGAAATTGAAAATTTGAGCCTGACAATTACTATGCTCGCAAGGCTATCGGAAAGAATCAAACTGGTTTTTCCCATTCACCCACGCACCCTCAAAAAGGCAGGGGAGTTTGGCCTAAAATCACTGCTGACCGCAAATGCAAACATCATTCTCACAGAACCTTTAGATTATTTTGGTTTTCAAAAACTGGTTAAAAACTGTGCTTTTGTTTTGACAGATTCAGGTGGAATACAGGAAGAAACCACCTTTAGACAAGTGCCTTGCCTTACTTTGCGCAAAAATACCGAGCGGCCATCAACGGTAGAAATAGGTAGCAATGAATTGATAGAATTCAGTGCAGAAGCCATAATTTCCAAAGTGGAAAGTATATTGAATGGTAGCTATAAAAAAGGGGGAATCCCACCTTTTTGGGACGGTAAAGCCACCAAAAGGATAGTGGAAATATTGGCTGCGGCAGAGTAGATTTTACATACATTTGTTTCTTAAATTTTAATTCTCAATTATTTTGTATCCTCTAAAATTCAAAACCATTTTCAAAGATAAAATTTGGGGTGGAGATAAAATCAGAACCATACTGGGAAAGGACTTTTCACCACTGCCAAACTGTGGCGAAACATGGGAAATATCTGGAGTGAAAGGCAATATTTCGGAAGTAGCCGAGGGCGAATACGAAGGAAGAAATTTGGTGAGCCTTATTGAGGAATTTAAAGGACAATTGGTGGGCGATAAAGTGTTTGAGCAGTTTGGGAACGAGTTTCCGCTGCTTATTAAGTTTTTAGATGCCAAAGACGATCTTTCGATTCAGGTGCATCCCCACGATGCACTCGCCAAGGAGCGCCACAATTCGTTTGGCAAAACTGAAATGTGGTACATTTTTCAAGCAGACGAAGGGGCGAAATTGAATACTGGTTTCAATGCTAAAATCAACAAAGAATCGTATCTTAATCATCTGAGCAACAACACTTTAAACGAAATACTGAATTTTGAAGATGTGGCCGTGGATGATGTTTATTTCCTTCCAGCAGGCAGGGTACATTATATAGGAAAAGGTATCTGCCTTGCAGAGATTCAGCAAACCTCCGATATCACGTATAGAATTTACGATTTTGACAGAAGGGACGATAAAGGCAACTTGCGTGAGTTGCACACTGATTTAGCCGTTGATGCCATTGATTACAATTGGTATCCTAATTACAAAACTGACTACGAAAAAAAGAAAAACGAAGCCACCAATCTAGTAAGCTGCCCCTATTTCAAAACAAATCGTATTTTTTTCGACAATCCAATTACCAGAGATTATTCATCTCTAGATTCTTTTGTTATATATATATGTGTAGATGGTGCCTTCGATGCAAAAACCGAATCTGGCACAGTAAAAGTGAAAAAAGGTGATTCCATTTTAATGCCGGCATTTTTAAAATACGTAACGTTGATTCCAGACAAGGAAGCAAAGATTATAGAGGCTTGGGTACCTTGAATAAATGCTTTCATTTTTTTTCTGGTACTTTACTAATCAACCCAACGGCTTGATCGTTTCGCCTTGGACGTTCCGCTTTTTTACAAGTTATTATTTATTCGATCTTTCTTCAACCAAAAAAGTGAGGCCACGCTCTACATTGCTAAGGGTGCGGCTTTGACCTTTAGGTTTAAGATGGCTGGTTTATCTATTTTGGTATCATAATCGAAAGCTGGAAAGCAGGTTGAGCGATAGTGTATCAGATATGGGCAACCAACAATAATATAAAAACCCAACAAACGACAAAAGCCTCTACTAAAGAGGCTTTTGATTCATTTGAAGTCTTGGTAATTCTTGCTTATCGTAGCGGGGAGCAGGATCGAACTGCCGACCTTAGGGTTATGAATCCTACGCTCTAACCATCTGAGCTACCCCGCCATTTTTTGGGAGTGCAAATATAGTATTTTTTCCCTTTGGCAAATAGAATTAAAGCTCCAAATATGTTTTTTCCAAAATTAAGTTATCTCTCCACCTCTCATTTTTTGCAAATTGGCACAAGGGGGAGAAAGCCGAATCAATGCTCAAATAACTACTAAATGCCTATTTTAACAAAGAATTGTTGGAAACACCCTCAGCTTTTAAAAAGGTGTTTTGGCTGTTTTTATCATACAGCCATACCGACTCGCTTAGGTATTCCCACTTGGGGTAATAAATAAAAAGTACACTTTTTTCTTTGATAATGGAGGCCACTTTTTCAAAACCAAGTTTGGGTAAAGCAGGACAACCTTGGCTTCGGCCCAATCTGCCTGTGGCGTTTACAATCGAGGAATCGGCATAATAGGCTGCATGCATCACTATGGCTCGATCTCTGGCACGGTCGTTAAAACCTCGATCTAAACCATCAAGGCGCAGCGAGTACCCGTGTTTGCCCTCATAAGATTCTGAAATGAGGTAAAATCCTAAGCTACTTTTATACGACTGCATTTCGTTTGAGAATTGCTCTGCGTACAGCTCGCCTGAGTTTTTGCCATGCGACACATAGTCGCTATGCAATAGGCTGCTATCTTGTGTATCTATTATGTACATGCGTTTGGCAGACGATGGTTTGGCAAAGTCGGCAATGCACAAATAACGAAAACTTGTATGCAGGCTGTCGCAAATGCGGCTGTAACCAGCTACTCCGTAAGCAAAAGATGCGTATGAAAGTCCGTCAAGTGATAATTTGTTATAAAAACGACTGTGCCTTGGCAACTCCGCTTTTCCATCAATTTCATCACCACCCCACGCCAAAAAAGTGTAGCTAAATGATGTGAAAAAAAAGAGAGTTGTTGCAACAATGTGTTTCATTTAAGGTACGTACTTTCTAATAGTGCTTCAATGTACGAAAAAATAGTTTTGTTTTGCGTGTTATTAGGAATTAACGTTAGGCGAGTTTAAAAAATTGCAGTAAAAGGATATCAACCCTTGAAATATCTTGTTCAAATCAGCAGTTTTAAAAAGCAAAAGTCTGCATGCGAATAAACCACATGCAGACTTTCTGCAGCTTGTGTAAAAGAAGTGTGTAAGCTATTTATTCATCACTTCAATCATCCGTTCGGTTATGCCAGTGTGTGAGAAACCGCCATCATGCAGTAGATTTTGCATGGTTACCATCTTGGTGAAATCCGAAAACATTGCAATGCAATAATTGGCACAATCTTCTGCTGTGGCATTGCCCAATGGCGACATTCGATCTGCAAAGTCGAAAAAAGCATCAAAACCAGCAATACCGCTTCCTGCTGTGGTTCTGGTTGGTGATTGTGAAATCGTGTTCACCCTCACTTTTTTTGATTTGGCCAGTCTGGCTCCGTAGCTGCGGGCTATTGACTCCAACATGGCTTTGGCTTCTGCCATATCTGTGTAATCGGGAAAATTTCTCTGCGATGCAATATAACTAAGTGCTACTATCGACCCCCATTCATTTAAGGCATCTTGTTTTTCAGCTACGTGCATCACTTTGTGAAACGAAATAGCCGATATATCCAAGGTTTTCATGTAGTCTTCGTATTTCAGATCACCATAAGGGCGTCCTTTTCTGATGTTTGGGCTCATACCTATGGAGTGTAGCACAAAATCGATTTTACCTCCCAACACCTCTACCGACCCACTAAAAAGTTTCTCTAGTTCCTCCACAGAGGTGGCGTCTGCCGGTATCACGGTAGAGCCTGTAGCCTCAGCAAGTTTGTTTATTTCGCCCATTCGCATAGCAAGCGGGGCATTGGTAAGTGTGAATTTCGCGCCTTCAGTATGTGCTAGCTGGGCCACTTTCCATGCAATGGAGTTTTCGTTTAGGGCACCGAATATGATGCCTCTTTTTCCTTTTAAAAGATTGTAAGCCATTGATTTGAATTAAAAATTAATTAAAAACATTGATAAAAATTGACATTTGAAAATTGTAGCGAAAGCATATTCGTACGAAACTGGATATAAATCTAACCCTTGAGGGGCGTTTTTAATACTTTGTAAAAGAAATAGGCGGTGATTGCGGTCACTACTACCTGCACAGAAATCATCGTAATTATTGCCGACTTACTCATTAGAATTGTTATATTTTTTTTCCGATGCCAATATTTGAAGTAAATATAGACACTAATTTATTTTTCCTGCCAATAAAAGCATGACAGCCATGCGAACGGCTACGCCATTTTCAACCTGTTCCAATATTACAGAGTGTTTGGAATCAGCCACATCGCTTGTTATTTCCACGCCTCTGTTGATGGGGCCTGGGTGCATAATCAATATCTCTTTATTCAATTGATCTAAAATCTGCTTATTTATGCCGTAGTATGTGGCATATTCCCGCAATGAAGGAAAGTATTTGAGTTGTTGCCGTTCTAATTGTATGCGTAATACATTGGCAACATCGCACCATTGCAACGCCTTTCGCAAATCGGTTTCTATGGCAATTCCTAGTTCTGCCAAATACCTCGGAATGAGCGTGCTGGGTCCGCATACCATTACCTCAGCTCCCATTTTCTTCAAAAGGAAAAAATTTGATAATGCCACTCTTGAATGTAGAATGTCTCCGAAAATACATATTTTTTTTCCACGCAAAGTACCTAATTTTTCCCTGATGGTAAATGCATCTAATAGGGCTTGGGTGGGGTGTTCATGTGTGCCATCTCCTGCATTGATTACAATACAATTTGTGTTTTGAGCAACAAAATGCGGTGAACCCACACTCGAATGCCGCATCACAATCATATCAACTTTCATAGCCAAAATGTTATTGATGGTGTCTAAGAGCGTTTCTCCCTTTTTTACCGAACTATTTGAAGCTGTGAAGCTGATGGTATCTGCTCCCAAACGCTTTTGTGCCAATTCGAACGAAAGCCTGGTGCGGGTGGAGTTTTCAAAAAAAACGTTGGCAATAGTCAAATCCCTCAAGGTCGGAACTTTCTTAAATTGCCCCTGAAGCAGGCTTTTAAAATTGGTAGCGGTGTCTAATATAAGTTGAATATCACCTTGGGTGAGGTCCTTGATTCCAAGAAGGTGTTTTGTGGTAAGCTGAGACAAATGCGAATCAGATTAAGATTTTTCAAATGTAGATAAATTCTTTGGAATCATCCATACTGAATCTTGCGATGATCCTTGCTCTTTCAACTCCACAAGCACTTTTTCCGTGGCTAGGGTGTTGACATTTTTACCAATGTAGCGAGGTTCGATAGGCAACTCGCGAGAATATTTTCGATTTATCAGCACCAGAAGTTCTACATTTTTGGGCCGTCCGAAACTTAGCATCGTATCGAGCCCCGCCCTCACCGATCTGCCCGTGTACAGTACATCATCTACTATGATCACTTTTTTACCTTCCAAAGAAAAAGGAACGTGCATCGCGTTTGGAATTATATCGATTTCTCTGCGCCTAAAATCGTCTCTATTAAATGTAGAATCTAGTGAACCAATAGGAATTTCCAACCCAAAATCTGAAGCTAGTAGCTTTTTAATCTTATCTGCAAGATAAACACCCTTGGGCTGCAGACCCAATATAACAGAATCAGAAAAATCATTGTGGTTTTCGATCAACTGATAGCACAATCGCTTGATAGTAATATTCAAAGATTCGCTGTTAAATATAAGTCGCTTATCCATTTTTTAACCTCAAATAGAAATACTTACAAAATTGTAAATATGTAGCTAAAATACACTGTTTTGATACAATTATAATCAAAATTTGGTTAATGCTGAACAAAAATCTGTTGTAAGATTAGGACAATACAATCCTCATCCCAAATTATGGTGCTTTATTTGTATGTGAATTGTATTTTGACTATCATGCAATGCAATAGTACATTATTAAGATTGCTGCCACAAATTATATAAACCAATAAACAATTTTTATAATTTTACTTATACCATGAAAGAAAAACTTAAGGTGCTCACTTTGGGATGGGAATTTCCACCAATAATTAATGGCGGATTGGGCGTAGCATGTTACGGCTTGAGTAAAGCACTGAGCAAGTTGGTAGATATTTCTCTTATTCTACCCAAGGGTGACCTCAATTTTTTAGTGGATAATATCGAAACAATAGGTCTCAATAATATTGACTTGGAAAACCTAATAATACAATCAAGTTCTACATCGTACCAGTTTTTAGCCGATGTATCGATTGTTGATGCAAATTTACTTCCTTACCAAGGCAAAGATGCCGAAATACTTGCTCAAAAATACGCTACTGCTGATCCAGTAATGATAAAAGAGAGATTGAAAAAAGATTTGTCGGTGTTCGATACCGATGATTTGTACGATGGATCGCTAGGAGAAAGGGTGCAAAGTTTTGCTAAAATTGCCACTGTTCTTGCCTCGCAAAAAGATTTTGACATTATTCACGCGCACGATTGGATGACATTTGTAGCCGGTATGGAAATCAAGGCCATGTCGGGCAAACCATTGGTGCTACATGTGCATTCGCTTGAGGTGGACAGAAATGGCCCAGAAAGCAAAGGATGGATATATCAGGTGGAAAAATCGGCAATGGAATTTGCAGATCTAATAGTGCCAGTAAGCAACTATACTGCTGGTGTTATCAAAACTTTTTATGGTATTGAAGCCGACAAGATAGTGCCAATTCACAATGGCATTGAACAAGTGCAAGCCTACAGGAGTGAAAGCAGCCTGCCTGAGAAAATTGTGTTATTTCTTGGAAGGATCACCGGCCAAAAAGGCCCTGACTATTTCTTTGAGACGGCATCGAAGGTGATAGAATTTATGCCAAATGTTCGATTTGTGATGGCAGGTTCGGGCAATATGATGAAGGGGCTGATAGAAAATAGTGCATACAAACACCTAGGCAACAAATTTCATTTTACTGGCTTTTTAAGTCAAGAAAGGGTTCGCTATTTATTGTCGATAGCTGATGTGTATGTGATGCCTTCTGTTTCCGAACCTTTCGGATTGTCGGCACTTGAGGCCGCCCAGTTTGGTGTTCCGTGTGTGATCTCGAAACAGGCGGGAGCAGCAGAAGTGCTGCCTAGTGCGTTGAAAGCCGATTTTTGGGATGTGGATAAAATGGCAGGCAACATCATTTCCATACTGAAATACAAAGGGTTGCGCGACCAACTGGTGAAAGATGCCTACCATGACCTGAGCAAAATCAGCTGGGAAAATAGTGCAATACAGCTGAATTCCGTTTTCAATGAGCGATTTGCTGTAAGCTGACAATTAGACTGGATTTTGCGTGGCACTACTATAAGCTCTGTATCAATAATCTAAAAATTTATAGGTGAACATTTGTTTCTATTTCCAAGTCCACCAGCCCTTCCGATTGTTGGACTACAATTTTTTTCAAATCGGGAAAGACCATTTTTATGAAAATGATGCCCTTAACAAGCAAATACTTCAAAAAATTGCGGCCAATTGCTATTTGAAAACCAATGCACTTTTGCTGGATCTAATTCATAAACATCCTTCATTCAATATTGCATTTAGCATATCTGGAATGGCATTGCAGCAGTTTGAGCTTTACCAGCCCGAAGTATTGGCCTCATTTCAGGAATTAGCTAAAACGGGAAATGTGGAATTTATTGCTGAAACCTATTACCATTCATTGGCTTCATTGTACAACGTGGAGGAATTTGAATTTCAAGTAAATAAGCATGATGCCGCTATCTATGCTTATTTCGGACAGAAACCTGTTACATTTCGCAATACTGAGTTGATTTACGACAATGCCATGGCCAAAATTGCCGAGCAAATGGGTTATAAAACCATTCTTACCGAAGGTGTAGATCGCATATTGAAAGGCAGAGGCCCACATTGTATATATAATGCACCGCACACCAGTCACATAAAAGTACTACTGCGCGATTATGAGCTTTCAGATGATATTGCGTTTAGATTTGGTGATAAAAATTGGGTGGACTATCCGATAACAGTAGAAAAATTTGTAGACAAGCTCCAGAAATTAGAAGTTAGTGCAGAAACAGTAAATTTATTTATTGATTATGAAACTTTTGGCGAGCACCAGCCTGAGAGTTCAGGAATATTCAGCTTTTTGAAAGCTTTTGTTACAGAATGTATTGATAAGCAGCACTATACATTTTATAGTCCAAAACAAATTTCCGAAAACCTAGAGGCAAATAATGAATTTTTTGTTGCTGATTTTATCTCTTGGGCCGATTCAGAACGAGACCTTTCGGCTTGGCTTAGCAATTCGATGCAGTACGAAGCCTTGCATAAAATATACGCAATGCGAAATGATATACTAAAAACCAAAAATGCTGACTTGATTCAGATGTGGTCTCGTTTGCAGACTTCAGATCACTTTTATTATATGTGTACAAAGTATTGGGCTGACGGTGACATTCACAAATACTTCAGCCCCTTCAATTCACCCTATGATGCTTATATTTTTTACATGAATATTCTCTCAGACTTTGAGTTGGTGATCAAAAAAGCTTTAAAAGGGAAATGATTTCGTCAGACAAATAATAGGGAAATGAGTCCGCACACTTGTTGCAAAAAAGTGTCTGTTAAAGGCCTTAATTTTTTTTATGTACATTACTGGTAGAAAACAACGCTTGAAATATTATATATCAGGTTTTCGTATTAGGGTCAAATGTTTTTATAAGCAGAGTGCTTAGATTGATTTTCATTTTTTTGATATGAATTTTCCATTTCAAGCAAATATAAATTTTTAAATATTGGTCAAATAATTAAACATACTAACAAAAGTAAAATGAGGTTGATACGGTTTGGCGAATTTGGACAGGAGCGTCCGGGAGTAATGATCGAGGGAAAACGATTGGATCTGTCGGATCATTTTACAGATTGGAATGGATCTTTTTTTGAAGCTGGTGGCTTAGCTTCGCTGAAAGATTTCTTGGATACAAATATCGAATCGTTAAACGAGGTGCCAAAATCAGAACGTTGGGGATCGCCCGTTGCGAGGCCGTGGAAGGTAATTTGCATAGGCCTAAATTATTCAGATCATGCTTTGGAAGCAGGAATGCCAATACCAGCCGAGCCCATTGTTTTTATGAAAACTACCAATACAGTAGTTGGCCCCTATGATGATGTATTTGTTCCGAGGGGCAGCCAAAAAACCGACTGGGAGGTAGAACTGGGTATAGTCATAGGTAAAAGTGCAAGATATTTGAATTCGATCGAAGAAGCAGAAAACCATATAGCGGGTTACTGCATTTCCCACGATGTTTCTGAACGGGCGTTTCAATTAGAACGAGGTGGACAGTGGACAAAAGGTAAATCATGCGATACCTTCAACCCTCTAGGGCCTTGGGTGGCAACGAAAGAGGAGATACAAGATCCCCATAATTTGACAATGCAATTAAGGGTAAATGGGGAAATGAAGCAGAATGGCAATACAAAAACGATGATTTTCAATTCATTTTTTATAGTTCATTACCTGTCGCAATTCATGACTTTGGAAGCGGGCGATGTTATCTCCTCTGGTACACCTCCTGGAGTGGGTATGGGTTTCAAACCACCCCAATACTTAAAAGCTGGTGATATTGTGGAGCTCAGCATCGATGGATTAGGAAGCCAAAAACAGGTATTTCAGCAAGCATAACCGCAATTGGCGGTAATATATTTTAAATTAGAGTTATTTCTTCCGTTATAGTTTCTTTCATAACATTTTAATAGACAACTAAAATGACTCGCATTTTACTTACGATTTCCCTTTTTTTTTGTTCAATTTTCAACCCTATTGCTCTGCCAAACCATAAATTCTGGCAAAGATTGGCTTGATACCCATGGTAAGCTTATAGAAGCACACGGGGGTGGAATATTGCTGCAAGGCAGTAGCCGTGGCAGACAAACCTACTGGGAACTGAATTGGCAAATCGTGCATATAGCTACACGGTGGTTGCACAACAATTTGCGGGCACGGTTTCAAAACCTGCATTGTCAATAATATATGAAACAGGGCGGCCCAATACTATACAACTCAACCAGTTAGAGCCTGACGAGCATGTACAAGGTTGGGGCAATTTAAAATACAACAAGAATATTGACGATGGAGATATTTACATTGCTGGCAAGAAATACGCAAGCGGAGTAGGCATGCACGCCCCTTCGCAAACGGTATATAACCTTGGCGGGCAGTACGGTCAATTTTCAGGTTTAGTAGGTCGCACCACTGCAATAGTAGATGGTGAAGTACAATTTATGATTTATGGCGATGGGAAATTGCTTTGGAAAAGTACCCTAATGAAAGCAAGTACAGCAGCCTTGGCCTTCAGCATTGGTATAAATAATGTGCAAGAACTGAAGTTGGTAACTACCGAAGGCACTGATGGCACGCGCTACGATCATGTAGCTTGGTGCGAGGCTGAGTTGCGTGAGGAATAGCACGCCATTGGTGGAGTTTTTTCTCAAGCGGTCAGAAAATTGTTTCATTGCTCTTCAATCAAATCTACTTTCATATTTTTTATTTTTTTAGCAAGTATATAACCTGCGGCTGCCAAAGTGATTAAGTTGGCGAAAGTAATGGCCATGTCTGCTTTCAAAATGCCATAAACAAGCCAGCAAAGTACGCCTAGCCAAAAAAGTAAAAACATGGTAAAGGAGATGGATTTGGTATTGTTTGTTTTCCACACTTTATATACTTGTGGAATGAAAGATACCGTGGTAAGTGAAGCGGCCAAGAAGCCCAAATAAATCATGAAAAGAAGGGGATGTTAGCAAAGAATGGTATTGTAAAGCCCGAAATAAGAGTGGTCGGTGATCTCATCAAATTTATAGCCAAATTTAATACCTTGTGGCCGTCTGCTGAAGCTGATGTTACGGATGTATTTGAAAAGTCTAGAATAATAATCGGAGTTTTTGTGAATATTGCCCATCAGCACCAGAGGAATGCTGTCGGTGTTGAGGTCGAGTTCATCGTAAGTAAAGAGTATAAAATACAACAGGTCATTTGGGCTACTATATTTAAAATTATTAATAAAAATAAGTGCATTGTTGTCGCGTACCGCCACAGTGGCAATTTGATCTTCGATGTTCACAAACACGCTTTTGGCTTGATTGCCAGTGGCATACTGCAACACGCCCTCCATCATGGTGCTCGTGTGGTGCAATACCTCTACTAGTTTATTGGGGTAAATTCTCTTAAACCAATCAATCAGTTCTTGTTCGGCTGCGAAAATGTTTACGGTGTCGTTGCTGGAATGTTTATAGTAGTAAAGTACTTCAAAATCGGACACGGTGCAGTTCACACTTAAAATATCTTTGGCATAGCTTTCGGCAAAAAGCGAGTTGGGCACTAAAGAAAACTTCAAGTTTTTGATGTTGAGCTTGATAGACTTCCAAAAGCCGGCATTCAGGTAATGATTATCTTCGTAGATCTCTTTAAGAACCGCAAGTATTTCTTTTGTGCTACCAGCCTGATTGAATTCATAATGCTCTAGCATCATGCAGCGGCTCTTTATGACATCAATCACGCAAAATTGGAAGCTGGTACTACTAAGTAGAACAGAGAGTGTGTAGTCGTGAAGATGATCTACTTCGAAAGTATCGTCAATTACTTTATTGATAAGTTTGGAATATTTTAATTCGGCCACTTGTAGTAGAAATATGGTATAAACAAAAGTATTGTTTTTTCTATAAATAGCAAAATAAAAAATCCCTTTTATGAAAGTGGATGTATATTTAGGAAATTAGCTATTGCATTTTGCTAATATTACACCTAGTTTTCTTGCAGGTAAATTGCGGCTAGTCGGCTTCAAATTTCAACAGTATTTGTTTTTTGCTGACTTTAATGATTGGGTCAAATAAATATCAACCAAAATGTTTTTTTGAATGCTCTTATAATGCTAAATTTGCAACCCATTAAATTTTATGGAGATTGTAGCTCAGCAGGTAGAGCGCCAGATTGTGGTTCTGGATGTCGCGGGTTCGAGCCCCGTCTTTCTCCCATTTTTTCTGCTTGTGATACAACATGAGTTTTAACCAAGATTTTCACAGCCCAGTTGTTTCTATTACATTAATTAAATAAACGGCTCGATATAGATTATTGAGCCGCTTTTATAAAGGAAAGTTGAGTTTTACTAAATTAATGGATTTGACCAATCTACAAATACGCGAGCCTATTCCATCCAACCACAGCGGGCTGACTCAACGGATTATTTGCTTGATATCTATTTATCACAATTTCTATTTTTATCATGGCTTTGCGTATGCATCAGAGTGACATGGTAATCCATTTCAGTATATGTTAAAGCGATACTATAACTT
>Ga0163144_10009406_pt1 | contig 20997 bp, 15 predicted proteins | sample OliLak19BULKMAT1_FD_123175 | JGI IMG/M metagenome (GOLD analysis project Ga0163144, IMG submission 123175) | Freshwater microbial mat bacterial communities from Lake Vanda, McMurdo Dry Valleys, Antarctica - Oligotrophic Lake LV.19.BULKMAT1 | ecosystem: Environmental > Aquatic > Freshwater >... | reverse complement strand
CAGCTTCTCGAACTGGGCGACGGGGAAGACGTCTTCCTGGCCGTGGCCCCACCGCTTCTTCACGTCCTTCACGGTCACGTAGGTCGGCAGCTTCGCCGCCAGCGTGCGGATCGCGGCGGTGATCTTGGCATCGTCGCCGGCAATGATGTCCTCGCGTGTGAGCCCCATAGCGGCCAGGAACTGGTCGAGGTCGATCCACGTCGTCATCGAGTTGTAATAGCTCAAGCGGAACTCGTCCTCCTCGCGCGGCATGGCGAGGCCTTCCACGAGACGTGGCCGGCCGTTGACACGAGCGAGGCCGCCGCCGCGGTCTTCCAATCGCCGGGTGATGACCTCGAAGGTCAGGCACGCGCCGCTCTGGATGTGTTGGCCGAGCAACGCGGCATCGGGGCTCGCACCAAGCGTGTCGATGTTGTGCAGCATGAGCCAACGGAGCTGCGGTCGTTCGGCCAGCAGTTTGGCGAGGACGCCGTTGCGAAGCAGGTTCGGCAGTTCGAAGAAGTGACCGACGGGGTGCAGGCACTGGAGCGGGACATTGTCGGTGTAGTCGCCGGCTTCGCCCGCCGAACGCGCCCAGTTCATAAGGGCAGTGCGCAGGCTTTCCCGAACTTTCTGCTGCTGGATGTCGAGGACCTGCTGGGGCATCTCCTCCCACTGGAAACGCAGGTCGCGCACGGTCGGTATCATCCGCAGACCGACGCTCTTGCCCTGCGAGAGATGGAGAGGGCCTTCGAAGCCGTAGCTCCTCATCCGCGCCAGAAACTCGGCGGTTGGTCCCTGCGTGAGATAGCTCGTGGTGAAGATGTGGGGAATGGTCGCGCCGAAGATGCGCCCGGCTTGGCGGGATTTTGCCAAGTGCGTCTCGATGAAGGTGCGGTGGCGTCCGCCGAGCTTGGCGTAGGGATGCAACGCCTTGCAGGTGCCGGCCCCGCCGGTCCAGCGCGAACCGGCGCCGGCTGCGAGGGTGACGATTGCAAGTTCTCCGTTCTTGAGAGCTTTTTCCCCAAGGCTGAGCGCAGCGAAATCTCCCGAGCCCTTCATGAAATCAGCCACGTCATCATCGGCGACATCCTCGATGCGCGTGTCGGCGCGGAGGCGGTTTTGCGCGAGGCCGATGCGGCCATCCTTCATGTCGGCGCGGATCTGCTCGTGCTGGGCGCGGTCGAATCCGTTTTCTTCAAGCAGCTCATGCAGCGACGCACCGCCGGACTTGTCGGACTTGCCGCGGGGCATTAGGGCATCGAAGAGAGTCTGCACCATGCCGCGGAGCTCGGGTCTGGCGCGGCAGGCGACGCCGAACTTGTCCAACTCGGTGCGCCGGCTTTCGGGAAGTTCTGTGAGATCAGCTCGGAGAAGCTTCGGGAGGATCAGCGAATAATACCCGGAAGGCATGAGGGCATCGTCGCCCCTCAGAAGGTCGGCGAAGGTGCCGTGTTCATTGATGGCGTAGTCGAAGACCACGGGGTCCATCGCGAAGGGCAGAGACGCCGACAACTCACGCTTCGTTTCGAGCATGATCAGCTGGAGCCGGGCCTGCGCCTCGAGTTTTCGGTGCGGCGCGAAGATGAAACCCATGCCGCCGCCGGACATGCCACCGAGCATCCAGAAGCCCCAGAAGTCGCCGCCGAACTCGGCCTCGCATTTGGCGATGAGCTGTTCGGTGAAGTAGTTCGAGGCCCACGGGATGATGGCCTGGAGCGGCTCGCGGAAGTTGCGCGTCGTGGCCGCTCCGAGGGCCTTGATGTCCCCGCGCTTCAGGGCGGAGATCACTTCGTCCAAGACGCTGAGGGCGTCCTGCCGGCCGAGCCATTCGGCGCCGGAGCGGAGCAGATACTTTTCCGTCACCATCTCCAAAATGGGTCCGACATTCTGGGCCATGCCGCCGTGGACGACGACGAGCGAATCCATCAGCGCCTTGCGCGCGGACTCGGGAACTTCATCCCGGGTGAAGACGTGGTGGACGGGCATGAGCCGGCCGCGCGAGATCCCGAACTCGGGATCGCCTTCGGCCGAAGGCACGCCGGTGATGAGCTTGATGCCGGGCCAGACACCGCCGGAGTCCTGCCAACCGCCGCCAGACCCGCCGAGCCACTCGCCGAGCAGCGCGCGGGCGAGGACAAGACGGCGTTCCGACTCCTCCAACGTGCCCGTGAGCGAAGCGGCCTGGGCCGTCGCGCGCATGCACACGCTGATGAGCGATCCGAGCAAGTTGGTGCTGACCGCGAGGCGGGAGCCCTTGGGGATGGCGTTGACGCTGGAAGCGATCTCGAGACCGCGGCCGGGGCCAACGATCTGCGCGAGCAATTCGGCGAGCGATTGGCCCGAGCCTTCGATGCCCGGCGGAACGATGCCGGCCGCGATCACGGCCGCCTTGAGCAGGCCGAGGTAGTCTTTCGCGAAGTCAAAGACGTCGCTCAACGAGGTGATGTCGGCCGTCGCGCCGAGATCGACGGAGGTCAGACGGAGGACGGGTTCGTCGATGACCCGCAGCCACGCGCTGACGGGCGGACGCGGAGCGGCATCGCGCCCGTGCACGCCGAGATCGACGGAGATGTTGATGACCTTGGCGCCCTCGGGGAAATCCATGCCGAGGAAGAAAATGTCGGACCACGCGGAATGCGTCAGGTCCATCCGCACGGGCGTCTGCTCGCGGAGGATCGGGAACGTGCCGTCGGCGCTGCGCTGGAGCAGCTCCGGCCGGATGCGCAACGGCTGATCCGCCGGATGCCCCATGCGGAACATCCACTGGTTGCCGCGCACCGTTCGCACGCTGCGCCGCACTTGGTCGGCCAGCGTCTGAAACGCGAGCCGATGATACGATGCGGCCAAGGCGGAGCTGAGCCCGTCGCTCGGCCCGTGCGTCTCCTGGTCGGCGAGAAAGGTGTCGATGGCTTCCTCGAAACGGCGGTTGAGGAGCTGCTCAAAGCCGTGGAAGGGGATGAGGGCGGGAGCCTGATTTCCGATACCGGATTCCTGATTCCGGATGCCAGACGCCAGCTTTGCCGGAAGATGGAAGCGGTGGATGGCCGCGAGAAAGAAGAGCGCGCGGACGCGTTCGTAGAGGTTGTCGGCCTGGCGACGGAAGAGGTCGAGCTCGGCGCACGCGGCCAGAAGGCCTTCGACCGATGCCGACTTGGCGAAGGCTTCGAGCGACCGGTTGCGCACCGCGTCGTCCGGCGAGGTGATGATGGAGATGAGGTTCATGGCCGAGGGCGGACGGTTCAACGATTGGCCAGGAGATCCACCATGCCCGTGAGGACTTCGTCGCGATCACCGCCCGACAGGGCGAGCGCGAGCTGCGCGGTGAGGAGCCCGTATTTGAGGCCGATGTCGTAGCGGCGCCCATCGATCTCCAGCGCAAGGTAACGCTCGGCGCGGATCGACTTCGCAAGGGCCGGGGTCAGATGCACGCCGCCTTTGTTTCCATAGAGCGCGACGAGTTCGTCGAGCATGTTGAAGACGCCCGGCGTCAGCACGTGCATGCCGAAGAAGCACAGGTAGTGGCCCGAGCGCAGGCCGGGGACGATGACCCGTTGTTCCGCTTCGGTGGGAGTGGGTTTTTCCAGCACCGCATCCACTTCGTAGAGATGCTGGCGTCCGGTCACGAGGCGTCCGCCGATCGCGCCGTAGTAGGGCAGCTTGCTTTCGTGCGTCGGCTGCACCGCTGAGACGATGCAGTTCTCGGCCGAGGCGACTTCCACCAACTGTTGCGCGCAGCCTTTGGCGGAACGGCTGAGATAGACATGGTCACCCACCATGAGCAGCGCGGCTTTGCCGGCGACAAATTCCCGGGCGCACCAGATCGCGTGGCCATAGCCGAGCCGCTGCGTCTGCTCGATGAATTGGAGCCGGCCCGCATGCCGGCCCGCGGCGGCGCGGAAAGCGGATTCATCGCCGGGCTGGATGATCAACGCGATCTCGTCGATGCCGGCTTGAAGCGCCTCCTCGATGATGACGGCGAGGGCGGTCTTGGTCGTCCCGTCGCGGTCGACGAGGGTTTGCAGTGGCAGAGTGCGTTGGTTCGCACCGGCCGCGGTGATGATCGCTTTCTTTATTTCCACAGAAGTCCTTTTGCTCGAAATGCTATCGGAGGCTCACATGCGGGCTTGAGGGGGTCAATCAGGTCGCTGTTCGGCCGCACGGACACGAATGAATGTCGCAGGCGAACGGCTCGCGGACTATTGTGCGGGTTCATGGCCGAACGCACCGAAGTCTTCACCGTCGAACGCAGCCGCCCCGACCTGCGGCTGGACACCTACCTGCGCGAGCATTTCCCGGCCGTCTCGCGCGGCATCATGCAGCGGTTGATCAACAACGGGCACGTCACGGTCAATGGTCGCATCGTCAAACCGACGCATCGGCCGTCCTGCGGGGAACAGGTCAGCGTCTTCTTTCCCGAACCCAAGGCCGCCGAGGCCCTCGCCGAGGACATTCCGCTCGAAATCCTCCTCGAGGACGACGACCTGCTCGTCCTCAACAAACCTCCCGGCATCGTCGTCCATCCGTCCGTGGGCCACGACGAACACACCCTCGTCAACGCCCTCCTGCACCATTGCGACGGACAGCTCAGCGGCATCGGCGGCGTGGCGCGGCCGGGAATCGTCCACCGGCTCGACAAGGACACGAGCGGCTGCCTCCTTGTAGCCAAGAACGACGAAACGCATTTCGCGCTAACCAAACAGTTCGCCGAGCGAACGATGGTGAAGCTCTACCGCGCCCTCGTCGCCGGTGTCATGGTGAACAACAAGGGCGACATCCAGGCCCCCATCGCGCGCCATCCAACGCACCGAAAACGAATGGCGGTTTCCGCAGGCGAAGGACGCGAATCGTGGACCGGGTTCAAGGTGATCAAGCGGTTTGCCCACGCGACCGACGTGGAAGCGACACTGCACACCGGCCGCACGCACCAGATCCGCGTCCACTTCCAGCACATCGGCCACACCGTCCTCGGCGACGTGACCTACGGGGCCAAGCCCAACAAGCGCGTCGAAGAAGCGACCGGCCTGAAGTTCAGCCGCCAGATGCTGCACGCTTGGCAGATCACCTTCACGCATCCGAAGTCAGGCGAGCGGGTGACGGCCAAGGCGCCATTGCCGGAGGATTACCGCCAGGCGACCGAAGCGATGGGCAAAGCGGGCTGAGAGCGGAGAGACGCTCCGGTCCCTTGCCACTGCGCCGCGTCTGAGTTCCAGTAGGCGGGCCATATACATGGGTGCATCCGTTTCAGCCAAGTCCGCCGCAGCCTCCTCCTTCCGCGAGGCCGAGGCGTGGCGTGCTGTCGGCGCGGGTTGGAAACAGCTCCACGGCAGCTTCAAGGACCTCGGTGTCAGCTTCGAGTGGCACGACTTCACGTGCGACGCTGACCTCGACTGGAAACGCAGCTTCCATCCCGACAGCGTGGAGGTCTGCATCAACCTCACGGGTGTCGGCGACGTGCGGTGCAGCGAACAGACGGCGGAGTTTGCGGACGACACTTCCGGTTTCTACCGGCACGGCGATCCGGGGCTGACCGCATGGCGCCGCGCCGGACAGCCGCATCGTTTCATCACCATCGAGTTTCATCCGGCCTTTCTCCGCACCCATCTCGCCGATCACCGCAAGGCTCTCCACACTGTCGTGCGTTCGGCCATGGACGGCGAAAAAGCTTCCGGATTGTCCACCATCGAACGCATCGGCGGCGATCTGCAGCAGCTCGTGCAAAGCCTGCGCCATCCGCCCGTCTCAGCGGTGGCCCAGAGGCTCTGGTTCCACAGCAAGGCGCTCGAAGTCGCCTCGCTCCTCTTCTTCCAGACGACAAACGATCAGGAATTTTTCTGCCACCGCCAACAGCGCCTCGCGCAGGACCGTGTCTCGCGCGTCATCGCCTTGCTGAAGAAGAACCTCGCTGAGCCGCCGCCGCTGGAAGAGATCGCGAAACGCGTTGGCTGCAGCCCGTTCTACCTCAGCCGCACCTTCACAAAGGAGGCCGGCATGACCATCTCCCAGTATCAGCGGAAGCTCCGTCTCGAACGCGCCGCCGACCTGCTCAAGGCCGGCCGCCACAACGTGACCGAGGCGGCGATGGAGGTGGGCTACTCCAGCATCAGCCACTTCAGCCAGGCGTTCCACGAGATGTTCAAATGCTGCCCGGGCTTGTATCCGTTGGGCGCTCCGAAGAAGTAGGCGCGGGTTGGTTTGTCCACGAAGGGCACGAAGTAGCACGTTCGCAACAGAGGTAGGGTGGGCAGTCCTCTGCCCGCCGCCGGACACCCGGCGTGTCGGGAACCTTGAGCAAGCCCCACGACGCGCACGGAGTGCCGCGCCCTCCCTCAGCATCCTCGTTCCATCCTCACCGCTGTGGCCTGGAATGCCGCACTCCGAAAGCTCAAGACGAGCAGCTCACTTCGATCTTCTTCAATTCCGGGGGCGGTGGTTCCGCGTAGCGTTCCAGGCCGGGATGTTCGGCGAAGGGGTTTCGCAGGAGGCGCATCAGCGTCTCGATCTCTGAGGTGTCGCGCTTGTGGGCCGCGTCGATGACGCGTTGGGCTAGATGGTTTCGGAGGATGAACTTCGGATTCACCCGGTCCATGCGCGCCTTGCGTTCGGCATCCTTGCTGCCTTCGCCCGTGAGCCGAGCGGCGTAGCGTTTGGCCCAGGCGTCGTAGGCGGGGCGATTCACGACGAGATCGCGCAGATGCGGGTTGTCGGCGCCGGGCGCGGTGGAGAAGGAGTTGAGAGCGCGGAAGAAGTTGGTCAGGTCGGTTCCACGCAGCACTTCAAACGTGTCGCGGAAGATTTCCTCGTCGGTCGGGCTCTGGATGCGGAAGCCGTGCTTCGCGCCGAGCAGGTCGAGGAAGTGCGTGGCGAGTGCGGGTTCGTAGTCGCCGATGGCCCCGGTCGCTTGGTCGGGAGTCATCAACGGAGAGAGCGCCTGGCCGAGGGCCTGGAGGTTGAAGTGGCCGATGCGCGGCTGCTGGTCGTAGGCGTAGAGGCCGGTCTGGTCGGTGTGGTTGCAGATGTGGCCCGGATCGAAGTCGTCGAGGAACCCGAACGGGCCGTAGTCCATCGTGAGGCCGAGGATGGAGAAGTTGTCCGTGTTCATCACGCCGTGACAGAAGCCCACGGCCTGCCATTCCGCCATGAGCTGGCCGGTGCGGCGGACGACTTCCTTGAACCACCGGTAGTATTTGTCCTTTGGGGCGACTGATGCGAACTCGGGGTAGTGCTGCGCGATGACGTAGTCGGCCAGCGAGCGGAGGTTGTCGACCTGGTTCCTGTAGTAGAAGACCTCGAAGCTGCCGAAGCGCACATGGCACGGAGCCATGCGGAGGATCATCGCGCCGGGCTCGGGTGTTTCGCGGAAGACGGGTTCATCGCTGCCGACGAGGCAAAGCGCGCGTGTGGTCGGAATGCCCAAGCCATGCATGGCTTCGCTGCACAGATACTCGCGCACCGACGAACGCAGCACGGCGCGGCCGTCGCCGAAGCGGGAGAATGTTGTTTTGCCCGCGCCCTTCAGGTGGAGATCCCACTTGTCGGTTACGAGGTTGAGATGGCCGTTGTAGAGACCCTTCACGGGCGAGCGCACTTCACCCAAAAGGATCGCGCGACCGTCGCCGAGCTGTGGCACATAGCTGCCGAACTGGTGTCCCGCGTAGAGCATCGCGAGCGGATCGCTTCCGGGTATGGGCTTCCGACCGGTGACAAAATCCAGGAAGTGCGGCCGCTGTGCTTCGGCGGGGTCGAGATCGAGCAGATTGCCGGCCGCTTCGTTGAAGTGGACGAGCCATGGATTCTCGAATGGCTCGGGTTGGACGCGTTGGAAGAACGTGTCCGGCAGCCGGGAGTAGGTGTTGTCGAAGGTCAGCGCCTCGATCGATCGCATCCGGCCAACCTAGGCACAGCGCGAGGCCCCGAACAAGAGCAGCGCTTCAGGCCCCGAGAGCGTGCTGGATCGCGCGCACGAGGGTTTCAGGGTCCACCGGCTTGACCAGAAGGCGTTTCACGTTGGCCGCGCGAAGATCGTCGTCGCGGATGCCGGCGGCGAACCCGGTCATGATCACGATGGGAACCTCGATCCCGCAGCTGCGAACGGCTTTGGCTAGTTCGATTCCGTTCATCCCGGGCATCGTCCAATCCGTGAGGATGAGATCAAAGCCCCCGTGGTCCAACAGGAGTTGCAGGGCAGTTTCCGGCGCCACGACGTGCTCGCCCTCGAATCCGGCGTGTCTCAGCAGGCGGATCGTGGACAGGCCGACAGCCACTTCATCATCGATCACGAGGATGCGCTGGCCGGATCCATGGGGAATCGCGCGCGGCCTAGGGGCATCGCCGGAGGCGGCCTGGTTGATGGCCACAGGCAGGTAGACGTCGAAGCGCGCTCCTCGACCAAGCGCCGTGTCCAGGAGGATGAGCCCGTGGTGGGCTTCGGCGATGCCATGCACGACGGCAAGACCGAGGCCGGTGCCCTGCCCCGGACCCTTCGTGGTGAAGAACGGTTCGAAAACGCGTTCGGCCGTGGCCGCGTCCATGCCAGGGCCGCTGTCCTGAACGCGGATGCGGAGGTGCGGCTCGTGTCCGAGGCGGGTCAAAGTGCCTCCCAAGGATGCGGGGTCGGCGATCTCCGAGACATCGAAACCAATTCGCCCCGGCGAACCGGCAAGCGCCTGGACCGCGTTCGATCCGAGGTTCGTCAGCATCTGGTGGATTTCTGAAGACCCGCAAGAGGCGGGGTTGAGCGGATCTTCGATCGAGCAGATCCATTCGATGTTCAAGGGCGCCCCGTGCCTGAGTTGCCCGATCACTTCACGGACGACTGGTCCCACATCTGCGGTCTCGCGGCTGTTCCCCCGTTTTCGGCTGAAGGCGAGGATCTGGCGCACGACCTCGGTGGCGCGGTGGCAGGCTTTCAGGATCTCATCGAGACTTTCGGACGCGGGGTGGTCCTTTTCCAGGTCCTCGCGGGCGAGGTTGGCGTTGCCCAACATCACAGCGAGCAGGTTGTTGAAATCGTGCGCGATCCCGCCCGCGAAGGTCCCGAGGGATTCCATTTTCCGCGCCTGCTGGAGGCGGGCCTCCAGCGCGGTGTGCTGTTCCCGGGCCACTGCTTGGGCCGTGACGTTGCGGACCATGTTCAACAGCGTGTCTCCGCAGGGGACGATGCGGGCCTCGAAATGTTCGGAGCGGCCGGCGATATCGACCACGTAGTTGAGCAGTTGGACCTTGCCCGTCTGAAAGGCCTCCTCGACGCATCGGTGCCACGAGTCGGTCACAGATCTGGGGAAAAACTGCGAGATATTGCGTCCAAGAATCTCGTTGATCGGGGCCACCAGTTGGGACGTGTCGTTCGTGTAGACGTCGAGGTAATCGCCCGCCCGTGACTGAAGGATCATCAGGTCTGGAATTGCGCTGAGAAGGGCCTTCTGCCGTTGGCTCGCCTCGAGCAGTTGCTGGTGTTGCAGCCGGGGCCGGGTGATGTCCTCGAACGAAGCCACCACTCCGGAGACCTCCTTGGTTCGGGAGTCAAGCAAGGGCCGGCTATTGACCGAGATCCAGCGGGTAGATCCATCGGGGCGCCGGATTCCCATGATGACTTTTTCCTGCGGCTTGCCCGTGCGGAGCGTGACTGTCGCGGGATGATCCGCGGGTGGGAAAGGTCCGCCGTCTTCCCTGATCGTCCTCCACTCGGGGTTCATCGGGGCGCTACCGGAGATCTGGGCGGCGGCGAGGCCGAGAATCTCCGAGGCGGCGGTATTGCTCGAGGTTGTCCGTCCGGCGGCGTTCTGGACGACGATCCCTTCGGCCAACGACTCGATGACGGTTCCCAAACGGGTCTCTGCCGCCGCTTCCCTGAACACCTGCTCCCGCATGATGTGCCCCTGGTGTTTGGCCTTGTTGAACATGAACCAGCCCCAGACCGCGGCCATGGCCATGGATAGCGCGACACACACCAGCGCGAACATCAACCGGCTGGCGTTCCAATACGGCGGGCCCTCGAGAATCTTCAAATCTTCCAAGGATCGAATCACAACCCTGACGTTGGTCGGCCGACCCATGAAGTCCTTGGTGAGGGACGAAATGCCGGTCACCTCGATCCTGGACCCGGGCCGGACCACGGGTAGCTCGTTGGCCCGATACCGGATGAACACGATGTTGTCGTCCTCAGAGGCGACGATCGCCGGGTCGTCGGATCTTCCCGTGTCCCCGATGACCGTCGCGACGATGCGGACAAGATGGGCGTCTAGCGTGGCCCCCAGGAGATCGGACACGTGGACTTTCTCGGGCTCCGGCTCCGGTCCGGCTCCGACGACCCGGATCTGGGCCGCGTCGAGCTGGACCGTGGTCGAGTTGGACGCGACGAGGCCGACCACCTGGAGACGTTCGCCGGGCCGGAGTTCGTTCGTCCATTGCCCGCGGGCATAGAGGCTGTCCGTTGCATCCCGCATGAAGAGCGCCTCGCGGGCATACGTGACGACACCCTCCACTTTCACGAAAACCGCAGCACCGGGTCGTGAGGCGAAGTTGGTCACCGACGCGATCGGGACGGATGGACCGGCCCATGCCTCCTGCGGGGACGAATGGGACTGGGCGAACACCCGGCAAGCCATCAACGCCGCCAAGCTCAGGGCGGCGAAAAGAAGGCATCGACAGGTTCTGCTCCTGTTCAGATCGAGAGTGGACTGGCTCATGTCGAAGAACGGCCCTCTGGCGATCCCGGCATTGCGCCAACCCCGCGCAGGATTGGCGAAGGCGCCGCGGTTCCGGGCTCAGGCCCTTGCGGTTCTTACCGTGAACCGTTCGACCCGAGCCGGCGGGAGATTCATCCAGACAACGGACGCTCCGGTGCGCTCGAAACATTCCGGGAACCGAGTGCGGCGATGGACGGCGTAGGTGTATTGGACGAGCACCCCGCCATCGGCCAGCAGTCGCCGGACTTCGAGAATGAGCCGGGCAACTTTCCGGCACGGGATGGAACGAAGGGGCAGGCTGGACAGAACGGCGGAGATCTTCGGGATCTTGCCGCCGAAATGGAGCCGGAGCAGGCGGTTCAAATCGCAGGCGTCGCCTGTCAGGACGCGGAGTTTTGGGAAACGCAACTGGAGCGCCTTGGCAAGCGTGGGGGAACGTTCGAGGGCGATGAGGCGCTCTGCGGGGACCTTTGCATCAAGGATCGCCGCCGTAATCGCCCCTGTTCCCGCGCCAAGCTCGACGACGTATCCGGAGAACCCATCCACGTCATGCGCGAGGCTGGCCATCTTTCGGGCCAACGCCGGCGAACTGGGAAACGCGGCTCCCATAGGACCCGGGTTCTGCACCACTTCGCGACCGAACAGGGCCAGCGTTTTGAGTAATTGGGCAGGCATGGCAGGAAAATTCCCGGCGAGGAGTAACCCATGGCTCGACCAGATGCCAGCGGATGCTTCAGGAGTTTCTGAAGGAGGCTTGGCCTTCAGGCGGCGGGAAGCCTACGGTTCCACATGCTCTCGCTCCTGCGGGCCATCAGTATTTTCAACGCGGCCATCTGGTTGGGCTCGTCGCTGTTCTTCGCCTTCGTCGTCGCGCCGACACTTCTGGCCGCACCGATGAAGGCCAATCTTGGGCCGTTCTGGGCGGGATTCGCCACGCAGGCGATCATCGCGAAGCTCTTCTGGATCCATCACGCCTGCGCCACCATCGCCCTCGTCGCCTCGGCTTTGGAGCACCTCTACGCAGGACGGCCGATGGAGAAAACGCTGACTTGGGTTTTGTTGCTGGTCCTTGGACTTGGACTCATCGGAGGGTTCGCGCTTCAGCCAGTGCTGAAGGACCTCCACCTGAAAAAATATCAGGGCCGCCCCAACAGTCCCGAGCTGATCGACGCCACGCGATCATTCGGCTTGTGGCACGGAGTGTCGCAGGTGGCCAACCTGATCTGCCTCGCCGGGATTTCGTTCTACCTTTGGAAGACGGCAATTCCCAGGACAGGCCAGCGGGCCGCGTCGATTCCGCGGTTCAATGTCTGATCCGGTCTTAAGCCCGTGCGGTTGGGAGGCAACCAAACCAAGGATTGATTCCCTTTCAAACAACCTGCTAATACTCCCGTCCAGCGCGGGCGATGGCAATGGACGGTCCTCGGCCCCACGACAATAGGATTCCGGCAACGAATTAAGTGGCGTGCCCATCGCGCCGATGAAACGGACAGCATGATATCGAACGAGAGACCTTCGCCGTATGGCTACCGCCCCCAACGGCGTTCTTCAGGCCACGGCCATGGCAATGGACATGGCGGACAGGGAAACTATGGAGGCCAAGGTTCCGGCTTCGGACAGCCTAAACCCCAGGTCAACGAAGACACCCTGCGCACGGAAAAGATCCAGATCGAGCGCAAGACATTCATCCTGACGCTTAAGGAAAACCCACGTGGCCGTTTCCTCCGCATCACCGAAGACGTCAATGGCCGCCGGGACAACATCATCATTCCCTCGACCGGGCTGCAGGACTTCAAGCGGCTCGTCGACGAGATGGTGAAGCTGTCCGACGAGACCCCGCCGAACATTCCCGGCGTGGATCCCGCCTATCCGGACTATCCGGTGGACGACGCCCAGCCGCCTTTCGAGGACAATGGCAACCTCGCGCCGGGGCCTGACCAAAATCCCGCCTGAGCGGGCGCAACAAGCTTTGGCCGGTAGTTCAACCGTTGGGTTGGTTGCCTGTTTAAGTCTTTTTCTTGGGGGCTGATTTCTTCTTGGCCGCGGCTTTCTTCGGAGCCGCCTTCTTGGCGGCAGCTTTCTTCAAGGCGGGCTTCTTGGTCTTCTTTTCCTCGGTCGGAGGATTCTTCGGATCTATGCGCCGTGCGTCGCCCCAGAGGCCTTCGATGTCGTAGCGTTCCCGGATGTCGGGCTTCATCACGTGGATGATGACGTCGAAGTAGTCGAGGACCTGCCACGCGGTCGGATGCTCCCCGTCCACCGATGCGGGCCGAATCCCATGGTCTTCGGCGAGCGATCCGCGGATCTCGGAGATGATGGCGCGGATGTGCGGTTCACTGGAACCGGAGACGAGCACGAAGAAATCCGTGACCGAAGAAATCTTCCGCACGTCGAGGATAACAGTTTTCTCCGCCTTCTTGTTGTCGGCGAGTTCGTGGCAAAGCAGGGCCAGCTTGAGCGAATCCATTTCCTCTAAACTATGGGCCGAGGCCTAAAGATAAAGCCGATTCGCCGAGATGGCCTCGGCGACGGCCGATGGAACCAGATGCCGGATCGACAAGCCGGCCTTCACCCGATCCCGGATCCGCGACGACGAAACGCCGAGCGGAAACCCGCTCAACACCGTGCCCCGAAACGGCGCCGGAAGAAACGGCGCGGGGTCGCCGGGCCTTGGAATGACGACGAACTGGGCCAGGTCCGCCAGCGCATCCGCATCGCGCCATTTCGGGAGGACCGGAGCGTGGTCGGCGCCGATCAGGTAGGACAATTCCGCACCGGGGTGTTCGGCTGCGATCTCGCGCAGCGTGTCCACGGTGTAGGAAATTCCCCCGCGTCGGAGTTCCCGATCGTCGACCTCGGCCCACTCCCATCCCTGCAAGGCGAGACGCAACATCTGCGTGCGGACCGCTCCGAGAGTCGGTTGGGTGCTGGGTTTGAAGGGAGACTGGGCTGCGGGAATGAAGACGACGCGATCGAGGTCCAGTTCCTCCCGCGCCGCCTGCGCCACGAGCAGATGGCCGAGATGCACCGGATCAAAAGATCCCCCGTAAACGCCCAAACGCATCGCGTATAGTTCAACGGGCTCCGCCGTTTCGACCAAGAACATTCTCCCGAGCCTGATGGCTTGCCCGGACCAACCTGATCTGAATTACTGGACTGGACACCCGTCAGAATACCAAACATGAAGCCCTACGCGCTCAACTTCCTCGCCGGCCTATTAGCCGCAACCGTCGTTCACGCCGCCGATCCGGCGCCGAAAACCCAAGCGGCCGCCGCGAAGCCCGCGGATACTTCGCCGACGCCCACCGGCCAACAGGTCGACGGAGCATTCACCAAGGTTGTCCTGGATTCCGACCAGATGATGAACGGTTCTTTCCAAGACACGCTCAAGGATCCGATGGAGATGGCGGTGGCGAAGGACGGGCGCGTTTTCTACGCCGAGCGCAACGGCATCATCAAGATGTGGAAGCCCGACTCGAAGAGCGCGGTCGTGATTGCAGACATCCCCGTGTTTTCAGGGCTCGAGGACGGAATGCTTGGAATCACGCTCGACCTGAATTTCGACAAGAACGGCTGGGTCTACCTGAACCATTCGCTTCCCGAGACCACCAAGGATGCGCGCGGTGAAAAGGACGGCGTCATCCGTGTTTCGCGTTACACTCTGAAGGGTGACCAACTGGATCTGGCGTCCGAAAAAGCTGTCATCGACATCAAGACCCAGCGCGAGCAGTGCTGCCATGTCGGCGGCTCGCTTGGCTTCGACTCCAAGGGCAACCTCTACATCGCGATCGGGGACAACACGAACCCGTTCGATTCCGAGGGCTTTTCTCCCCATGATGAGCGGACCGGACACAGCCCGTGGGACGCCCAAAAATCGTCCGCCAACATGAACGATCTTCGCGGAGGAATCAGCCGGATCCACCCCGAACCGGACGGCACCTACACCATTCCGAAGGGCAACCTCTTTCCGCCTGGCACGCCCGGCACTCGTCCCGAAGTTTATGTGAAGGGCACTCGCAATGGATTCCGTCTCTCCGTCGATCAGAAGACCGGGATCCTGTATTGGGGCGACGTCGGTCCTGACGCTGGCGGAGCCGACCCGAAACGCGGACCGGCCGGTTTCGACGCAGTCATGCAGGCGAAGCAGCCCGGGTTTTTCGGATGGCCCTATTCCCGTGGCGACAACAAGGCCTATGCGAAGGTCGATTTCGTGGCGCGTGCCCGATACCAGAAGGAGCGGGCCGAATACGACAAAGCAGTCAAGGATGCGAAGGCCGCCGGCCAGCCCGTTCCCGCGAACCTCAAGGCACCGATGCCCTACACCGCTGGCGAACCGATCATGTTCGATACCGCAAAGCCGGTGAACAATTCGCCCAACAACACGGGGATCAAGCAACTCCCTCCCGTCCAGCCCGCCTTCATCTGGTATCCCGCCGGCACCTCGACCCGCTTCCCCGCTGTCAACGGCGGCGGCGGCCGCACCGCGATGGCCGGTCCCGTGTATTACTACGACGAGAAGAACCCCTCGAAGACCAAGATGCCCAAGGAGTATGACCACACCCTGTTCATTTACGAGTGGAGCCGGAACTGGGTCGTCGCCGTGCATCTCGACGAGAACAACAACATCGCCCGCAATCCCGATGGCACGCCGAAGATGAAACGCTTCTGCGCGAACATGACGTTCAAGCGCCCGATGGACATGGAGCTCGGCGCGGACGGATGCCTCTACCTCATCGAATTCGGCACCGCCTGGGGCAACAACAAGGACACCCAGATCATTCGCATCGAGCACAGCGGTCCCAAGCAGGGAACCGTTGCCGCCAACTAAGTCTTTCTAAGCGATCAATGTTCGCATCAGCGGCGATCTACGCGATCGCCGCTGTTTGCTTTTGGGAGGGACAAAGACAAATCACTTGCCGCGAGGGAGAGCGTTCGCCTATTTAATCAGTCGGTTGATCGTAGTCGCTCAACCTCCCGCGTGCGCACGTGGCGGAATTGGCAGACGCGCTAGATTCAGGTTCTAGTGCCGCAAGGCTTACAGGTTCGATTCCTGTCGTGCGCACCATCTCCTCTCTCAAATGGAGCGGTTCCAAAGCAGCGGCAATCGAGTGCCGGCATTTGTGCCGACCGCTTGGTTTCTTCGCTTGAACTGGCCCTCCCCTTGGGGCGATATCCAGAGCTCTTATTGCTATGACCTTGGCGGATGTGCTGAAGCCGGAGAACATCATACCGGAGATGCGGTCGACAGATCGCTGGCAGGCCATTGATGAACTCATCGATCGCCTGGTCTCGACGGGCACTGTCAGTGGGGAGCATCGCGAAGCGATTGCGACGGTCGTCAAGAAGCGCGAAACCTCCATGTCCACCGGTATCGGTTTCGGCGTCGGTATCCCCCACGCTTCCACCGATCTGATCCCAGAGGTCATCGGAGCCCTTGGCCGGTCCAAAGCAGGGATCAACTTCGAGGCCCTCGACAACCAGCCTGTGCATCTCGTGATGCTGTTCCTCGTTCCCCAGGGGCAGTTCCAAAAGCATCTCCATACTTTGGCGAACATCGCCAAGCTGCTTCACAACCGAGAGTTTCGGCAGTCCCTCGAAGAAGCGCCCGATGCGGAGACCATCCATCGCATCATCAAGGGCCAGCCGGGCAAATAGCCGACCGTCCAAGCGCCCCGGGCCCACGGGCGCGTTCCATCACAACCGCTCACGACCGTGCTGCACCTAGACCTCCAAGACCGCCTGCAGGAGGCGGTCAAAGCCGTTCTCCCCGACGCCGACCTCGTCACTGTGCAAGTGCGGTCCTGTCCGGATCCGAAGTTCGGCGACTATCAGACTTCGGCTCTCATGGCTTTGGCCAAGGAGCGCAAGATGAACCCGCGGCAACTCGCGACCGACGTCCTGGCGAAGCTGAAGGCGGACGATCTTTGCGAGAAAATCGATATCGCGGGTGCGGGCTTCCTCAACTTCCGCGTAAAGTCTGAAGTCGTCGGCCAAGCCGTGGCCGCTGCCTTCCGCGGTGAACACCTCTTCTTCCGCAAGACCACGCACCCCCGAAGCATCGTCATTGATTTCAGCTCCCCCAACGTCGCAAAGCCGATGCACGTCGGCCATATCCGGTCGACCATCCTTGGTGAAAGCCTCGCGCGCGTCTTCCGCTTCCTCGGTCACCGGGTCGTCACGGACAACCACATCGGCGACTGGGGAACGGCGTTCGGCAAACTGCTCGTGGGCTGGAAGGAATCGCTCGATCGCGACGCGCTGCAGCGGGATCCGATCGGCGAGATGGAACGGCTCTACAAGAAGATCAATGCCGAGTGCGACGCCGATGAGGCAAGGCTGGAGCTGGCCCGCCGCGAACTCGTGAAGCTCCAGCAGGGCGACGCCGAAAATCTCGCCATCTGGAATGAGATGATCCGGCTCTCGCAGGTCCAGTTCGATCAAGTCTACGGCCGGCTCAAGGTCAGCTTCGATCACACGCTGGGAGAGAGTTTCTACAACCCGCAGCTTCAGGCGACTGTCGATGAACTAATCGCCAAAGGCATCGCTCGCGAAAGCCAAGGAGCGAAGGCCATCTTCAGCGATGGTTCAGTTCCACAGAAAGAAGACCCATTCGTCGTCCAACGCGATGGCGAGTGGCTGGATAATCCGGCCCTGATCCAGAAAAACGACGGAGGATTCAACTACGCGACCACCGACCTAGCGACACTCGCGTATCGGATGGCGACGTGGCAGCCGCATGAAATCGTCTACGTCACCGATGGTCGGCAGCAGCTCCATTTCCGGCAGATATTCGCCGCCTTTCGCCGTTGGCGTCCCGAGGTCGAGAAATCGGTGAAGCTGGCCCACGTGTGGTTCGGCACCATTCTCGGTGAAGACGGCAGACCCTTCAAAACCCGTAGTGGCGACACCGTGAGGCTAACGGAGCTTCTTGATGAGGCTGAGGAGCGAGCCTTTGTTGCGGTTTCAGAAAAGAACCCGGCATTGGAAGAATCGCAGCGCAAGGAGATCGCCCGCGTGGTCGGTCTCGGCTCTGTTAAATACGCCGATCTGAGCCAGAATCGGCAGAGCGACTACGTTTTCAGCTGGAACAAAATGTTGGCTCTTCAGGGCAATACCGCTCCCTACCTGCTCTACGCCTACACCCGGTTGGCCGGGATCCTTCGCAAGGCCGGAAATGATCTTCCGGATCAAATGCGAATACCCGCTTCCGGATTGAGCCTGATTGTTGCTGACGAGCTCTCACTCGCCAAACATCTGCTGAATTTCGGGCAGGTTCTGGAACTGGTCACAGAGGAGTATCGCCCGAATTTCCTATGCGCCTATCTTTACGAATTGGCGGGGCACTTGGCGCGTTTCTATGAAAGCTGTCCGGTCCTCCAAGCCTCAGGAAACGAGAAGATTACAAGGTTGGTTCTTTGCTCTGTTTCAGCTCGAGTTCTGCACCAAGGCTTGAATCTTCTTGGAATTGAGAAAACTGAAACAATGTAACGAAATGCGACTTTTAAAGACATACTGTCTCGAAAGTTGACATTTCTTCTTGCCTCCTGCGTTAGTCAAGATAAGGTGAATGCAGTAACCACCTTATCATCATGAAATGGCCGGAAATCCAAGCTCCTGATTCCCATCATGTAAATGCAGCCACTGGCTGGTTGGAGCTTGGAGCTCCTCAGGATGCCCAGGCCGAGATTGAGAGGCTGAGTTTTCTTCTCCGGTATCATCCTGACGTTCTAGTAATCCGCTGGAAGATCTGTGCGCGGATGCTTCGCTGGGATCACGCCTTGGACTTGGCTCGCTCAATGGTGAAAATCGCCCCGGACCGTCCCGCAGGCCACATCTGTCTGGCGCATAGCCTTTACAACAACCAGCGGCCTCAGGAGGCGCTGACGGAGCTTCGTAGCGCGGCCCACAAATTCCCTAAAACCAGCGCGATTTTTTACTTCCTCGCCCGGCTTGCCTGTCGTGTTGGACGGGAGGCGGAAGCAAAGCTGTGGTTGGGCCGGTGGAAGGAAATGGTGGACGAAAATGCCATCAAAAACACGATCAACGACGACCCGAGTCTTGCCCCTATTTGGAAGGATCTCGGGGTTTCTTTCGAGAAACCCGCCGCGCGTTCAAGCCAAGTCACAGTCCCTCCCAACCCTGACTCGGGCTCAAAGAATCGTTCCTGAGGATCCCGGATTGTCTTTGCGGCCGGTTGCGTTCAACGAACCCCGACCGTCCTCCGGTGCCCTTCGGCCACTTGGACGAATCCACTCGCCATCTTTTCCACTGAGAAGGTTGATTGCGCCGCATCGGCAGCTGATCGGCCCAGATTTCGCGCACGAGCCGAATCCATCAAAAGCGATTCGATTGCGTCGGCCGCGGCAGTGATGTTGCCCGGCTCAACGAGGATCCCCCCGCCGCTTGGCTCAACGAGTTCCGGGAATCCGGCATGGCGCGGTTGGACGACGGGCAGGCCGGACGCCATAGCTTCGATGACGTAGAGGCCGAAGGCTTCGCCGTAGAGCGCTGGCGTGCAGAACACGTCGCAACCGGCGAAGAAGGCGAGCTTACCTTCACGATCCACGTTCGGGAACCACTCCACTTCACCCAGAACACCGGCCAGTTGGAGACGTTCTTTTTGCTGGGCGACGAACGCCATGTCGCCCGGCCCGCAACCACCGCCGACGTGCAGCTTCAGAGTGCGTGCGCCGAGGCGCTTCTTCAGTTCGATGAACGTGCTGACAACGCCGTCCAAGCCCTTCTGCTGGCACATCCGGGCGAAGTATCCGAGGACGGGCGGTGTCTTCAGGGATTCGCTGCGGCCTTTGGCGACGTCGCCATAGCCGTCGAGCTTGATGCCGTTGGTGACGACATGGACGCGGTCGGCGCGGAGGCCGAGGCGTTTGGCCATGAGGTCTCCGAAATACCGTGTGGGTGCGATGAAGTAGTCACAGTCGCGCGCGCGGTCCCGCATGGCATTCCATGCTCGTGTGCGCAGGGGCTCGGGCATGGAATCGAGAAACGTATCCTCGCCTTGGAGGACGCACGCGATCGGGCACTTTAGTTCCTGCCTGAGCCGGCGGGCGAACCCCGCCAAGAGCGCGTTCGACAGGCATACGACATCCGGCTTCGGCTGGGTCTTGAGCCAGGCAACGAGGTCTTCCAGTTCGCGCGCCTGGTTGCCTTCCTCGCCAAGGATCATCGAGATGGCGATCTCGCCGACGTCCTCTGGCCGGGTCTTCCCGGCGTGTTTGCCGGCGATTTTCAACAGCGCGGGCAATGTGAAGATCTTGTGCAGCCACTTGGGCGCGCGGCGATACCATGCGGACTTCTGGTCGAAGTAGACGTTGATGCCGCTGAAAAACGTGGGCGTCCCGACGGTCTGGTCCGCCTCGTCGAGGGTGAGCGGAAGGTAAAGCGGGACCATCAGGGTCTGGTGGCCCTGGCGGCGGAGTTCCGTGACGAGCGCGTTGTCGCGGAAGCAGCCGCCGCAGAACATGCCGCCGGCCCCGGGTGTGATCTGGACGAATTTCATCGTGACTGGGCGGGAAGCTGCCTGAGGACAGGCTTCGGCGCAACGTGACTGTGCCGGCTACGCCGCCACGGCTTTTGGGGTGGAAAACTTCGGCGCACCGTAGGGCATTTCCGCGGGAACTTCCGTAACCTCGGCGAAGCGGCTGAAGAGTTCGGTGAAGTCCTTGTTCACGTCGCCGGACAAGGCGTCGGTGATCTGGTCCTTCATCTCCGGATACTTGTCCGTGACGTTGCGGAACGTGATCGCCGGATCGTAGAAGGCGTAGATCAGTTTCCGCATGTTCTCGATCCCCTGGCGCATCGCATCGCTGTAGACGGTGAAACGGTGGGCCGAGACATCTCCGGCCACCAAGGCCTCGTGCACTGCATCCGCGCTGAGCATCCCGCTCTTGAGCGCGAGCATCACTCCTGAAGAGAAGACGGGGTCAAGGAAGCCGAAGGCGTCGCCGAGCAGCAGCAGTCCGTCGCGGCCGCAGAACTCCGAACGGAAGGTGTATTCGCTGGTGATCCAGAACTCGTCGGTGCAGGTGCCCTTGGAGAGGTATTCCTTGATCCAGGCGTTGTTTTCGACCTCGCGGTGGAACATCTCCTTCGGATCCTTCACGCCGTCTCGGGCGAGGTATTTGCCCTCGGCCACGACGCCCACGCTGACCATGTCGTTGTGCTGCGGGATATACCAGAACCAGCCCTTGTCCGGCAGGAAGGCCACTGTGGTGCCGCCCTCGTCGATGCCGGAGTCGCGTTTGGCACCCTTGTAGTAGGTCCAGACGGCGACCTTATTCAGCTTGGGGTCCTTGCGGCGCCAGTTGAACTT
>Ga0163144_10009405_pt1 | contig 20999 bp, 16 predicted proteins | sample OliLak19BULKMAT1_FD_123175 | JGI IMG/M metagenome (GOLD analysis project Ga0163144, IMG submission 123175) | Freshwater microbial mat bacterial communities from Lake Vanda, McMurdo Dry Valleys, Antarctica - Oligotrophic Lake LV.19.BULKMAT1 | ecosystem: Environmental > Aquatic > Freshwater >... | reverse complement strand
CGTGCTCCTCGAACTTGAGAAAGACTGAAGATAGAGGAATTTGCGGCGGATGCAAACGGAAAGTGTCGAATTATTACACGACGGTAGGAACGAGAATGTTTAGGGACGGCTCGCCGCGCGGGCAACTTGCGCCGCGCCGCTGGTTAATCCCGTCCAACGAGGTATTGCCCCAGGGGAGGGACGTTGATTAGATAACTCGACAAGCTGGCAGCTTGTCCAATGGGTTTGGATAGAAGCGCCGAGGTGGTGTAATTGGCAGCCACGCAGGATTTAGGATCCTGTGCCGCAAGGCGTGCGGGTTCAAGTCCCGCCCTCGGCATTTTCCGGATTTCCCTTTCCTCGCCGCCGGAGTGAGGAGCACTTGAGGTCAAGGTAACAAGTGCGGCCTGGTCAACGTCGGTCCATAGCGGTCGGTCAACTCCTCGTAAATCACGCGATCGGTTTTTCCTTCCTCGATCTTATCGTCGAGCAATTTGCGCATGGTGAGCGGCATGCCGCAGGCGTTGGGATTGCAACTGGCCAAGGTGTAGAAATGGCCGGTGCAGCCATCGCCGGCTATTTTGCAAGTGCAGTAGATGTTCGCCAAGAACCAATCGATCCGCTCCTGTTTGGAAGCGCGGGTTCGGTCGATGTCGGGCGGAAACGGCGCGGAATCGACTTCCTCCGCGGGAGGCGTTCGCAACAGGAATAGCCGTTGCCCCGCGGCCAAATCCGCCAAATCGATGCTGCGCACGACGAGTCGAACCTGCGTGCGTTCCCGCCATGCCGCGACGGATTTGACGACGGCCTTGGTGGGAGGCGTCGTGGCGAGCGTGACCGTGTCGCCCTTTTCCAGGGAACGGGCCCAACGCATCGTCTCATGATCGAGCATGAGATCCATCTCGCCGCTGAACGTGTGGACGAATGCCGCCGTGCCGGGCAGACCTTCCTTTTCCCAGCGGGCGCGTTGGCGGGCTTTCTGTTCTTTTTGGCGCCGCTCGAATGCCGACGGATCCAGCAACTCCCGAATCCGGCCACCCTCGGTCTGCAAATAAATCAGGTCGCCCTTTTTGCACTGGACCTTCGAGTCCCATGCAAGGGTGCGCGGCTTGCCCTTTACGGTGAGATGCGTGAATTTGCCGTCTTGATATCCTTCGAATTTGAGGCCCGATCCGTTGATGTGCTGCTGGCTGATTTCATCGGCGATCATCGAAATCGCCACGGGCTGCTTCTTGCGATCGATTTTCATCCAGACCCAAACGCGCCCTTTCAATGGCAAGTCCGCCAACCGGCCCCACCACCCCGCTACCTTGATCTCCGCGTCGGCGACCAGGGGCCAAACTTTGGGTTTCGCTTCGCCTTCGATGTGGAGCGTCACTTCGTGGCGTTTGGCATCGACGGCCAAGAGCGTCGCGAAATGCTTGGGCACGGCGCGAAGGAACTCGGCGGAGCCGGCCACTTCCTTGATCTTCGCCGCGATTTTCTTGTCGTCGGGTTGTTTCTTCTCTATGTCCTGCGCCGCCGAGGTATGCGGCAACAGGAGCAGGCTAAACAGAAGGAAGCGACCGGCCATGATTTTACTTTCTCGATTTGTCTGGCGGATGCCGAGACGTTTCAACAGAGTTTAACCCGGCTCCATTTCGAAAGCACCCAAATTCCCAAACCTCAAAAAAGTGCCGGCTCTTGAAGGTTCTCCACCGGGCGCCGCGCATTTTCCCAATTCTTTTCCTTGGCCGTCGAATATGCTGAGGAGTATCCTCAAGGAGCGTTTTTCCTTTGGAAGGGAAAGCTCCCATTCAAGAAAGGCATCACCATGTTTTCACGGCACTTGCGGAATTCCGTCCTAAGCGCGTCGGCGCTGCTACTCGTCGTCGGCGGCGTCCAGGCACAAGCCCAGACAAAGCTGCGCTACAAATTTCAAGAAGGCGAACAGCTGAATTATGTCGCCGACACCAAGATCAAGATGAAGAACGATCTCGGCGGCATCAACATCGTCATCAACGTCAACCAAAAGACGGAGATGAGTTGGAAGTTCGGTAAAGTGAATTCCGACGGATCCGCCGTGGTCACGCTGAAGATCGACCGCATGGTCATGGACATCGACGCTCCCCCGCCGATCGGCGGCGTCACCATCGATTCGAAGGATGAGAAGGACTCGGACAACATCTTGGCGCAGCAGTTCTCGAAGATCATTCGCAAGATGGCCGGCAAGGAGATCGTCGCCACCATGAGCCCGACCGGAGACTTCACCGACGTCAAATACCCCAAAGATTTGGAAAAGGAGCTCAAGGATCTCACCCAAGGTCTGGGTATCGGCGGCGGCGGCGGTTTGGAGCAATTCACCGGCGGCGGCGTCATTCTGCCCAAGGAAGCCATCGAAAAGGGCAAGACCTGGGACCACAAAGCGGAAATGAAATTGCCCGCCGGCGCTGCGAACGTTGACACCAAGTACACCTACGAAGGCCCGATGGGCGATTTCGAGAAGATTCTAGTGAAGCCCAAGATGACCATCGACGGCGCCAAAGCCGGCTTCACCATGAAGACGAACGAGGAAAAGAGCAAAGGCTACGTCCTCTTCGACAACAAGCTGGGCCGCATCGCCGAGAGCCAAGTGACCCAAGCGATGCAAATGACCGTCGAGATGATGGGCCTGGCCATCAACATGGACATGGACCTGACCAGCACGCTCAAGCTCAAGAAGTCGAAGTAGTCGTCGACCGTATCCGACCGTAGGACAGGCTTCCAGCCTGTCCGTTTTTTCGCTATGCGGACAGGCTGGGAAGCCTGTCCTACGGTCATGATTCGGACAGGCTGGAAGCCTGTCCTACGAAGGTTATTTTCCCTCGGCGAACGGCGCGGAGATGATGTGCTTGTGCCAATTCGCGTCGTCGCGCTGGGGGTAGTCCGAACGAAAATGCACCCCGCGCGACTCCGTTCGCGCTTGAGCGGCATGGATCATCAATCGCGCCACCGTCAGCAAGTTTTGCAATTCCCAGCCTGTCGGCGCGTCGAATTCGCGACTGAGCACATAGCGGCACCAGAAGCGCAAGTCATCCTTCGCTCGGTCCAGCCCCGCCTGGTCGCGGATCACGCCCATTTGCCGCACCATCAAGCTGCGAAGCGAATTCGTGATGTCCGCCACATCCAACGCGCCCTCTCTCTCCGGCTCGAAACGGCTTTCCAACGGATGGGCATGGAATAGATCGGGCATCGCCGCCGCTTCGGCACTCGCGCCTTGGCCGCACAAATCACCGAAGACCAAGCCTTCCAAGAGACTGTTGGACGCGAGCCGATTGGCACCGTGCAAGCCGCTCGACGTGACTTCACCCGCCGCCCATAATCCCGGAAGCGTCGTTCGACCGGCCAGATCGACGGTGACGCCGCCCACCATGTAATGGGCGCCGGGGCGGATCGGGATCAAGTCGCTGGTGATGTCGATGCCGAAGCTGCGGCACATTTTTTCGATGCCGGGAAAGCGCCGATGCACCAACTGTTTGTCGAGATGTCCCAAATCGAGATAGACATTGGGATGCCGCGTTTTTTCCATCTGTCGCACGATGGCCTGCGCGACAATGTCCCGCGGCGCCAGTTCCGCGCGTTCGTCGACATCCAGCATGAAACGATGCGAATTGCGATCGCGCAGATATGCGCCTTCGCCCCTTACTGCTTCGCTGATGAGATGTCGGCTCGAACCCGCGACATAAAGCACGGTCGGGTGGAATTGCATGAACTCCATGTCGCGTAGTTCCGCGCCGGCGCGGAATGCCGCGGCCATGCCGTCGCCCGTGGCCACCGAAGGATTCGTCGTTTCGCGATAGACCATGCCGGTGCCGCCGCTGGCCAGGATCGTCTGTTTCGCCCAGATGAGAAGGGGACCGGAACGCGGCCGCCAAACCAACGCGCCCACGCAGCGCCCTTCGTGCGTGAGCAGATCTAGGGTAAAGGTGTCATCCCAAAGCGTCAGGTTGGGCGTTTTGCGCGAGCGGTCGATGATCGCCCGCATCACCTCGATGCCCGTCGCGTCCCCCAGAGCGTGGACGATGCGGCGGTGGCTGTGGCCTCCCTCACGCGTCAGCGCCAGATGCCCTTCTTCCAGATCGAACTTCGTGCCCCATTGGATGAGATCTTGAATCTGCCGCGGTGCCTCCCGCACGACCAGTTCAACGACATCTTCATGGCATAGCCCGCCGCCGGCGCGCACGGTGTCCTCGATATGATTTTTGAAGCAATCCTCCGGCGACAACACGCCAGCGATGCCGCCTTGCGCGTAGGTGCTGTTGCTCTGCTCCAAACTCGTCTTGGTGACGACGAGCACATCCTGGGAAGCCGGCACGGCCAGTGCCGCGCGCAAGCCGGCGATCCCCGCGCCGATGACCAGAATGTCCGTGAAATAATGCGGCGTCTTCTTGGGATTGAAGCGGATGAGATAGCGATGCGACATTCCAGGGATCCGTTGGTGCGGCTATTCTTTCGGCCGGCCTGTAAAAATACGCTGAGGATCGCGGAACTCGGGCGGCGGTTGCGGACGCCCGCCGACCAGGGGATCACTCGTCGGATTCGTCGACGTTCCCACATCGCGCGGCCCAAATGCAGGCAAGCTGCCCGGTCCGCCTTTAATCGCGTCCTTCTTCTTCGCCGTCGGCAGTCGTCTCTCGGCCGCGATTTGTTCATCATGTTTGGCCGCGGCCTTGAGCCAATCCCGCAACTCTTCCTTGCTCCAGCCCGCGCGTTCCGCGGTCTTGGCGTCCACGTTCTTGAGATAACGCGCGAGATCGTCGAGCTGAAGATCGCCGCCGCGTTTGGCGAAATCCTCGATGGCCTTGATCGCCTTCTGATCGGCGTCGCTCATGCCACTGGCGCCCTTACCTTTCGTGCCTGCCTTGCTCTCGCCCTTGGCCAAGTCCTTGGCGTGGTCGCCCTTTTTGTCCTTCGGCGTTCCCTTGGCCACGCTGGCTTCGTCGCCGGCTTTCGCGTCGCGCGTTTCCCCGGCATCTGTCTTTTTGGGATCGCCGCCGCCGGAACCCTTCGCTGTCCCGGTCTCGCCCGGTTCTTTCTTTTCGCCCTTGTCGGCCTTAGTGCGGCCCGGTTCACCCGCTTGGCGGCCGTCGTCTTCGAGGGCATCCTTGGCGGCGCTTTTCACTTTATCGTCGTTGGCTTCCTTAACCGCCTTTTCCAATTCCTCGGCCGCCTCCTTGGCGCGATCCTTGTCCTTGAGCATCTCGCGCAGCTTGGCGATCTCTTCCTTCGTGATTTCCTTGGGGCGATCACGTTCATCCTTCCGCCCGTCGCCGCGGCTCAAGGAGGGCTCGGATTTATCCGCACGCTCGCCGTTCTTGGATGAGGAACCCGTTTCGGTTTTCTCCATGCCTTTCTTGCCGGCTTCTTTGGCGGAAGCGCCGGGGTCGCTGGATTTACTGCCCTCTTTGCCGGGGGACTTCGACGCGCTCTTTGGACCGGCGTCTTCGCTACCCTTGCTCGTCGAAGGCGCGTCCTTCTTGGCATGGTCGCCCGGCTTGATCGAGCTTGGATCGATCTTGCCGTCGCCGCCGCCCTTCTCTTTGGCGGCCGCGCCGTTGTCCTTCTTGTCCGATTTCTCGCCGCCGGCTTTGGCGCTGCCCTTGTCGTCGGATTTGCCGTCTTTCTTTTCCGCGCCGCCCTTGGCGTCCGCTGGTGGCGGATCGGACTTGCCGGCGTCGCGCGACTTGCCCGCGCTCGAATCGCCGCCGTCTTTCTTGCCTTTCTCGCCTCCGTCCTTGGCCTCCGCTGGGGGACTTTTATCATTGGAGTCCTTGCCGTCCGCCTTGCCCTCGCCCGCCTTCTCCTTGGGTTCGGCACCCTTGGCGTCTTTACTCTTGGGTTCGGCGCCGCCTTTGGACGTGTCGCCGTCTTTATTGTCGCTCGCGGGACTCGGCTCACCCTTGGCGTCACCCGGGCTTTGTTCCTTCTTCGACTTCTCGAGCTCTCTGGCGAGTTCCGCGCCTTTTTGCTTAAGCTTCTCCTCTTCGCTGTCTTTTCCCTTACCCGCACCGTCCTTGGGCTCGCCTTTGCCGTCTTTCGGTTCGCCCTTGCCGTCCTTCGACTCGGCCGATTTGTCTTCGTTGCGTTTCGCGTTCTCCTTGGAATGCTTCTCGTCCTGTTTCTTCTCAAAGTCCTTTTGATTTTTGTCCGCCTTCGCGCGCTCGTCCTTTTGCTGCTTCTCGTCCTTCTTGGGAGCGAGGATGGCGATCTTGTATGATTTGCTCATGCCCACGTTGCCGGCCATGTCGGGATGGTCCGCGTTGTCCCGCGCCTCCAGCCAGTATTCCAGCACCATCTTTTCCTTGAGCGGATACGGTTTGCCGTCGACCGCCGTCACCGCGTCCAACGCAAGAACGTCCATGTACTCGATGCGATCCGGATACGATCCATCGTCAAAGCGAAAATCCTTGCCCTCGCGAAACGCTTTGCTGCCCAGGTTGGCTTTCGGCGCTCCGGCAATCACCTTGAGACGGAGCGTCAGATTGCGGACGCCGAAATCGTCCGACGCGACCCCCGCCAGTTGCAGCGTGCCGTTGGCCGGCAAATCCACATCCTTGGCCGGTTCGGTCAGCGTCACTTGCGGCGACTTGTCGTCGTCAACGATGATCGTGTACAGAGTCGCGCCGTTGTTCTCTTCGTCATCCACGGACGTGAAGAGGACTCGAAACGTCCCCGACTTTTCCATCACCCAACTCGTCTCGAAACCGTTGCCGTCCTTCGTGAGCATGCCCTCAAAGGTCAGTTTCTCGCCGCCGGTTTCCAGCACGATTCGGCTGTCTTTGAGCTTGCGATTGGTGGTGACAGCGAGCGTTACCTCCGTGCCGCGCCGCGCCTGGATACGCGGCTCCAGCGATTTTTCGTTGGGGAAAGTAACTGTCTCGTTCTTGAGCCGCAGGTACGGTCGATACGTGTACGTCACATCGAAACGCGTGGCTCTCGGATTGGTCCGCACGCTGACTTGATACTCCGGCGTCTCGGCGTCGCCGGCCATGAGCTTGTAGAAAAAGCCCGTACGCACCTGATCCGGCTTGCGCACGATGGTCCAGGAACCATCGGTGTCTTCTTCGAGCGGAACGTTCACGAACGGATCGGCCTGCTGATAACGAAACAGCATCCGCGGCGCGCCTTGCTTGTTTATCCCCGGATACGACCCCGTGATCCGCGCCCGAATCGGCACGTTGCGATCCGGCGCGACGATGACATCGCCCTTCTCCGGCTGAAGCAATTCGATGGTCGTGCGCGTGTTGACCGCGATGCCCTGAAACGGCGCGTACGCCCGCTGGAGCAGCGACGAAAACTGATTGGGCCGGGTTCCGAGCAGGATCAGAAAGCCCATGAGAAAGACGCCCAGGACGCTGAAGAGCAGCCAATTCGAGCGCGGGTTGACGGCCGTGTCCGCATCGGTCCTCTTCAGATCGCGCGCCGCCCTCTGACTCACCGCGCCGTGGATGGCGTTCGGCAGTTTTTCCTCCCGCAGATCGAGCCAGTTGATGACGCTGTTCTTCGCCTGCGGCACGCTGTCTTCCAGCTGCTTGGCCGCGTAATAGGGATTGATCCGCCCGGAAAGCCGCGCGAGCACCTGCACGGCGAAGTATCCGCCGACACCCAGAAACAGGACAAACGAACCGAGATGAATCGCATCGACCAGGCCGGGATAGCTCGCTTGCAGCGCGATGTCCAAGAGGACCATGACCAGACCATAGCCGAGCGCGAAGACGCCCAGGCACAAGACCGCCCGCAAGATGTCCAGTCGGCGGATGCGATCGCGCACCTGGCTGATCTGCTTGTCGACGAACGCATCCACCCTCGTCGGCATTCGGGGATCCAGATCGGTGGACATGTGATTCGCTCCGGTTTCGGAAACTCCGCTGGCTAACGCTCGAAACTCCAGTCGCTAACGCTGGCAACTCCGGTCGCTAACGCTCCCGGCTCGCCTGGTTCATTATAAAGACGAATCAGGGCGGGTACGAGTCGGATTTGCATTCCGTAGGACAGGCTTCCAGCCTGTCCGATTCGATGCGTGATCCTCGCCCCGTGGCTTTGTTCGTTTTTCGGACAGGCTGGAAGCCTGTCCTACGGGGCCGCGACTCGGCCGATTTCTTCCGCAATCACTCGCTCCAACTCTTCCAAACATCCCTTTTCCAGCACCGCCACCGTTTCCTGATAAATCCCCTTGCCATATTCCGTGGCGGTCGGCAGGTAGCTGCAGCGCCAGCCGTTGGTGAGGGTTACGACGAAAACGGGGTTCTTCCAAAATCGATCGCGGAGAGATTGTTGCAGCCATTGGTAGTGCTCGCCCTCGACGAATACCCACACCGAATCGCCGACGCGGCCGAGCTTGACGGGTAACGGAAACTCGCGGCCCTTTGGTAGTTGGCCGATGCGCGTTTCCAAACGACGCATCCGCTCCACCATCGCATGGGCATCGCGATAGCCGGCGTCGTCCTTTGCCGATTGTGCCGTCTCTTCCGCTTGCAACCATTTTGCCATGTCTTGTTCGAGTTGTTCCGGCGTGGGCAACTCGGAGCGATACGCGAGTGGCACGGTCAACTCCTTCCACGAAAAACTTTCCGCACTGTCATTTTCTTCGGAAGTCAGCGGCGCGTAGTCCCACGCCCCGAGCGTGGCGCCGGAAACGACCGGGCCTTGATATACGAAGCGTTGCCCCGGCGGGCCGAGCGATTCCAGCGCGGACAGGGCCGCGTAGCCAAGTTGCCGGCCGTTGCGTTCCGCGACATCGACGTGGCCGACGTATCCTTCGCGCGGGCCAAGATCGCCCGGCGCGCCTTGCAGGAATACGCAGGGCGCGCCGGTGGCCGTCTCAATCACCTCGCGCATCGCGCCGGGATAGTCCGGCGAAATGAGCGTGTTCTGATAGGCGAGCGTCGTCGGATGGCAGGCGTAGTTCACGATGGTTCCGAGCGTTTCGCCGTCCGCTGTCGTGATGCGCGCGACCAGCAGCGTATCATCGGCGGGTTCCACGGGGTTGAAACCGCAGACGATCTGCTTCGTCGCCTCGTCGAGAAAGTCGCGTTGGGCGGCGAGGGTGCAGGCGCCGGTCGCGAATTGAATCCAGGCCGGACGCATTCGATCCAGCGCCACTTGCGCGATGACGGCGAGCTTTTCCGTGAGGGATTCGAGATAGGGTGGAATCAGTTCGCCGCCGGGCAGATCGGTGCGGGCGGGGTCCATTAAGCCGGCGGCATGTGTGTGCGAAAAGGTGATGGCGAACGTCGACCGGGGCAAGGAGGTTTCGCGCTCGAGGCGTTCCAGCATCTTGTCGATGACCGGTCCCCAGAAGAGACAGTGATCGATGGCGAGAATGACGCGGACGTCCTTCCCGCTGAGCGACGAAAACGCCAGCGCCGTCGCGGTGAGCGGTTGATGTACGCCGGTGGCGCGATCGTGCGTCGCGGCTCCCCACATGCGGTGATAGATGCCGACCGGCGGCGTGATGTCGCATCGGGCTAGTCCGACCTGACAATGGGCTTGGGGGAAGGTGAATTCAGCCATGGTCAACCCTCGATCAAAATGTCGTTGTTGTTTGTCCGCGCGGAATGCGCACCAAAATCCAACACAATGCGGCCGCCGCGTACAGGCCGGCGATCAAGAGCAATACGCTGTCCCAACCATACTCTTCTTGAATCGGCACGACCACGGAAGGCAAGATCGCGGCGCCGATATTGCCCGCCATATTCATGACGCTGAAGACAGTGGCGACCTGTTTGCCGCCCAAGTCGATCGTGAAGGTGTAGCTCGCCGTGCCGCACACGCCGGCGAAGAAGGAACTGAGCGTGAGAAAGAAGATGGTGAACACGATGTCGCCCGTCAAATATCCCAACAGCATGAGCAGCCCAGCGGCGAGCAAGCTGATGAACGCGACGCCGCGCCGGCTCCAGTTCAGGCTTCCCGTGCGGCGATAAACCTCGTCCGCGAGTTCCCCGCCGAGAATGCCGCCGACCGCGACGCCGACGAGAGGCAACGTGGAAAGATACCCCGCGGTTTCCACGTCGAGGCCGCGCGCTTCGCGCAGAAACGTCGGCCACCACGTCGCGTAAAAGATATAGGCCGCCGCCCGGCAAAACTGCTGCAAACAAACGAGGACCAACGCGAAGCTGAGAAACGGCGTCCACCAGGCGCGGATGTCCGTGTCGTCGGCATGGGCGGAAGGTCCGTTCCGTTCCTCGCGAATGATCGCCAATTCGGCGGCGTTGACGGAAGGATGTTCTTCCGGCCGTTCCCGATACCAAAGATAAAACCGAATCGCGCACCCGACGCCGGGGACGCTGTAAATGAACATGAGCGTTTGCCAGTCCAGAAAGCCAAGCAGGAAACCGGTCATCACGCCGGCCGCCACGCCGCCGACGGACATGAACGCCGTCAGATAGCCGTTGGGCAGCGCCCGCCGCGAAGGTGGAAACCAACGTGCGAACGATTGCACCGCGCAGGGAAAAAGCCCCGCCTGTGCCATCCCCATGAAGAAACGGACGCTCAGCAGAAACGCGAATCCCACGCCGAGCGCCATCAAGCCATTGGCGACGGACCAAAGCAGCACGAGAATCGGCACGACGAGTCTGCTGCCGAAGCGCCCGGCGATCCAGCCGCTGGGGATTTGCATGGTCGCGTAGCCCCAGAAGAAGATGCCGAGAATGAAGCCCATGTCTTCGCGCGAGATGTCCAGTTGCTCTTCGATCTCCTTCGCGGGCACGGCGATGGCGAGACGATGCACGTAGGCCAAAGCTGCCAAGCCGCAGAACCAAATCATCACTTGGTAACGGACCGATGTGGGAGGCTCGGAGGGCATTTAATTCTCTTTGGGAGGGGAATCACATCGTTGAAGGATCGGGGCGAGCGCGAAACGGGGAGGAAGCGCGGTTCGCTGCTTCATGCTTACCACGGTCTTTTCGCTTTTACCAGCGCCATCCGCGCGGTATCGTGGGAGTTTGCATTCGCCCCAACCCCGCGCAGCCCGCAGCGCTAGCAAGGGCGAGCGGTCCCTTGCTCGCTTCGGGCTAGAGTCCCTTGCTCGCGCTGCGGGCTTGCAAGGGCGAGCGGCGAACCTGAGAACCATCCTCTTCCCTCGCGAGGCAACACTCATGTCCCTTCCACGCCCTCTGCTGCTCGCCATCCTGGCGCTGGCAATCTGGCTCCCCCCGAATCTCCGGGCTCAAGCTCTCGACCCCATCGATGTCGAAGGCCAACCGCTCGCCAGCAACGTTGATCGGCTGCTTCAGGCGCTCAACTATCTCGGCGACCCCGCCGCGCCGGATTTGGCCGGCCCGCTGCGTAAGGCAATAAAAATGCAGGATGCCGCCGCCATTCAAAAGCTGCTCGATCCGCATGTCCTCGTACTTGTCAACATCAATCCCGAATCGCGCGTCAAGGCGAAGCGCGGTCCCGCCAGCGTCGTCCTTCAACAAGGCGGCTACACCCCGGCCATCATCAAGGTCGTCAACGAGGCCGGCGTCACCAAGCAACTCCGCGTCAAGAGTCCCCAGGCGATGCCCATTTTCTCTCGCGGCAAGGCGGGCGAAATCGACAAGGCCGACGTCAAGAACCGCTTCCTCGACCTGGAAGTCTTCAATCAAAATCCGCTTGAGGAAAAACTGAACGGCCTGAAAGTGCAATACACCCTCGCCCTCTTCCACAGCAGCCAGGCTGGCAAACGCGAGGCCGTGCTGCACTTCGACGTCGGCCAGGGCAGCCAGGATCTAGGCTTTCGCGGCGAGGTTCCCGTCCTCTTCGTCATCCGCCCCGCCATCCCGGTGAAGATCATCGTCCACGATGAAAACGGCAATCCCTCCACCGGCCGATTCACCTTCAAGGACAAGCTTGGCCGCGTCTATCCGCCCAAGAGCAAACGCCTCGCCCCCGACTTCTTCTTCCAGGACCAGGTCTATCGCCACTCGGACGAGACCGTGCTTCTTCCTCCCGGCGAACTAACGATGTCCTATGGCCGGGGACCCGAATACGTCATGCAGACACAGAAAATCGTCGTTCCGGAAAAGGGCGAAGGACTCATCAAAGTGAAGCTCAAACGCTGGACCGATCCGACCATTTATGGCTTCTACAGCGGCGACCACCATATCCACGCCGCCGGCTGCGCCCATTACACCAATCCCACGGAAGGCGTCTTCGCCAAGGATATGTTCCTGCACGTCAAGGGCGAAGGACTCAATGTGGGCTGCAACCTCACCTGGGGGCCGTGTTACGACTTCCAACGCCAATTCTTCGAAACGACCCCGCACAAGATCAGCGAACCGTTCACCGTCCTCAAGTACGACCTCGAAGTCTCCGGCTTCGGTTCGCAACTCATGGGCCATGTTTGCATCCTGAACCTGCGCGATCAGACGTATCCCGGTTCGGACGGCACCAAGACCAAAGGATGGCCGACCTGGACGACGCCGCTCATGCGCTGGGCCAAGAACCAGGGCGCCTTCACCGGCTACGCCCACTCGGGTAGCGGTCTGGGCGTGAACGCCAAGTTCGCCAGCCGTCGCGTGCTTGCCGCGCTCGATGCCAACAAAGACGGCAAGGTCTCGCTCAAGGAATCCAAGGCGGGGCTACTTCCCGAGGACTTCGTCGCCATCGACACTAACAAGGACGGATTCTTGAGTGAAACGGAATTGGTCGGCAGTCATGGGCGCTCGGCCGTCCGTCTGCTCAACTACGCGGTGCCGGAGATGGACGGCATCGGCGCCCAGGAAATCTGCGTGACCACCGCGCAGGGCCTGTGCGATTTCATCAGTGCTATGGACACCAACCGCGTCCAGGAATGGAACTGCTGGTATCACCTCATGAACTGCGGCTTCCCCTTAAAGGCCAGCGGCGAAACCGACTTCCCCTGCATCAGCGGCAGCCGCGTTGGTCAAGGACGAGTTTACGTTCAATTGGGCAAGATCGACCGCATCGACTACACGAAGTGGTGCGAAGGTTTGGCGGCCGGCCGTTCCTACGTGTCGGACGGCTACGCCCATGCCCACGAGTTCAAAGTCGGCGACAAGACGCTCGGCGAGGAACTCAAGATCGCCAAGCCGGGCAAGGTCAAAGTCACGACACGCGTCGCCTTCGCCTCGTCCCCCGACTTGGGCACCGCGCCGGGCGCGACGCTGCCTTTGGACAAGGCACGTTTGGTCGAGATCATCGTCAACGGCAAGGTCGTCGCCACCAAGGAAATCATTGCCGACGACAAGATACACGACCTTACCTTCGACATTCCCATCGAGCGATCCAGCTGGGTTGCGCTACGGCAGTTTCCGCAGTTGCACACCAATCCTGTCAACGTGATCGTCGACGGCGCCCCGATCCGCGCCTCCAAGCGCAGCGGCCAATGGTGCCTGGGGACGATCGACCAACTCTGGGCCGTCCGCGCCAAGACCATCGCCGCCCACGAACGCGAGGATGCTCGCAAGACGTTCGATTGGGCGCGCGAGAAGTATCGGAAGATTATCGCGGAGAGTGAGATCGAGTGAACGACTTGGCGGTTGCGTGGCACGCTCATGGTACTCCAAGGGCGTGCGGAAGCGTCCTCGACTTTGCGAGTTCCACTTTGTCGGAATGGGGATGCCGTTGGTCGCGGGCGCCGCACGCCCTTCGGAGTACCGAAGAGCGTGCCACCAATGGGGCTTGCGAAACGGGTACGCGGCTCGTTGATTTCTCTTGCATAGCGCGATCGTAACCAGGGTGGAACGACTGGACGGCTTGAAGGATTACGCCAAAAGCAGTCCGCCCCGAACTTGACGGCGGAGGTGCGTCGCGGAAGAATGACCAAATGGAGGGTCGCTCAAATATGGAGTTCGAGTGGGATGAGGATAAATCTGAGTCGAATGAGCGGAAGCACGGGGTTTCGTTTACTGAAGCCCAAACCGTGTTTGGTGACCCACTGGCCCTGACCGGTTACGACCCCGACCATTCCGAAGAAGAAGACCGATACATCACGATGGGAACTTCCCTCGAAGGGCGGCTGCTCGTCATCTCGCATACCGACCGAGAAAATCGCGTGCGGATCATCAGCGCCCGAGCGGCAAGTCGCCCGGAACGGAGGGACTACGAAGATGGCAACTTCCCCTGAGGAATCCCGGCAACCTAGGGACGAGATGCGCCCGGAGTACGACTTCCGCGCGCTGCGTGGAGTGGCGCGCGGCAAGTACGCCGCGCGTTATCGTGACCGCTTACGTATTGTCCGGCTCGCGGACGACGTAGGGGCAGCATTCAAGGATGAGGCAGCGGTGAATGACGCTTTGCGTGAATACCTGCGAAACCGACCCTCCACCGTGGTTCCGGTTTGACTTCCCCGCACCCGGCAAAATCCGCTATCATTCAAAAAAACGGAGCTTGGAAAGGAACCAACCCATGCCGCTTACAATCGAAACGGAACGCGAGGAAGATGGAAGGTGGCTCGCCGAAGTGGCTGACCTTCCCGGCGCGATGGTCTATGGGCTGACTCGGCAGGAAGCCATCGACAAGGTCCAGGCGCTCTGTCTCCGCGTACTCGCGGACCGGATTGAACATGGCGAACACGTTCCTCATGTGAGTTCCGTATTCGCGGTGACGCCCTGAGCCAATGGCCGTCCACGAAGGCGAGGAAGGTGTTGGCGGCGCTTTTGAGAATCGGCTGGAGCGTTAAACCTAAATCGCCAGGTTAAGTTCTGCCACTGGTAGGAGAATTTCATGGGCATTCTTAACTTCCTCTTCGGCAAGTCAGGCTCAAATCTGGACGGATCCAGTCCACAAAAGGCCATCCGCGTCGCCGATGTCGGCGAGGAATACCGTTGGGTGCAGCGCCATTGTCCGGGCTTCCGTCCCGTCATGCAGGCGCTGCATCAACTTGGCGGCGCTCCCTACGACGTCCTCACTTTGGAAAACGACCGGGGAGAAAAGCGAACCGTCTATTTCGACATCTCGAGCTTTTTCGGAAAGTCGTGAGATTGCACGCCACGACCGGAAAATAAACGGCTTGCTCTCTCGACATCGACTACCAATGTCCGCAGCGCGGCGAGATCGGCGATTCTCAGTGGGCTGCCGCCGCGCTCTGCGACCAGCGGGACTTGGAGCGGGGAGTCGCCTTATCGTTGCCTTGATCGGCGCGGGCAAGTTTTTCCGCCTCGTTTTCCGAGTTGATGCCGCCCTGGATGAGCGTGTGGTAACCGGGCCGGGCCAATTCCATCGAATCCCATTCGCTTTGTTCGCAAACGGCCCGCATTCCCTCGGGCTTGTTGCGAATCGTCATCTGGTAAACGACCCAAGATACGGCTTGATGGCTCATGGAACTGCTTTCGTCTAGGGTGCTTCGCGGGTTCTTTTTTTTCATTGTACCACAATAAGATCGACCAAATGGACCGCGGTGGTCCAGCCAATTCGCGGCGCGGATCGCCGCGGCGCCGATTCCACCTGCGCGAATCATCTTTTTCGGGTTGCCTTGGGTCTAACCGGAGGATTCCGAGTCGATTTCCTCAAGGAGCGTGACGCGTGGACAAATAGTCGTCGATGCCCGCGTCCAGGCTATTCATTCAGGAGAAAAATCCGACGACGCAAGAAATGCCTTCCTTGGGGGAGAATGGAGCGCTTACCGTAGCGCCTTATCCCCGATGTCCTTCCGAAAGAAAGCTCCTTGAAACTGAATGCGGCTTACGGCTTCATACGCCCGTTGCTGGGCGTCCGCGAGAGTATTGCCCAGCGCCGTGACGCCGAGAACGCGGCCGCCGTCGGTCATGGCGATGTTGTCTTGCATGCGCGTGCCGGCATGGAAGACTTTGACATCCGGCATTTTCGCGACATCGTCGAGTCCGTGGATCACCTTGCCTTTGGGATAAGGCCCGGGATAGCCCGGGCTCGCCATGACCACGCAAACCGCCGGGCGCGGATCCCAAATCAGACTGTGTTCGGAGAATTCATCAAGGCGATCCTCGATAGTCGCTTCGAGCAGATCGCACAGGTCGGTCTTGAGCCTCATCAAGATCGGCTGGGTCTCCGGATCGCCGAAGCGGCAATTGTATTCCAAGACGCGCGGCCCTTGGTTGGTCACCATCACGCCGGCATAGAGCACGCCGCGGAAGGGGATGCGCCGCCGCTTCATCGCATGGACGGTCGGCACCAGCGCCTGCGCCTCGACTTCATTCAAGATTTCCGTGGTGGCTAGGGGCGCGGGAGAATAGGCGCCCATGCCGCCGGTGTTGGGACCGGTGTCGCCGTCGAAGGCGCGCTTATGATCCTGCGCAGGTGCGAGCGGAATGATGGTACGGCCGGCAACCAGGGCAAGGATGCTCAGTTCCTCGCCGTCGAGGCGTTTTTCGATGATGATCTGCCGACCTGCAGCGCGGCCAAACTCCTCGCGCACCATGATGCGTTCGATGGCGGTGAGCGCGTCCTCGGTGTTGTTGCAGACCATGACGCCCTTGCCCGCCGCTAGACCGTCCGCTTTGACGACGACGGGATATTCGCGTGTCTGCACGTAACTGCGCGCGGGATCGGGATGGTCGAAAACGCGGAACTCGGACGTCGGCACGTCGGCGTCGCGCATCAACTTTTTCGCGAATACCTTGCTCGCTTCCAGCTGAGCGGCCGCCTTGGTGGGGCCGAAGATGCGCAGGCCCGCTTCTTGAAACTGATCGACGAGGCCGGCCGCGAGGGGATCTTCCGGACCGACGACCGTAAAGGCGATTTTTTCCTGCCGCACGAAGCGAAACAGCCCGCCGATGTCGTTGGTGTCAATGGCGACATTGACGCCGTCGATCGCGGTGCCGGCGTTGCCCGGAGCGCAATAGACCCGCGTCACCCGAGGCGACTGAGCAAGTTTCCAAACCAGGGCGTGTTCCCGGCCGCCCTTGCCGATGACGAGAAGCTTCATTTGGGAATTGTAGGGAGGAAGCGGCCTTCCCGCCAACATTCCTCATTCCTCGCGGCCGCGGTGGAGACTTCGCCCGCTATTGCGCGGGTGTTCTGGTTGGCGCGAAGCGCGAGCGAGTGAATTCGGTCGCTCGCGCTTCGCGCAAACAATTACTTCAACATCTTCCCAATCTCGAAGATGCGTTCCCGAAAGAGCGTGGGATCGTAGTTGCCGAAGAAGGGCATCACTTTTTCGAGGTGGACTTCGATGACCTTGCTTTTTTCCGCTTCGCCCGGCACCGCAACCCGTACCTCCCTGCCCGAGCGCAAGTCCAATAGGAACAGTTCTTTCCCCGCCGGATTCATGATGTTTGCGATCTTGTTCTTGCCCAGGCGTTTTAGTTCCGCGTCGACGACTTCCAGGCCCCAGACATATTTACGTGCCGATTCATAATCCTGAATTTCCGCCGACGCCAGCCATACCAAGTCCTTCATGATGGCCGGCCCTTTCATCGGAGGAATCGGTTTCAATTCCAATTCCAAGGCGCGGGCGTAAAGCCAATCGGCGGCATCAAGCGTACTTTTCTTGAGCAAGTCCCGATTGCCAAACGGTTGCTTGTTTAGGGCATCGCGAATCGCGTCATATTTCTTCTTATAGGTCGCGGGCGCATCTCCGAGTTGACTTAAGGCAACGTCAACGAGGACCGTGTTCCATTCCTGGAGAAACGGACGGCCTGGGATTCCGGCTGGGGGTTTACGTACTTGGCGCCAAGACGGTCCTTTGAGTTCGTGGTGGCAAGCGTAACAATCGAAAAGGGCCAACTCAGGCCAGCGTGTTCCTGTGGCCGGCTCCTTTCCCTTGGGGTCGTTCAAATCGCCTATTAAGCGAAAATACTCACTCGCCGAAACCAAGGCGCCGATCAACAGCGCGCTCGTGCGGTGAAGATTCTCCTTCTTGTATTGACCGTCGGCATAAAGGGGATCTTTCGTGTTCTTGACGAAGCGTTCCACAACCTCATTCGATTTGTTCACGAACGGGTTCCAATGGACCGGCATCTGATGAATAAAGGACTCGACCTCGAATCCAGGTAGCGGCGGATGCCCTGCGGCATACATCTCATGAGTCACCACGCGGCCGAGTTCGACGCTGCCGATATGACAAGACGCACAGATTCTCGTCCGCGATGCGGGCGAGCGCACATCCCAGAATCCAAAATCTTTCCGCTTTGTCTCCGGCGCGAGGAATCGCCAGGAGTCCGGCTCTTGATGGGGTCCAAGCCAGCCCTTCTTCTCCATCCCGCGCGTGCCTTGGGAGGGGCCGTGACACCCTTCGCATGTGACCCCAAACGTGATTTCGATTTCGTCAAGAATCTTCGCACTCACCAAAGACTCGGATTTTCCCTTTTCATCAGGAGGCATCTTGTTGACCGGATACCCGGTGTGACAAGCAAGACAGCGCTTGTCTCGCTCCACTTCCGTGCCCAGTATTTTTCCCATCTTTTTTGAGCGGTCATTGAGGAGAATAGCAAATGCTTGGTTGTGCTTGTCGTCCTTCTGCCAAGTTGCGAACTCGGTATAGCGGACCCATTGTTCCTTATGCAAATTGACCTTCACGCCTCGAATGACTACGGACGGCCCCGCCTTACTAATGTCCGCATTATGACAACGTATGCAGTCTTGCCAACCCTTAAACTCGCGATCATACGCCCCATGAGGCCATGCCCCCTCGCCCTTCGCCTCTCCCGCGATCGCGCATACCTGCTCGCTTGCAGTCCCCACAAAGCGATCTCGTCCCGACCCAGCGACGGGCGTCAAGCCAAGCCCGGCGATCCAAATCAGGACTAGCAGTCCAGCGCCCAGTAGGAGAAAATGGACGGGATTTTTTCTTGGCAGGCTCATGACCCGATCCTTTTGCTATTTTCGATCCAGGCAAGTCCGCAATCAATCCGCACGCATCCTAGCGCCGCAGCGAATTCAACTTCTCAAACGTCTTCTGTCCATCGAAATTGACCGGACTCAAAAAGCCGCGTGGAAAGCGAAGTTCCCGGCGCACCGAATTGATCGTTGAGGGCAGGTTCCCATGTGTCGAGGTCACTTTCAAGTCATTCCAGGTATTTTCGAGTGCCGCGATGCCAAGAAACACCTGAGCGGCGTTGTCCCAGCTTTCCTTGACGCGCGGCACGTCCTTCTCGCGAATGTTGGAATAGAGGCGGTCGAGGTCGAGTCGTTCGCGTCCTTCGACCCGTTCCAAAACGCGGTCGAGGTGCTCATGCAGCCCGGCCGCCTCCGCCGCCGCTTGCTTGCGGTTGGGGGCTCGCTGTTCCATGATGTCCTTAAGACGCTGGATGGACTTGGAGGCCGCGTCGCTCTTGGCCTCGGCGCTTTCCAGGGCGCGAGGCAGCATCGAATAGTACCAGGTTCGGAAGGGAATGTCGCCGGGCTTTTTCGTGCCTCGGCTCGCGGTACGGTCCTGTCCGCCCTTGAGGTCGTGGTGGCAAGCGAAGCAATCCATCTCCGCGAACTCCGGCCAAGGGCGGTGCGGATCGGACGCGCGATGTTCCAGCAGCTTCAGACCCGACTGCGCCGACACGATCTGACCGACGACCCAGGCGCGGGCCTCGAAGTCCGGGGAACCGCCAAAGCGTGGGTCGCGATCCCTCGCGTCCTGCCAATGATGCAGGAGCGAAGCGTGATAAGCCGAGAACTCGAAAATGAGCGGCGGATGGCCGGCCGCGTAGAGATCGTGATAAACGTCCTGTCCGATGCCGCCCTTGGACGAGGCGACCGAACCGACGTGGCATTCCGCGCACAACCGAGCCCGCGCCACGAGGGAGCGGGTGTCCTTCATGCCCAAGAGCGCTTTTTGGGCGGTCGATTTCTCGCGCCATTCGGGACGATAATGTTCCACCAACCAACCCTCGGCCGGCCCGTGGCAACTCTCGCAACTGACGCCGTCGCTGACGAAATTCTCAGGCAGTCGTCCCGTGGCGGCCGCGCGGTCATGATTGGTCAGCACATGGCAATTGAGACAGAGCGAATCTTCATGCGCCGGTTTTTTTCGCCCCAGCGCTTTCACCATGAACTGCGACTCCTTCGTGAACAGGGTCGCATACGCCTTGCCATGCGGGTCGCGCGGCAGCCCTCGGTCGCGCTGCGACAACCAAGTCGTGTATTCGCTACCTTGCGCGCCCGGTTCGCCCTGTCCGTTGTGGCAAGCCGAGGCGGCGCACGAGCCGGCGCCCTGATACCGAAACGATGGTTCCCCCTTAATCGGACCGCCTTTAGGCGAAGGCAATAACTCCGGCTCCTGACTCCAGGAAACCGCCCATGCGCCGAAAATGATGGCGCTGCCGATTATGAGGGTTCTACATTTATTCACGACTCGCCCGCCGCTTGAGGTTCGCTGTCGGGATATTGGGGCACTCCCCATCTTCGACACTTTGGAGACGCTCTGTCAAGGAGAAGGCGCAATGTCGCGATTGCCGAACCAGAAGCGCCTAGGCAAGATCCGTGCAGCCGCGCTATTCCGAACTTTGGTTACGGCCGATGATGCGAACGTTTTCTTACGCAAAGGATACATGGAAAATCCGGCCATCGCGTGCCACAATGAAAGTGCGTGTTCGTGAGTTGCGGACCGACCTAACCGGAGCAATCAAATATGACAAAGATTCTACAGGGCACGGTCCATGGGCGAATCATCCAAATAGAGGAAGACTTGGGACTGAGCGACGGCCAAGAAGTTGAAATTCAGCTGCAGGTGAAGCCCAAGTCGCACTCGAAACCGGGTGACGGGTTCCTTCGCACCGAAGGCGCATTGACCGATGACAACGAATGGGACGCGATTATGGCAGAGATTCGCCAGGCTCGGAAACAGGAACGCCATTCCGCGATTGCCGAGTTGGAGTATGACCCCGGCAACAAACATTCTCACAAACGCGATCCTCGGAAACCGTGGCACGCTCTTTGGTAATCCAAAGGGCGTGCGGTCCTGGCCACTGCCCCACGCCCTCGGAGTACCGAGAGCGTTCCAGCGAGACCGCTTCATGCAGTCCTTTCTGATAGGCTACTGAAAACGGATTTATTGCTATTGACAACCCCCCCCCCGTCTAGACGGATAAGACGGCAGAATGTGGTTTGTTTATCCATAGTTTCCATCACTACATGCAGCAAAAGCACTG
>Ga0163144_10009404_pt1 | contig 21000 bp, 13 predicted proteins | sample OliLak19BULKMAT1_FD_123175 | JGI IMG/M metagenome (GOLD analysis project Ga0163144, IMG submission 123175) | Freshwater microbial mat bacterial communities from Lake Vanda, McMurdo Dry Valleys, Antarctica - Oligotrophic Lake LV.19.BULKMAT1 | ecosystem: Environmental > Aquatic > Freshwater >... | reverse complement strand
GACCGTGACGTTGTGGCCATCAAGCAGACGCTGTATCGCACCAGCCGCAACAGTCCGATCGTCAGATCGCTGATCCGGGCAGCTGAGAACGGCAAGAACGTGACGGTGATCGTAGAGCTGAAGGCCCGCTTTGATGAGGCTCGGAATATCGAATGGGCGCGCGAACTGGAACACAGCGGTGTCCAGCTGATTTACGGAGTCCGCGGCCTGAAGACACATGCCAAGGCGTGCATTGTCGTGCGCCGGGAACCCCAGGGTTTCCAGCGATACTGCCACTTCGGAACCGGCAACTACAACGAGATCACGTCGCGGTTTTACACCGACGTGAGTCTGCTGACGTGCAATCGTGACCTCGGCAACGACGCGATTTCGTGGTTCAACGCGGTCACAGGTTCGTCGCAGATTCAGCAGTTCCTGCAGATTGAATCGGCACCGATCGGGATGCGTGAAAAACTGCTGGAAATGATCAACGTGGAAACCGAACGCGCAAAGAACGGCGACCGGGGACGCATCATCGGCAAGCTGAATTCACTGGCTGACCCTACGATGATTTCGGCTCTGTACGAAGCGTCCAAAGCCGGCGTGCAGATCGAACTGAACGTGCGCGGCATTTGCTGTCTTCGTCCTGGAGTTCCCGGACTGAGTGAAAACATCACGGTGACGAGTATCATTGACCGGTTCCTCGAGCACGCCCGGATTCTGTATTTCCATCACGGCGGCGACGAGCGCGTGTTCATCTCCAGCGCCGACTGGATGCCTCGTAATCTCGATCGCCGTATCGAGCTGCTCGTGCCGATCCTCGACGATGCCTGCAAGCGCAGAGCGATCAATATTCTGAAAACCTGCCTGCGGGACAACATGAAAGCCCGCACACTGACGGCAGATGGTTCGTTCCTCCCGCCGCCCGGTTCCGCCGTCAAACCCTACCGCAGTCAGCTCGAATTCCAGCGCCGCGCGCGGGAGGCTGCGGAGAATGCCTTTGAACGCAATCGGACGACATTCGTACCAGTGGAACCGAATCAGTAATGCGACGGAAGTATCGTCCGGTGACGCCGACCGCTATTGTCGGATCGCATCGGTATCTGCGGCGGTTGCCAGCCTTGTTTCCACAACAGGGGATGACTCAGAACCCGGAGCGGCAATCAGTTTCAGGCGCCGCATGAAGTCAATGTACACGTCGAACAGTCTGGCGTCGGGAACGGCACAACGGATGCCGGAATTGAGCAGTGCCGACTGTGTCTGCTGACAGTCAAAACGTGGATGAACGGACGGGGCCGGGGGGTGGAAAAGGGGACGCAGCTCATTGACTGGTCGCAGGGGGTGGAAAAGGGGCGCAGCTCATTGACTGGTCGCAGTTCTGAATTCTGCCGGAGTGATCACGCACGAAATCTTCGACGGCCCGTCGCTCGATCAGGTGTTTGCCGATCAGACGACGCTCAGCGGAGTCCTGTGGCCGCTGGAAGACCGGACTGGGTCGGTGCGGGATGTCGTGAACTCGGCAGGCGTCAGTCAGGATCACCGCAAGCTGAACAGCTTCGGGTCCATCGTGTCTCAGACCGGCGCCACTGTTGACTACGACCAGTTCCTCTGTGGGCGCTGCGCATGCTGGCGGGGTTGCGGTCCCGCGTGATCAATGGCCGACCGCAGGACCTGGGCCTTCCTGTTCCCGACCATCGGATCTTCGATACCAATGTCACCTTGAGTACGCTTGTTCGGTTTCATGTGCGGCAAGGAGACATTACCGTGAAGCCGGGCGTGGCTTCGCTGGCCGAACAACTCGTCAAGTTCACTGATGGCGCGGAAGAACCGATCGACGTCATTGTCTGTGCCACCGGCTTTAAGGTCTCATTCCCGTTCATCAATCCGGATGAACTGCACCCGGAGCACGGCGCGCCTCAGCTCTTTCTTCATCAGTTTCATCCGCATCGGGGTGACATTTCTGTGGTCGGTATGTTTCAATCCGCGACCGGAGGGAGTTGGCCACTAATGCACTATCAGGCACGCTACCTGGCGGCTGTCAGGCATGGTGCGGATTTGGAATGGTTCCGTCAGCCGCGAACTCAACCGGCACTCGACCTCAAATGTGGTTTCGAAGTCAAGGACTTGAAGCGGCATCAGTTCACAGTGGAACCAGTCCGTTGTGAGCGGCGACTGACAAAGCTGATCCGTGAATTTGATAAACGTTACGGACTTCCGAAATCTAACTCACAAATCGCGGCGTCCGTCGCCTCGATCGCGAACAAGTTGGCCTGACAGGTCAACGCGGATTCTCTCGCTGGTGGCACCGGGTCTGCCGTTTCGGCTGCCAATCATGTCCCGGCAGATGCGCTCAGTCACTCGGTCATGTGCCAGTTCCGTGTGTTGAGTCGGCGAGGCTCTACAGTTGAGTTCAACAGAAAACCAGACTGATGATGTCATTCGGACATCGAATCTTTCAAAGGTGTTTGTCCATGAAGGGGTCGAAGTGCAGGCCTTTTGCGATGTCACACTTCGAATTCCCCGAGGCCGGATGATTGCGATCATGGGGCCGAGCGGTTCGGGCAAGAGCACGCTGCTCCATATTATGGGCGGGATCGAACCCCCAACCTCCGGTGAGATCTGGATTGACGGTCGAAATCTGGCCGGACTCTCCGATCATGAGCTGACCCTGCTGCGGCGACGACGGGTCGGATTCATCTTTCAGTCGTTCAATCTGGTACCCACGCTGAGCGTGGTTGACAACGTCACGCTGCCGTTGATCCTCGACGGAATTCCTCAGCGGGATGCGTTACCGCGGGCTTTGGAATGCCTGCTGCGTGTGGACATGTCACACCGACTGCGGCACCTGCCATCGCAACTTTCCGGGGGCGAACAGCAAAGGGTCGCGATCGCTCGGGCGCTCGTGATCAAACCGCTGCTGGTTCTGGCCGATGAACCGACGGGAAATCTGGATTCGGTTCGAGGTCGCGACATCACGCGGCTATTGCACGAGGTGGCGCATCAGAACCAGCAGACGGTGGTCATTGTGACTCACGATATCCGGGTTGCATCGCAGGCCGACCGTTTGATTGTTCTGTTGGATGGCCGGGTGCGTTTCGATGGCCGACCGAGTACGGATGCTGAATGGATGGCGGCTCTCAAGCTGGAGATCGACGGATGATCCCGTGGAGATTCTGCTGGAACAACATTCGATTGCGGCCGATCCGAACTCTGCTGACGATTCTGAGTATTGCCGGAGGTGTCGCGGCAGTTGTGGCCGTGCTGCAGTCGACCGCCGCAACGCGCAGTCAGCTGGACTCGCTGCACCAGACACTGGCCTCGCGTGTGGCAATGGAAATTGTGGCTGCCGATGCCGCGGCTTTTTCTCCGGATGACCTGCCGCCGGTGGCTGATCTGACGGGCGTGCATTCGGCAGTGCCTGTCTTTCGAGTGTTTACCAGGATCGTTGCCGGACGCGAGGAGGCGCGAGGCATTGCGCTGGGAGTGGACCTCGATCAGTATCAATCCATCCGCGATTTCAGGATCGTCGCCGGGCGCGTCTGTACAGAGCCTGGTGAAATCTGCCTGGAAGCCAGCGTGGCAGATCGCCTCGGGATTTCAGCAGGCGGTGACGTGCGACTGGGGGCGCGCGGAATTCCGCGGCTGTTTCCGAAAAAGGTGACCGGGATTCTGGCACCCTTTGGGATCGGAGCCGTCGAGGAAACTGCGTCGGTGTTCATGCCTGTTTCGGAAGCAGCAAAGCTTGGAAAGGCGCCGCGGAAGGTGACGGCTCTTCAGATCGTGCTTCAGCCGGATGTGGAGCCGGCAGGCGTCGCTTCGATCATCCACGCGCAGCTTCCAGGCCATCTGGTGCTGGCCAATCCGGCATCGGCTGCTGATCTGAGTCGGCCGACTGAGGACATGATCAATGTGAGCCTGAATGTCGCCGCCGGTTTGTCGATCGTGGCGGCCATCTTCATCGTGATCAACACATTTCAGATTTCTGTGGCCGAGAGGCAGCGGCAGTTTGCGCTGCTGCGAATTGTCGGAGCGACCACCGAGCAGGTCCGCGCCACGATGTACCGTGAAGCTTGCCTCGTTTGCGGGATCGCAACAATCCTGGGGGTTTTCCTGGGAATTGCCGGAAGCAGCGCACTGGCTCAGGGCATGGAGGACGTGTTTGGATTCAGCAGCATGGTGCCTGCTGCGATACATCCTCACGCTGTTTTTGCAGGGTTGGTTTTTGGGCCTCTGGTGACCCTCGTTTCAGTCTGGTATCCGGCTCGAACTGCATGCAATGCACCTCCCCTGGACGTGTTGAAGTCCGCCACCGCCCCGCGTCGGGGATTTTCGCTGCGGGTTACGACTGGAACGGGAGTCGTGTTGGTGTTTGCAGCCGTGTGCATGTTTTCCTGCACTTACTTCGGAATCCTGGCGATGTGGACATCCATAGCAGGAATCGCCCTGGTGCAGGTTGCCGGCCTGGCGGTTCTTCCAGCAGTGATCCGACCGTCTTCCACTTTGCTGTATGGCGTGATCGGGCGGCTGTTCGCAATCGAGGCTCAACTGGGTCAGCGACAGTTGCTGGACAACTTCGGGCGCACGTCGCTGACAACCGCCGTGCTGTTTGTGGTTTCCGCGACAAGCATCAGCATCGGCAACACCACACTACTGCTCACAAAAGATGTTCAGTCCTGGCTGGACCGCACGCTGACTGCCGATTTTCTGCTGCGTGCAAGTCGTCCTCGTGTCGATATGTCGGAATCCGATCCGATCGCCGAAGAGATTGAGTCACAAATCAGTTCGATCCCGGGCATTGCGTTCGTCGATCGATTGTCGTTTTCAATCGCAACGATCAACGGAACGACTGCGACACTGATGGTCCGTCAGTTTCCTGATTATGCAACACTTCCGATCGACCTGCTTGAGGGCGAGCCGGCACAAATTCGGGAGAAACTGCTTGCCGGTGAGGCCGTGATCGGGTCGGTACTCGCCAACAGAATCGGAAGCAAGCCTGGCGATTTCGTGCGAATTGAAACCTCCGATATCAGCCACTCTGTCCGCGTCGCCGGAATCGCAAGAGAATACACGGCCGGCGGATTGATGATCATCATGGATCGCGCGGCGGCTCAGCTCGTGTATCCGATTCAGCCGGCCCAGGTGTTTGGGATTCGCACACACGAAGCGGCCGCAGCGGACGTCGGCTCACAACTGCGAGCCTTGTCGCGCGAGCAGGGACTGATTTTTCAATCCCTGGCGGATCTGCGAAATCTTGTGCGGGGAATGATCTCGGGACTGACCAACCGACTTTGGATGATCCTGATCCTCGCTCTTGTGATCGCAGGGTTCGCCACGGTCAATACGCTCACAATGAATGTCATCGAGCAGACTCGTCAGCTGGGCGTCCTGCGTGTGGTGGGAATGTCCCGGCTTCAGGTCTTCCGGATGTTTCTGCTTCAGGCGCTTGTGCTGGCACTCGTGGCGCTGCTGCCGGGAGCGATGGTTGGTGTTCTGATGGCGTTTCTGATCACCGTCTCTTTTCGAGGTGTTGCCGATCACGGTGTCGAATTCGATGTCGATCCGACGCTGGTGGGTGGCTACTTGATGTGCGGCATCCTGCTCTCACTCGTGGCCGCCGCGCTGCCAGCGATCCGTGCGGGGCGTCTGAAGCCTCTGGAGGCGATTCATGAGGAATGAGGATCTGCCAACGAGGCTGTTTTTTCAATTCGAGTCGACTCTACTCTCCTGGCCGACAGTAGCATGCGACTGAGCTCGTAAAGCTGACCTGCCATGTCTAGCCGAGCAGTGATGGCTGCCGGGGACATATCCGGAATAAGCGATTCAGGCCTCGCACCGTCATTCGAATCATTCTCCATTGTTGAGTCTCTCAATATCCACGAGATCCTGAGGTCGTCCGGCGATCGTCTTCATCCGGATCAAACCCGCCCGGGAAACAGCGGCACACTTCACGTCAGAGAATTCAAAAACCTCTCGTGACTCCCAGACTTCCCTCAGTCCGGGTGACACGACGATTAAATCCAAAGAAAGCAATTCTGAGCCCGAAGCTTTCGAAACTCGATAGATATGTATCGCGAGCGGCGTTTTTGCTCGAAACGGCATGCGACCACTGGGAATCCAGAACCCGACGGCCTTTGCGGCTTCGAGAATTTGCGTCAGCTGCTCTTGAGGCACCAGAAGATCGATATCCTGAGTTGCCCTCACAAATCCGTGGATCGTCAATGCCAGTCCCCCGCAGACGGCGTATTCCAGCTTGGCTTCGTTGAGAGCCCGGACCAGGATTATTAATTCGTCTCTCAGGTTCATTGTCGCAAGCCGCCATTCCTGCAGGGTCACGAGAGCTGGACAATCCAGATACTCACTGCGACGTCGCCGACAGTGACGGTTCGCGTCCGGTCGTCATTGTTGTTCCGGAAGTCGATGCTGTCCGCCAGGGTTTCCATCCGGATGTAATCTCCCCACTCCGCGATCATGGCCTGGACAGAGTTCTCCTCTGAGTGATATTGAACCTGAATGCGGTCCTGAATGTCGAGGTTGGCGACCTTGCGGAGCTGCTGAACCTGGCGGACAAAGTCGCGCGACATGCCTTCGCGGAGCAGTTCCGGAGTGAGCACAGTGCTGATGGCGATCTGAATTCCGGCATCGTCTGCACACGCCCATGCGGCCGCCTGTTCAGTGCTGATGAGTACGTCGTCAGGAGTCAGCTCCAGGCTGCTGCCATCAAGTTCGACGGTCAGGTTCAGACCTTTTCGAAGAGGCGACAGGATTGCATCACCCAGCTCAGGCAGCTTCGTACGAAGTGCGTTCAGCAGCTTGCCATACTTTGGCCCGAGCGTTTTCAGGTTCGGCTTGTAAGCATAGCTGACCAGACCATCGAGATTCTTCCGGCGTGTGACCTGGTGGATGTTGAGTTCATCGCCGATGACATCCGCCAAACGCTCGATGGCCTCGGCAGTCATATCATCAACAACAGCGAATTGAAGTTCAGCCAGCGGCTGACGAACTCGCAGGTTGGCTTCTTCCCGCAGCTTGTGTGCAAGTCGGACCACTTTCTGAGCAGCCGCCATGCCGAGATTGAGAGGTTCGTCGAGCAGGGTTGCGTCGGCAGTCGGATAATCGGTGAGGTGGACGGACGAAGGCAGTTCTTTGAGCGGCACGGCGCCAGTCGCCGGCGTCTGCGTTGAGCCCGTGGGCCGGTCACCAGCCCGCAGCCTGGCGCCTTGCGGCTCAACGGACAGGTCAATCCCCAACACCAGATTCTGATACATGCGTTCCGTCAGAAACGGAATGCAGGGTGCGAGCAGTCGACAAAGCGTAACCAGCACTTCGTACAGCGTTTCATAGGCAGCCTGCTTGTCGGTATCACTGGCATCGCGGGATCGCCAGAAACGGCGGCGATTGCGGCGGATGTACCAGTTCGACAGATCATCGATAAACCCTGCAGCCGTGGAACAGAATCCCGCTGCATTGAACTCCGGCATTTCGCGATGAGCCGTTTGGATCAGCGATTGGAGGTTGGAGAGAATCCAGCGGTCGATTTCAGGGCGCTCGACGACAGGGATAAAACTTCGATCTGCCGCTGATCCTGCGACTGTCCCCTCTCCCCCGTTTCGGGGGAGAGGGCCAGGGTGAGGGGGCTGCGATTTTTCGATCGCCATGCCGTGGGACGTTGCGCTTGCAGAGCCCCCCTCATCCGGCCTTCGGCCACCTTCTCCCCCCGCGGGGGGAGAAGGGACAGTGGACGCTGCGTGATGGCGGAGAGTGTCGGAGGGCACGAACCCATCCGCAATCGCGTAGTCGATGAAGAACTTGTAGCAGTTCCACAGGGGGATCAGGATCTGGCGACGAGTTTCATCGGCCGGGCCGCTGGTGACTTTGGCTGTGGTCACACCCTCCAGTGTTTGCGAAATCGGGCCGTCGGGGGTTTGCAAAGTCACCGGTTCAGACGGGTGACGAGTTCCGAAACGAAGGTCGGCCGATGGATTCTGAGCCAGATACATCCAGCGCATCGTATCGACGCCGAGCTGCTCAGCTGCCTCTTCGAACCAGATCGCCGTGCCGTCCGATTTATGCATCGGCTTGCCCTGTTCGTTTGTGACAAGGCGGTGACCCAGCAGCGTCCGGAACGGTTTCTTTTCAGCCGCCGTCCGCTGGCCGGTCTCGTCGTACTGCATCATCGTGGAGAGCGACAGCATCGAATAGAACCAGTTGCGGAACTGACCGGGAAAGCATTCGGTGACCAGGTCCGCCGGATACCAATCCGCCCAGCGCAGGACGTCGGTGGAATAGCGCTCGTTGAAATTGAGAGTACTGAAAGGCACGATGCCGGCATCGAGCCACGGATTACCGACGTCGGGGATGCGGCGCATCCGCTGCCCTTCATTGCCCGGCGTCTGGCTTTCGATAAGGACATGATCGATCCACGGACGGTGCGGAGTGTGGCCTTCGAATTCTCCCCAGCCCTCGACCGCCCGTTCCTTCAGTTCGTCAAGTGACCCCAGGACATCGAAATCTGACGGATCATTTTCGTTCACCCAGATTGGGAGCGCGAGTCCCCAGAAACGTTTCTTGCTGATCATCCAGTCGCTCATGTTGGACAACCACTCGATCTCGCGTTCCTGCCCGTCGATGCTGTCCGGCAGCCAGCGAATCTGCCGTGTGACGTCTTTGATCTCGTCACGCCAGTCCATGTTGATGAACCACTCATCGACCAGTCGAAAGACCAGTTCATCACCCGTCCGCCAGCAGTGCGGATAGATGTGCGGATAGGTCTCGACGGCGAACAGCATGCCTTTCGCTTTGAGCTTTTCGAAGACAAGTTCTGCGGTGGCTGGTGAGATCGCTTCCAGGCCGGCGAAATCGCCGAACTCAGCGGAATATGTCCCGTCATCCTTCAGTGGTGCGATGATCGGCAGACCAAGAGCGACGCCCATCTTGTGGTCGATGTCTCCGCAGCCCGGTGCGATGTGAACGATGCCGGTTCCCTCGCCCGCAATGACGTTTGCAGCGCCTCTTGAATCGCGACCGCCGTCGATGACGCGATGACTGTTGACGCCGGATCCGGCAAGATTGTTTTCGTCGATCGGTACGCCGCCGGGTTGCTGCTGAGCCTGCAGATCATCAAACGGCCCTTCGTACTCCCAGCCGATCATTTCCGCACCCTTGATTGGGCCGAGTTCTTCGAAGCCGCCCTGTTCCTTGAAGATCTGGGCAAGTGTCTTCAGCTTTCCGACACCTTCCGGCCACTTCCATTCCGGCCGACCAAAGCCGTCACGAAATTCGGTGGCCAGTCGCTGGAAATTCAGGTTGTCTTTTGCGAAGTAGTAGATCGCGTTGTCACGTTTGGCCTGGATTTTCACGTAGTCCAGATCCGGATTGACAGCGCAGGCGACGTTGCTGGTGAGTGTCCACGGGGTGGTGGTCCAGACGAGCAGGTATTCCTGGGCTTCACTTTGTCCCTTCTCCCCCGATTCAGGGGAGAGGTGGTCCCGGCGCGCCGGGAATGAGGGGGCTTTTCGTTCTGCGGCGTTCGAAGCTAAAGCCGCAACCCCCTCACCCTGACCCTCTCCCCCGATTCGGGGGAGAGGGGACGAATCGGCGGCTAGCGCCGTGCCGCTACGCTTGATTGGCAATCGCACGAACACACTCTTATGCGTCGTCAGCTTTCTGCCTTCGGCGATTTCCATCTGTGAATACGCGCTGCCGCCGCGGCCTGACCAGGGCATGACGTCGTGGCCCTGGTAGATCTTGCCTCGTTCAAAGCACTTCTTCAGAAATGTCCAGATCGTTTCGTTGTTCTCGGTGCTGAACGTGAAATAGCTGCCGCCCCATTCGGGGTTGCCAAGCTGCTCGACGAGCTGATGAGCCTTTGCGGTTTCTGTTTGGCCGCTGGGAGCGGTGAACGTGACTTCGGCGTCAGTGCCGAGGGACTCAGCCAGCTGTCGAAGCTGATCCGGGTTGTCCCAGTCCATCCAATAGCCAAGTCGAATGGACTGTTCTGTCTGTCGAGCCGCGAACCGGAGAACTCGGCGTTTGCATTCGTTGACGAAGTTGTCGATGCCGAATTCATGAACGGCGGTTTTTGTTCCGAGCCCCAGTTGCTTCTCGACCTCTACTTCAACCCACAGACCCTGGCAGTCGAAGCCGTTCTGGTATCGCTGATCATGACCGGTCATCGCAAAGAAACGCTGGTAGGTGTCTTTGTAGGTGCGGCCCCAGGCGTGGTGAACCCCCATCGGGTTGTTGGCGGTGATGGGGCCGTCGATGAAGCTCCAGCGTTTACGGCCGGTGTTCTTGCGGCGTAACTGCTGAAAGATCTGCCGCAGTTGCCAGAATCTCAGAACGGAATGCTCGGCAGAGACAAAATTGCTGTCAGTAACGGGCTGGAACATGGGCGTGGTCGAGGTCTCAGAATTTGGGCGATTCGGGCGGTCTCAGAGTGACCGCGAAGTGTCAGACACCGGAGTTCGGCTGACGTGCGGCGGATCGTAGGAAAATCGCAGCCGTCCTACGATGACAGCGTTCTGAGATTTGCGGTTCTACTACGGTTGTCCCCCGCTCTGTCGGCGGGGATTCCCGTTCGCACTTGTTCCAGGAGAAGAGGCTCACTGCGAAGTGGCAAAAAAAATCCCGCCGACGGAGCGGCGGGGCAATAGTAGGCAGGTTAACGGCAGTGATCAAAGTTCAAGATCGATGGACACCGGAGCATGGTCGCTGGTTTCGAGTCCGCCTTCGCGGTGGATGGTCGCTGACCGAAAAAGCGGGCGGGCGGCAGCATTGCAGAGGAGATAATCGATTCGCCAGCCGCGGTCGAGTTCTCTCGCGCGGCCTCGATTGGACCACCATGAGTACGGGCCCTGAATATCTCCGTGATGTTCGCGAATCAGATCGTGCCAGCCGGATTTCAGCAGGCGACCAAACCATGTACGTTCATGGGGCAGGAACCCGGATTGCTGCTCGTTCGCCTTGGCGTAGAAGATATCCCGCTCGGTGTGAGCGACGTTCAAATCGCCGCCAAAGACCATAGGAGATCCTGCCGGGCGACTGTTGGCCCAGCGTCGGAATCGTGTCATCCATGCATCTTTGACGGCCTGACGCTCTGGGCTGGACGATCCCGATGGCAGGTAAACACAGGCCAGACGCAGCGGTCCGATCTGAGCTTCGATGAGTCGTCCTTCGTGGTCCTTGTCGGCGTTGGTCATGCCGATGTTCTGAATCTCAATGGGCGTCCTTGACCAGATCGCGGTGCCCGAGTAACCCGGTCGCTGAGCCGGATTCCAGTAGACGTGCCATCCATGTGGCTGTTGAAATTCGGTCGGAAGCTGTTCCGGGCGGACTCGAATTTCCTGCAGCAGCAGCACATCCGGGTGCATCGCGTCCAGATGCTTCTGAAATCCCTTCCGAATGGCGGCTCGCAGGCCATTGACGTTCCATGTCGTGATTCGCAAGAATTTCGTCCGGAAAGAAAATGGCGGGAATCAGGACGCGGGAGAGGCTTCTCACCGGCGAGTGTCATCTTGGTCTACTTAACACAAAAATGCCGACCAGCGGGATTCTGACACGTCGGAAGCCCACGTCGCAAGTCGCGGGATGTCAGTGATCCAATGGCTTGCCGCGGGAAAATTTGAGAATTCTGGGTAGTCCAGTAGATTTGACCGGCTCAGTGAAATTATTCTGATTTTGATTGCCCGAGGCTCGCAGGCCCCCTCATACTGCCGCGGATCAATCCGGCTGGCTGTCAGTTCCGACAAATCAATCGGACCTGACCGACAGCGTCTCTAGAACGCTCGCATCATTGAGATTCCGGTCCTAAGGGAAACTAGTGTCATGAAGTATTTCAAATTTCTCTCGACCGCATTAGTGATGGCAGTTGCCACAACGGTGACTGCCGGTTCGATGTACATCACTGTCCGTGCGGCTGCTCAGCAGCAGGATACCGCTGCATTCAATGCGGTTGCCCCGATTCAGCAGGCCCCTCTGGAGGATCCTGCGATTCCAGCAGTGGACGAGATTTCCGTCGTCCCTGCTGTGCGTGCTCCGCTGCCTCCGGATCAGGTTCACCATGACCGCAGCAACGATATTATCCTGGATGCTGAGGGTGGTTTTTTCGGTCGGTTGTCGTCGATTGCGGCTGTTGACGGAGCACCCAGCGCTGCCTCTCAATATACGGTGAAGGTTCTGCAGCGCGGCGGGGTCATCGGAACCACAACAACAGACTCTGAAGGTCGATTTGATTTCAAAGAACTTGAGCCTGGCGTCAGCGGTATTCTTGCCTTTAGTGAAACGGGATTGATGCTTTTCGGTGTTCGACTGGTGGCTCCGGACGAATCCATGGCGATCGCGGGAATTGGGGAAGTTGTCGAACTCGCCGCCGATTCGTCGGTTGTCGCATTAGCGGATGTTCCACTCGCCCGTGAAATGATCCTGCATGCTTTGACAGATGGCGATCATCGTTTTTCCGGTGTGGTATCCGCTGAAGATGAGGCGTTTCCTTTCGGTTCAGGTGAGCCGGCGACAAGTATCGTGAGTCATCGTGTCCAGCTGGAGGATGACGGCAGCCTCCTGGGTACAGTCAACATTTTGGATCCACGAACGGGTCGCAATCGCGAAGTGCTGGACATGACAGTTCATTTCGTACACGACGGTCGTGTGGCCGCGTCCGTAAAAGTGAAAAACGACGGAACTTTTGTCGTTCCCGGGTTACTTCCGGGAATACACAGCGTCGTCGGAACAGGCCACGACGGTGTGTTTGCAATCGGAGTTGACATTGTCGGTTCGACCTACGAACCAATTGCACATGGTAATGCGAAGGATGGCGAGTTCACTCCTGCTTCAATTGTCCAGTTACTGAAGCTGTCAGTCGCGGCTGTTGACCCAGGGATTATCAACCAAAGCAACTTCGAGGTCGTGACCGACGGAACGTTGCCTCCAGGTCCAGGGGCACCAGTCGCAACGTCGGCCTATGGACCGATGGGTGGTGGTTCAGGTGGGGGCGGATTCAGCGGAGGTGGTGGTGGAGCAGCCGGTGGTGGCGGCGGCCTAGCCGGGCTTTTGCTTGGTGCAGCTGCCGGTGTGGGTGGATATCTGCTCGGACAGGATGACGACAACGGACCAGCCAGCCCCGGAAATTGATTTGACAGCAGTTTGACACATCAATAGGCAACGCTCCGAAGTGCATTCTTCGGAGCGTTTTTCTGTTGCTGGACTGTCAAAACTTCCGACACTCGTCCGGCGATGCTTCGTCATCAGGGTGGAGCGGCTTCGCAGCAGGTCAATCTCCACCAGGTGCACTCCGCTGCCCGGCAGGAATTTTCGCTTCGCAATGCAATGTTCTCGATCCGACCCGTTAGCGGCATCAACATGCAGCAAGTGCATTTCTGCTCCGGCTGCGGAATCGGAGATTAAACCAAACACGCTCCAGGGTATCTCAAGACTCTCATTTCCCATTCGGCCGAAATGCGGCGATGCGCTCAGGTCTTGTTTCCAGTCTCGGACCACCGATCAGATCGACGCAGTATGGGATCGCTGGCAGAACCGCATCAAGGCACTCGCGGATGGCTTTGGGCTGACCGGGGAGGTTAACGACTAGACAGGAGCCTCGGATTCCGGCTGTCTGGCGGCTGAGGATTGCCGTCGGTACTTTTTCCAGGGAGACTTTTCGCATCAGTTCACCGAAACCGGGCATCATTTTCTCGCAGACATCCGTCGTCGCTTCCGGCGTCACATCCCGGACGGCTGGTCCGGTGCCGCCGGTCGTTATGATCAGACAGCACTGCATTTCATCTGCCATGTGTGTCAGCGCTGCGGCAATCAGCGGTCTTTCGTCTGAAACGACCTGATACTCGAGCGACCATTCGGAACGCAGCGTCTCGCGCAGGTAGTCGCAGATAGCCGGACCACCCAAATCTTCGTATTCGCCCCGACTGGCTCGGTCTGATACCGTCAGGACTCCGATACGGGCTGTTGTCTGCATCTGCTCAATCCTGTCAGGAAGCCAGTCGCAGCAGGCTCGCAGCGGCTGCGCGCGACCGGAAATTCCATGTGTACGTCATGCTAAGAGCTTCCCAATCATGGCAGTCCGTCTATCATGCGGCAACAGGATGGTGAGCCGGAAAGTGTTGAGCGCCTGAATTCCCGCGAACACGAGCGGATGCAAGTTTCCTCCCCGGCCGCGTCGCTGTCCACTCGGTGCTGTACTGCTGACTGATGAGTCCTCTTCAAATGTCGAACACAAATCCTCTGTTGACCGGAGCGCCGTTATTTCTGGAGATGCCGGACGCAGGCCCGGTGGCCAGTCACGCCGCCACAAATGGTGCTGTGAGGGCCAGACCACTGCTGGGAACTCAGAATCTGGAGTTTGCCGAGTGCCAGATGGAGAGCTATCTCCGTGATCGCAATTCTGTCTCTCCGGACTGGCGCGAGTATTTTGATGAACTGCAGGTGGTGGATTCGGGATTAACTCCTGAAAGTCTGCAGGTGCCGTTTCAGGCAGAGAGTATCTTTCGGAAATCAACGGCCGTTCGAGTTGACCCGTCGACCACAGATGCCATCGTGCTGCAGGAGCGGCTCGATCAACTGATCCGAAGTTACCGGGTTCGCGGGCACATCATCGCAAAGATCGACCCGCTCAACGCGGAGCGTCCGAGTCCGGCGGAGCTGGATCCGGCGTTCTATGGATTTACCGACGAACACATGAGCCGCAGCTTCTCGACACTGTGGGCCGGCGGTCCGGACACGAGAACGCTGCGCGAAATGCTGATGTGGCTTCAGACGACGTATTGTCGCTCGATCGGCGTGCAGTTCATGCACATCGACAGCATGCAGGTCCGGACGTGGCTGCAGGATCGCATGGAGCGCACAGCCAATCGCCTTAAGCTTTCCCGGTCCGAGCAGGTTCAGATTCTTGAACGTCTCAGCGACGCCGTGGTCTTCGAAGAATTCGTGCAGAAGAAGTATGTCGGCGCCAAAAGCTTTTCTCTCGAAGGCGCCGAGAGCCTCATCCCGCTGCTGGACATGGCGATTGAACGGGCGGGCAGTCAGGGCGTTGATCTGGTGGTACTGGCGATGGCTCACCGAGGCCGGCTGAATGTGCTGCACAACATCATGGGAAAAAGTGCTTCCAAAATCTTTCGGGAATTCGATGACGTCGATCCACAGTTGAAAATGGGTCGCGGCGACGTGAAGTATCACCTCGGCCATAGTTCGGACCGCATGACGTCGTCGGGTCAGAATGTGCATCTCACGCTGTGCTTCAACCCCAGTCATCTGGAATTCGTCAACCCTGTTGCTCTGGGGCGTCTGCGCGCCAAACAGGACCGCAACGGAGACTTCGATCGCCGTAAGAGCTGTGTCATCATGGTCCACGGCGATGCGGCATTTGCCGGCGAAGGCGTGATTCAGGAAACACTCAACCTGAGCGAACTGCCGGGCTATCAGACGGGCGGCACCGTTCACATCGTCGTGAATAATCAAATCGGATTTACGACATCACCATCAGAAGCCCGGTCCTGCACATATGCCACCGACGTGGCCCGCATGCTGCAGATTCCGATTTTTCATGTGAACGGCGAAGATCCGGAAGCTGTCGCTCAGGTTGTTCAGCTGGCGATGGATTTCCGGGCGAAGTTTCACCGGGATGTCATCATCGACATGTACTGCTTCCGTCGGCGAGGCCACAACGAAGGTGATGAGCCCGCGTTTACTCAGCCGACGATGTATCAGGTGATCCGCAGTCGTCAGACCGTGTTCAATAGTTTTCTGGAATCGCTGGTCGGCCTCCGCGAAGTCACTAAGGAAGATGGCGCGGAGATCGTTGCGCGACGCGGCCAGGTGCTCGAAGCGGAACTTGTCGAAGCCCGCAAGGAAGGTTTCAATTACCTCGAAGACAGCGGCGGAGGAATGTGGAAGCACTATTTCGGTGGCTCCTGCACAAAGGCCGACATGCCGACCACAGAGATTTCACAGGAACGGATTCAGCAGGTGATGAAGACACTGACATCACCTCCGGAGGGCTTCACCACGCATCCGAAGGTCGAACTCGTGCTCAAATCGCGCCGCGAAATGGCGGCGGGAGAAAAACCGTTCGATTGGGGCGGTGCTGAGATTGCCGCGTTTGGAACAATCGTCGCCGAAGGCATTCGGCTGCGTTTCAGCGGACAGGATGTGCGGCGGGGAACCTTCAGCCATCGTCACGCCGGTCTGTATGACTCGAAGGACGGGCACGTCTGGATCGGACTGCAGGACCTGGCCACTCGGCCGGAGCTGGTCGAAATCCACAACAGTCCGCTGTCCGAAGTCGGCGTGCTCGGTTTTGAGTACGGTTACAGTCTCGACTGCCCCGACGGACTGGTCATCTGGGAAGCCCAGTACGGGGACTTCGTCAACGTGGCGCAGGTGATCATTGACCAGTTCATCATCAGTGCTGAAGACAAATGGAAACGACTCAGCGGCCTCGTCATGCTGTTGCCGCATGGCTTCGAAGGGTCCGGTCCCGAGCATTCCAGCGCCAGGCTCGAACGATTCCTCGCGACGGCGGCCGAAGACAACATGCAGATCGCCAATCCGTCGACTCCTGCCCAGTTCTTCCATCTGCTCCGGCGACAGGCACTGCGGCTCTGGAAGAAGCCTCTGATCGTGATGACTCCCAAAAGTCTCTTGCGGCACAAGGACGCAGTTTCGCAGATGTCGGATCTGACCGGCGGCCACTTTCAGGAAGTCCTGCCGGATGTCACCAAGTCTGCTGACGACGTCCAACGAATCCTGCTGTGTTCGGGCAAGATCTATTACGATCTGGCTGCGTATCGCGAAGAACACACGCGGAACGATGTCGCCATCATCCGGGTCGAGCAGTTGTATCCGTTTCCGGCGCAACTGCTGGAAGATGCGCTGTCAAGGTATTCAGAGAACGCGGCCTTGTTCTGGGTTCAGGAAGAGCCCCGAAACATGGGTGCCTGGAGCTTTTTGAGAACTCGGTTCGGCGAACGACTGCTGGATCGTTATCCTTTCCGGGGCATCTGCCGACCGGAAGCGGCCAGCCCGGCCACCGGCTCGGGGACGAGTCACAAGATCGAACAACAGAATATTCTGAAACAGGCGTTTGAACTCGAATGACCGCGCAGGAAATCGAAATCAAGGTTCCGGCCGTTGGCGAATCCATCTCTGAAGTGTTCATCGGAGAATGGTACATCGGCGAGGGAAAGTTCGTTGCACGAGACCGGAACATCGTGGGTCTGGAAACAGACAAAGCGACGTTTGACGTCCCGGCAACCACCGGCGGCGTAGTGTCCCGGATTCTGAAACAGGCGGGCGAATCGGCAGCGATCGGCGAAGTGATCGGCTATCTGCAGCCGTCGGATGCTCCTGCCGTCGGAAATACTCCCGCCGCATTGCCGACGGCCCCGGCATTGCCGACGGCCCCGGCATTGCCGACGCCTGCTTCAACTGCGCCGTCGGTCTCGGCACCCGCCGCCAGGAATGGCGGCCATGTGATGCCAGCCGCGGAACGGGCGATGGCCGAAAACAAAATGCCGTCAGGTTCCGTGCAGGGCACCGGTCCAGGAGGACGAGTGCTCAAAGAGGACGTGATCCGCACCGTGCAGACCGGACCGGTGCAGGTCGGCGGCAGCCGCGAAACCCGGACCATGCCGCTCAGCCCGATCCGTCAGACGATTGCCAAACGTCTCGTGGAGGCTCAGCAGACTGCGGCATTGCTGACGACATTCAACGAAGTCGACATGTCCAGCATCAAGAAGCTCCGGGAGACCTACAAGGAAGGCTTCGAAAAGAAGTACAGTGTCAAACTGGGCTTCATGTCATTCTTTGTGCGCGCTGTCGTCGCCGGCCTTCAGCAGTATCCACAGCTGAATGCTCAGATGCACGGAAAACAGGTGACCTACTACAACTACTGCGACATCGGGATCGCGATCGGTGGAGGCAAGGGGCTGGTGGTTCCCGTACTTCGCAACGCGGAAAACATGAGCTTCGCCGATGTCGAATTGGCGATCGTGGAGCTCGCAGGGCGAGCCAAATCCAACCAGATCACTCTGGAGGAACTGGAAGGCGGGACGTTCACGATCACCAACGGAGGCGTCTACGGATCGCTGCTGTCGACGCCGATTGTTAACCCGCCTCAAAGCGGAGTGCTCGGGATGCACGGCATCTTCGACCGCCCGATGGCCGTCAATGGTCAGGTTGTGATCCGCCCGATGATGTACATCGCCCTGACCTACGATCATCGAGTCGTCGACGGCCGCGAAGCCGTGTCCTTCCTGAAACTCGTAAAGGATCTCGTCGAAGAACCGACGCGGCTGATTCTGGAAGTGTAGGCTGTTCGAAACCGCGGCCTGCCGTCTCGTTCCCAGGCTCCAGCCTGGGAACGCACAGCCCCGAAGCTCCGCTTCGCTTGTCCCGTGTACGCTTTCTGGTTTCGATCTCTGCCGAACTGAAGACAGGGAAGCAGAGCTTCCGGAAGATGCGTTCCCAGGCTGGAGGCTGGGAACGAGTTTATCAAGTCAGGCTGTCTCCATGTCCGAAGCGTTCGATCTGATTGTTGTTGGTGCCGGTCCCGGCGGATACGTCGCAGCAATTCGAGCGGCGCAGCTGGGGATGAAAGTCGCTGTGATCGAACGCGAAAAACAGCTCGGCGGGACATGCCTGAGAGTCGGCTGCATTCCCAGTAAAGCATTGCTGGAAACCAGTGAACTTTATGAGCAGTCTCAAAAGCATTTCGCCGAACGAGGATTGATCGTCAGCGGTGTGTCGCTCGATATCGCCGCGATGATGAAACACAAACAGGGCGTCGTGAATTCGCTCGACACCGGCATTCAGGGGCTGCTGAAGAAGAACAGGATCGAACGATTTTTTGGCCACGGACGACTGGCGGGAGCGGGCGTTGTTGAGGTCTCGGGCAGCACTCCGGCGACGATCACCGGCAAAAACATTCTGATCGCCACCGGCAGCGTGTCGTCGTCTCTGCCAGGTATTCAGCCGGACGGTGACCGCATCGGCACCAGCACCGAAGCGCTGGAGTGGCTGGAAGTTCCGCAGCACCTCATCGTCATCGGTGCCGGAGTCATCGGACTGGAACTGGGAACCGTCTGGCGTCGTCTGGGTTCGCAGGTCACCGTTCTGGAATATCTGCCTCGGATTCTTCCTGGCGTGGATGAACAGATGGCTTCGGAAGCCAGGAAGATCTTCGAAAAGCAGGGCCTGACGTTCCGGCTTGGAGCGAAAGTGACGTCTGTCGCTGCTGAGGGCGAGATCTGCACCATTACTGTCGAGGGTGCCGATCCGCTGACGTGTGATCGTGTGCTGATTGCGGTCGGCCGCAAGCCGTGTACCGATGATCTCGGTCTGCAGGAAGCGGGAGTTCAGACGGACAAGCGGGGCTTTATTCAAGTCAACGCGGCGTATCAGACCACGGCAGCCGGAGTGTTCGCTGTGGGAGATGTGATTGGCGGAGCCATGCTGGCACACAAGGCCGAAGAAGAAGGAATCGCCTGCATCGAGAAGATGTCAACCGGTCATGGTCACATCAACTACGGAGCGATCCCCGCTGTCATTTATACTCAGCCGGAAATCGCATCCGTCGGAGCGAACGAAGACGCTCTGAAACTGTCGGGCATTAAGTATCGTTCGGGCCGCTTCAGTTTCGCCGCCAACGGCAGAGCCAGGGCGGCCGGTCATACAGATGGCTTTGTCAAAGTCCTGGCCGACGAAGCCACGGACCGAGTTCTCGGAGTCCATATCATCGGGGCTCACGCGGGCGAACTGATCCACGAAGCCGCCGTCGCCATGGAATTCGGTGCCAGCAGCGAAGACATCGCCCGCTGCTGCCATGCTCACCCGACGCTGTCCGAAGCCATCAAGGAAGCGGCGATGGCTGTCGACAAACGGGCCATTCATTCGTGATCTGCATTCGATCACATGTCACCGTCAATTCGGAGTACTGCTGGACGCTGTGCATCTGGTGTCGCTACTGTAACGAGTCTGCGAACTCATCTTGCTTCATTCCTCGATCCGCCGTGTGAGTATGCTGCCTCCTGTCGTGATGCCTTGCATTCTGCTGTCCTTTCTCGCGACGACCATGGTTGTCGAAGATAAAGTCAGGGCGCAGCCGTCGGCTGCCGACCGGAGTCCGGACTTTGCAGCGCATGTCAGGCCGCTGCTTGCCGCCAAGTGCCTTGATTGCCACGGTCCGGAGACTCAGGAGAGCCATCTGCGGCTGGATCGAAAAGCGGCGATGCTTCGCGGCGGGGATTCGGGGGAGCCGGCGATTGTTGCTGGTGACAGTGCGAACAGTCATCTGATTCAACTCATTGAAGGTACCGAAGCCGGAAAGGTCATGCCGCCCGAGGAAAGTGATCGCCTCACGGCGGACGAAATCAAGCTGCTGCGCCAGTGGATCGATCAGGGAGCCGAATGGCCGGGACCGGACGGGGTCCTTGAAGACTCAGCCGCGAAATCCGATCACTGGTCATTTCAGCCGGTCGGCGACATTCAGCCGCCGGAACTGAACAACACCTGGGACCGCAACGGAGTTGATGCGTTCGTCCTTCAGAAACTGATGAAACACTCGCTGACTCCGAATCCTCAGGCGACGCGCCCTGAACTCATCCGCCGCGTCTGCCTCGACGTGCTGGGACTGCCTCCGACTCCGGAGGAAGTTCGCGCGTTTGTCGCGAATGAAGATCCACAAGCGTATGACATGCTCGTCGAGCAAGTTCTCGCGAGTCCTCACTATGGCGAACGCTGGGCTCGCCACTGGCTGGATCTTGTCCGCTTTGCGGAAACCAACGGCTACGAAACCAATCGTGAACGCCCGAATGCATGGCCATACCGCGACTATGTGATCCGGTCGCTGAATGAAGACAAGCCGTACGATCTGTTTCTGAAGGAGCAGCTGGCCGGCGATGCGATGGGTGTTCCGGAAGCGACGGCGTATCTCGTTGCCGGCCCGTATGACCTCGTCAAGAGCCCGGACATTAATCTCACGCTGATGCAGCGGCAGAATGAACTCGATGACAT
>Ga0163144_10009403_pt1 | contig 21002 bp, 17 predicted proteins | sample OliLak19BULKMAT1_FD_123175 | JGI IMG/M metagenome (GOLD analysis project Ga0163144, IMG submission 123175) | Freshwater microbial mat bacterial communities from Lake Vanda, McMurdo Dry Valleys, Antarctica - Oligotrophic Lake LV.19.BULKMAT1 | ecosystem: Environmental > Aquatic > Freshwater >... | reverse complement strand
GGGTGGAGTAGCGTGGAAATCGGATGTTCTGCGAGACCGTGCGACTCGATCAGATGACCCAGCAGCACCAGGGATGCCACCGAGTCAAACAATGCGTCATGCCACGATCGCTCGGGAACCCGCGCCTGAATCGCCGCCGTCAACCCATGCACCTCACACAGCGCGCCCAACGAGTGATCCGTAAGCACGGGCCAAGCCGCGCGCGCTAACAAAAGCGTATCCACCCACGGTCCGAAACCATGGCCCGGGAAAGCCCGCAAAAACCGCTTTTCCGTGCCCTTCCCATGAGCCACCACCACCGCGCCCACCAAGCGGCTTTTCAGTTCCGGCCACAAGGACAGCAACGCAGGCGCGTTCGCCAGGTGCTCAGGACCGATCCCATGAATCTTCCTTGCCGACCATTGGATCGGCTGGTCTGTGAATAGATAAGAAACAAACCCCCCGGCATGTCCCATCTCCACCGCCCACGACGCAAGCCCCACTTGAACCGGGCTGTCCGTCATCCCACGCGCCGCTCCCGCCGATTCGAAATCGATGGCAGTGAAGCGGCATTGGCGGATCAGTGGCATCATTTGGCACCGCCAGCTTGATTCATCTGCCGGAAGCAGGCAAGCCGTTGAATGATGAAATTAATCTGGCAGAAGGCCAAACGCCTTTCGGTGGCCGCGATTCCAATCTCACGCTGCCCATGACGCCACGCAGAAGACATAGCAACACCGCCACCCGCGCGGCACCATTGGCGGATTTCGCGCAGTGTCAACTCGGCAAAAATCACCCCGATTCTTCGACCCGCGAATGGGAATTTACATTTACACCTGTTGCTGGCGTGCGGCTTGCAGGGTGTTCTTCATGAGCATGGCGATGGTCATGGGGCCGACTCCTCCAGGGACCGGGGTGATGGCGGAACAACGGGGGGCCACTTCTGAATAGGCGACGTCGCCCGTCAGGCGAAAGCCGGATTTTTTGGTGGCGTCGGGCACGCGGTTGATTCCCACGTCGATGACGACGACTCCGGGTTTCACCCAGTCCGCCTTGACCATTTCCGGCCGCCCGACCGCAGCGATGAGGATGTCCGCACGGCGACAGATGCTGGGAAGATCCTTGGACCTCGAATGGGCGATGGTGACGGTGGCGTTGGAAATTTTTGATACTAACAAAAGCGCCATGGGCTTACCGACGATCATGCTGCGTCCGATGACGACCGCCTCCGCGCCTGCGGTCCGGATGCCGCAGACTTCCAGCAGTTTCATGCAGCCGGCGGGGGTGCAGGGGACAAAGCCGCTGGGGTCTTCCAGCACGAGCTTGGCGACGTTTTCCGGGTGAAATCCATCGACATCCTTGCGGGGGTCGATGGCGCGGATGATCGCCTCTTCGTCAATGTGGCTTGGCGGTGGCGATTGCACGAGGATGCCGTGGATGGCGGGGTCTGCATTGAGATCGCGGACGACTTGAAGGAGTTGCTCCTGAGTGGTCTCGGCAGGGAGTTCGATTTTCAATGAGTGGAAGCCAAGGTCATGGCAGGTGCGGGCCTTGGAGCCGACATAGACCTGGGAGGCAGGATCGCTGCCCACGAGGACGACGGCGAGGCCGGGCTGGATGCCTTGGGCAAGCAAGGCTGCGGTTTCGATCCGGCATTCTGTTAGAACTGCGGCGGCTATGGATTTTCCATCGAGGATTTGAGGCGTGGTCATTGGGAGCAAGGCGGATGTTAGACACTAAACGTCGTCGGCACCGGCGCGGAGGATCGTTTCGAGATTGAGGCGGGCGGATTCAAAAGCTTCTGGGGACATGCCGCGGGGGAGTGGGACGGCTGCGGCAAAGGTGATTTTCACCTGGCTGAAGGGCTTGGGAATGACGAAGCGATCCCAAGAATTGATGCGCCACGCGGAAGAGAACTGGATGTGAATGGGAACAATCGGTGCACCAGAGGATTCTGCGAGTTTGATGACTCCGGGCTGGAATTGATAGCGAGGTCCACGCGGACCGTCAGGCGTGACGCAGACATCAAGCCCTTCCCGCAGGGCACGCTTGAGACTGAGCAGGGCCGCGACACCACGGCGTGAGGACGAGCCGCGAACCGCCATGAGACCGAAGATGGCCATGGCGTGTGCGACCACATCTCCATCGTGGCTGGCGCTGGTGAGGACCACGCTTTTCCTTTCTTTACCACCCGTCTTCCACCACACGGGAGGGATGCTAAAAATCCGATTGTGCCACAGGGCGAAGATGACCGGGCCGAGGTGGGTTCCGGGTCGGGTGATGCCGCACTGATCGGTAATTTCGAAGCGAAGGGTGTAGGACCAGAGCTTCATCAGGCAGCCCGCGACCCTTCCGAAAACCGCGCTCCTGCGGCTGCTGCGGACTTCACGGGAATTTTCAGAACTCATCGGGAGTCAGGCAGAGCAACGATTAGAGAAATCCTGCGGGGTGAAGGGTATCGACGAGGTATTGCTGACGAGCCATCATTTCCTGATACATCTGGTGGGTCTGGGGATTTGGGTTGCAGCGGGATTCCAGATCCCCCGCGACCAGGTAACTGGCAATTTCTTCAAAACCTAACGACTCACCGCTTTGATGAAAAAACGCCACCGCCGCTTGCATGGCGGCACCCACTGCGGCACCTTGGCGGCTGGAGACCGTGGCGACGGGTGCGCCGAACACATCGGCGAGGAGCTGGCGGGTGACGGGGCTGGCCGCGCCGGGTCCGAGCAGGCGGATTTCGAATGGGTCAAAGCCGAGTTCGCGCAAACGGCTCATCGCGTATCCGAGACCGAGCGCCACTCCTTCCGCCGCAGCGCGGGCCATGTGGGCAGGGGTGAAATTTCCGGGGTTGATGCCATGCAACACGCCAGTGCCATCAGGCAGCCGGGGAATCGATTCACCATTAAAATACGGCAGCAACATGAGCCCGTCGGCACCCGGGGAAACACTGGCGACTATCGCTTCAAAGTGCTCTGCGCTCCAGCCATAATGGCGGCGCAGCACTTCTGGAGCCACGGCGGTATTGATGGAAGTCGCCAGGCCAAGCCAGCTGCCCGTGGCGTTGCAAAGCGGGGTGATCTCGCCGCGGTAGTCGATGACGGGGGAGGCTCCGACACCTACGATCACGCCAGTGGCCCCCAGATCCACGGCGACAGTGCCACTGGTGACGCAGCCCGCTGCAAGTGCCGCCAACATCGGGGAAGCACTGCCGGCACCGACTTGCACCATCTCTGAAACTCCCCATTCACTAGCTAAAACAGGCCGCAGCAAGCCCCGAGGCTGGTCGGATGCGCCGATCGGCGGGAGCAGGGAGATGAGGCTCGGATCGATGAAATCCAGCAATTCTGCGGACCACTTGCGGGTGCGGATGTCGAGCAGGCCGGTTCCTGAAGCGCTGCCGGGTTCGGTGGCCCGCTCGCCTGTTAGCCAGTAGGCGATGAAGTCTTGAGCGGTTAGAAGGCTGGCGGTTCGCTGGAAATGATAGGGTTCATGTTGTTTGAGCCAAAGGCATTCGGCAGCGGCAGAATCCACCCCGGGGGCTTGGCCTGCCAGTTCAATCAGGCCGGGTGCGCCGCCGAAGGCACGGGCAATTTCATCCGCTTGGCGCTTGACTGAGACATCTCCTGCAAGCTTGGCGGGGCGGATGATACGGTTTGCCTCGTCCAACATCACCAGTCCGCGCTGGGGCCCGGCGATGCCGATCGCGGCGAGACGCTCTTTTTGATCGCCCAAGATCGCGAGGCATTGGCGGACTGCGCGGTCCACGGCATCGATCCATTGCGCGGGATTTTGCTCACGATAACCAGCAGGTAGGCCCTCGATCCAATCATGCGGGACCGAGGCCTCGGCATGGATCACCGCCGATTCCAGGTCCAAGGCAATCGCGCGGCTGCCACTGTGGCTAATTTCAATCCCCAGAAAGTACATGATTTATCGGTGTGCGAGACGTTGGTGCGTCTGGCAAGTGTTGGCATTTTCTCCAAGCGGGCGGGTTTGACAAGTCCTGTATGCCGCCGATTTGGATTTTGGATTTGTCGGATGGTCTTGATTTTTGAAATCGGAAGAATTTCAAAGCAGGTGTCATGGAATGACCTGTGGGGATTTGCGGGGAATTCGTCGAGACCATAAAAGAGGATTGTCCTCGTCCCATGCGGCCCTTACCTTCTGCGCTACGGGAGTGCTGCGGTGGCGGTTCAACCCGGACCCTAACTTTCCAATTCAATGGGCATTTTCAGCAAACCCCGCTTACGCAGCCATGATCGACGTGAAGACATGCCGGAGGGTCTCTGGGTCAAGTGTCAGGATTGTGAGGCGTTGATCCACACCATCGAGCTCAAGCAAAACCAGCACGTTTGTACGCACTGCGGATACCATTTTCTCATTGACTCACGCGAGCGCATCGGCTTGTTGGCCGATCCAGACTCGTTTGAAGAAACCGAAATCGGCCTAATTTCCGCCAACCCGCTCGGCTTTGCAGGATACGCGGAGAAAACTGCCGCGCTTCGTGGGAAAACCCTGCTGGATGACGCGGTTTTGTGCGGGCGCCTCACCATTGATGGCCAGCGGGCGATGATTGCAGTCATGGACTTTAAATTTTTCGCCGGTTCGATGGGTTCTGTGGTGGGAGAAAAAATAACCCGGGCCATTGAGATGGGCATCGCCGAGAAAAGGGGGGTGATCATCGTTTCCGCATCGTCCGGTGCGCGGATGCAGGAAGGGATGCTTTCTTTGATGCAGATGGCGAAAACCTGTGGCGCGCTGGCCCGCCTGGCGGAAGCGAAACTTCCCTATATTTCTGTTTTTACCCATCCGACGACTGGCGGAGTTACCGCCTCGTTTGCGACCATCGGTGATATCAATCTTGCGGAGCCCAAGTGCATGATCGGCTTCGCTGGCCCGCGGGTGGTCAAGGAGACCACGCACCAGAATTTGCCACCCGGGTTCCAGACGGCGGAGTTCATGCTGGAGCATGGTTTGATCGATACCATCGTCCCGAGAGGCAGGTTGCGGGAGAAGTTAGGCTCCTTGTTGGGCTACATGATGCCGGCCTAACGGATTTTCGGATCAAGGTTGGGTCACTTGCATTCGCATGAAGCAGTTGTTGCCGGAAGATATCGGAAGCTTGGCCTCACGAGTTTCAATCGTCCCTTGGGTGGAGATCAAGGTATCGGTGAATTCCGCAACGGCACCTGCAGCGCCCGGTGCTTTCCAGTCCCCCAACACGGGGCAGGCCTGGGGCGTGAGCTGGACTCCTAACAAAGAAGTGTCACGCTGGTATCGCATGATAAAGTGGGTAGCCGTGGTTTCTGGCACCGGCATACGGGGTGCGGGTTCGTTGCCGGTAACAGGGGAGGTTCCGAAGGCATACTCGACGAGATTGCTCCTGCCATCCTGATCGGCATCACCCGTCGCGTTTGAGATGGTGCCTTCGGGCAAACTGTTTGCGATTTCCAAGTTACGTGCCCAACTGGTGAAGGCAGCGGTGACAGTGACGATCGCGGCGCTGGAGGTGGCGATGCCTGCGGAATTTGCGGCCCGAACCCAATAGGCTACGTCTGCGGTGAGAATCGGGGTGATCAGTTGCGGTGAGGTGGCTCCGGGCACGGGGAAGTTGGTGTCACCGGAGTTTCCTTGATACCACTGAAGACTTGGAGCGGTTCCGGTAACTGCGACCACAAGGGTGGCGGATTGCCCGCGAATGACCGCGGTCGATGCGGGTTGGTTGGTAATGGCTGGCGGAATGATGATCGTGGCGGTGACGGTATTGGAATTGACACTTCCAGCGCCATTGGAGACGCGGACCCAGTAGTTTGTGTTCGAGCCAAGCGCGGGTGAGGTATAGAAGTTGGAAGTGGCGAGGGAGATCGGATTGGTAATTACTCCTGTATCTCCTTGGTACCACTGATAGGTGGGAGAGGCGCCTGTGGCAACCACGGTGAAAGCAGCATTGCTGCCGCTGTTGATGGTGACGGAGGCAGGCTGGGTGGTAATGGTTGGCAACGTCGCAGCAGTCACGACCAAGGTCTGATAGACACCGGCAAACGGGCGGCCCGATATCACGGGTGCGACGGCCATGAGATACGTTCCGGCACTGGGGGTGAAACCACCGCTGTTGCTGCCGAGGGTCTGTTTGACGTTGCCTTGCAGCGATGAGACTCCGGTGAAGTTGATCGCGTCGATATACCAACCGTATTGGTTGCCCGAGAAGGCGTAGTAGCTGCCGCTGCTATTGAGTAAAAAGCGGATGCGGAAGGCTTTGCCCGTCATCCCGGTGAGGGTTGCCGAGCGCAGGGTGAATACAGAGCTGCCAGGGCCGTTGGTTCCGGTTTGGCTGTTTACATCCGACCATACCGTAGATCCTTCTTCTTTGACTTGGACTTTGAAGGTTTCCGCAACTGCGGCATAACGAAGACTGCTTTGGAAGGAAATTGACGGTATGGATCCTCCATAGAATAAGGAATTCAGTTGGAACGACTGGTTTGATCCCGTTGAATTTTCGAGTTTGAAGGAAGCGGTGCCTTCTTGTTTGACTGTGGTATTCAATACACCATAGGTGCCAGTGGTTGACGGTGTGATGGTAGAGGCGCTGTTGCAGTTTTCAGCGGCGGCGGTGACCAGATTCCAAGTATTCCAATCATAAGTGGCAGCACCGGCCACGGGTGTGAATGTTAGATCATGTGAACTGCCCGCAGCAGCCGTTGCCGGACTGGTGATGGTCGGTGGAGCATAAGTGAGCTTCAAATCCAACTTCGCATTGGTGTTGGCGGAGAAGGTGAGGTTGGTAGTTTGGTTTACGTTGAGTCCTGAGAAGGTGACTGTCCGGGTAGCGGCAGTGGTAGGCACAGGCACGACCCAGCCTCCGCCTGAGGCGGTGGTGCAGTATTGGGAAGCACCACTGATATTGACGTTGAGACCTGAGATTCCCTCGGTGCTGTCATAAAAATTGTTGCCGTTGAGATCGTAGTAGGCCACGCCGGTTCCGAAGGTGGGATTCGATAATTGTTTTCCAAAATCCTGGGTTACCAGCTGGGGTCCAACGGCCCCGTTGGTTCCCAGTTGGACTCCGACTCCGATTTCGCGCAACACTGAGTTATGAATCGCCAGGCGGTGACCTCGCCCAGCTTGCATCCCTCCCGTCCCGCCTGTGCCCCAATCCACTTGGAAACCCGCATGACCGAACCAAGTGCTTTTGGAGTAGGCATAGATGTTTTCGCTGATGTTGGACCACACATAGCCCGCAGCGGTGATCCGGGACGATGGGGTGTTGGTGGCGCTTTGATTGTGCGCCTGAGTGGCGGATGTGAACATCCAGAGTGAATGTCCGCGCGCGGAGGTGGTTAAGTTCGCGTTGGGGGCCAAGGGTGGAGTTACAGCCAGCGCCGAGAACTCGCTCTGCATCAGCGTCTTGTTGACGGCGTAGTAGTTGATGGCGGCAACGACGTCAACGTCGGTGCTGGCAGCGAGCCTAACACCTTCTGCGGTGGGATTCGCCCGCGCCCGATTGATCAGCTCGATGTATAATTGTTCTTCTCCGGTCGGGTTACCAAAGCTGTAAAGTGTCTGGCCGTGCGACGGCGCAGTCAGTAGCAAAAGTTCGGCCACGCAGCACCCGGCGAAGGTGAAAAATCTGAAGATCCGGTGGCTTGGCCTGGCTGGCATCGAGGTGTTTCTGAAAACTGAAAGTTAAGTTTGCTGCTGACTCTAAGAAGTCAAGGGTCTCAGACAGTAAGTTGTCAGAGGTGGTCAACAGGTCTTAACTTATCAAAGTTTTGAGATGATACGCCAGCTACGTGATCACGTAGGATTTTTTTTCCTGCGGAGTAATTCCTGATCTGCGCTCAGGCAGTGCCTGCGAGCCGATGATTCAAGGCGATCGAACGGCGGAGTGCGCGCATGATATCGATCAGCCCTAGGTGGGAAGCTGCTGCTGCCGCGCAGGCTGGATCATGATGAGTATTGCGGCTCACATAGCGGCCGATTTCGGCGTAGAGTTGGCGCATTTGGGTTTCGAGCAAGCCGCTTTCCGCACGCAGGGTTGAGATTTCTTTATTGCCCTCGCTGATGATTTGAAAAGCTTCTGAGGCGTGCTCAATGCGCTCTTTCTTTTTTTGATTCAAAATCTCATCCACCTGATCGACTCGCAAGTCACCCGCCTCGATTTCGGTACCGATTTGAATGCGTTTTTCTTTGAGTTCAGAAAATTTGATTTTAAATTCCGCAAGTTGGGATTTCACCCGCTGGATTTGGTCATGATTTGGCAGCGTGTGTGAGTATTCTTGAGTGAGCACCTCGAGTTTCATCTTCATGCCGTCGTAAGCGCGGCGCACTTCACGGGCTTCAAGGACGATTTGATCCCGCTTTTTGGCAAGGTTTTCAAGCTCGATGAGAAGTGCAATGCGATGTTCGATGTGTTCCTGAACTTGCTCTGGATTGCGGTTCAGTGTTGTCGCCCGTTCTTCGTGAGCTTGGTCGAGCGTGGCTTGGCTTACCGCGAGTTTTTGATCGACGATTTCTTTTTCTTTGATGTATTTTCTGAGATTCCAATACTCGACTGAGAGTTTATCGATGCCTTCGACATTTTCCCAAATCGTCTTGCCGAGTTGCGCCTCTGCCTCACGCAGCAAGTGCATCTCGCTTGCTGCGTCGGCCATTCGGTGGCTTTTTCGGAAATAACCAAAGGCCTGGGCGACCCGAGCGACAAAATATCGGGAAGAAGTCATGGATGGGTTTGTGGGGCAATTTTGCGTTGCAAATTCTCAATCACGGAAGGATCTTCAAGGGTTGTGATATTGCCAGTGACTGTCCCTGTACTCACGAGTTCTTTTAAAAGGCGTCGCATGATTTTGCCCGAGCGGGTTTTCGGCAGGCCAGGCGCAAAGTAGAGGTCATCCGGCTTGGCAATCGCTCCGATGACCTTGCCCACGTGGTTGCGCAACTCCGCGCGGAGAGGCTCGGATTCTTCAAAGCCACCTTTGAGTGTTACGAACGCTGCCACCGCTTGGCCCTTCATGTCGTCAGGGCGTCCAATGACAGCTGCCTCGGCGACGGCGGGGTGGGAGACCAAAGCGCTTTCGATTTCGGCAGTTCCGAGACGGTGGCCTGAGACATTCAGAACGTCATCGAGGCGGCCAATGATCCAGAAGTTCCCGTCCTTGTCGCGGCGTGCGCCATCGCCTGCGGTATAGATGCCGGGATAGTCTGACCAGTAAGTGGACTTGTAACGCTCCTTGTCACCGTAAATCGAGCGGATCATGGATGGCCATGGCTTGCGAATGACAAGCCGTCCATCTTGGCCGGCTTTGCATTCTTTCCCAGCGTCATCGAGGATCGCTGCATCCACGCCGAAAAATGGTAGGGTTGCGGTGCCGGGTTTGCAAGGCGTGGCACCTGGGAGCGGGGAAATAAGAATCGCACCGGTTTCCGTCTGCCACCAGGTATCGACGATCGGGCAGCGTCCGCCACCGATTTTCTGGTGATACCAGTTCCATGCTTCCGGGTTGATGGGTTCACCCACGGAGCCGAGCAACCGTAGCGAGGAAAGATCATAGGCTTGCGGGAAATGATCACCGGCCTTGATGAAGGCGCGGATGGCGGTGGGAGCGGTGTAGAAAATGGTGACCCCGTATTCCTCGACCATTTTCCAGAATCGGCCAAAATCGGGTGCATTGGGCGCACCTTCATACATCACTTGAGTGACGCCATTGGCGAGAGGTCCATAGACGATGTAGGAATGTCCGGTGATCCAGCCAACGTCTGCCGTGCACCAGTAAACGTCGTCATCGCGCATGTCGAAGATGTATTTGCAGGTGGAGTAGGTGCCTGTGAGGTAGCCGCCCGAGGTGTGGAGAATGCCTTTTGGCTTGCCGGTCGAGCCCGAGGTGTAGAGCACGAAAAGCGGGTGCTCCGAGTCGAAGCCCTTGGCAATGTGTTTTGAAGAAACCGTGGCGGCTTCATCGTGCCACCAGGCATCGCGCCCGGCGTCCATGGCGATTTCATTACCGCAACGTTTCAACACGATCACTCGCTTGACCTTGTCATACTTTGCAAGTGCTTCATCGACCACTGGCTTGAGCGCCACGACTTTCCCGCGCCGCCAGCCACCATCAGCGGTGATGATGATGCTTGCTCCGGAATCTTCGAGCCGGTCCACGATGGCTTCTGCTGCAAAGCCGCCGAAAACCACATTGTGGACCGCGCCGATGCGGGCGCAGGCGAGCATGGCCACTGCGGCTTCCGGCACCATGGGCATGTAAATGAGCACCCGGTCCTTGGCCTTTACGCCGTTTTTTTGGAGGACGTTGGCAAAGCGGCAGACGTCCTTCTGGAGTTGGCCATAGGTGATGACGCGCTTGTCGCCGGGCTCGCCCTCCCAAATGATCGCCGCTTTGTTCTTGCGAGGGCCGCTGGCATGGCGGTCCACGCAGTTCTCGCAGACATTGATTTTTCCGCCATCAAACCATTTTGCGTTGGGTGCCTTCCAATTCAGCACCTTGGACCATGGTTTTTGCCAAACCAGTTCTTTTGCCTCGCGTGCCCAGAACTTTTCAGGTTGTTCAATGGATTGCTTGTACAGCTTTTTGTAGGCCGCCAGCGAAGGGATACGGGCTTTTGAGGCAAACTCTTTGGAAGGCTTGTGGACCACGTCCTGATCGTGATTGATGGAGGATTTTTGGGTGCTCATGGGTGATTTTGATGGATGATAGGAGGAGTCCTCACGGCAGACGATGGGCACCGTAGGGAACGCCTTTGTCAACGGCAAGTCCTGAGACGCCCTGAATTGGCTCTTTTTTCATGGGGCTCATTTACTCCGATTCCGCGCTGAGCGGAACCTCGACTGCGGGTGATCCGGTGGGGCAGGGCGGCGGACTGAAGCTCGCAAGCGGACGCACCAAGTTCGTAGGCAGGGGGAACACCCGGTCGTAAACCCCGGGGGCGATTTCGTTGGACTGGGAGTAGGCGTCGCGCAGCATTTCCAGCTTCGCGTCGAGGTTGTCGATGTAGTGGAGGGCGAAGGCTTCGGGAGTGCGCGGCAGGACGGGCGAGCCGAATTCGTATTGGCCGTGATGGCTGCCGATGAGGTGAAGCAAATGCAGCCGGGTCATCTCGGTGGAGGGCTTGAGCATTTTCCAATCCGCGGCTTCGGCGGTGTCGAGCAGGTCGTTCCAAAGCTTGTTCACCAACTCGATGCCCAGTGGAATATGGCCTAACATTTCTCCATGGATGCTGTGGATCTGGGAGAATCCATCTTCAGGGTAGGAGTTTTCCCAGAGTTTTCCGCAGTCGTGAAAAAGCACGCCAGCGAGGATGAGGTCGCGGTTGAGCTCGGGGTAAACCGGGCACAGTGCGGCTGCGGAATGCATCATCTGGGCAACGTGCTCGACCAGACCACCCCGACGGGCGTGGTGGTTCTTTTTAGCGGCGGCAGTGCGGCGGAAGCGATCGCCCAACTGGCTGAGGAAAAGGGCGCACAACCCATGCAGACGCGGATCTTCAATCGAGTCGCAGAGGCGGCGGATTTCCGCAAAATCGCGGTCTTGTTTCTCGCGGATTTCCGGATCGCCAGTGAGGAAATCGGCGATGGCGGATTCGTCGAGATGGGCCCAGGTGAGATGGTTCGGATTGACGCCGTATTGGTTCTGGGTCCACTCCGCTTCGAGACGGACGATGGTGTTGGGGGCTAACGTTTCAGCAGCTCCGTACATCGGCGAGTCCGACCAGATTTTGAGTGAAAACCCGCCCGTCGAGTCGGCAAATGCGAGTTCAAGGTAGGGTTTGCCGCCCTTGGTCGCGCGGAGGTTGCGGGATTGGAGTTGGGCGTGGATCGCCGCGACGATTGGGATTTCACCGGCTTGTTCTTTGACGGCAGAGATGGTGATGGGGCTCACGGCAAGTGACTGGTGGAATGTTGTTGATCGAATGGTGGCGGGAGATTCATTCTCTTTCTTCGCCCAAAACTCAACCATCATCTGGCAGTTCACTCATGCCTGAGGGCTTCAATCGGATCGAGTCCGGCGGCGCGGCGGGCAGGCATGAAGCCGAAGAGGATGCCGATGGCCGCCGAGAAGATGAAGGCGATCGTGTTGATCTTCGGATCAAAAATGAAAGGTGCACCAATCACCTCCGCCAACGCGATGCACAGGCCGTAGGCGAGGGCGATCCCGGTCACGCCGCCGATGCAGGAGAGCGTCACCGCCTCGACGAGAAACTGGAGGAGCACCTCGCGCGCCCGCGCCCCGATTGCGAGGCGGATGCCGATCTCGCGAGTGCGCTCGGTGACAGATACGAGCATGATGTTCATGATGCCGATGCCGCCGACGAGCAGGCTGACACCTGCCACTGCGCCCAACAATGATGTCATCACCTTGGTGCTGGAGCTGATCACTTCGGCGAGTTGCTGTGAATCGAAGACGTTGAAGTTGTCGTCCTCGTTGGCAGTGATCTTCCGGCGCTCCCGCATCAGGGCGGCGACGTCGGCAACGATGTTGGCACCGGGGTATCCCTGTTCTCCAGAGATCATGATCTGGTTGAAATTCTTGCCGCCCTGGCGACCCGACAAGCGGTGGATGATGGTGGTGTAGGGGATGATCATGTTGTCGTCCAGGTCGTCTCCGAAGCCGCCCTGGCCTTTCGCGCTGGTAACGCCGATGACCGCCAGCGTCATGCTTTTCGCGCGGATCTTGCTGCCGACGGGGTCCACGCCCTCACCGAAAAGTTCCTTGCGGATGGATTCCCCGATGACGCAGACGGGTGAGGATTCAGCAAGCTCCTGCTCTGTGAAGAAACGCCCGCTGCTGAGGGTCCAGTTCGCAATGCCGAAATAGTTAGGTGTGGTTCCCTGAATGTCGAAGGTGCGGCTTTGTTCCTGATAGACCATCAGGGCGTCGTTGGAAACGAGGGGCGCGACCGAGGCGATGCCTGGCACCTGGTTCCGGACGGCTTCGACGTCGGCCAAGCTGAACAAGGGCGCGCCGCTACCACTCCAGCCTTGGCCGGGGCGGAGGACGAGCAGGTTGTTGCCCATTTTGGAAATCTGTGATTTAACAGTCTCAGTGGCTCCTCGGCCAAGGGTGACCATGGTGATGACGGCGGCCACGCCGATGACGATGCCGATGACGGTGAGGAATGAGCGCATGAGATTCCGGCGGATTTCCCGGATGGCGATGAGTAGGGCGTTGAAGATCATGGCGATCAGGGTGAGGATCTAGCGGGTAATGGTGTCATTGGAGATCAGCCCGTCACGGACACTGATGATGCGGCGGGCGCGGGCGGCGACTTCATCCTCGTGAGTGACCATGATGATGGAGATGCCATGGTCCGAGTTGAGCTTCTGGAGGAGTTCCATGATCTCGACGGTGGTTGTCGAATCGAGGTTGCCGGTGGGTTCGTCGGCGAAAAGAGTGTCCGGTTGGGTGACGATGGCGCGGGCGATGGCGACGCGCTGCTGCTGGCCGCCGGAGAGTTCGGCCGGGGAGTTGCGCTCTTTGTCCGAGAGGTTGACTCGGGCCAGCGCTTCGCGGGCCATTTCGTGGCGTTGTTTTCTGGAGTATCCCCGATAGAGCAGCGGGAGTTCCACGTTCTCAAGGGCCGAGGTGCGGGCGAGGAGGTTGAAGCCCTGGAAAATAAATCCCAGCGCGTGCCGGCGGATTAGCGAGCGCTGGTCTTTATTGAGGTTTTCCACTTCGATGCCCTTGAACCGGTAGGAACCCTCGGTGGGCGTGTCGAGACAGCCCAGCAGGTTCATGAGTGTGGATTTCCCCGATCCGCTTGGCCCCATGATGGCGACGAACTCACCGCGGTGGATGGTGAGGTTCACCCCGCGAAGGGCGAGGAATGCGGCTTCGCCTGTGCCGTAGCGCTTGGTGATGCCTTGAAGCTGGATGAGCTTTTCGGCGTTCATTCGGTCTTCGGTGGCGTGACGCTGATGATGAGGGGAGTTCCTGCGGCCAGTTGGCCACTGATGATTTCGGTGCAACGACCGTCGGTGATTCCCGTGGTGACCTGGATTTCCGAAGGCTCGCCGTCCTTGAGAATCCAGACCTTCGGGGTGGCGCCAGAGGAACCCGCCTTCGGCGGTGGTGTTCCTCGCCAGCGCCTACCGCCACCCGGCGAGAGGCTTTGGACAAGGGTTTTCTTGGTCTCATCCGGCTTGGCGATTGCGGCAGCGGCCACGGGGTCGAAGCGGAGCGCCGCGTTGGGCACGACGAGGATGTCCGGCTTGTCCACGATGGCGATATCGACGGTGGCGGTCATGCCGGGGCGGAGCGAGAGGTCCTCGTTGGTGACCTCGAGTTCAGTGCTGTAGGTGACCACGCTGTTGGACGAAGCGGCACCCTCCTTGACGACCGTGCCGGTACCGACCGCGCCGAATGCCACCTTTTTGACCTTGGCGGTATATTTGCGGGTTGGCCAGGCATCGACGCCAAAATCGGCGGTTTGGCCGACTTCGATGCGTCCGATGTCCGCTTCGGAAACATTCACGAGCAGTTCCATTTTTTTCAAATCCTCCGCGATGGTGAAAAGTGTGGGAGCCGTGAACGAGGCGGCGACCGTCTGGCCGACATCGATGGAGCGTGCGAGGACGATCCCATCGACCGGCGAGCGAATGATGGTTCGTTCCAGGTCAGTTTCAAAAGCGCGGACGTCGGCCTCGGCTCCGGTCACTGCGGCTTGGGCGCTTTTCAAATCTGCCTCGGCACGATCCAGAGTGGCTCGGGAGGTTTCCATGGCGGCGCGTGAGGGGGTTTTTCCGCTGCTGAGGTCGTGGAGTTCCTCCTGACGGGCCAGCGAGGCCTTGCTTTCGGCGACGGTGGCCTCGGCTTGGCTGACTTTGGCCATGGCGGCGAGAAGTGCTGCGCGACTGCGCTGGGTTTGCTGGTCGAGCTTGGCGGTGTCGAGCTTGGCGAGGGGCTGGCCCTTTTTCACGGGGTCGTTGGTGTCCACGAGGACCTCCTTGGCGGTGCCGGAGAGTTCGCTTCCGACGATGATCTGGTTGGTCGGCGCGAGGTTTCCCGCAGCGGTGACGATAAGCGAAATGCGGTCGATTTTGGACTCCAGCGTCTGATAGTCTGACTTTATTTCGTCATTCCCATTACGGTTTAAAAAATACCAAATGCCCGTGCCTGCCAAGGCTAAGGCTACGGCGGTAAAGATCCATTTTCTGACCGGGCGAGAAGCTCCGCTGGCGACGATGGAGGCAAGGTCTTCTGATGAGTCGGGCAATGTCATGAAATGGAATGGATGGTGGAAAATGCTTTTACGATCCGGCCGACCAACCGCCGCCGAGTGCCTTGTAGAGCTGGATGTAGGAGTTCGTCCGGTCGGACCGGGCGCTGAACAGATTGCTTTCCAGGCCGAGCATCGAGCGTTGTGCATCAAGGACGGTTAGAATGTCGGTTTCGCCAGCTTGATAGCTTTGCTGGGCCAGGTCGGCGGCTTCCCGTGCGGCGGCGGTGGCCTTTTCCAAGGTGGCGAGGCGCTCGGTGGTGCGGCGGCAGGCGATCAGCGAGTCCTCGACCTCGGAGAGTGCGAGCAGAACAGTGGCTCGATAGGTTTGAAAGGCTTGTTCTTCGATGGCGTCCTGCACGGCGATGCCCGAGCGGATGCGGCCAGCGTCAAAAATGGGTCCGCTGAGGCCGGCGATGACTCCGCTGGTCACGGTTTCGGGGTTGAAAATTTTACCGGTACTGAGGGCGTTGAGGCCGAGGGTCCCGGTCAGGTTGAGCGATGGGTAGCGCTCGGCATTCGCGGCACGCACATTCGCGGCAGCTGCTAACAGTTGAAAGCCGGCAAGGCGGACGTCCGGCCGCTGGCGGATCGTATCCGCCGGGATGCCCACGGCGAGGCTGCGGGCAGGATTGGGGATGGCTTTTTTTCCTGCGGCGAGGCGTGCATCCAGGCTGCCAGGGACTTGGCCGGCAAGGAGTGCGAGGAGATTGCGCGTTTGGGAGATGGACTGTTGGATGGCAGGAATCCCTGCGCGTGCCTGCTCCAGACTGCTGAGAGCCTGGCTTGACTCTAACGAATCCGCTTCGCCAGCTTGAGTGCGCCAGGAGGCAAGTTGGGAGGTCTCCGCACGGGTTCTAACCGTGCGCTCAAGCACTTCAAGTGCGGCTTCATTGACGCGGAGCTGGGTGTAAGCGATGGCGATTTCCGAGGCGAGTGAGGCTTGCACGGAGTGGAAATTCTCCTCGCTGGCACCAATTTCCGCAGCGGCGGCTTCCACGATGCCGCGGCGTTTGCCGAACAAATCCACCTCCCATGAAGCGTTGAGTCCTGCGGCGTAGTTGGTGGTGGAGTTTGATCCAAATTCATCGCTCGAACTATTACTGGAACCGGCCGAGGTGGAGCCTCTTAAGGAAGGGAACCACAGCGCGGCCTCCGCGTCCCGTCGGGAGCGGGCTTCACGAATCCGGGCGGACGCGGCGGCCATGTCCGGGCTATTTTGCAGCGCAGTGGAAATGATCTGTGACAGCGTGGGATCCTCGAATCGATTCCACCAGCGTGAAAGATCGCGTGAAGGAGATGCGACTGGGAAGTGGGCCGCATTTTTCCAATCCGCAGGCAATGCCACGTTCTTTTTCACCCCCGGAACCTGCAACGCACAACTGGTCAATCCGGCGAACATTAGACTGATGAATGGAAGTAAACTGGAAAATTTCATGATCAAACTGCAAGAAACGGAGTTCGTCTGAACCCTTGAACGCAGAACAAAGCGATGGTTGGTGCGATGAAAGATCATGAACATACGCATGAAGGGCGACAAAGCTTGCCCTAAATCGAAAACAATCGCTAACTTCCACAGAGAATGGATCCTGAAACGCCTGAAAATTTTTAAAATTCATGCCACCAAGCCCAAAGGCGATTCCCAAGAGGTCGTTTGATTCCAAGTCTCCCGCCCGTTTTTACGATACCGGGCGATGGCTTTGGCGGGCGGTTTTTGGATTTACCATGCGGGTGAGGAGTTCTGGCCTGGAGCAGGTGGGTGACAAAGGGGGGGTCATCATCGCGGTGAGTCATGTGAGTCATCTGGATCCCATCGTCGTCAGCGCCGTGCTCAAGCGCCGGATCAGCTGGGTCTCGCGGGCCGAGTTCTATCAGCAGTGGTTCATGAGCAGGATTCTCTATCAGGGCGGGGCATTTCGAGTGGATCGACAAGGGCAGGCGCTGCCCGCGATGCGCGAGGGATTGCGGCGCTTGTTGCGTGGAGAAGCCGTTGGGATTTTCCCGGAAGGCGAGCTCATGCAAGGAAATCAATCGGTGCTGCGCGGTGCCAAAATCAAACAGGGAGTCTGTCTCCTTGCCGCACGCTCGGGGCGTCCTGTAATCCCCGTGGTGGTGTTAGGAACTGATAAGTTGGCGCAGTTGAGTCCATGGCTCCCTGCCAAACGCGGGCGTCTTTGGATTTCCGTGGGCAGGCCGATCTGTGTGGAGCGGAGTGTTTCCAACCGGCAAGGGCGTGAGGAATTTGCGAAGCTGCTCATCTTGGAATACGTTCGCCTTTATGCCGAGATGCGAGAGCGGTTCGATCTGCCAGAGTCGATTGTTCCTTGATTTGCGGCAACCATGAAACCTTTTGAGCTGAAAATGCTGAGCAAGCATGAGAAAACATTTGAATTCAAGGACTGGTTCCTTTCACGAGTGAATGGGAGAGTCAGGGGCAAACATTCGGTTGGATGGCTTCTCACAACTGCCCCAGCCCTTTGAGCATCTCGATGATTTCCTCGATCTGCTCGCCGCGTTTTTTGTTCTTCCTGCCGAAGAGGGACTGATGGTTGAGGAATTTTGATTGGGAAGAGTCGGTATCGGTGCCGGCGAGGGTGCACTGTAGCGGCGCTCTGTGAGCGTCGATGCCATTGGGTGGGAGCGAAGGCGCTTCTTCATTCGCTTTCGACGGTCGCAGACCGCCGCTAGTGCGATGCTTTCGCGAATGGATCCTGCCGCCATCCGCATCTAACACGGCGGCATCGGGCTCGTCGTGGATCTGGCGGAACACGGTGACGAGGCCTTGGTCGTGGATTTGCTTTTCCTTGGCGGTGTGCGGATCGCCGGTGCGGAACTTTTCCAGCACGTTGTAAATGCCGTTGAGCGTGAGGCCGGGATGTTGCTGCTGCTGCCGCTTGCGGAATTTCTGTGTAATCCGGGCGGAGGTTCATTCATCGCCAACCCTGCAAACGGGCTAGACCATGTTGTCTCCGTCAAACATGCGGTGATCGACGCCGGGATATCAACGGCTCTATCGAATATTCTCCTGTGATTCAGCGGCGGCGTTTTGCTGCCGACTTTTTTGCCATTCCAGCATCGGGGGTTACCTGTTTCTTGGCATTTGCCTCGCGAGTGCGTTTTCGCCAGTCCTGGCGGGGAAGTTTTTCCCCGGGAATGGGTGCCGGAATCGGGGCATGATAGTCAAAGCCCCTCAAGCGCTTGCGATCAAGGCGTTGACCGATGGCAAACTCAAGAATCCCTAACAAATTAAGATCCTGCTTGGGGACAAGACTGATTGCATCTCCCTGCGCTCCGGCGCGCCCGGTTCTCCCGATGCGGTGGATGTAGTCCTCGGGATTGACGGGGAAGTCGTAATTCACGACGTGGGTGACGCCGTCGATGTCGATTCCACGAGCAACGATATCGGTCGCGACGAGGACTTGGATTTTTCCGTCTTTGAAATCTTGCAGCGCTTGCAAACGCTGCTCTTGAGAGCGGCTGGAGTGAAGCTTGGCCACTTTGATTTGCGAAAGCTTGAGAAAATTGGTGAGCCGGTCCGCGCCATCTTTCATACGGGTGAAAACCAGGACCCGCTTGAATGACGGCTGGCGAACAAGCTCTAGCAGCAACGGGTTCTTCAAATGGACGGAGACTTCATAGACCCATTGGTTCACGGTATCCGCCGGATTCGAGCGTTTTCCAACCTGCACCATTTTCGGTTGATAGAGAAAACGGCGGGCCAATGATTCGACCTCTTTGGACAGAGTCGCGGAAAACATGAGCGTCTGCCGCCGCTTGGGTAGATTGCTAACAATCTTCTCAATGTCTGGCAGGAATCCCATGTGGAGCATGCGGTCGGCTTCATCGAGGACGAGCACTTCAAGCCGGCTGAAATCCAGTTTCTGACGGCTCCCGAGGTCGATGAGGCGACCGGGCGTGGCAACCACGATATGGACTCCCTTGTGCAGAGATTTGATTTGCGCCTCCTCCTCGACACCGCCGAAGATGGCTGCGACCCGGATGGGCAGACTTTGACCATAGTTGCGGATGTTCTCCATGATCTGGACGGCAAGCTCCCGGGTGGGGGCGAGGATCAATGCCTTGATCTCCCGTTCGCCACTTGATTGGGACAGGCGATGAAGGATTGGCAGCACAAATGCGGCGGTCTTGCCCGTGCCGGTCTGGGCGATGGCGATGACGTCATTTCCTTGCATGACCTTGGGAATCGCCGCCATCTGCACGGGCGTGGGGCGGGTGTATCCTGCTTTTTGGATCGCGCGGAGAATCTCAGGCCTGAGTCCGAAGTTGCTGAACGGCATGAAGGGATCTTAGTTACAAGTCTTTGGCAATGCCACGATTATAATCTACCTGAGAAAATGAAAAAACTATCAAACACATTACGCATCCTGATCGCAGCTGCAACTATCGGAATCTTCAGTTCCTCCGCTCACGCCGGACCTGGGATTCAGGCGTGGAAAACACTAGCAAGCGAAAGTCAGTTTAAAGAACTCAAGGCAGGCTCGACAGTCGCCTACGTTTGCAGCACCTGCAAGTCGATTTCCGAGATGGCAATCAAATCACAAGACCTTGCGATGGAACTCTGCAAGGAAGGTGGGCATGCATCTTGCCCATCCTGCAAGCAAGTCACCAAGGTTGTCACGAAGCGTGCCCGTAATGACGCCCCAACTCATACGGAAATCAGCTATGTCAACGACAAGGGTGAAGCCTGTGCCTTCATCGCAACCCGGCCGAAAATGTAAGTTTGAATGCTATCAAAATTGTTGATCACGGAAACCGCGACACCAGTGTCACGGTTTCTTGTTTTAGTTGGCGACGATGTTAAAGATCTTGCCTGGGATGAAGACGATTTTTCGGATGGTTTTGCCTTCGAGATGTTCGTTCACCTTGCTGCTGGCGAAGGCGGCGGCTTTCGCGCCTTCCTCGTCGATGTCTTTGGAGACCATCAAGCGGTCACGGAGCTTGCCATTGACTTGCACAACGAGTTCGATTTCGTTTCTAACGAGAGCTTCCTCGTCGTAGGCGGGCCAGGTGGTTTCAGAGAGCATCGAGTTGCCACCGAGGCGGGCATGGATTTCTTCCGTAAGGTGAGGGGCGAAGGGGTTGAGCACGGTGAGGAGCTGGATGAACTCTTTCAGGGGCACGACTTCCGCTTGGGTGAAGGCGTTGGTGCAGATCATCATTTGCGAAATCGCGGTGTTGAAGCTGAGTTTTTCGATGTCCTCACCGACTTTCTTGATGGTTTCGTGGACCACGCGGAGGAGTTCCTTGTCGGTGCATGGCGTGTCCTGGATTTTTGGTGATATTCCGGTTTCCTCGATTGCGACTCGCCAGACGCGGGCAAGGAACCGGGAAACGCCCTCGACGCCCTTCATCTGCCACGGCTTCACCTGCTCCAGCGGGCCCATGAACATTTCATAGAGGCGCAGTGAGTCCGCACCGTATTCGGAAACGACATCGTCCGGGTTCACGACATTGCCGCGGGACTTGGACATCTTCGCGCCGTCCTGGCCGAGGATGAGTCCTTGGTTGACGAGTTTCTGGAACGGCTCGGGCGTTCTAACGTGGCCGAGGTCGAAGAGAACCTTATGCCAGAAGCGCGCGTAGAGCAGGTGCAGCACGGCGTGCTCGGTGCCGCCGACGTACAAGTCCACCATGCCGGGTTTTTCATCGGTCCAGTATTCTTCGGCTTCGATGGAGATGAAACGACCGGTGTTGGTGGGGTCACAGTAACGCAGGTAATACCAACACGAGCCCGCCCATTGCGGCATGGTGTTGGTTTCGCGGATGAAGCCATCGGG
>Ga0163144_10009402_pt1 | contig 21002 bp, 16 predicted proteins | sample OliLak19BULKMAT1_FD_123175 | JGI IMG/M metagenome (GOLD analysis project Ga0163144, IMG submission 123175) | Freshwater microbial mat bacterial communities from Lake Vanda, McMurdo Dry Valleys, Antarctica - Oligotrophic Lake LV.19.BULKMAT1 | ecosystem: Environmental > Aquatic > Freshwater >... | reverse complement strand
GACACGCCAAAAGGACATCGTCCGCCACCTGCACGAACCGGGCGGGTATCGACCGCTCGCGCTTCCGCCGGACACGCTAAAAGGACATCGTCCGCCACCTGCACGAACCGGGCGGGTATCGACCCCTCGCGCTCCCGCCCCAGCGCTCGACACGCGAAAAGGACATCGTCCGCCACCTGCACGAACCGGGCGGGTATCGACCGCTCGCGCTCCCGCCCGGCGCCGTCCCACCCAGCGCCCGGCTACCATGCCGCCATGCCCCCCGACGACACCGCCCGCGGACCGTCCTTCGACACGCTTGCCGTCCACGCCGGTGCCGAACCCGACGAGCTGACCGGCGCGGTCGCCCCGCCCATCTACCAGACGTCCACGTACCAACAGGACGCCGTCGGCAAGCCGCGGCGCGGCTACGAGTACGCGCGCTCGCAGAACCCCACCCGGGATCGACTCGAGCGGGCGATGGCCGCGCTCGAGGGCGGCACGCACGGCTTCGCCTTCGCGAGCGGGTCGGCCGCGACGGCGGCGATCGCCGAGCTCGTGGCACCCGGCGACGAGGTCATCGTCGGCGACGACGTCTACGGGGGAACGTTCCGCTACCTCGAGAAGGTCCGCAAGGGCGCCGGCATCAGCACGACCTACGTGGACCTTGCCAGCGGCCCAGATGCCCTGTGGGAGGCGCTCAGCGAACGGACTCGCCTGGTCTGGTTCGAGACGCCGACCAACCCGCTGCTCAAGGTCGTGGACATCGCCGCCGTGGCCGCCGCCGTCGATCGGCGCGCTGCCGAAGGCGGTCGACGCCCGTTGATCGTCGTCGACAATACGTTCGCGTCGCCGGCCATCCAGCGGCCGCTGACGCTGGGGGCGGACATCGTGTTCCACTCGGCCACGAAGTACCTTGCCGGCCACTCGGACACGATCCTGGGCGTGGCCGTCACCTCGGACGAGGCGGTCGCCGAGCGACTGCGCTTCCTCCAGAACGCGATGGGCGCGGTGCCCGGGCCGCAGGACTGCTTCCTCGTGCTCCGCGGTTTGCGGACCCTGCACCTGCGCGTGGAGCGGCACTCGCAGAACGGCGCCGCGGTGGCGACCTTCCTGCGCGATCGGGACGACGTCGCGAGCGTCAGCTATCCGGGGTTCGGCGGGATGGTCTCGTTCATCCCCGCGCCCGGAGCGGACGGCGCGCCATCGGCCGCGGAACGAGCCACGGCGATCGCGGAGGCGACAACGCTGTTCACCCTGGCCGAGTCGCTCGGCGGCGTGGAGTCGCTCATCGAGGTGCCCGCCGCGATGACCCACATGTCGGTGGCCGGGTCGCCGCTGGAGGTCGATCCGGCCCTGGTCCGACTGTCCGTCGGCATCGAGGGCATCGATGACCTCCTTGCCGACCTCCGCCAAGCCCTCGAAGGCGCCTGAGTGCGCTGCAACGTCACCAACTTGGGCAGGTCGCATCGATACCTGGCGGCCGGGGGCGTCGCCATCTGCCCAAGGTCACGGCTGTGCCAACGGCACGGGCCGTGACATTCCCCTCGGTGGCTCGTCGAAGCTGAGGCCACGGAGAACGACATGCGTCGCGCTGGTCTGCTGCTCATCGCTGTTCTGCTCGCCGGTCTGGGAGCCATCGGCTTCACCGGCCCGGTTCGAGCCGAGTGTCCGTGGTTCCCGATCCCGCCCGCAACCGATGCGGCGCGGTCCGCGCGGGAGATCATGGTCGGCACGGTGATCGAGAACCGCGTGGACCAGGTGTTCGACTTCAGCCTGCGCGTCGACCGCGTCCTGCGCGGCGCCGCGAAGGTTGGTGAGGTTCGCCGGTTCGAATGGGTCTACCCCGGCTGGCCGTTCATCGAGAACGAGGGTGCCCTGGTACTCAACGATGAAGGCAAGCCCGTTCCACCGTGCGAGCCGATCCCCGGCTGGAAGGGCAACGTGATCGCATTCTCCCTCGACGCACTCGCCCCGGACGGTGAGACCCGCTACAACGCGGCATCATGGATCTCCGGGGACCTCCCGATCAGCAGGGATCTGCCTCGGACCACGCTCGCGGAGATGATCCGTCTGGCCGGACTGCCGCAGACGGACATGGCTTCGTTGCCCGGATCCGCGGCCGATGGCGGTTCGCTACCCGTCGCGGCCCTCATCGCGATCGGGGCGGTCGCATTGCTGGCTGCCGCTGGAGTTGACCTCCACCGCCGGCGCTTCGAGGGGCAGTGACCGAGGGTGTGCCCGGGGGTGGGCTCGATCCCCTCAGCCGCCGGCCATGGCCGGCAGGAGGACCAGGGTGTCGCCGTCGGCGACGGGCGTGTCGAGGTCCTGGAGGTGGCGGACGTCGGTGTCGTTGAGGAACGCGTTGACGAACCGGTTCAGGTCGCCGTCCGGGGCGATGAGCTGGCTGTGCAGCGAGGGGTGGGCCGTGACCAGCCCCCGGATGACCTCCCGAACGGAGCCGGCCGGCACGTCCACGGTCTTGGCACCACCGGTGGAAGCGCGCAGCGTCGGCGGGATGCGGACCGTGCTCACGAGGCGTCCCCGAGCCACGCTTCGAAGGCGGACAGGCTAGGGCGGATGATCGGCGCGAGCCCTGGCTGACCGGGCGCCACGCGGCCGCCCTCGAGCGAGCCCTCGGCCAGGCCGAGTGTGCGCGCAGCCGGGGTCTTGAGGCCATTGCCGGTGATGAGCGCCACGACCTCGTCGCCGTCGCGGATGACGCCGCGCCGCCGAGCCGCGGCCACGGCCGCCAGGGTCACGCCGCCGGCGGTCTCCGGGTAGATGCCCTCCAGGCGCGCCACGTCGCGGATGGCCTCGGCGGTCACGGCATCCGGGATGGCTTCGATCGAGCCACCGCTGTCGCGCGCGAGCTCGACCGCGTAGCGCCCGTCGGCCGGGTTGCCGATGGCCAGTGAGCGCACGATCGTGTTCGGCTCGCGGATCGGTTCGATCTCGTCCGTGCCGCGCTCGAAGGCCGTCGCAACGGGAGAGCAGCCCTGCGCCTGGCCGCCGACGTAGCGGATCGGCCGACGCTCGATGAGGCCGAGTGCCGCGAGCTCCTCGAAGCCTCGGGCGACGCGCGTGAACATCGCGCCGCTGGCGACCGGCGCCACGAGCACGTCCGGGGAGCGCCAGCCGAGCTGTTCGGCGATCTCGTAGGCCAGGGTCTTGGAGCCCTCCGCGTAGAACGGCCGGAGATTGATGTTGACGAATCCCCAACCGGTTTCGTCGGCGACCTCCAGGCACAGGCGGTTCACATCGTCATAGGTGCCCGCGACCGGCACGACGGTGGCGCCGTAGGCCAGCGCGTGATCGACCTTGGCGGGTTCCAGGTCCGCCGGGATGAACACGTAGGCGGGCAGTCCGACGGCAGCCGCGGCAGCGGCGGTGGCGCCCGCGAGGTTGCCGGTCGAGGCGCAGGCGAGTGCGGACACGCCGAACGCGACGGCCTGGGCGGTTGCCACGGCGACCGCGCGGTCCTTGAACGACAGGGAGGGATTTCGTGTGTCGTCCTTGAGCCACAGGCGGTCGACGCCGAGGACGGGTGCGAGACGATCCGCCGCGATGAGCGGCGTCGAGCCGACGGCCAATGACCGCGCCGGCGCCGCGTCGACGGGGAGCAGCTCCAGGTAGCGCCAGATGCCGGGCGCCCGGCGCTCGATCGCCGCTCGGGTGAACGTGGACCCGGCGATGGCCAGATCGTAGGTCACCTCGAGCGGCCCGAAACAGGCTGGACAGACATAGGCGATGGCGAGCGGCTGGGCGTGGCCGCAGCTGCGGCAGGCCATGCCGGTGATGCGCGGGCGTTCCGCGTCGGTGGCGTCGGTGGCGTCGGTGAACGTGGCAGCCGCCGCCGCTGCGTTGGTTCGCTGTCTGATGGGCGTCTCGAGGGTCACGGTGGATCTCCGGCCTGGGCGTGGACAGGCGGCGCGGGGACCGGTGAGGACGGGACGACCCTGATCGTTTCGAGGGGGCTCCGAAGAGTTCCCTTATCTCGCAGGTGGACCTGCCCGGAATTGGCACCTTGCCGGCATCGCGCCGGTAGGTTGTCGTGGCTTCATCGGGCCGGTCCCTCTGCCACTCTTGATAAGCATCTCTTCAGTTGTGGGCGGATGGTACGGGCTGGTGCGCGTCGGCGTCAACGACGGGGCGTGCCCACTCCCGCCCGCGAAACCGCCGATCGCCTGCCACCGGAACGCCGCCCAAGGCCGTATCGCGCCCGGTGATACCATTCCGCAACGTTATCGCGACGTTGCCGCAAGCGGTAACACAACGTGCGCCAGCGTATACAATCCGCGAATCACGACTGCGGAAGCCGACTCCTGCGGGCCACCACCCGCATCACGCGCGGCCGGTCGATCATCACCCGTGATCGTCCGTGCCCCGAGCGCAAGGAGTCGATGCCGATGGCCACCGCGATGCCGCCCCGCCCCGAGGACCGTCCGACGTCCGCCCACGGCGCCCTCGATCCGGCCGGCGCCGGGACCGATGCAGCTGGTGCCGCCCCGCCGATCATCGGCCGGCGCGTCCTGGTCAACCTGCCGACCGCGGCCCTCGTCGAGCACGCCGTGCGCGCCGCTGAGGGCGTCATCGCGGCCGAGGGTCCGCTCGTCGTTCGTACGGGCAAGCACACCGGCCGCTCTCCCGAAGACAAGTTCGTGGTCGATGAGCCGTCGAGCCGCGACAAGATCTGGTGGGGGAGCGTGAACCGGCCCATCAGCGAGGCGAACTACGAGCGCCTGCGGGCCCGCCTTCTGGAGTACTGCGCGGACCGCGACCTGTACAGCCAGGATTGCCTCATCGGCGCCGACCCCGCGCATCAGCGCCGCCTGCGCGTCTACACGGAAACGGCCTGGGCGAGCGTCTTCGCCAGGAACCTGTTCCGGCGGACGACGGCCGCCGACCGGGTCGGGTTCGAGCCGAACTTCACGATCATCTGCGTCCCGTCGTTCCTGGCCGACCCGGAAACCGAGGGCACCCGCACCACGACGGCCATCCTGCTCCACCTGGAGCGGATGGAGATCATCATCGTCGGCACCGAGTACGCGGGCGAGATCAAGAAGTCGGCCTTCACGGTCATGAACTATCTGATGCCCGACGAGGGCGTCCTGCCCATGCACAGTTCGGTCAACGTCGGCGCGGCCGGCGACAGCGTCGTCTTCTTCGGCCTGAGTGGGACCGGTAAGACCACCCTCTCAGCGGACCCCGAACGCAGCCTCATCGGCGACGACGAGCACGGCTGGGGCGCGCAGGGCCTGTTCAACTTCGAGGGCGGCTGCTACGCCAAGACCATCCGCCTGTCGGCGATGTACGAGCCCGACATCTTCCAGACGACGCGGCGCTTCGGCACGGTCCTGGAGAACGTCCCGGTCGATCCCGACACGCGCGAGCTGGACCTCGACTCGGAGGTCTTCACCGAGAACACCCGAGGCGCCTACCCGTTGCACTTCATCGGCAACGCGGACCCGACCGGGATGACCGTCCAGCCGCGGACCGTGGTCCTCTTGACGGCCGATGCGTTCGGTGTCCTGCCGCCGATCAGCCGGCTCACCCACGACCAGGCGGCCTACCACTTCATCAGCGGCTACACGGCCAAGCTCGCCGGCACGGAGATCGGGGTCAAGGAGCCCAAAGCCACCTTCTCGGCGTGCTTCGGAGCGCCGTTCATGCCCCGCCACCCCGGGGAGTACGCGGCCATGCTCATCGATCGCCTGCGCGAGCACGACGCGACGGTGTGGCTGGTGAACACCGGCTGGACGGGCGGCCGGTACGGCACCGGCGAGCGGATGAACATCGCGCACACCCGCTCCATGGTGCGAGCGGCGTTGTCCGGTGCCCTCGCCGATGTCGAGATGCGCCTCGATCCGACGTTCCGGGTGGAGGTCCCGACCGCCTGTCCGGACGTGCCGGCATCCTTCCTGGACCCGCGCTCCACCTGGGCCGACGGCGCCGACTACGACGCTGCCGCGGCGAAGCTCGCTCGGATGTTCGCGGACAACTTCGCGTACTACTCGGACGGCGTGGGTGACGGCGTTCGCTCGGCAGGGCCGCTGGTCACGAGCTGACCCGGGGCGGCCACGGCAGGCCGAGGACGGACGCGGCGATGCCCAGCCTGGTGAAACGGGGGGCCACGGGGATGGACATGGCACCGGTGCTCCTGGCGATGTGATTCGATGCGGTGGTCGTCCGCTGGTGTCTGCATCGTCCGTCGCAGGACCGGTCGTCTCCCATCGTCGAACTTCGACTCCGGGCATCCATGAACGACCGGAATCCTGGCTCGGTCAACGCCGCCAGGCGTGGATCCGAGTCGCGCCGACGTCGCACCAGACCAGGCCGGGGCGTTCGGGCGGGTGGACGCCGGTCGTGAGCGCCTCCACCCACCGGCGCGACGACCCCGGGAATCGAGCCGCGAAGACCTCCGGGTAGCGCGCAACGAGGGCCCGGTTGCGCGCCGTCGCGCGGACGACCCAGACAAGGGCCACGCTGGCCTCTGCGCCCCACCGGGCGATCGCGAGATCGGCCAGCTCCGCCTGCTTCCGGGCACTCGACCGGGCCGCCGCCCCGACGTCGCCGATCGTGTTCCAGCACTCGATGTGGATGAGCCGACGTTCGCGCTCGAACGCGAGTCCGACGTCCACCGAGCGCCACGGCTCGACGGGGCGGGTAGCCAGTTCGAAGCTGCCGGTGGCGCCGATCGTCCGGCCCAGCCGGAGCATCAGTTCCTGGATCCCGAGGTGGCCCGCATCGCTCGTCGGCTCATGGGGGTCGCGTCCCCCGAAGTCGACGACCAGCGGCCGGTCGAGGGCCGCCGCGACCCGGTGCAGGGCCTCAAGGTCGGGATTCGCGACGCCGCGCTCCAGGCGGCTCACGACCATCCGGCCCAGGCCGGCGCGTCGGGCCAGCTTGATGCGTGTCCAGCCTCGCCGTTCGCGGAGCGACTGGACCTCCGCCCCGAGCCGGGCGCGTTGCTCCTGCAGGCGGCGTCGGACCAGGATGTCGAGTTCGGATCGCCTGACGCCCGGCATGATCGCCACATGTTCATTCCTGCGGCGTAGCTGCGGCTTACCGGGCGATGATCCAGTTCGGAGGATCGCGGAAGTGGTGTTATCCACCCCAACGCACACATGTTGTTCGCTCCTACCCACAACGGGGGGCGACGCCGCGCTTGACGAGGACGAAGTGGCCGGAATGAACACACCGTGTGCACGACCTGGCGCTGGCGCGGAACGGCCGGGGAGGGGCGGCGGCGCGGAACGGCCGGCGAGGGGCGGCGGCGCGGGCGGCGCGGTCGGCGCGCCAGCCGGGCACCCGCGACCACCTAGAATGTCCAGCACCGAACCACGTCGCGACCGCACCCGGCCACTTGACGCTCGGAAGGAGCCCGCTCACCCCATGGCACGCAACAAGGTCACCGTCATCGGCGCCGGAAATGTCGGCGCGACGACAGCGCAGCGTATCGCGGAAGCTGGGCTCGCCGACGTCGTTCTCGTCGATATCGTCGAGGGGCTCCCGCAGGGCAAGGGCCTGGACCTCGCGGAGGCGGCGCCGGTCGTCGGGCACGACGCGCGCATCCTCGGCACCAACGACTACGCGGACACCGCGGGCAGCGACATCATCGTCGTGACGAGTGGTCTGGCCCGTCAGCCGGGGATGAGTCGCGACGACCTGCTGGCCAAGAACGCGGGCATCGTCAAGGCGGTCGTCAGCGCTGCGGCGGTCCAGTCACCGGACGCCATCCTGATCATCGTGACCAACCCGCTCGACGCGATGTGTCACGTGGCCATGGCCGCCTCCGGCTTCCCGCGTGAGCGCGTGCTGGGCATGGCCGGTGTCCTGGACAGCGCCCGCTTCCGGACCTTCATCGCCGAAGAGCTCGGCGTCAGCGTCCAGGACACGCACGCGTTCGTGCTCGGCGGCCACGGCGACACGATGGTCCCGCTGTCGCGCTACTCCACGGTCGCCGGCGTGCCCATCACCGAGCTCCTGCCCGCCGACCGGGTCAAAGCCCTGGAGGAGCGTACGGCCAACGGCGGCGCCGAGGTGGTCGCCCTGCTCAAGACCGGTTCCGCGTTCTACGCGCCGGCTGCCAGCACGTTCGAGATGGTCGAGTCGATCCTGCTCGATCGCAAGCGCGTGCTGCCCTGTGCCGTCCTGCTCCAGGGCGAGTTCAAGACCGACGGCTTGTTCGTGGGCGTGCCCATCGTGCTCGGCGCGGGCGGCATGGAGCGGATCATGGAGATCAGCCTGACGGACGCTGAGCAAGCCGCCTTCGATGCGTCGGCCGCATCCGTACGCGAGCTGGTGGACAAGCTCCCGGCCTGACCCAAGCGCGGGCACGCGGTGGACCCGCCGGACGAACGACGATAGGGTTGCGCGGACGCACCGAAGTCGTCGCTGAAGCCGGTGCGCGTTAGCGGCGAACGTCCTAGAGTTGGCCTACTTCGGTCCGGTGTGGGAGCAACGGACCACGGTGTGTGCGCCGGGGGGCGCAGCCGCCTATCCGCCACTCGTGGAGGTTCGTTCATCGTGCGTCGTACCCGCGCCATGCTCGCGGCTGCGCTCGTCGCAGTCCTCGTCGCAGCCGCGCCGGCCAGTGCTGCCCCGCGCAGCCAGACCGACTCGACCGCTGCCCGTCCGACCGTCGATCAGTCGATCGCCTTGGTCCAGCTCAAGGGCGATCCACTGTCGACTTCGGCCAAGACCAAGCCCGCCAAGGGCAAGAAGGTCGACTTCTCGTCGGCGACCACGAAGGCCTATCGAGCGCAGCTCTCCGCCCTTCGCAACGATCTCAAGAAGTGGCTCGCCGCGAACGCCCCCAAGGCGCAGGTCACGGGCAACTGGGACATCAGCCTGAACGCCGTGACGGTCAAGCTGAACGGCGCCAGCCTGCGCCTGCTGCGCCAGGCGCCGCAGGTCCAGTATGCGGAGTACAGCGGCGTGTACTACAAGACCCTGGACGATCCGGACCTGGCCCTCGTCGACGCCGTCGCGGGCTGGGGCGGCGGTGGCGCCGCCAACGCCGGCAAGGGCGTCAAGGTCGCCATCATCGACTCGGGCATCGACGTCGACCATCCGTGCTTCGATGACGCCGGCTACGCCGCGCAGACCCAGCTCGGCGACAGGCGCTTCACGAATAACAAGATCATCGCGGCCAAGGTCTTCTACAACAAGGCCAAGAACCAGGGCCTGACCGCCGAGGCGATCGATTCGCACGGCACGCACGTCTCGGGCACCGTCGCCTGCAACTACCAGACCGCGGCCTCGGTCAGCGGCGTCGACATCCCGTACGACCCGTCGGGCGTGGCGCCGGCCGCGCTCCTCGGCAACTACAACGTCTTCCCCGGCACGCTCGAGAGCGCCCGGTCCGAGGACATCCTCAACGCCCTCGACGCGGCCTATGCGGACGGCTTCGATGTCGCCAACATGAGCCTCGGCGGCGGCGCCAACGGCAAGCAGGATCTGCTGACCATCGCGGTCGACAACCTTGATCGCGCCAACATGGTCGTCGCGGTCTCGTCCGGCAATGAAGGCCCGGGCCACTACACCGTGGGCTCGCCCGGCTCCGCCGCCCGTGCCCTGACCGCCGGCGCCAGCTCCGTCGGTCACTACGTCGCCGCCCCGGTCACGGTCGGCGGGACGTCGTACGGGGCCGTCTCGGGCGACTTCCCGATCGTCGAGGGCGCCGCTCTCGTCGCTCCGCTGGCCGCCGTGACGGTTGCTCCGGTCAATGCCGCGAATGGCCTGTCGGAGGCCTGCTCGGCGCTGCCCGCAGGTTCACTCACCGGCAAGATCGCGCTCATCGCCCGTGGGACATGCGACTTCTCGACGAAGATCCGCACCGCGGAACTCGCCGGGGCCGTCGCGGTGCTCGTCGCCAACCGGGTCGGTGGCGATCCCACGGCCATGGGCCAGGGCGCGTCGCCGGACGGCGTCCAGCCGACCGTGCCCGCCTACATGGTCAGCCTGGCCGACGGGATCGAGCTCAAGACCAAGAACGGCATGAGCACCTCGATCAGCCCCGATCTCGCCTACTTCCTGTCCGGGAATGACGACATGCAGGCGTCGTTCACGTCGGAGGGTCCGACGGACGTCGACTTCCGGGTCAAGCCGGATCTCATGGCGCCGGGCGTCAACGTCCTTTCGTCCGTCCCGGGCGACGACTGCGGCGCGACCGGCTGCTGGGCGTTCTTCTCCGGCACATCGATGGCCTCCCCGCACCTCGCGGGCGCGGCTGCTGTGGTCCGCGGCCAGCATCCGGGGTGGACCGCCGAGCAAGTCCGTTCGGCCATCGTCAATACCGCCGAGATCGGTGCCGTGACCACGGTGACTGGCGCGGTCGTGACCGACGTCAACATCGTCGGCGCCGGCCGGCTCGACCTCGACGCCGCGGTGGCCGCGAAGGCTGCCCTGGCGCCGGTCAGCACGACCTTCGGCTCGGTGCCGTCGGGCTCCGGTCAGACACGCACCCAGACCGTGACCATCACCAACCTGACCGGTGGCGCCGTCACCTGGAACCTCGCCATCACCGACACCGTCGGCGCTGGCGTGGCGTTCTCGGTGAGCGCACCCAGCGTCAGCCTCGCGGCCGGGGCCTCGGCGACCGTCGCAGTCACGATGACCGCCGCCAAGGGCGCCGCCCTGGGCGATCACCAGGCCATGCTCCGGGTGACCTCGTCCGGCAACGCCGTCGCGCACGCCGCGGTGTACGCCTTCGTCAAGTAGCCATCGGGGGTTCCGCCCCCGACCCACGAAACGGACGAGACCCCGGCCCTGCGCCGGGGTCTCGCCATGTCCGGCGATGGTGGTGCGTGGCCGCACCGCAAGCTTGCGGTCGATCGACGGACGGTGTTTGACCCATGGCGTCGACGGGAGTACGGTCCGCCCACGACAAGCACCGACGAACGCGTCGCCACACCCCGGTCGGCGCGCTTTGCGGTCTTCGCACTCGTCCGCCCCGAGAGATGGGAGGCCCGGCGGCGGATGCCTCTCGCGCGCACCCAGATGGGAGTCACGGGTCACGCACGAGTCGGCCAAGGCGCCGGCCACAGGAGGATCACATCTTGGATCGACGGTCTCTGTTCGCCATGCTCGGCGCGATCGCGCTGCTGGGCTCGATGCTCCCTGCGGCACTCGCCGCGGAGCCACCCGGTCGCTCGTTCGAGCGCCTTGACGTCAGCCGGATCGACCCTGAGCTGCGCCCGGCAGTGCTCGATGCCGATCGGCAGGTCACGGTCATGCTGGAGCTCGGCGGTCAGCCGGCTGCAGCCCGCACGAAGCTCAGCAAGGCCCAGCAGCGGGCAGTCGCGAAGGAGCTGCGAGCCGCCCAGGATCGCCTCGACGCCCCCATCAAGGGTCTCGGCGGCACGGTCCTCGGCAAGTATCAGGCGACGTACAACGGCGTGAAGGTCCGGGTCAGCCTGGGCGCCATCACGAAGCTCGCCGAGCTGCCCGGTGTGGACGCGGTGCGGGCCATCCGCACGTTCACCCTGGACAACGCCCGCGGTGTGCCCTACATCGGCACCCCGGCGGCCTGGGAGGATCTCGGCCTGACCGGCGTCGGCGTGCGCATCGCCGTCATCGACACGGGCATCGACTACACCCACGCGGGCCTCGGTGGCTCCGGCCTCGTCGCCGCCTACGACGGTAACGATCCGACCACCATCGAGCCCGGCTCGTTCCCGACGGCCAAGGTCGTCGGCGGCTACGACTTCGCGGGCAACGACTATGACGCGACCGGCGACCTCGGTTCGCCGACCCCCTCGCCCGACCCCGATCCGCTCGACTGCAACGGCCACGGCTCGCACGTGTCGGGCACCGCGGCCGGCAACGGCGTGCTCGCGAACGGGACCGCCTACAGCGGCCCGTACGACTCGACGACCCAGGCCAGTGCGTTCAAGGTCGGTCCGGGCGTGGCGCCCGAGGCCGAGCTGTTCGGCCTCAAGGTCTTCGGCTGTGACGGCTCGACCGACGTGACCATCGACGCCCTGGAGTGGGTCGGCACGTTCAACCTCGCCAATGCCGACCCCATCGACGTCGTGAACATGTCCCTGGGCTCGCCATTCGGTCGTGCCGACGACCCGACGACGGTCGCGACGGATGTCCTCGTGACGGCCGGCGTGGTCGTCGTGACCTCGGCCGGCAACAGCGGGGCCTCCGCCTACATCTCCGGCTCGCCCGGCGCCGCCGACGGCGCCCTGTCCACGGCCGCCATCGACACCACCGCCGAGTTCCCGACGGCGACGATCGCCCTGGGCTCAGGCATCCAGGCCATCGATGCCAACGGCGCGGTCATCCCTGCCGCCGGCATCAGCGCTCCGCTCAAGGTCCTCGGCGACGGTGCCGGCGGCGTCTCGCTGGGCTGCGATGCGGCCGACTACGCGGGCGCGGCCGGGACCATCGTGGTCACCCTGCGCGGCGTCTGCGCCCGGGTCGATCGCGCAACGTTCGGCCAGGCGGCCAGTGCGGTGGCGGTCATCATGATCAACACCACCGACAGCCTGCCGCCCTTCGAGGGCGACATCCCGGGCGTCACGATCCCGTTCCTCGGGGTCAAGTCGTCGGCGGCCGGGGCGCTCGTGGCGGCCGATGGCACATCGGTCACGATCACGCCCGCGGCGCTCATCGCCAATCCCGAGTACCGCCGCAACGCGAGCTTCACCTCCGGTGGGCCGCGCAACGGTGACAGCGCCGCCAAGCCGGACATCACCGGCCCGGGCGTCAGCATCGAGTCGGTCTCGGTTGGTGGTGGCACCGCCAGCACGCGCTTGTCCGGCACGTCCATGGCCTCGCCGCATGCCGCGGGCGTCGCCGCCCTCGTCGTGGAAGGCAACCCGGATTGGACACCTGGCCAGGTCAAGGCCGCGATGATGAACACGTCGAGCGCAGCGGCGTCGGCGATCGTCGGCTACAACGTGCGGCTCAACGGGGCCGGCGTGGTCCAGCCGCGGCGGGCCTCGGACACCGTCGCCCTGGCCATGACCGGGCCGGTCTCGGCCAGCCTCTCGTACGGCTACGAGCCGCTTGGGGCGGCCTATTCCGAGACCAAGGCCATCACCATCCGCAACACCAGCGCTTCGCCGATCACCTATGACCTGGCCGGTGCCTTCGTCGGCTCCAGCCGGGGTGCGGTGCTTGGCGTCGCACCCGCATCGGTCACCGTGGCCGGTGGGGCGACGGCCGATGTCCAGGTCACCCTTTTGCTCAGCGCCGCCGCCGTGGCGGCCCTGCCGTTCAACAGCGTGCTGCTCGGCCAGGTCGGCTGGGGGAGCGTCAACGCCGCCAGCGGCGTCGTCGTCGCCACGCCTCGTGCCTCGGGCGACGGGATCTACCCGTTGCGCGTCCCGTTCGTGCTCGTGCCCCGCGGCCTGAGCGACGTGGAGGCGTCGGCCAAGGCGGCCTACACGAAGGCCCAGGGCATCGCCCGCTCGTCCATCGAGCTCGCCAACTCGGGCATCCACACCGGCTTCGCCGATGTCTATGCCTGGACCCACGCGGATCCGGCCGGTGACGGCTTCGAGGGTATGGATGTCCGCTCGGTCGGCGTCCAGTCCATCGCCGCCGAGAACCTGACCGGTGTCGCGGACCCGAACGATCGCGCGCTCCTGTTCGCGATCAACAACGCGGGCAGCGCGTCGACCGCGGCCGTCAACGAGTTCGACATCGTGATCGATACCAACAACAACAAGAAGGTCGACTTCGTCCTCGTCGGCGTCGACTACGGGGCGGTCACGACCGGTTCGTTCGACGGTCGCCTCGCCTCGCTCTTGTTCGATCAGGCCGGCAACCTGCTCACCGCCTGGGTCGCCGAGTCGCCGCCCAACAGCTCGACCGTGATCCTGCCGATCCTGGCCAGCGAGCTTGGGCTGAAGAAGGGCAACTCCGACTTCGACTTCGGCCTCACCGCCTTCTCCCTGGAGTACGGCGCGGTCGACGCAGTCGCCGGCATGGTCACCTTCGACAGCCACAAGTCGTCCGTTTCGACGGGTGACTTCATCCCGCTCGCCCCGGGCGACAGCGCGCGCCTGCCGCTGTTCGTGGACAAGGGCAAGTTCGCATCCGCCCCGACTCGGGGCTGGCTCATCGTGACCCTGGACGATGCCAACGGCACCGATCAGGCGAACACGGTCCCGATCGGCACGCTGCCGTAGGACCGCTCCCCACGATCCGACACGAACGCCCCGGCCATCGGCCGGGGCGTTCGGCTGTCCGGACGGTCCGGCGGGAGGAGCGCCGGCCTGTCGTGCGGGGACGCGGTCGATCAGCCGCCGACGACAGCCAGTGGTGGCCCGTCGGGACGGGCCATGGCCACGGCCCGTTCCTGCGAGCGAGCGACGACCTGGGCCATCGCCAGGCGATAGGCGGCATCCGTCTCCGGCAGGGGCGGCTCGCCGAGCTCACGGGCCAACACCTCCCGGACGCGGCGGTATTGGCGGACGACCTGGGCGCGTGAACCCGCCTGGCCGAAGATCCCGATGAGGACCGCGTGGCCCTCCTCGCGTAACGGGTCGCGAGCCAGCAGGCGCTCCGCCGCCTGTCGAGCGCCATCGAGGTCGCCGCCGCACAGTCGCTCGTCGGCGGCCGCCGCGAGGCAGTCCTCGAACCTATCGGCCAGGCGCTCCCGCTCCGGGGCGAAGCAGTCGTGGCCGAGGCCCTCGGCGAAGTCGCCCGTATACAGCTCGAGGGCCAGATCATGGTCGATCGCCGGCGGGCGCGTGGCCACCTCGAAGCGGGCGACGTCGAGTTCGATGATGGCCGACGGTCGGAGCCCGAGCGTCTCGCTGTCCGCCTCCACCACGTCGTCTGGCTCCAGGCCGGCGTGGCTGAGGCTCCCGCGCAGCTGATAGAGCGCATGGCGGAGCGGGCTGCTGGCACCGGCCGGATCCTCCGGCCACAGGTCCGCGGCGATCGCTTCGCGCGAGCGCGGGCGGCGGGTCATCGCCAGCAGGGTGAGCAGGGCCTGGCTGTGGCGGCCGCCGGACCGGACGGGCCGACCGTCCCGGGTCATGACATCGAAGCGGCCGAGCAGCCGGACCCGCAGTCCGGGCGCGGGCGTGGTCGCGGTTCGCTGGCGCACGGGTCCCCTCCTGCCGCGTGGCTGCGGCGTCCGGCCCGTCCCCCCTGGGCCGGACGCCGGGCCCGGATCGAGCGGCCCCCAGACCGTCGACCATCCCCCTGTGCCGAGGGTCGCCCCCGCAACCGTGTCGGTGACTCGCATCCTGTCATCCGCGTTACACCCGGGCGAGTGGCCGTCCGACAGCCGGTGTGTCGGCCAGCCGACACTGCGAGCGGCGGGCTGCCGGTCGCGCCGGGTTCGCTACACTCGCTCGACTGTGCCGATCGCCACCATCACGTTCGGGTTCGACCCGATCATCCGCCTTGGACCCGAGCTCGCCGCGCGCTGGCAGACCGTCGCGCTCGCCACGGTCATCGCCGTGGTGCTCACCTGGAGCGGGATCGTCGCTCGCCGGGTCGGCCTGCGTGCCGACGACCTCGTGTCCATCGCCATCGGGGCGGTGCCCGGCGCCATCGTGGTCGGGCGCCTGGCGTGGATCGCCGCCCACCCGGGGATCGTGGCGCCCAACGTGTGGGTCTGGCTGGACCCGGGTGTCGGCGGCTTTGACCTGGCGGCCGCGGTGATCGGCGGGATCGCCACCGGTGCGCTCATCGCCGCCCTGCTGGGGGCCCCGGTCGGTCGCTGGGCGCACGTCCTCGCCGTGCCCCTCATGCTGGCCCTGGGCCTCGGCAAGCTGTCGATGATCCTGGGCGGCAGTGGGCAGGGCCTGCCCACGGATGTCGCGTGGGGGACCGCGTTCGTGGGACCCGGGCCGTGGGGCTCACTGGCCGCGTCCGTGCCGTCCCACCCGTCCCAGGCGTACGAGGGCATCGGCGCGCTCATCCTCGGCGTCGTGCTCATGGTCGGCTTCGGAGTGGGGGCCGCCGGACGCGCCGACGGCCGGCTGTTGATGGGCGCGGTCGCGGCCTGGGCGCTGGTTCGCGCCGCGGTGTCGGTGACCTGGCGCGATCCAGTCACGACGGCCCCGTTCGGGACGAACGGGTGGCTGTCCGTGGTCGTCGCCAGCTTCTCACTGGCGGCTGCGGTCGTTCTCGTCGTGCTCGGCCGGCGTGCACGGGCCGCCCGGCGGCGCCGGGACGACCTGGAGTGGCCCGATCCGGCGACCCGCCCGCAGTTCTGAGGACTGCGCCCGCCAGGGAGTCCGTGGCCTCTACGGAGTATCGTGTCCAGCACTGCACACGCCACGAGGACCTTCCGATGACGACCGTCGCCGACCGCGATCCCGCCACTCCGTCCGGCTCCGCCGGTACCACGCCCGACCGGGTCAGCCACTGGATCGGCGGCCAGACCGTGGTCGGCACGTCAGGGCGCGAGGGTCCGGTCTACGACCCCGCCACCGGCGCCATCACGAAGTACGTCGACTTCGCCTCGGCCGCCGAGCTCGGCGCGGCCGTCGCGGCGGCCAAGGCGGCCTATCCCGCCTGGCGTTCCACCTCGTTGAGCAAGCGCACGGACATCATGTTCCGCATCCGGAACCTGGTCGAGCAGCATCGCCACGAGCTGGCCGCGCACCTGACCGCGGAGCACGGCAAGGTCACCTCCGACGCCCTTGGCGAGATCGCCCGGGGGCTCGAGAACCTGGAGTTCGCGTGCGGCATCCCGAACCTGCTCAAGGGCGGCTTCAGCGAGCAGGCGAGCACCGGCGTCGACGTCTACCAGATCCGCCAGCCCCTTGGCGTGGTGGCCGGCATCACGCCCTTCAACTTCCCGGCCATGGTCCCGATGTGGATGTTCGCGACGGCCATCGCGACCGGTAACACGTTCATCCTCAAGCCATCCGAGAAGGATCCCTCGGCCGCCAACTTCATGGCCGAGCTGCTCAAGGAGGCCGGCGTGCCTGCCGGCGTGTTCAACGTCGTCCATGGCGACAAGGTCGCGGTCGACGCGATCCTGGAGCACCCGGACGTCGCGGCCGTCAGCTTCGTCGGCAGCACGCCTATCGCCAGGTACATCTACGAGACGGGGACCAAGGCCGGCAAGCGCGTCCAGGCCCTGGGCGGCGCCAAGAACCACATGATCGTGCTGCCCGATGCGGACATCGAGATGGCCGCCGATGCGGCCGTCTCGGCGGGCTTTGGCAGCGCCGGCGAGCGCTGCATGGCCATCGCCACCATCGTCGCTGTGGGCGACGTGGCCGACCCGCTGGTCGAGGCCATCACGGCCCGGCTGCCCAGGATCAAGGTCGGACCGGGCTCCGACGAGACCTCGGACATGGGCCCGCTGGTCACGAAGCAGCACCGCGACAAGGTCGCCTCGTACCTGGACAGCTCCGCCGAGCAGGGCGCGACCGTCGTCGCCGACGGCCGCGAGCTGCCCCTCTTCGCTGAGTCGGAGGGATTCTTCCTGGGCGTCTCGCTCATCGATCACGTGACCCCTTCGATGGACGCCTACCGCGACGAGATCTTCGGCCCGGTGCTGACCGTCGTTCGCGTCGCGACCTACGACGAGGCGGTCGCGCTCGTCAACGACAACCCGTACGGCAACGGCACGGCCATCTTCACCCGCGACGGTGGCGCCGCCCGGCAGTTCCAGTTCGAGGTCAACGCGGGCATGGTCGGCATCAATGTGCCCATCCCGGTGCCCGTCGCGTACTACTCCTTCGGCGGCTGGAAGAACAGCCTCTTCGGCGATCTGCACATGTACGGCCCGGAAGGCATCCAGTTCTACACCCGAGCCAAGATCGTGACCTCGCGCTGGCCGGATCCCGGCACGAGCAAGATCGACCTCGGCTTCCCGCGCACCCGCTGAGCGAGGGCTTGCGATGACCATCCAGGCGCCCACGTGGCGCGCGCGACCGACCCTCGCCGGCACGGACTACGCCAGCGCGGCGGTGTGGGCAGATGAACGCGAGCGCATCTGGTTCGGAGGCTGGATCGGCATCGGTCGTGAGGCCGAGATCGCCGAGCCCGGCGACTTCATCGTCCGCGACCTCGCGGGCGAGTCGATCATCGTCACGCGCAACCACGACGGCGAGATCCGGGGCTTCTACAACGTGTGTGCCCACCGCGGCACGAAGCTCCTGGACGAGACCGACGCGGGTGCCTGCGGGCACGTCTCCAAGGCGTTCAAGTGCCCGTATCACGCGTGGGCCTACGACCTGGACGGGCGCCTGGTGGGTACGCCCAACGTCGACGAGGACGAGGGCTTCGAGCGCTCGGCCTACCCACTCCACGACATCGGCGCGGCAGCGTATGCCGGATTCCTGTTCGTCAACCTGGCCGAGGCCGGGTCGCGCCGGCCGCTCCTGGAGCAGCTTCGCGAGGGCACGGAGAGCATCACCAACTTCGAGCGCTACCGGATGGACGAGCTGCGCGTCGGCCGACGCATCGTCTACGAGGTCAAGGCCAACTGGAAGATCGTGGTCGAGAACTACAACGAGTGCCTGCACTGCCCGACCATCCACCCGGAGCTCGTCCAGGTCGTGCCCCTGTATCGCTTCGGCGAGGTCTGGGACGAGGAGACCCGCGACGATGGCAACTGGATGATCGAGGGAGCCACGTCGTTCACCAAGACCGGGCGCTCCACGTTGCCGCCGTTCCCGGACCTGCTGCCCGACGATCAGCGCATGTACTACGGCACCTTCCAGTTCCCGAACGTGATGCTCAACCTGCACCCCGACGCGGCGATGGTCTATTACGCCCTGCCGAACGGCCCGGCCCACACGACGGTCGTGTCGGAGTACCTCTTCAGGCCGGAGACGATCGCTTCGCCGGACTTCGCCCCGGAGCCAGTGGTGGAGCTCTGGGACCTCATCAGCACACAGGACTGGGAGGTCTGCGAACGGGCCCAGACCGGGGTCTCGTCTCGCGCCTACCGCACGGGCGTGTACCCGCGCAAGGACCGGTTCCTGTTCGATTTCAACGAGCACTATCGCCGAGAGATGGGCCGTCCGACCCTGGGTTGACCCTGCGTGGCCGTCACGATGCTGTAACTCCGATGGTTCGCGCGTAGCGACTTCCTGCGACGGCCATGAGCCGATGCTGCGATGTATCAACGGCTGCCCAGGAGACCCACCATGACCGACTACGAACGCACCACGACCCGGGAAACGACCGCCGTCGATCCCGCGACCCCCACCGCGCACACCGATCCGGCCGGTGCGCCCGTCCAGGGGACGGCCGTGCGCACCACCGAGCGCGCCTACAAGACCGCCGGCCCCGGCGTCTCGAGCACGATCGCCCGCATCGTGACCCTGGTCTTCGGGATCCTGCAGGCGGCCCTCGTGCTGCGCGTCATCCTGCTGCTGCTGGTGGCCAACCAGGGCAATGACATCGTGAGCCTGATCCTGACCATCACCGACCCGTTCGTCGAGCCCTTCCGCGGCATGTTCGCCCTGGACCGGGTGACCGGCGACCAGGGCTCGCAGCTCGATATCGCGGCCATCGTCGCGCTCATCGGCTGGACGCTCATCGAGATGCTGATCCTTGCCGCCCTGCGCATCTTTGATCGCCGCCAGGTGACGACCGTCTAGGGACGCCGACGGGCGCCGCTGCCGCCCCCTGCCCACACCGGCCGCCGGATCCTTCCGGCGGCCTTGGTGCGTCCGGTGGTCGGCGCCGGGCTACGACGACGTCCGCCGTCGAGGGTCATGCCCGGCCACGCACAGCGTCGTCCGCGTCCACGGCGGCGCGCACGTGCGCGATATCGGCGGGGCCCGTGCCGCAGCAGCCGCCGAGCCAGGCGGCGCCGAGGTCGCGCCAGGCGGCGACCGTGGACGGATCGAAGGCGCCGCCGGCGTCCGCGGCCAGCCACCGTCGGGCCTGTGGGTCCCATGCGTCGCCGCCGTTGGGATAGGCGATGCGTGGGAGTGCGGTCGCCGTCGCGGCCCGAGCCAGCAGGGATGGGACGTGGCGCGGGGCCGTGCAGTTCACCCCGACCGCGACGATGCCCGGTGCGCCGTCGGCTACCCGGAGCGCCGCCTCGATCGGCTCGCCGGCCGCTGTCGTGGACCCGTCGCGACACTGGTAGCTGAGCCAGGCGCTCGCGCCGCGCTCATCGACGAGTCGCACCAGGACCTCGGCCTCGCGGACCGTCGGGATGGTCTCCAGGGCGAGCAGGTCCGCGCCGGCCTCCAGCAGCGCGTCCATGCGCGGGGCGTGGACCTCGCGCAGGACCGCCTCGCCCGGGTCGTAGTCGCCACGGTACTCGGAGCCGTCGGCGAGCATCGCGCCGTACGGGCCCACCGAGCCGGCCACCAGCAGGTCCTGGCCGTCCTTGGGCCCGGGGACTGCGGCGCGCTGGGCGTCCCGGGCCGACCTCGCCAGGGCCACGCTCCGGGCGATGGCCGCCAGGGCCTGCGCCCGATCCAGGCCGGCAGCGGCGAATCCGGGAACCGTCGCCTGATAGCTCGCCGTCGTGGCCACCGTGGCGCCCGCCGCGAAGTAGGCCCGGTGGATCGCCTCGATGGCGGCGGGCTCCTCTACCAGGACCCGCGCCGACCACAGCCGGTCGGACAGGTCGAAGCCGCGTGCCTCGAGCTCCGTGGCCAGGCCGCCGTCCAGGACGCGCACGGTGCCGAGCCGGGCCGGCAGACGTGGCTCGGTCACGGTCTGAGCGGTAGCCGGCGGATGGCCACGATGGTGATGTCATCGGCGGGTTCGGCGCGGCCAGCGAACACGGCTACCGCCCCGGCGATCGCCTGGACCACGTCCCCTGCCGACCCATCCCTTGATGCCGCGATCGCCGCGAACAGCCGTCCTTCCTCGAAGCGCTCGCCGGACGGGGAACGGGCGTCGGTCACGCCATCGGTGTAGAGCACCAGCATGTCGCCCGGGCGCAGGTCCACCGCGCACTCGGGCAGGACCAGGTCCGCGAACGCGCCGATGAGCGGCCCGGAGCCCAGCACCAGCGTCGCCGGACTGCCGTCGCCGGGCACGAAGATCGGCGGCTCGTGGCCAGCGTTGGCGAACCTCAGGTGCCCCGTCGGCAGATCCAGCCGAGCGACCAG
>Ga0163144_10009401_pt1 | contig 21003 bp, 19 predicted proteins | sample OliLak19BULKMAT1_FD_123175 | JGI IMG/M metagenome (GOLD analysis project Ga0163144, IMG submission 123175) | Freshwater microbial mat bacterial communities from Lake Vanda, McMurdo Dry Valleys, Antarctica - Oligotrophic Lake LV.19.BULKMAT1 | ecosystem: Environmental > Aquatic > Freshwater >... | reverse complement strand
GCCCTCGCCGGCCACCACCGTGACCTCACCCTCGGGTGAAATGCGGAGCAGGCGGCCGAGGCCAGCCATGTCTTGCTGGTCGTCGGTGACCAGCACGCTGCCGTCGGGCGCGACGGTGATGCCGTCGGGCGTGCCGAGCGAGGCGTCGGCGGCGGGCCGTGTTGCGACGAGCGCGATGTTCTGAGCGCTGCGCTCGTCACCCCAACCGAAGTAGATTTTCTGGGTCGCCGGGTCGAGCGCGTGAACGACGTCGATGGAGAAGCCGCCGAGGCCATAGCCGCCGGCATCCCAGGTGCCGATGGTGAGCGGGAAGTCGCGGGTGAGCGCTGCCTGGAATTCGCCGTCGGCGGCGGTGACGGAAACACCGGAGGTGCGGCCGAAGCTTTCGCTCGGCCGTAGCTCGCCATCGTAGATGTAGCTGACCGAAACGTCGGCGCGCTGCTGGCCCTGCACGAGGCGGCCGAAGGCATCCTTGCCGTCCCAGTCGAATGGCGCGCTGAGGTTGGCCTCGGGGCTCAGCTCCTGGGTCAGCGTCTGACCTGCGACGCTCAGCTTGGCTACGACGCGCTTGAGGCCGTCGGGGACGGTCTTGCCGATGACGGGTAGCTCTACGTGGTAGCCCTGACGGTACCCGGGCGTGCGATCCGATTGGTAGACGAGCGAAACCGGCGCGGCCGCGACGCCGAAGCTTTGCGACAGCGCCTGACGCTCGACCAGCACCGGGCCCCGTCGCGTCGGCTCGTCGAGCGGCCGGACTACCGCGACGCTTGCGCTGGGCGCGACCGCATTGTGCGGCGCGACCAGGGGAATGGTCGAAAGATGCGGCGAGAAGTGGGTGACTGCGAGATGCCAGAGCGTCGTGCCGGGCTCGTAGTAGCGGGCAAGCTGGCGCCGCTCGGCGTGGGAAAAGCCGAGATCTTCGAGGTCGCCGTGGTCTTCGGCTTCGCCGTCACCGTCCGCGTCGACATCGGCCTCGCCTTCGGTGACTCCCAGCACCTCGATGACGCGACCGGCGCTCTCCGGCTGCCATTGGCCCTGACCACGCTGGTAGTAGCCGAGTGGGAGGGGGCTACCGACCGGCAGACCCAGAAAATTCTCGACGACGATCGCCACAGGATCGGAAAAGCGCACCTCGGTCGCGCCCAGCTCTCGCGCTTGGTCCACGCTGGCTTCGATGCCGTAGGTCAGGCCACCGCGTGTTGGCGTGGTGCCGGGCGCGAAGCGGGACGGCTCGCTCACGTTTTCGGCGGTGGGTCCTTCGAACGGATACTCGGTGAGGCGGACGTGGAAGGCCGAAAGCTCCTGCTCGGATCCGTCGGGTAGCACTGCGGTCGCGCTCGTGTCGCGCGGAAAGACGAGGAGCGGTTTGCGCTTGCCGAGCGCGTCGTCTACGGCCTGGCCCCAGGCAATCTGCTCGCGCTCGGCGTTCGCGGTGATCTTGGTAACCGCCCCCCTTTCCTCCACGAGTCCGGCCGTCGGCACACTGCCGTAGCTCTGCCAGGTCGGTCGCACGCCGCGCTCGGCGGACAGGTACCCCTGGCGCGATAGCTGCACGAGCAGCTGCGACCCGCCCTCGACGGCCAGATCGAACACGCCGTCGGGGCGCGTGACCGTGTAACCCCACTCGTTGTGACTAGCGATGCTGACCCGCACGCCAGCGAGCGGCTCGCCCGCTTTGTCCACGACCTTGCCGCGCAAGATAGCGATGCGCTTCTTCGAGAAGGCCTTGCTGCTGGTCTCCTTCTGGATCGGATCCTTGCCGCCGAACAAGAACTGCGCCGACTCCCAGACCGTGGTCGGTACGGTGCGATCGAGCTTCGGCGCAAGCTCGCAGCTGGCGCTCGAAGCCCGGCAGTCGAGGTCGTCGCAGTCGGTGACGCCGTCCCGGTCGTTGTCGGCGCCGTCGGAGCAGTCGGACTCCGTCTGCGCACTCGAGGTCGGCCTTTTGGCCGCGGGGTCGTCTCCGCAGGCGGTGACGAGAAGCAAGGCCGCCAGAGCGGCGATTTCAGAGAGGTTGGGGCGTCGTGTCTGCATGGTCTCGCTCGTCCGTTTCGGCCCCGGAAAAGGGGCCTTTCAACGGAGTCGAAGCGAGCGAGGTGAGCGTTTCCGGAAAAGTGAAGGGCGAGGCCGGCGAAGTCACCGTCAGGGCCGCCGGTACCTGTGCCCGCCTTGGCTGCGCGCCTTTCGACGTAGCGTAGATGGCCCGCTTGGACCGGGGCGACGGTACCGAGGATCACGCCGTCGCCCCGACTGCGAGAGCCCGATTAATCGTACAAGCGGGGCGGCATCAATTCTGCGGCAGCACCTTCTGAGCAACACCGGCAATGCCGTCGTTGGTACCCGCTGCGCCGCCAAGGCCCTTGGCGCCGGCCTTACCGTTGGTGATGGTCGTGTCGACACTCACGGTCGGTGCCATTGCTCCCTTCCACAACACGCCGACCGAGATGCCGCCGGCGCCGCCACCGCTGGCGCCGCCAGCGGCGCCTTTGCCGCCGGTACCGCCGCCGCAGGAATTCGCGCTGGCGACGGAGTTGCCACCGCTACCGATGTCTTGCTGACCAGGCTGCCCGTCTACACCGCTGCCGCCATTTCCGGCATCGGCCGTCGTCAGCATGCAGGCTTCAAGCAGCACGGGAGAACCAATCGCAAGCAAGGCGACCGACCCACCGCCACCCTTCCCAGCAGGGCCGCCGTTGCCGCCGCAACCGCCGCAACCGCCTCCGCCGCCGTGGCCTAGCGAGTTGAGACTAGCCCCGCCTCCGCCGCCTTGCCCGGGTGCCCCAGTCGCACCATCAGTGCCCGGGGCCGCTAGCCAGCCAGACGCTAACGCCGTGCCCAGAATGGCTGCGCCGGAGGCGGGCTCCTTGGCTGCGGCATCGGAGCCCTTCTTTCCACTGCTACCGGCACCGCAGTCGCCCGCGTCGGGGTTACCACCTTGACCACCGCCTAGGCCGTGATCAGGAAGCCCCTTGGCGCCGTTCAGACCGCTGCTGCTCGGCGGTCCACCAAGCCCCCCGACACTCATAAGCCCAGCCTGACACGCACAAATCTTTTCACCACCGCCACTGCCCGCGGGACCCTCGGGATTGCCGTTCAGCGTGCTGGCATTGGGGAACACGAAGTTCGTCAAAGTGCCATTCGCCCCCGCCTTGCCCTTGCCGGCCGTGAGTGACACCGAACGCAAGGTCACTTTCGGAGAGGCGTTGACGAGCGACGCAAGCGCAGTCTCGCCCGCCGCTACGGCGTCGCCGACCTCGAAGCTCAGGCCGTCGATCAGCACCTCCTCGGTGACGGTGTCGACCTTGAGCGCCGGCCCCGCCGTCGCCGGCTTGAACACCGGCCTGCCAGTGTCGCTGCTCCAATCCGCGCATTTGAATCCGCCGTAGATGCGCGCGCCAGCCGTGATGCTCACGTGCTCGTCGTAGCTGGCGCTGCAGACCAGCACGAGTTTGTCACCCCCCGCGACCTCGACGGCCTTGGTAAGCGTGGCGAGCGGCGCCAGTTGAGTGCCCACGTTGTCATCACTACCCTCAGGAGACACGAAGATCGCGTAGGGGTCGGCCACGAGGCAGCCTTCGCTGGCGGGGCTCTTGCCCGTGTCGCAAGACCCGTCGGTGCCGCCTGCGCCCGCGTCGCCTGAGACGCCGCTCGTGCCCGAGCTGCCTCCCCCGCTCGATGTCGTTCCCCCATCCCCCGCGTTCGCGTCGCCACCTCCTGGGCTGCTGCCCGCATTTCCTTTTCCGCCCGCTCCGCTGGCGCCAGCGTTCGGCGAGCCACCACTCGAAGGGCAGCGGGAATTGATATCGCAGTCGTCGGATAGGTTCGAACAACTCATACCGAGACATCCGGCGACGATTGCCACCGAAGAAAATACACCGTGAGTCCTAAGCATTGCCATTTCTCCTTAACCTCAGAATCCGCCACTGAGCCACACGCCCGCGCCGCCTGGCTCCACCGCGCCACTAAGCCGAAGTCCTTGCCGAGCTCCGGCAGGCTCGGACGTATCCGTCCTTGGCCAGAACCAGTAGACCGCCGTGCCGACTGCAGCCACTCCGGCAAGCACGAATGCCGTCGTCGAGATGTTGCGGCGCGTGTCTGTCGTATCGGAAGCAACTTGCTGGGCCACGCACTCACTTCCCACTGCGGTCCCGTCCGTACAGCCGTTGCTTCCGTTTCCTTCGCGAAGCGTCAGCAGCTCCTCATGACTCGAATTGGACGCCAAGCGAAATCCCACACCGAGTCCCGTCGCCACTAGCGTCGTGGCTGCCCCTAGGACCACGGGCACCAACGACGGTGCAGAAGATCGGCTGGTTGGCAATGGTTCGATGGTCGGCCCAGGTCCGGATAAGCCCGAAGCCACCGGTAAATCTTGCACAGCCGTTGGTGTCGCCTCCGGAAAACTCAGTGTAACAAACTGCTCTTTGCCTGCGAGGGCCTGCAGCTCCACGGCGCTCTTCAAGGCGCCCTGTTGGGCTTCGAAGACCCGCTTCCCGGGTTTCACGAACACCCCGTCCTCAAGCGGAGCGATGCCAACAACCTTGCCGTCGATTGAAACGTCGGCGCCTTTCGGCGCCGTCAATTGGACGCTGCTGACCTTGGCCTTCGCGGCCTCGAACGCCTGCTTGGCGTTGGCGAGGTTCTTCTCATTTTCCTTCGCCGAGACATTACGAAAGTAGTACGCGAGGTACTGGGCACTTTCCGCGAAGGCCTCGAGGTTGAATTCCGCCTGCGAAAGGGAGAGTGCCACGTCGTAGGAGGGCCGGATCGTCCAGGCATCGAGCAGCTTGGTTCTGGCGTCTACCCAACGCTGGGCCTTGATGGCGTCTTTGCCTTGCTGGTACAGCGACCGGCGACGGTCCTCATCGGGGGCTATTGCGGAGGAGGGCGCTCCCTGCCCGTGAGCGCTCTGAGGGGCGGCGGCGCTAAGAATGGACAGCGTTGCTAGGGCGGCGAACTGTTTCAGCGACATCTCGATTTGCTCAGTCTTCTTCCCACGGCTTGCTCGGATCGAATCCCGGGCGAGTCTTCGTAGTCGACGGCGGCGGTTTGGCTGCTGGCGGCGGCTTGGCTGGCGCGACAAACCTGGGAGGTGTTGGGGCAGTGTCTATTCTGACCTTCGGGCGCGCGGCGCTTGAGTCGGAGTTGGTGACCGATGACGGCTCCCTCGGCGGTGACGCGGGACCGGCGACGCCGGAAGCGGTCTGCCTGCTTGCCGGCGATGCCTCTGCGGCACGCCTTGCAGTCGCATCCGCCGTGGCCTCAATAGTCGGCGTGGGGACGTCCACGTCAGGCTCGGGTCGCGCGCCGGTTTGCGTCGCGATAAGCCCCGCCACGAACAGCGCTACGGCCAGGCCAACCGCTGCCATGACGACGAGACGAAGATCGCGCTTCTTCTGCACACGCCGCACAACAACGGTGTCATTCGTGCGCGAACCCTCCACCACCGGCGCCTCAGTCGTCGTCTCGTGTCTCGTCTTCGCAACACCCGCCTCAGCCGCCACGTACGGGGTGCCAGCCGGCGCCGTCACTCCCCCGTTGGGCGGTACCGTATCTTCCAGGACCCCCGGCTCCGCCTCCGGAAGCTTCATCTGCATGAGCTTGAGGCGGGCGTTGGGTGGCAGGGTTACCACTTGGTATTTGCGCATGACTTCGAAGGCGTCGCCTTCGAGCGCTTCGTCGTAGCGAGGGTGCGGCGTTGGCCGGCCGGAGTCAGGCGGCGGGGTGCCGGCTGCTGGGGAAGGCTTGGCGGTGGGGTCGTTGGGCGGTGGCATCAGAAAATCGCCCGGGATGCGGCCTTGGGTGGGGGCTTGGTGGCGGGCGTGGCGGGCTTTAGCGGTGAGGTAGCGGGCTTGGGTTGGGGGTCGCGGTCGAGCCAGTCTAGGCGTTGCTGTAGCTCTGCGTCTGCGGGAGTGCGTGCGTTGGTCGCTTTGGTTTTGCTGGCGGCGGCCTTGGGTGCGAGCGGGGGTTGGGTTGCTACGGCAAGGGGTTGTGCCGGCGGGGGCTGAGGTGAGCTGGCGCTCGAGAGGGAGGTACGGGTGCTGTGCGACGGAGGGGCGTCGGGCTTTGGCGCGACGAGCTCGGATGGCGACTGGGTCGGTGGGGCAGCGGCCAGCGTTTCCGCGGCGGGAAGGGGAGTAGCCACTGCAGCTTCGAGCGTGGGCATGCTGGGCTCGGTTGCGGAGCGGGTGGAGAGGACGCCGTAGGTGGTACCGCCTAGCACGCCAACGACGATGGCCGAAATGGCTGCAAGTCTGACGGCGCGATCTTTGAGAAGGGGACCGGGTGTCCTTACCTGGGCGCGGGGCGCAACCCGTGTCGAGACGGGCGGGGCCGTGCTGGGTGGCACTGAAAAGGGTGCGTGCCTGGCAAGGGGCCGTGGAGGCGCGGCCTGGGTGCCAAGCGCGACGGAAGGGCCAACGGGCGAGGCGGGCGGCGGTTTCGAGGCCGGCGTGGCGGAGATTGTGGGCTTTTCCGATGATGGGGGCGCTGGCACCGTGCCGTAGATGAGCGGGGTGCGATCGTCGCGGGGGTGCGACAGCATGGCGCGTGGAGGCGCAGGAGTCGGAGCCGAGTGTTGCGGGGCTGAGAAAGGGAGCTTCGATACGGGCTCGGTGTCGCCGCCTTGCACGAACGGGGCTTGGACCGTGACTTGATTGGTCAGCACGGGAGCGGCGCGTAGGGTGTCGCGGGGCACGGGCTTGGGCTCGGGCTCGGGTTGCTCGGGCGGCGGTGCCTTGCTGAGGTCGCGCAGGATGAAGCGGCTGGGATTCGTCTTCGCTTCCCCGCGGAGCCGTTCGAGCGCGACTGAGATTGCTTCGCGGAGCTCGCGCATGCTCCCGTAGCGTTGCTCGGGCATCTTGACGATAGCGCGGTGGACGAGCTTGGCGACGTAGTGCGGAATGCTGGGGTCGAGCTCGTCGAGGAGCGGCGGCACCTTCGCGATTTGCATCCAGGCTGCTTCTTGCAAGCCTGCGGGCCTTTCGCCGACCGTCAGGGGGTGGCTGTAAAGGGCTTCGAAGAGGATCGTTCCGAGCGCATAGACGTCGCTCCTCGGCGTGACGCCGAAGCCCTGGAGGTGCTCGGGGCTCATGTAGAGCACGGTGCCTTGGAGGAGGTCCTTCTGCGTGGTTTCTACGCCGATTCCCAGTACCTTGGCGATGCCGAAGTCCAATACCTTCACGGCGTTCTTGAGCTCGATGAAGATGTTTTCGGGTTTGAGATCGCGATGGATGACTTGCAGGCGGTGAGCGACCTCCATTCCGTCAGCTACCTGGAGCCCAACCACGAGCGCTTCGGCTACGGAGAGGCGGCCGAGCTCCTTGAGCGCGTCGCGGAGCGTGCGTCCGTGGAGGCGCTCCATGACCAAGTACACGAGGCCATCCGCAATGCCCGCGTCGATGACCTTGACCAAGTGCGGGTCGTCCGCACGCGAGAGGAGCTGAGCCTCCTTCTGCGCCCGTGGGCCGAGATCGCGCCCGGCGTCTTTGGGACTTTTGATAACCTTGATCGCTACCAGGCGGTCTAGGAAGCGATCCAAGGCCTCGTAGACAAAGGCATGCCCGCCCTTGCCGAGCAGGGCGCGGATCTCGTACTTGCCGAGAAAGCTGTCGCCGATTTGCAGCGGCCCGGGTCGAGCCGCTTCCACTAGGGCCCCCCCAAGGCTCGGCGCAGGACGGCGACAGCGCCGGCCGATGCGAGACCGAACACGAGAGTGACGGCGAGGAACAAGCCGGCGATGAACGCGCGGCTACGGCCCTCGCGAAGGGCTAGGATGGGCGCGGGTGTTTCCGGCTCCGGCGCCAATGGAGGGGGTGCGGCCACGGGAGGGGTCTGCCGGCTTTGAGGCGCTAGAGCGGCCGAAGGCGAAGCCGAACGACCTCCGGGCGCCTTCGCCGAGTGCTCGACCGAGCTGACCGTTCGTTGAAGGAGCGCCGCGAGGCGCGCTTCGAGCTCGCGGGCGGAGGCGAAGCGCTGTTCCGGGGCTTTCGCGAGGGTGCGGCGCAGGATCTCTTCCAGCTCGGGGGTGACACCTTCGACTGAATGCGTTGACAGGGGCGGTGGTGGCTCGTGGGCGTGGGCGGCGAGCACCAGCCGCTCGTCTCGAATGTGATCGAAGGGGCCGCGCCCCGTCAGCATGAAGTAGAGGACGAGGCCGGCGGAGTAGATGTCGGCGCGGTGGTCGACCCGCTGGCCCTTCGCGGCTTCGGGGCTCACGTAGCGTGGTGTTCCGACGACGATGCCGGTGTCGGTTGGAAGTGTGAGCGGGACCGGCGAAGCGTCGGAGATGCCTGGAACGATGCGCGCGACGCCGAAGTCCAGCACCTTGAGCAGGCGCGAACCATCGTGTTCGTGATGGAGAAACAGATTCTCCGGCTTGACGTCGCGGTGAATGATGCCCAGCTCGTGTGCGGCCGCGAGTGCCGAGGCAAGCTGGAGCGCGTAGCGGATGGCTTCGACCAGGGGCAGGCGATCGCGGCCGCGGACCTCGCTGTCGAGGGTGTTGCCTGTCAGGGCCTCCATGATGATGAACGGACGCTCGTCGCGAAGGCGACCAAAGCTCGCAACCCGGACGATGTTCGGGTGCTCGAGCCGAGCCAGGGACTGAGCCTCGACGCGAACCCGGTCGACGAGCTGCTTGCTTCCGGCGTACTTGGCATGCAGGACCTTGGCGGCGAACTCGCTGCCCAGCACGGTGTGCTCGACCAGATGCACATCCCCCATGCCGCCACCGCCCACCCGACGCAGCCATCGGTACGGCGTCCCCACGAAGGGGTCGCCACCGGGTGGCAACGGGCTCGAGGCGACGGGCTGAACCATTGACGTCTTGATCATCGGTCGGGCGCCGGGACCGGTTGCGTAAAATCTGCAGCCGACCCCAAAAATACTGACGGTCCCGATCTGCTGACCGCTTACCACGGACGTGGCGGGGGCGGCCAACGGCGACCCGGGGCTGTCCTCCACCGAGGACTTTCGGCCGTCTCCTGATCTCCGGGCGCTTTGGGGCAGCCGAGCTTGATACGATACGGCCGTTGACGGAGCCCAAACACCCGCACACCCTCGCAGAAAGGTGGAAAGCCGAAGGCAAAGCCGAAGGCAAAGCCGAAGGCAAAGCCGAAGGCAAAGCCGAAACCCTGCGCAAGCTCCTGACGCTGAAGTTCGGGGAGCTGCCGGAGGCCGCGTCGCGTCGCATCGCCAGCGCGGGCGAGGCGGAGCTGGATCGCTGGGTCGAGCGCGTGCTCACCGCCGATACGCTCGACTCTGTCATGACCGCTTCAGGCTGAGCGGATCTGGTCGCGTCTCGGTGCGGCTCCAGCGGAGGGACCGAAACGTGCAGGCCAAATAGAGGAAACGGGGGGCCCCGTGAGCTCGACCTAGCAGGGCATGAAGAACCGTGCGTCTCGCCGGCTGCTCGACTGGGTCTCGTGGATCACCTGTTTCCCCCCGCTTCCTGGCGGGCCCCGGCGTGCACGCCAGCGACAGCGTGGAACGGTAACCGTCGAGTATGTGGTGCTGTTGAGTATGGTGGCGCTCGGCTTGGCCGCGGCCGTGGTGGGGCTCGGGGTGCCGCTCGTGCGCACCTACCTCGAGCAGACCGCGTTGCTGTCGCTGCCGTTTCCGTGAGCCGGGACGAAGCTGGTGGCGGGGGACGAATTTCGGAAACGACCCCCGCGCCCGCTTCGACAACCCATCAAAGGCTGCTGGAAGGTCCAGCGGGGCCACATCGAAGGTTGATAAGAAAATGAAGCGGTTCATCGAGTTGGCGCGGCGGGTAGCGGGTAACCAAAGCATCGTGCGCGACGAGCGCGGGCTCACCACGGTCGAATACGTGATCATCTTGGTGCTGATCGCGACGATGGCGATCGTTGCGTGGGGTAGGCTCGGAAAAGCCGTCACGGACAAGGTAGGGGCGAGCGAAACGCAGATCAACGACCTCGGCAAAACTCCCCCGCCAGGCAGGTAGCAGCGGCGCTGAGGAGAAGACCCATGGCTCCCCTGCTTGCTTTCCAGGCCGTAGCGCTGCTCGCCAGCGCAGCGGCCGCCGCCACCGACATCCGCAGCGGCCGCATCCCCAACTGGCTCACGTTGCCGTTGATGGCGACGGCGCTTGCTGCGCACGCCATCTTACGGGGCGCTTGGGGAGCGACCGAAAGCCTCGCCGGGGTGCTGCTTTGCGCGGGTATCCCTTGGATCGTTTTCCGCACGTCTGGTGGTCGAGCCATTGGGGGCGGCGACGTGAAGCTGTTCGGTGCGCTTGGCGCGCTCCTCGGGCCCATGGCGGGTCTGGAGATCGAGCTAGGCGCACTCGCGCTGCTGCTGTTGGTCGCGCTCGTGAGGTTGGCTTTCGCTGGGCACCTCTTGAAGGTGCTGATGTCGACGTTGCGGCTCGTTAAGGCACCGTTCTTCAAGCGAGCATCGAACACCCTGCCCGTGGCGCTCACGGAGATGCGACTAGGGCCTGCTATCGCGGTTGCGGTCGCCACGAGCATCGCATCGCAGCACCTGGGAGCATGGCTGCCGTGGCTAGTCTAGGAATCGGCCGGGATGACCGAGGCGCAGTGTACGTCGAGTTCTTGCTCGCGTTCATGCCGCTGTTCATCATCTTTCTGGCGCTTTGCCAGGTGGCCCTACTCGTCGCGGGCAAACTCGTTGTGAGTCATGCGGCGTTTGCGGGTGCTCGCTCCGCCATCGTGGTGCTCGATGATGATCCTGCGCAGTACGGGGACGCGCCGCGCGGCGTGCTTTTCGATGTCATCGGCAAGCGGGCGGCGCAAACGAGTGAGGGGGCTAGGCGCGCACAGCAGGGCAAACGAATGCAGGTCATTCGGAGCGCTGCGATGGCACCGCTGGTGGCCATTGCTCCGAGCTCGGACGCCTTCTTCGGCGGTAGGGATGCGACGGTCGCTGACAGCCTGCGGAGGGACAAGACGGCCGCCGGCGCGTTCGCTCGCGCCTACACCGAAGCAGCGGCCGTCGTGACCGTACACGACGGTCCCGCGAGGTCAGAGCTGGCCTCGGAGCCGATTCTCGAGAGCAACCCGGTAACGCTGCGAGTGACCTACTTGCAGCTGTGTGGAATTCCACTGGTCCGAAGCCTAATCTGTAGCTCCCTTGCCACCTTGCTCGAACCTCCCGAGGTGAGGGAAAAGTTGGTTGGCGTGGGTGGTGAATCGAAGACGGCCTTGGGCCAGCGCTTCGCGCTATCAGGCATGCCTGGCTGGCTCGAAGCGGCCGCAGGTGCTGGTAGCCGCTTCATGCTGTTCGAAGCGGAAGTCACACTGCCGAACCAAGGTGCTCGCTATGAGTACCCGGAGCCCTGACATGTCGCGCCGCGTGCGTTCGGACGACCGGGGCGCGATCATGCTGATCGCGCTGGCTTTCGCGGTGTTTGGCGTGGCGATGTTGTACTACGCGGTCGGCATTGCCCATACCCTCTTGCTCCGCGAGAAGCTGCAAGACGCTGCCGACGCGACGGCGCTTTCGTCGGCGGTCGTTCACGCGCGCAGCATGAATTTCGTGGTGCTCCTGAACATCATCATGGCGGCGCTGATAGCGATCTTGGTGGCGTTCAAGCTGGTCGAGACCTTGGCCATCATCGGCATCATCATCGCGGCCGCGCTGGCCTGGGTAACTGGCGGCTCCACGCTTTCGGCGATCCCGCCGCTCAAGGTCGTGCAACAGCAGATGCAGTCGCTTTACGACACGACGAAGGAGCCGATCTTCACGGCGCTCGAAGTGCTCCACGATACGGCCGACGTCGTCGCGGATGTGGCACCGGGAGCGGCGCACGACGTGGCAGAAGCCGATCTCGCGGTGTATTGGCAACCCGAAGTTCAGGAGACCGGGGTCGTCTACGCACGTGAGGAGGCGTTGCCGTTGGAGGATGACTCGTTCGACCACCTCTGCGAGCGCGGCGGAAAGCTGGCTGGCGATCTTGCGATGAAGCCGCTGCCGCTACCGGACGCCATCAAGGGACCCGTCAAGGACGCGCTCGGAGGCCTCACGGGCGGCATGTCGGATTGGTTCTGCGGTGAGAGCGGTGGTTCGCCGCCGAGCCCGCCACCGCAGCGCGTGAAGAAGCGTTTCCCGCGTACCGAAGCTATGGACGAATGCCAACGCGAGGAGCTTTCTCCGGCGGACCTAGAACAAGCCGCAAAAAGCCCCGAGGGGTTCCGTACGACGGCGTGCGACGAGAGCAGCGCCGACGCCGACGCGGCCGAGCCCGACGAGCACAGCGGAAGGTGCCGAGATGGGACGGACTGTTCGGAGTCGGGTCCGTACGAGACGCACGCCAAGCTAGCCCGCGACCAGTGCGATCCCACGAGCGCACCGGCACCTCATAGCTACACGTATCAAGCGCAAACAGGCCGCGTCGTGTACGCGTACGACAGGAAGTGGGGCTGGGTGCGAGGAGAGCCCGAGCTCGACGCTCCGGTCTTAGTCAAGGAAGGGAGCCCGCCGTGTGGGCCCGAATCCGTAGGCTCGACGGTTGCCCCGGGCTACAACAAGCTCATGCGAGCGCAGCCGGGGGCGGACGTTCAGCCGCTTTGCTCGAACGAGGTCGCCCCGCTGCTGGCCCCGCTCGGCGCTCACGCACCGACGACCATTGCCGTGGAGTTCAAGAACGTGAACCAGATGCTGACCTGCGAAAAGTGGGTCGAAGAGCCAGTGAAAGTCGGAGACGCGGACTCAGCCGACGGTTCCGGTGGCGCCAAGTTTCCCAAACGCATGAAAGGCGACGTCAAGCTCGGCGGCGAGGCCTTTCAGACGCGAGTGTTCGTGAAAACCCGGCAAAGCGCGTCGCCGGCAGACAGTATCGTGAAGCTCGCGCTCTGGGGAGCCGAGGCGCCGGACGCTGAGCTGCCCGCAGGCTACGACCTTCGCCAGTACGGTTTCGCGCAAGCCGAATACTTCTACGATGGTGCGGATGCTGCCACCCAATGGATGTGGAACATGAACTGGCGAGCACGGCTTAGACGCTTTCGGTTGCCCGAAGATGTCGTCGTTCGCTCCGAGCTGTGGAGCCAGTGTCGGAGTAGCTTCGGTGAGGCTGCGAAGATGCAAGCTGCTATGACGCGAGTGGAGGCAGAAATTGCGCACTAGTCTTGGTCTTCGGCGACGTCAGCAGCGCGGCGTGGCGATGCTGGAAGCCGTGATAGTCATTCCGGTGTTGCTGCTACTTTGGGTTTCTCTCTACTACTTGGCGGACCAGTTCATTTCGCGACAATCCGCGGCGATGACTGCGCGAAGCTGCGCTTGGCTCTATTCGGCGAACAATTGCCGAGAAGTCCCGGCGGGGTGCGGAGACTTCTTGCAGGAGTCGCGTGGTTCGGCCGAGGTGTCGCCGGATGTGAATGACGCTCTCGAGGATGGCGCCGAGGAAGCCCTGCAGGGCGGCGACGCAAAGGGCATCGTCGGGGCGGTCGTGGGAAAGCTCGTCGCCGGGCCGCTGATGGCGGCCTTCACTCGCTCGGTCGATGCGACGGTCACCAAAGACGTGCAGCAGCCCGCAGCCTACGGAGGTGGCGTGAAGAAAGTAGCAGGCCGATACCACCTTGCCTGCAACCTCGAGCCGACGACACCCGAGCAGATGGCTCAAGATGCCTGGAGCAGCCTTGTCGAATAGCAAGTGGGCTCCGCGCCTGTGGGGATTCGCGCGTGCCTCGTTCGTCGTGGCGCTGCTGGCGTGCGCCGCCTTGGGGCTCGGTCTTCGGAATGCCCGAGCCGATTTCGGGGAGCGCCTCCTAGGCTTCGGGGCCGAGCTGCTGCGTTGGGATGGCTTTCGCTTCGACAGTACTCCGCGACGAGTGTCGGTGAACGGCGTCGAGCTCGAGCTCGTTGCCTCCAGCACCGCACTTTCGGTCGGTGAGGCTCTCGATCGCCTGGAAGGTGTATGTGCGGCTCGCGCTGGAATCGAAGGCGCCGACCAGGCGAGCAGGCTGCTGCTCGAGCCCGCTGCCCGCCCGGGCGGATGGCTCGAGCCGCGCATCCGGCGAGAGTCCGACTCGGAAGGAGTCATCGCCTGCCTCGACACGGGCGGCCCCGTGTCCGTCCGAGATCTGACGGCGCGCCTGCAGGCCTTCGCTCGCACGGGCGATTTGAATGCCGTGGGGGCCTTGCGGTACGCCCTGGCGCAGCGCCATGGCGACCGCACCAGCGTGCTGTTCATCTGGACGGAGGGCGCGGTCCCGCTTCTTCAGATGTTTCCGAAGGTCGGAGATGCGCCGGGCATCGACCCCAAGGCCGTGCCTCGACCGGACGGTGCCGAGCGGCTGCTCTCGGGGGCCGAGCACGGAGCTCCTTACAGCTTTACCGTTTACCGGACGCAAGCCGCTTCGCCCGACGCGCTCGTCGCTTGGTACCGCCAGAGCTTGTCCACGAGCGGGTTTGTGGTGAGCAATGGCCCTTCCGGCGCGCTTTGGGCGCGCCAGGGCGGCCGTACCCTGCTGGTTCGGGCAGCACGGGGGCGCGTAGGCGTGGTCTCAGCGGTTGCTGAGATGAAATAGGGCGTTTTTCGGAAACGCTCGGCGAGCTGGGGCCGAGTCAATTACGTCCCATGAAAAAACTCGCCCTCGTTGCCTCAATCGGAGCCGCGGCAGCCGCCGCTTTCGTCGGCCATCTGTACCTCCAGCGGCTGGAAGCCGAAGTGTCGGGTGGCCCTGGCGTCCCCGTCCTGGTCGCCGCCGAAGACGTGCCGGTGGGCGCAACGCTCACCGAAAAGCAGCTCGCGGTGCGCGACCTACCACAGGCCTACGTGGAAGCTCGTCACGTCCGCGCGTCCGAGGCGAAGCGAATCGTCGGGACGAAGACAGCGGGTGGATTGAAGGCCAACGAAGCCGTGCTGTGGACCGACCTCGCGAAGTTCAGCGACAGCGCGCGCGTGCTCTCTGGCCTAGTGCAAAACGGAATGCGAGCCGTGCCGCTCGAGCTGCGCTCGGCCGACTTCGACGGCCTACTGCGTCCCGGGGATCGCATCGACGTGCTCTTCACCGCAGGTGCGAAAGGCGAAGACGGCGCGACCATCACGCTCCTGCAAAACCTACTCGTGTTGTCGGTTGGTGGAATGACCCAACGTGCGGATGAGGCGGGCTCACCGCTCGCGACCCGAGGCTCGGTGACCCTGAGCGCTAGCGTCGAGCAAGCCCAGGTTCTCACCCAAGCCCAGCAGCGTGGCCGACTAGCGCTCACGCTCCGCAACACCGACGACATCACGCTTGCCGAGGGGCTGCCGGAGACGACGTCGCGAGATTTGGCCATCGCCAAGGACAACAGCGAGCCTCAAAGACGTGCCGTCGGCGCGAAAGGAGCCATCGAACATGTCCGTTAGAACAGGGCACTTTGCTGCCGCTTTGGGCCTGGTTGCCGCCTTGGTCCTTCACTCACCCCTCGCGCTGGCTCAGGGGACCGGCAGTCAGAACGTCCCGAGTCGAACGCCCGCGGTACGCGGCGCTCAAGCCGAGGACATCGAGCTGCGGGTCGGCGAGCAGAAGGTCATCCTGAGCGACGGCGTGCAGAGCTACTCCGAGGCGGTCAGGGGCATCGTGGACGTACGCCTCACCAAGGATGCATCGCAGTTCATCGTCGTAGCGCTCGCGCCTGGTCAAACGACACTTCTTTTTCTGATGAAGGATGGCACGGAGCAGCACTACCGAATTGTCGTCACCGACCCCGACCGCCCGCAGCGTGGCAAGCGCGGCGCCGGCAACGTGGAAGCGCGGGACAATATCCGGCTCGACTTCTACTTCGTGCAAATGAACAAGAACTACGGGCACCAGATCGGCATCGGCTACCCGAGCTCGGTCGCGCCGACGTTCAGCGCAGCGTTCAACGTCAAGGGCGGGCAGCTGGAGAGCGCGACGGCCGTGATCGCCGATCAGGCATTGCCGCGACTCGACATGGCTCAATCGTCTGGCTGGGCTAAGGTGATGCGGCAAGCGGCGGTGGTCACCGCCAATGGCGAAAAGGCGACTTTCTCGGGAGGCGGCGAGGTGAACGTTCCCATTCAGAACGCGCTTTCTAGCGGCGTTCTGAAGATCCAGTTCGGCTCTGAAATCGTCGTCGAGCCGGTCTACGACGCCCAATCCGGGCGCGTCGAGCTTCGGCTCCACGCAGACATCTCCGAGCTGGAAGGTGATCGAGGTACGGGTGTGCCGGGTCGGACGACTGCCACGCTCGACACGGTGGTCAACCTAGAGCTCGGGCAATCTTTAGTGCTCGGCGGTCTCACGGCGAAGAGCGAGCGAAGCTCCAAGACCGGTATCCCCGTATTGAGCCAGATCCCCATCCTAGGCGCCCTGTTCGGCAGTCACGGCCACGCTGAGGACGAAACCGAGAACGTCGTGCTCATCGTGCCGTCGGTCGTCGATTCCATCTCGATGCAAGACCGCGCTCGGCTTCGCGCTGCCCTGGACCAATACACAGCGTACTCAGGCGATATCGAGGAGGTGTCACTCGTGCCCGCGGCGCCGCTGCCGACATCCAAAGGTCGCTCCGCACCCGGCAGCGATCGGAGCAAGTCACCATGAGTGGGCGATACATTCGTGTGGATGTGACGACCGAGAAAGGCACTGCTCGCCAAGTCTTTGCAGCAGCGGAGGCCCTCTGGATCGGGCGGGACGATGCCTGTGACATTCAACTGGTTTCATCGCGAGTGTCGCGCAAACACGCTAGCCTCGAGCTCACCGCCGAGGGAATTCGTGTCACCGACGCATCGGCAAATGGCACCGTCGTCAATGGCCTGCCCCTACGCAAGGCCGCGCGCATCTTGTCATGTGGCGGTGGCGTGCTGCGCGTTGGTCCGTATCGGGTGCATGTCACGCAGACCATCGACGAGTCAGCTCGCGCTGACGTGGAGCCGATAGACCCCACAAAAGCGCCGAATACCCCGCCGGGTCACGTCAGCGGAGCGACTCTGCCGGCTACCACGGCCCCGCCGCCCGAGTCGGATTCGCGCCTGCTCACGCCGCCCGTTGCCGACGTCGGTACCCGTCGCGAGATCCACCGGCGGCTCCTCGAACAGCTCGACTTGCAGGCGCTCGACCGCAAGTCGATGGACCCCGAGATCATGCGTCCCAAGGTCATCGCGGCTTTGCGGCGCATCGTGGTCGATCTCGGAGCGGAGATCGAGCAGCACGAAGTGCGCGAAACTCTGGTTCAAGAACTAGCGGACGAGGCGCTGGGCCTGGGTCCGCTCGAGAAGCTACTGGCCGACGTCGATGTGAGCGAAATCATGGTCGTCGACGCGCACACGATCTTCGCTGAAGCACACGGGAAGATGCGCCTCACCGGCCTGCGCTTCACCGACGACGACGCCGTGCGCGCGGTCATCGAGCGCATCGTCACGCCGCTCGGTCGCCGCATCGACGAATCGAGCCCGCTCGTGGACGCCAGGCTCCGGGACGGCTCGCGCGTCAACGCGGTGATCCCCCCGCTCGCGCTCAAGGGGCCCTGCATCACGATCCGCAAGTTTGCCAAGGACCCCCTCCGCATGGCGGATCTGGAACGCTTCGGCTCGGTTACGCCGCAAATGGCCCGATTCTTGGAGCGCTCGGTCAAGGTGCGAAAGAATATCATCATCTCGGGCGGGACCGGGAGCGGGAAAACGACGCTGCTCAACGTCTTGTCGGGCGCCATCCCCAGTCACGAACGCATCGTCTCGGTGGAGGACGCCGCCGAGCTTCAGTTGGCGCAGCCTCACGTCGTTTCGCTCGAGTCGCGTCCGCCGAACCTCGAAGGGAAAGGGGAGTATTCGATTCGCGACCTAGTCAAGAACGCGCTCCGCATGCGTCCCGATCGCATCGTGGTGGGCGAGTGTCGTGGGGCAGAGGCCATCGACATGCTGCAAGCGATGAACACGGGCCACGACGGATCCCTGACGACCACCCACGCCAACAGCCCGAAGGAAGCGGTAGCACGCATCGAGACCCTGTGCCTCATGGCGGGGCTCGATCTTCCGCTGCGAGCCATCCGCCATCAAATCGCGTCGAGCGTGCAGCTCTTCGTGCAGCAGACACGCTTTTCGGATGGCTCCCGCCGCGTCACCAGTATCGCGGAGGTCCTGGGCATCGACGATGATGGCGAGGTCGAGCTGCGTGAAATCTTCGCGTTCAAAGTGAAGGCGACTCGGGGCGACGGCACCGTCGAAGGCGCGTTCGTCGCCACTGGCTACCTGCCATCGTTTCTCGATCAATTCATGGCCCACGGCCTAGTGCAGGGCGAGGCGTTCCTGTGAATCCCAGCACATTCTGGTTGGGTCGCGCAGCGGCTGGCCTTGCTGTGGCGAGCGCCGTTGGTTGCTATTGGCTAGTCTTCGACGCAGAAGACGCGCCCGGGCGAAGGCTGCTCGTCGAGCACGAACGTGCCCTCACGAGAAAGCTTCGATTCCTGCGTGCAGCCATCACGGCGCGGCAGATCTTGGCGCTCCAAGCCGTGGCGACCGGCACCTTGATCACCGCGACCGCGTTGTCGGGTCAGTCGACGCTGCTGTTCGGGCTGCTACCAGTGTTGCTGCTGCCCGGCATGCGGCTCGAGCGCAGTCTCGCGTCGCGAGCGACACAGGTGGAGACACAAATCGAGCCTTGGCTGAACGCCGTCGCCAACTCACTCCGAGCAAGCCCTTCCCTGGGCGAGGCGCTAGCCGCCAGTGTCGCGCTGGTGCCACCGCCGATTTCTCAGGAGGTCGACTTCCTGGTCAAGGAATACGAGCTCGGCACGCCGCTGGATCGCGCACTCGACAACCTGTCCGAGCGCGTTCCTTCCAAGACGCTGGCCGGAACTACCTTGGCACTGAAGGTTGCGCGGAGGAGTGGGGGTAATCTGCCAGAGATGCTCGAGAGCGCAGCCATTGCTCTTCGCGAGCTCGCCCGGCTCGAAGGCGTGGTCCGGACCAAGACTGCCGAGGGCAAGGCGCAGGCGGCGGTCATCGGAGCCATACCCGTTCCGCTCATCGGGCTCATCCAATACTCGGACCCACACTTTTTCGCGCCGCTCTGGGTATCTTTCAGCGGCAATCTCGTGCTCGCGGCAGCTGGTGTGCTGTGGGCGCTAGCTATTCTGATGGCGCGCAAAATTTTGCAGGTAGACGTGTGATGGACGTCGCGGGTCTTCTGCGTTGGACGTGCGTGCTCCTGCTGGGCGCGGCAACGTTCGGGTTGAGCTCTCTAGCTTGGAGAGTGCGGGTGGCGCCCACGCCGCGCCTCGGTCACCGTGGCGCAGAACGCCGGCGGGCTCTCCAGGCGGGAGGAGCGTTCGCGACGTTCGAGCCTGCGCTGCGTTTCCTCGCCGGGATCATTGCCGAGCTCCCCCTGGCTGCGCTGCGAGAACGCCAGGAGCTCGAGCTGCGACGCGCCGACGACCCATGGGGGCTCACGGCGGATGAGTGCAGCGGTCTGGCAGTGCTCGGAGCACTCGGGCTGGGTGGTTTTGCTCTCGGGCTCAGCCATCGGATCGACGTGACGCCCTGGATCGCCCTGCCGGCAACGGCGTTCGGTTTCATGCTGCCTTCCGTGCAGCTGCGCGAAGTCATCCGTGCGCGTAGCAAAGAAATCTCCAGGGGGTTGCCGCATGCCATCGAAGTCGTCGCCATGTGCATGGGTGCGGGGCACGACTTTCTGGGTGCACTCAGGTTGGTGGCGGCGCCACATGGCAAGGAGCACACCGCGCTTTCGCGCGAGCTCCATGTGGTTCTGGAGCACCTAGAGCTTGGCCACACGCGGCGGGAGGCTCTCTTGTCTTTCGCCGCCCGCGTGCGTACGCCGGCCGTGCGGGATTTCGTGAACGCGGTGGTTCAGGCCGAGCAACGGGGCAACCCGCTCGCGAAAGTCATTCAGGTGCAGGGGCGCATGCTCAACATGCGTCGCAGCGTGAACGCGGAGGAAGCAGCAGCGCGCGCGGCAGTCATGATGGTTGCGCCGATGCTGATCTTGGTTTGCTGCATCCTCTTGCTCTTGATGGGGCCGTTCGTGTTGAAAGGTATCGGTTTTTGAGATGGCGTATCGTTTGGAAGTACAAGCTCCGAACCGGGCTCCCGAGCAGCACGAGCTGAAACCTGGCGTCTCGAGCCTAGGTTCAGGTGATCTCGCGGAGCTGCGGGTCAGCGTCCCGAACCTCGCTCCTCGGCACCTCTCGCTCGAGATGCAGCCTAGCGGGGTACTAGTGCGCGTTCTGGACGGCGTGCCGAGCGGTGTCGTCTACGAGGGCGTCGAGCAGAGAGAGGTTACGGTACGTTGGGGCGAGGAGATCTTCGTTGCCGGCGTTCGCCTCTCTTTCCTGATGGATGATGTAGCCGAGCGACGCACCCACCCGATCTTGATCGCGGCGCTAGGCATCGCGCTCGTGGTTCTCGCGTGGCAAGGCGCCGGCACTGCCGCGGACGGCGACGCCCAAAGCACGACAATGGAACCTCCGTCGCTGACGCAGCCCGCTACGCCCTGTCCCGAGACGGATCCAGCGCTGGCAGCTCGACGCGCTAGGAGCGACGAGCTCTCTGCTCGCGCCAAACAGGAACGCTATCCGTTCGATGCTTCCGAAGGGCTAGTCGCATTGCAGCGATTCGAAGGGGCCGCCGCCTGCTTCGACGCCGCCGGGGCACAAGTCGAAGCCGCGCGAATCAGGGGCGACCGGGATGCTCTTCAGGTTCGGCTGAATCAGGACTTTTCGGCTTTGCGACTTCGGCTGCAGTTCGCGCTCGACCAAGAGCGTTCGGGCGACGCTTTGGGAGCCACGAAGGAGCTCGAGGAGCTGGTTACGCCGATGGGCGAGACCCCCTACCGGAACTGGCTGACGGGTCTACGGCGACGTCTGGAGCAGAAGCGCGCCCGCGGCTGAAAGCGCGTCCTCGCCCTTCGGAAAGAAAAGACGAACCGACCTCGCGCGTCCGATCGATACATCTAAGGAGCTGCCAACACGGCAGAAAACACCGAGATGCTACGGCGATTCTTCATAATCCTCTTTCTGACCCTTCCGGCCTGCGGCTCTGGGGCGGTCCAGGGGCAAGGGGCAGCCCAT
>Ga0163144_10009400_pt1 | contig 21008 bp, 20 predicted proteins | sample OliLak19BULKMAT1_FD_123175 | JGI IMG/M metagenome (GOLD analysis project Ga0163144, IMG submission 123175) | Freshwater microbial mat bacterial communities from Lake Vanda, McMurdo Dry Valleys, Antarctica - Oligotrophic Lake LV.19.BULKMAT1 | ecosystem: Environmental > Aquatic > Freshwater >... | reverse complement strand
AGGCGCTGGCGCCCATTATCCTCGGCGCTCGTGAAGAAACGCCCCGACTCCATCTCGTACTTGCGGACTTCGGGAAAGTTGGAGGTCGTGCCGACGACCTGCGTTCCCGTGTTCTTGTTGAGGAACTGTACCTGCAGGTTGGACGACATCTCGGGCTGTACGGCGCCGAACTCGACGCCGCGATCGGTGAGCGCCTGCGCGTCGTCCATGGTGAGGCGCGAGCGGACATCGAACGACATCACGCCGCCGGTGCGCGCCTGGCCCGGCGAGACCGTGAGGAGCGTGGTGCCGAGCGAGGCGATACGCGCGTTCACGGCCTTCTGCGCACCGGTCCCGAGCGCGACGACGGCAATGACCGCCGAGACGCCGATCACGATGCCGAGCATGGTGAGCATGGAACGGAGCTTGTTGGCTCGGAGTGCGCCGATGGCGACGCGAATGGTCTCTGCGAAATCCATGGTCAGTTACCGGGGAGGGCCGCCAGCCGGCGCGCCGCCGGCCGGACGTCCGCCTGCAGCACCGGCCGGACGTCCGCCTGCACCACCGGCACCAGGCGCGCTGCCGCCACCGAGCGGCGAGCCGCCGCCGGTCATGGCGCGGAAGCGATCGTTGTTCTCCTGACGCTGCATCTGGAGCGCGGCGGCGCTGAGGAGCGCGACCCGCTCGCCTTCCTCGAGACCGCTGATGACTTCCGTGTAGTCATAGTCGGCGACGCCGAGGCGAACGATGCGCGGCTCCCAAGTGGAGTCGGCCTTCTGCACGAAGACCAGTCCCGAACGGGAGGAGCTGCGGCCACCGCGACGCGCGGCCCCGCTAGGGGCTCCGTTAGCGGCCCCAGCGGCTGCACCTGGCGCCGCAACACCCTGCGGACGGGTACCGCTCGTGGCGGGACGCGCCGAACCCGGTGCAGCACCACCGGCGTCACGCATGCGGCAGGCGCGGGCCACCGTCATGTCGACGCCGAGCTCGGTGTAGGCAGCGCGGACATCGGTCATCAACTGCTGGCGATCAGCGTTCGGATCGCGCATCTGCGCGGAGAGATCATCGACCTTCTTCGCGGCAGCCGGCTTGGCCGTGCGCGCATCAGAGACGGCTTTGCACTGCGCATCGGTGACCTGCGGCATCTGGAAGCCGCCCTGTCCACCTGGACCAGCCGGACCACCTTGCCCACCTTGACCACCTTGCCCAGCTTGCCCACCCTGCTGCGAGAAGTCGGCGTAGCCCGGACGCGTCTGCGTTGCCGCCGGTGCGCCGCCATTCCCCGCGGGACGACCGCCGGCTCCGGCGGGCATGCCGCCGCCCATGCCGCCGCCCATGCCACCACCGAACGCTGCACCCATGGCGGCGCGAATCTGCGCGGTCACGGAATCGGGATTCAAACCGAGGATCGTCGCGGCCTGCGCGGCCTCACGCATGGAGCGGATCGCTTCGTTCGGCACCGTGATGACGTTCTCGCGACGATCCGAGATGATGCTGACCTCGCCGTTCATGCCGGGGAGGAGCAGCCCATCGCGGTTCTCGAGCGAGACGAGCACGGGGAACATCGTGACGTTCTGCTGGACGACGGCCTGCGGTTCGATCTTCTCGATCGTGCCGCGGAAGGTGCGATCGGGGAAGGCATCGACCACCACGGTCGCTTCCTGACCCGGAGTGACGCGGCCGATATCGGTTTCATTGACCATGGCGCGCGCACGCACCTTGGTGAGGTCGGCCATCTTCACGATCGTCGTCCCACCACCAACGGCGCTCGTGCCGGACTGAATGACCTGACCGAGTGCCACGGGCTTTTCAATGATGGTGCCCATCACCGGCGCGACAACGCGCGCGTCGTCGAGGCGCTGCTGCGCGAGGTCGAGGTTGGTGCGCGCACGGACGATCTGCGAGAGCGCGTTCTGATAGGTCAGCCCGGCCTGCTCGTTCTCCTGCGCGGTGATGATCTGTCCCTTGAAGAGATCGTCGGAGCGCTTCTTGTTCTGCTCGGCGACTTCGAGCGACTTCTGCGCGGCTTCGAGGTCGGCCTTCGTCTGGTCGAACTGGTTCTGCACGTCGCGCGTATCGAGTTGCACGATCAGTGCCCCAGGGCGGACGAGGGTGCCGGTCTCGACGGGCATCTCGGTGATCTGTCCTGACGAGCGGGACTTCACTTCGACAACGTTGATGGGTTCGATGATGCCGGTGGCCTCGGCCTGCACGATGATCGTGCGGCGCTCGACGGCAGCGGTCTGGATGGTGAGCGTTGCTTCCTTCTTCTTGCCGCACGCAGAGATCGCGAGGGCGGCGAGAAGAAGGCTGAGGTGGACAGGGCGGAACGACACGGCGGGGAACTCCGAAAAAGAGCGAGAAGGCGGGGGCTGGGTACAGCGAGTGGCTTACAGCTCGCGGCCGACGAGGGCTTCGATCTGGGCCTTCGCCGTGCGGGCATCGAGGCGAGCTTGGATCAGGTCGCGTCGAGCCTGGTCGAGCGTGGACTGCGAGTTGAGCACATCGAGCAGCGTGGAGGCGCCGAGGTTGTAGCGCTCCTGCTGCACGCGGAGGTCCTCTTCGCCGGCGGCGACCGAGGCGAGCTGGATCTGGACGCGGGCTTCGGCGGTGCGGAAGGCGCCGATCTGCTGAATCATCTGGGCGCGCGCATTGAGGCGGGCGTCGCGCAGCTGTGCATCGGCGTTGTCCACGGCGAGGCTCGTCTGCAGCACCTGCTGCTCGCGGTTCAATCCGTTGAAGAGCTGCCAACTCACGTTGTAGTTCGTGCGCGTGCTGTTGAGATCCGGGTCGCCCCAGAGCTGGAACTCACCCGTGCGCCCTGTGTAGCTGCGGCCGTAGGTGACGGAGACGGTCGGGAGGTACTGGGAGAGGGTCGAGCGATTCCCTTCCTTGGCCGCCGTCTTGTTCGCGACGGCCTGCACCACGGTCGGGCTCCGTTCGACGAAGTCGAGTAGCGCGGCGTCGGCCATGGAGATCGTCTCACTTCCGGCGATGCTCTCTTCGGCGGTCACGAGCACGTCCGAGCCGATGAGGCGCGCCAACGAGGCATTGCCGTTGGCCAGTGTGTTCTCGGCCTGCAGAATCGCGAGGCGCGCGTTGCCGACCTGAATGGAAGTGCGGAGCGAATCGGAGCGCGTGGCGGCACCCGCCCGCACGCGCGCGACGGAGGCCCGCAGCTGTTGTTCGGCCGATTCGAGCTGACGATCCGCCGCGAGACGCTGCTCACGTGCGGCGAGGACCGCGTAGTACTGCTGCTTCACCTGCAGGGCGATAGCGAAGTCCTGCGTCACATCGGCGGCTTCGGCCGCATCGAGCTGCGCACGAGCCTGCTGCAACTGGAAGAAGCGATTGCCGCCACCGAAGAGCTGGACGTTGGCGTTGATGCCGTGGTTGCCGTTCCAATCCTGACTGAAGGGCCGCGGAATGGAGATGAAGCTGCCGGGGTTCGCGGGGTCCGCGACCTGTGCGAGGTTGAAGCCCTCGGAATTGCTGACGCCGGAACTCAGCGCGAGCGTCGGCAGAAAGGCCGCATAGCGCTGTCGCACCGTTCCCGCCGCCTGACGAATGGCATTCTGCGATTGCACCGTTGAGGGCGCATTGCGACGCGCCAACCGCACGGCTTCATCCAACGCGATCGGCCGGATATCCTGTGCCGCGAGCATCGCGGGCACGAGGAGCACCGCACTCCCCATGAGCTTGGCAGACCCCTTCACAAAACCCTTCACCAACCCTTTCGCGAGCCCCTTCACGAACTTCATTGCCGCTTCTCCCGGCGTCGCGCGTCTTCGCGCTCACGCTGTATCTGGTCATAGGTGGCCTGCTGCTCAGGCGTGAGCAGTTGCCGGAGCCGCTGGCGCGTGACCGTCCCGAGTGAATCGAGGGTCGGTCGTACGGGGGCCATCAGCGAGTCGTACTGGCGGTTCCGGTCATCGAGCAACGAATCCATCGAGGTCCGCTGTGCGGCCGACATGCCGAGGTCATCGGCGAGTCGGGCCCGCATCGCGCGTTGATCGCCCCACTGGCGCAGGGATCGCTCTCGCTGAAGGTACCGGTCCGCCACAACGCCCACCGCGGCCCCTGCCGCGAAGATCGCGACGAAGAACGCCAGCGCCAGCCCGTTGGTTCGACGTATCATCGCCGCCTCTCGTTAGTGGTCGGTGACGGCGCGAAGGGTCGCCTGGCGATCAGGCACAAGCCCGCGACGGGCGAACACCTGCTGCGGCTGGCCGCTCGGGGTCTCGATCACTGTTTCGTACGCCATGCGCCGTTCGAGCGCACGCTCACGCAGGAACACCGAGCCCGCGACGATCAGCGTGAGTCCTGCCGCGAGCAAGCCGAACTGATACGTACGGGCGGAGAGCGCCCACCCGCGATTCTCCTCACGGCCGCGCTCGAGGCGCGCCATGATGCGCTGTTCCAGTCCAGTCCAATACGCGTCATCTGCCGGCGGCGCCACAATGGCGCGCAACTGCGAAGTCAGCTCGTCGTCATCGCGCACGAGCGCGGGTCCCTTCATCTCATTGTTGTTCATAGTCCGCTCCTCACCGCGCCCAAGATCTGGCGCAGATGGGATCTGGCGTAATGGAGGTCGGATCTCGCCGTCCCTTCCGGGATGTCGAGCATCTTCCCGATCTCCGCATGTTTGTAGCCTTCCACGTCGTTCAGCACGATCACCGCGCGTTGCCGCTCGGGGAGCATGTCCAGCGCGTCCTTCAACCGACGGCGCAACTCGCCGCCTTCGGCCGGATCCCGGAATGGCGACGCTACCGTCTCCGGGAGTTCATCCGCGTCACGCACCTTGCGGCGACGTGTCGCGTCCAGCGCGGCGTTCGCGACGATTCGGTGCAGCCACGCGCCAAAGGCCTGGTCCGGCAGGAATCGACTGATGGCCTTATACGCGTGCAGAAACGCTTCCTGCACGGCGTCTTCGGCATCCTCGTGATTCGTGACGATCGCCCGTGCCACGGCGTAGGCACGTCGCTGATGGCGACGGACCAATTCTGAGAACGCCTCGCCTTCACCGCGCTGGGCGGCGAGCACGAGGTCCCGTTCGTCGGCGGGCCGCTCAGTCACAGCGGCGCGGGGACGAGTGGGTGCCCAGGGAAGGGCAACCGCAGTCACGAGAGATTCTCAAGGGTCACGCTCAGAAGTACGCGGCACCGCCGTTGGGCGTTGGGGGATTCCCCCGATTAACGGGCGGTCGATCACGCCAGACCCGGTCCAGCCAGCCCCAGAACGTCGGCGCGGTCCCGCATGGCCAGAATCACGAAGGCGATATGCGCGTCCATCTCCACCCCGAGCTCAGCGGCCCCAAGAGTGACGTCCTCGCGGGAGACGCCGCGGGCAAATGCCTTGTCCTTCATCTTCTTCTTCACGCTGGAGGCCTCAAGGTCCATGACACTCTTGGAAGGACGCACGAGGGCGGCCGCCGTGATCAGGCCGGAGAGTTCGTCGACGGCGAAGAGCGCCTTCGCCATGTGCGTCTCGCGGGCGACACCGGTGAACTGCGCGTGTCCGAGAATCGCCCGAAGAATATCCTCTGGGTAGCCGAGGCCGCGGAGGTGACGCACGCCCTCGGAGGGATGCTCGGCGTCCGCCGCCTGCGCGGCATTCGGGTAGCGCTCGTAATCGAAGTCGTGCAGGAGTCCGGCGAGTGCCCAACGGTGCTCATCTTCTCCGAAGTGGCGCGCGTAGGCGACCATCGCGGCCTCGACGCCGAGCATGTGCTTTCGCAGGGAATCGCTGACGGTCCAGGATTCCATGAGGGCGAGGGCGTCGGCGCGGGCGGGAAGCAGTTGGGACATGGATCTCTGAAGAGAGGGTAACCGCAAACAAACGCACGGGTTGCCCGCGGGGTGCGCGAACGACCCGTTCTGGGGACAGGCGACCGGATAATAGACAGTCCGCTAAAGCGCGTCGAGAGGATCGGCGAGCTGTCAAGGAATCCCTGAGCACCATGACGGGGGAATTCCTTACGGAACTTCCACCCAAGGCTGACTGACTCGGCCCCGCTAGAATCGCATCATTCGCCTCGGAATCAATCCGAAGGCGGTCGTCCGTCCGCGCGGCGAGGGTCCCCCCATCCGGCTGGAGTCGGGCATGAGTTCGCAAATCGAGACCTTCTCGTATGATGACGCGATCGTCCGCAGGTTCTTGTGGGCGACGGTCATTTGGGGGTTGGTCGGCTTCACGGTCGGACTGCTGATCGCGCTGCAGCTCGCGAATCCCTGGTTCAACTTCAATACCGAGTGGCTGTCGTTCGGCCGCCTGCGACCGTTGCATACGAACGCCGTGATCTTCGCGTTCGCCGGCAACGCGATCTTCACCGGCGTCTACTATTCCACGCAGCGATTGCTCAAGGCGCGGATGTTCTCCGACGGACTGGGCAAGTTCCATTTCTGGGGATGGCAGGCGATCATCGTCGCCGCCGCGCTGACGTTGCCGCTGGGCTTCACGCAGGCGAAGGAATACGCCGAGCTCGAGTGGCCGATCGACATCGCGATTGCGGTGGTCTGGGTCGCCTTCGCGATCAACTTCTTCGGCACGTTGGCGAAGCGTCGCGAGCGCCACATCTACGTGGCCATCTGGTTCTATATCGCGTCGATCATCACGGTCGCCGTGCTGCACATCTTCAATAACCTCAGCGTCCCGGCCGGGCTATTCAAGAGCTATTCGATCTACGCTGGCGTACAGGACGCGTTCATGCAGTGGTGGTACGGCCACAACGCGGTCGCGTTCTTCCTGACGACGCCGTTCTTGGGCCTGATGTACTACTTCCTACCGAAGGCGGCCGAGCGGCCGATATTCTCGTACAAGCTCTCGATCCTGCACTTTTGGTCGCTCGTCTTCTTGTACATCTGGGCCGGTCCGCACCATCTGCACTACACGGCGCTGCCCGACTGGGCGTCGACGCTCGGCATGGTGTTCTCGGTGATGCTCTGGATGCCGTCGTGGGGTGGCATGGTGAACGGCCTGCTCACGCTGCGCGGCGCGTGGAACAAGGTGACCGACGAACCGGTGCTGAAGTTCTATGTTGTCGCCATCACGGCGTACGGCATGAGCACCTTCGAAGGGCCGATGCTCTCGGTGAAGAGTGTGAATGCGCTCGCGCACTACACCGACTGGATCATCGCGCACGTGCACACGGGCGCACTCGGCTGGAACGGGCTGCTCACGTTCGGCATGATCTACTGGCTGGCGCCGCGGCTCTTTCAGGCGCCGCTCCACTCGAAGAAACTGGCGGAGCTGCACTTCTGGATCGCGAGCTTCGGCATCCTGTTGTACGTGGCGGCGATCTACTCGGCCGGCATCACGCAGGGGCTGATGTGGCGCGCCTTCGACGAAACGGGGCGGTTGGCGTATCCTGATTTCGTCGAGACGGTGATGAAGCTGATGCCGATGTACTGGGTGCGCGTGGCGGGCGGCTCGCTGTATATCGTCGGGACACTGATCTTCATCTACAACATCTTCAAGACGTGGCAGGCCCGTCCGGCCACGTACGAAGTGCCTGTGGTCTCCGCGGCGAGGCTGGTGGCGGCGGCGCCTGCCCCGTACACAGCTCCCGCGGGCGAGGGCCTCGTGGCGCGCTTCCAGTCGGCGCGTTGGCATCGTCGGTGGGAAGCGCTCCCGCTGACCTTCACGATCATGGTCGTGATCGCGGTGGTGGTGGCGTCGCTCGCCGAGATCATCCCGACCTTCTTGATCCGCTCGAACGTTCCGACGATCGCGAGCGTGAAGCCGTACACGCCGCTCGAGCTAGCGGGGCGCGATCTCTACATTCGCGAAGGCTGCTTCAACTGCCACTCGCAGATGGTGCGCCCGTTGCGTCACGAGACGGAGCGGTGGGGCGAGTACTCGAAGCCGGGCGAGTTCGTGTACGACCATCCCTTCCTTTGGGGCTCGCGTCGGATCGGGCCGGATCTCGCCCGCGTGGGCGGGAAGTTTCCCGACCTCTGGCACTTGCGACACTTCGCCGAGCCGCGGGTGATCGTGCAGAACTCGATCATGCCGTCGTACGGGCATCTGCAACGCAATGGGCTCGATTTCGAAGGCATCCAAGCGCGAGTCGATGCCATGGTGATGCTCGGCGTGCCGTACGGTGAGGCGGTCAATAATGCCCCCGCGATGGCGCGTGTACAGGCGCAGTCGATCGGGGCGAGCATCGAGTCCGCTGGCGGTCCGGCCGGGATGGGAGATCGTGAAGTGGTGGCGCTGATCGCGTACCTGCAGCGCTTGGGCAAGGACATCAAGCAGGCGCCGGTGGCAACTGCGGCGGGTGTGACGCCATGAAGCTCGTCGATGTGATGAGCGCCTCGGGGCTGTCGATGTACGCCATCGTCGCGCTGGTGCTGTTCGTGGCCGCGTTCTGCGGTGTGTTGCTGATGATCCTCGCGCCGGGGGCCGCGGCACGACATGCGCAGGCCTCGCGGCTCCCTCTCGAAGACGACGCCCCGCGGTCGGCAGGGCTCCGGAGCAGCCATGAGTGAGAACAAGAACGACGAGGATCGCCTCCTCGATCATTCGTACGACGGCATTCAAGAGTACGACAATCCGATGCCGCGCTGGTGGCTCTGGCTGTTCTATGCGTCGATCGTCTTTGCGGTCGCGTACTATTTCCTCCCCGCGCCCTTCGGCGAGGGGCCGGGGAATGTCGCGGAATACGAAGCGGCGGTCGCGGAGTTCAAGGCGTCGCAGCCGGAGCCGGTGATGGCGACGATCTCCGACGACGAGCTGGAAGAGATGTCCGAGGATGCCGCACAGCTCGCGGCGGGAAAGGTGGTGTACAATGCGAACTGTCAGGCGTGTCATCGTCCCGATGGCGGGGGCTTGATCGGTCCGAACCTCACGGATGATGCCTGGATTCACGGGGGGCGCCCGTCGCAAATTCATCTTTCGGTTGCGCAGGGGGTGCTCGCAAAGGGCATGCCGGCGTGGGATCGCTTGCTGAAGCCGGAGCAGGTGAATGCGGTGACGGCGTACGTGATCTCGCTGCATGACACGCACCCGAAGGATGCGAAGGCGCCGGAAGGCATCGTGGCCCCGGACGATGACGAGGGGGCGCGCGCCCCGTGATTGCCCCCGTTGCCTCCGGCCGAGTCCTTGCGACGCTGAACGAGGATGGTTCGCGTCGCTGGATCCGCCCCAAGCCCTCCTCGGGCAAGTGGCTGATCCGGCGTCAGGCCGTGGCGTATGGGTTGATGGCGTTGTATCTGGCGATCCCGCATCTCCGATGGAACGACAAGCCGTGGATGCAGCTCAACCTCCCGCGGCGCGAGTTCACCTTCTTCGGCACGACCTTCCTGCCGACAGACACGCTGCTGTTGATGCTCCTGTTCGTGAGCGTTCTCGTTGGCGTGTTCCTGCTCACGGCGCTGTTCGGGCGCGTGTGGTGCGGATGGGCCTGCCCGCAGACGGTGTGGATGGAGTTCCTCTTCCGTCCGATCGAGCGCTTGGTGGAAGGGGGGCCGAACGCCTCGCGCGTGCTGGATCGCGACAAGCGGCACTTCGCCCCGCGTCGGTTGATGAAGTACGCCATCTACGCTGCGCTGGCGACGATACTCGGCAACACGTTTCTCGCGTACTTCGTGGGCGCCGACGCGGTGCTCACCTGGATGACGCAGTCGCCGTTCCTGCATCCGACGCCGTTCCTCGTGATGGCGGTGACGACCATGGCGGTCTTTCTCGACTTCACGTGGTTTCGCGAACAGACCTGCTTGGTGGCCTGTCCCTACGGGCGCTGGCAGTCCGCACTGCTCGACAAGCAATCGTTGATTGTCGCGTATGACCTCACGCGCGGCGAACCGCGCGGCCATGGGGTGGGGGCGCGTGCGGGGCTCGGGGACTGCATCGCCTGCAACGCCTGCGTGAACACCTGCCCGACGGGAATCGATATTCGTGACGGGTTGCAGATGGAATGCATCCACTGCACGCAGTGTGTGGATGCCTGCGATGACATCATGGTGAAGGTGGGGAAGCCGACGGGACTGATTCGCTATACCTCGCAGGCGGCACTCGCAGGCAAGGCGCCGCACATCCTTCGGGTGCGCACGGTGCTGTATCCCCTCGCGTTCGTGCTCTTCTTCGGCGCCTTTCTTGTGGCGCTTGCCACGCGGTCGCCGGCTGATATCACGATGCTCGGACCGATCGGGGCGCCGTTCACGCTCGAAGCGGACGGGAGCGTGGTGAATCAGGTGCGCATCAAGGTCGCGAATCGCACGGGCGCGCCGCAGCGATATACGATTGCGTATCTCGATGAAGCGGGCGCACGGCTGATCGCCCCGGAGAATCCGTTGCGTCTGAACGCCGGGGCCTCCGTCACGACCTCGGTGTTCGTGATTCAGGCGCCCTCGCGATTCACCGAGGGTGAGCGACGCGTGCGCTTTCGGATCAGTGACGACGGAACGTTCGCGCGCGAGTTCAACTGGCGTCTCCCCGGGCCCAGTGCAGCCGATCTCTCAGTGCCGGAGCCACGATGAAGCGCGGGTGGCAGTGGCCTCTCCTCGTGACGGCGGCTCTCGCGTTCACGGTCGGGGTGAATGTGGTGATGTTCTTTGCCGCGAAGAGTGATCCGAATGGCACCGTGGTGGAGCCCGACTACTACCGCAAGGCGGTGGAGTGGGATCGCACGATGGCGCAGCGTTCGGCCAGTGATGCCTTGGGCTGGACCGCGACCGCGACACTTGCGGCGCACACCGACGCATTGCGCACCGACGCATTGCGCACCGACGCATTGCGCGAAATACGCGTGGTGCTTCGTGATTCCACGGGCGCGGCCGTGACCGATGCCGACGTGCGCGTGACGCTGATCCACAACTCCGAAGCGGCGAAGCTGGTGGAAGGCACGCTCACGCCGCAGCCGACCGGCGACTACGCGCACGCGATGCTCGCGCCGCACGCCGGACGCTGGGAAGTGCGCGTGACGGCCCGTCGCGGCGGCGAACGCTTTCTCGCCACGTTGCACGCAGAGGCGCCGTGATCGCGCTGGCCGGCTCGGTCTTCGTCGCCGGATTGCTCGGCAGCGCGCACTGCGCCGGGATGTGCGGGAGCTTTGCCTGTCTCGCCTCCGGGGGGGATGCGTCGAGCGGACCGCAGGCGCTGCGCTCGAGCGCCGGCTACAATCTCGGACGGCTCGCTTCGTATGCGACGCTCGGAGCGATCGCTGGTGCGGCGGGGGCGGGGCTTGATCGCGCAGGAGGCATCGCCGGGCTCACCCGTCCCGCGGCAATCGTTGCGGGGCTGCTGCTGATTCTCTGGGGCACGGCCTCGTTGCTCGCTGCGCTCGGGGTGCGCGTGCCGGTCCTCGACATTCCGCCGGCGCTGGCGACACGGATTGCCCGCGGGGTGCGTGCGGTGCAGGAGCGGCCGCCACTCGTGCGGTCGCTCGCGGTCGGTGCGCTCTCGGCGGCGCTGCCGTGCGGCTGGCTGTACGCGTTCGTCGCGACGTCCGCGGCGGCCGGCAGCGCAATCGGTGGCGCGACGGTCATGGCCGCCTTCTGGGCGGGGACGGTCCCGATGATGGTCGCGGTGGGAATGGGCGCTCAGAAGCTGCTCGGTCCCCTTCGCCGCCGGCTGCCGGTGCTGACGGCATCGATGCTGGTGATTCTTGGCGTGCTCACGGTCTCGGGGCGTCTCGTGGCGCCAACGGTGCACACCGCGCATACGGCGCCCCCCGGCAGTGCGAACACGCTCACTCCTGCTGCGGCCGAGTCCGCACCCGCTGATGGGCACCTCGTTCACCGCTGAGTTCGAAGCAACGGCGGTTGCCGAGCTGACCTGCGCGCATTGCGGGTTGGAGGCGACGCCCGGTGAGGCGCGCACCAGCGACGGCGCGCTCTACTGCTGCGCGGGCTGCGAGACGGCGGCGAGCATCATTCGGCAGAGTGGGCTCGGCGGCTTCTATGCGCTGCCTGATCGTCGTTCCACTCGGGTGGAAGTGAGCGGGCGGAGCTATGCGGAGTTCGACCACGAGGCGTTCCAGGCCGCGCATGTCCGTTCAGCGGCGGATGGATCGGCCGAGGTGTCGTTGTATCTCGAGGGGGTGCACTGCGCCTCGTGCGTGTGGCTGGTGGAGCGTGTGCCGCTGATCGTTCCTGGGGCGATCCGCGCGGAGCTCGACGTGACGCGCGGTGTTGCGCGCCTCGCGTGGGATCCGGCGCAGACGGCCCTGAGCACGCTTGCCCGTGCGCTCGACCAACTCGGCTACCGACCGCATGTGTTCCGTGGGCAGCGCGCCGACGAAGCGCGCCGCGCAGAGGAGCGCGTCATGCTCACGCGCATCGGTGTGGCGGGAGCAATTGCCGCGAATGTGATGACGATCGCCCTCGCGCTCTACAGTGGCTTCTTCAGCGGAATGGAGCGGGAGTTCGAGACGTACTTCCGGTGGCTGAGCTTCGTGTTGGTGACGCCGGCGCTGCTCTGGCCGGGACGCATCTTCTTTACGAGTGCGTGGCAGGCGGTGCGGAATGGCGGGTTGAACATGGATGTGCCGATCGCCCTCGCGTTGGCGGTGGGATACGTGCAAGGCGCGATCAACACGTGGCGCAATGCGGGGCCGATCTACTTCGACGCCGTCGGCACGCTGATCTTCCTGTTGCTCGTGGGTCGCTACCTGCAGCATCGTGCGCAACGGTCGGCGGCGGACTCCGCGGCGTTGCTCGGTGCGCTCTCGCCCGCCACCGCGCGCGTGGTGGAAGGGGGCGAGATTCGCGAGGTACCAACAGAGGCGGTACTCCCCGGGATGCTGCTCGATGTGCGGGCCGGCGATACGCTCGCCGCGGATGGAGTCGTGGAGCGCGGGAACTCGTCGCTCGATCTCGCGCTGCTCACAGGCGAATCGCGTCCCGTTTCGGTGGTCGAGGGAGAGCGGGTGTTCGCCGGAACGGTGAATCTTTCGGCGCCGATTCGCGTGCGCGTCGAGGAGGCCGGGGTGATGAGTCGCCTCGGGCGTCTCCTGCGCGATGTTGAAGATGGCGCGCGGCAGCGTCCTCCCGTGGTCCTCTTTGCGGATCGGATGTCGGGGTGGTTCATCGCGATCGTGCTCGTGCTCGCCGTGACGACCGCCGCGCTCTGGTGGGAGCGCGATCACTTCACGGCGCTCGACAATGCCATCGCGTTGCTGGTGGTGACCTGCCCCTGTGCCTTGGCGATGGCGACGCCGCTGTCGTTCACGGTGGCGATCGGGCGCGCGGCGAAACGCGGGATCTTGATCAAGGGGGCACACGCTCTTGAGACGCTCACCGGCAAAGGCACGCTCTTCCTCGACAAGACAGGAACGCTGACCGAGGGGAGGATGGTCCTTGAATCCTTCGAAGGCGAGGCTTCGGTACGCCACTTGGTACGTCCCCTAGTCCTCGCGCTCGAGCAGCATTCGCGGCATCCCGTGGCGGTGGCCTTCGCCACGGCGTGGGCTGATGGCCCGACGCTTGAGGCCGCGGTCGTGCGCGAAACGTTGGGCGGCGGACTCTACGGTGTGGTGAATGGGCACGCGGTGATCGTTGGGCGCCCGGACTGGGTGCGTGGTCAGGTGCAGCGCGAGTCTCGAGCGGTGCGTGAGGCCGCGTCTCTCGATGCTCGGCTCACCCCCGTGCTCATTGCTATGGACGGCGAGATCGTGGCGCGCGTGGGGTTCGGTGATCCGCTGCGTCCGGAGGCGAAGGATGCGGTGCGTGAGTTGCAGCGGCGCGGATGGGCGGTCTCGCTGCTCAGTGGTGACGCGCCTGAGGTCGTGCGCTCGGTTGCCGCTGCTCTTGGGATCGACGCCGCGCACGCCGAGGGGTCGGCGAGTCCGGAGCGGAAGCGCGCGGTGGTGGCGGCGGCGCGTGCCGAGGGTACGGTGGTCATGGTCGGTGATGGCGTGAACGACGCCGCGGCGATCTCTGCGGCCACGGTGGGCATTGCGGTGCGCGGCGGCGCCGAGGCGTCGATGGCGGCGGCGGACGTGTACCTCGCGCGCGGCGGGATCGGGTCGCTGAAGGAACTCGTGGACGGCGCGCTCCGCACAACGAATATCATTCAGCGCAACATGCTGATCGCGCTGGGCTACAACTTGATCGGAGTGACGCTGGCGATGATGGGGGCGATCGACCCGCTCTTCGCGGCGATCCTCATGCCACTCAGCTCGGTCACCGTCGTGGTGGGAGCGTGGCAGGGGAAGACCTTCCCGCGGAGTGGGACATGAGTGTGCTCTTTCTGTTGGTCCCGTTGGCGATCGGACTCGTGGCGGTCTTCGTGATCGCGTACGTGTGGAGTTCGCGTACGGGGCAGTTCGACGATCTCACGACACCGGCGATGCGGGCGCTGCATGATGAACCGGACGCGACCGCGAAGCGCGCAGCGCGTTGACGATCACGGCCACATCAATCGCTTCCTGCAGCAGCGCACCCACTGTGGGAGGGATGTAGCCCAGCGCGGCCACCACCATCGCGACGCCCGAGAGCGCGATCCCCGTAACAATGCTCTGCTTCGCGATCCGCACCGTGTGCTGTCCGATCTCCACCACTTCGGCCACGCGCGTGATGTCATCCGCGAGGAGCACGACGCCAGCGGCCTCCGCCGAGATCCCGCCGCCATGTGCTGCGAGCGCCACGCCGACCGTGGCCGCGGAGAGTGCGGGGGCATCATTGGTGCCATCGCCCACCATCAGCACGCGGCGCCCTTCGCGCTCGAGTTGCTGCACCACGTGCACTTTGTCTGCGGGGAGAAGGTCCCCGCGGGCTTCGGTGATCCCGATACGCTTGGCGATCGGAGCGACACTCTCCGTGTGATCGCCGGAGAGGAGCAGCGTGCGCGTGAGGCCGAGTGCGGTGAGGCGCGCGAACATCGCGGGGAGATTGTCGCGGAGGCGATCCGCAAAGGTGATGACGCCGAGCGCGTCCTCTCCTGAGGCGACGTAGGCGCGAAGGCCCGTGGCATCGCTGTGCAGCTTCTCGAGCGCGGCGGCGGCGCTCGGGTGTTGCTCGCGCACGAGCGTGAGCGAGCCAACGGTGACCTTGCGACCCTCGACGACGCCAGAGACGCCTTGCCCCGGGGCTTCGACAATCGTGGTGGCCTCGGGAATCGTGAGTCCACGCGCTTCGGCCGCGGCCACGGCCGAGCGTGCGAGGAGGTGTCCTGATCCGACTTCTACGGCGGCCGCGAGGCGGAGGAGCTCGTCGGTGCCGTCCGGACGCACGGCGAGGACTTCGGCGACTTCGGGGCGGCCGATGGTGAGCGTGCCAGTCTTGTCGAAGACCGCGGTATCGACGCGGGCGAGGAGTTCGAGTGCCGTGCCGTTGCGCACGATGATCTGGCGGCGCGCGGCGCGATTGATGCCGCCGATCACGGCGACCGGCGTGGCGAGCAGAAGCGGGCAGGGCGTCGCGACGACCAGCACCGCGAGCACGCGTTCCGGATCACCCGAGATCCACCAGGCAATGATGCAGGCCACGAGGGTGATGGGCGTGAACCAGACGGCCCATTTATCGGCGATGCGTTGGATCGGCGACTTCTCGGACTGCGCCGTGCGCACGAGTTCGACGATTTGCGCGTAAAGGGACTGGCTTGCGAGTGCCGTGACCGTGAGTACGAGCGGGCTCTGGAGATTCACCACACCCGAGCGTACTTTCGCGCCAATGGCCACGCGCTCGGGGAGTGGCTCGCCGGTGACGCGTGAGGTGTCGAGCGAACTCGACCCTTCGCTCACGGTGGCATCGCAGGGGATCATCTCGCCCGGGCGGACGAGAATGCGCTCCCCGATCTTCACCGATTCGGCGGGGACGTCGGCGGTATCGGTGGCGGAGTCGCCGTTGAGGCGATGCGCGATGCGCGGCGCGGCGGCCTCGAGTTCACGGACCGCTTCGGAGGCGCGTCCCTCAGCGTATCGCTCGAGGAGTTCACCGCCGGTCTGCATGAGCACGATCACGAGTCCCGCCACCGGCTCGCGCAGGGCGATGGCGACGACGATCGCGAGCATCGCGACGACATCGGCGGCGAAGTTACCGCGGAGCATTCCGCGGAGCGTGCGGAAGACGACGGGTGCTCCGAGGATGACGAGCGCCCCGTAGTGCAGCCAGAAGGCCCAGTGCTGCGTGTTCGCGCTGAGGTAGAGGAGGCCACCAACAACGAGCGCGAGGAAGGCGAGGGCGGGGGCGCGCGCGGCGGCGAGTGGGACAAGCGAAAGCGCCCCGACCCGCACTGCGGGATCGGGGCGCTCGGGCGCTACGGTGGCGCCGGTCACGATCTTACGGCGTCGTTGCGGCGGCCGGCGTCTCGTGGCTCTCGAACTTCTTGTTCGTGAGGTACACGGTGACCAAGACCATCGCGGCGATACACAGGGCGCCGATGATCAGGCCCTTGAAGTGTGCCGCGGTGTCCTTGCCGGACATCGGGGTGTTGCGGGTGACCGACATGGCGATGGGGGCTGGAGGATGAAGGCGGCTGGCGCCTTCGGTGGAGGGCGACCGACCTTACGCGACGCGGACCGAGATCATGTTGTCCTTGTCCGTCAGCTGCTTCATGACCTCGAGGCCCTCGGTGATCTGGCCGAAGACGGTATGCACGCCGTTCAAGTGGCGCGTGTTGGTCTCGCTGAGGACCATGAAGAACTGCGATCCGCCCGTGTCCTTGCCGGCATGAGCCATCGACATTGCGCCGACCTTGTGTGTCTGCGGGTTGCCCGCGGTCTCACACTTGATCTGCCAGCCCGGGCCGCCGGTGCCTGGCGGGCCCTTCGGGGTGCCACCGATCTTCGCGTTCGGGCACCCGCCCTGTACCACGAAGTCGGGGATCACGCGGTGAAAACGGATGCCATCGTAGTAGTGCTCGTTCGCGAGCTTCTCGAAGTTGGCGACCGTGATGGGCGCGTCCTTCTCGAACAGCTCGACGGTGATGGAGCCCTTGTTCGTCTCGATCGTAGCGGTCTTCATTTAACGGCGGATGGAGGATGGAGGGTGAAGGCTGACTGGCCTTCATCCTTTGGCTGAAATCTAACGAGGTCTCGGTGCCGAAGAAGCCGCAAACTGATAGGAGCGGGGCACTTTGCAGCCCTTGAGGGCTCGAAGGTCCACTGGCCGATGGCGTTCCCCGCGCCCGTGGTGAGCCAGGGGCTGCTGGACTCAATCGCCCGGACGGTGGTCATGTCGGGCTTGCCGAGGGACAGATGTCGGCGAGGGCACACGCGCCACAGCGCGGCTTGCGCGCATCGCACACGCGGCGGCCGTGCCAGATCATCAAGTGGGACAACATGGTCCAACTATCGCGCGGGAAGAGTGGAATCAGCGCGCGCTCGACCTTCACGGCATCGGATTCCTTGGTGAGACCGAATCGGCGAGCGAGTCGCTGGACGTGCGTGTCCACCACCACGCCGTCGTTGATGCCGAAGGCGTTGCCGAGCACGACATTCGCGGTCTTGCGGCCGATCCCGGGCAGGACCACGAGCGCGTCCATCTCCGCCGGGACCTCGCCGCCGTGGTGCTCGACGAGTTGCTGCGCGAAGCCGGAGAGCGACTTCGCCTTGTTGCGATAGAACCCGGTGCTCCGGACGACTTGCTCGATCTCCTCGCGCGGCGCCGCGGCGAGGGCGGGCGCATCGGGCCAGCGCTTGAAGAGCTCGGGGGTGACCATGTTCACGCGCTTGTCCGTACACTGCGCGGAAAGAATGGTGGCGACGGCGAGCTCGTAGGGATTGCGATAGTCGAGCTCACAGTGTGCGTCGGGGTAGCCCGCGAGCAGTCGCGCGTGGATCTCCTGCGCGTGCGCCTTGAGCGCCTCGCCGCGAAAGGCCTTCGGCTTCTTCCCGGCGTTCTTCACGACACCTTTGCCACCATCGCGGCCGTCTGCTCGCGCCGTCGCCGCGTTGCGAACTCCACGAACTCGTCGGCGCTCCGTGTGTTGATCACATCGGCGGCCGTGAGCCACGCCTTCCGTGCCATGCCGATGCCGAGCGCCATGTTGTCGAGCCCGTCCACCGAGTGCGCGTCGGGGCCGATCTCGATCTTCGTGTCGTATGCACCGGCCAGCTTCGCGAGACGCCAATCGAGATCGAGTCGATGCGGATCCGCATTGAGCTCCACGGCAACGCCGAGTTCGCCGGCGCGCGCGAGGATCGCGTCCATGTTGATCGCGTAAGGTTCGCGCGTGAGCAGGAGTCGTCCGGTCGGGTGTCCGAGCACGGACATATGCGGATCGGCGAGCGCCTTGAGTACGCGGTCCGTCATCTGCTTCTCGTTCATCCCGAGTCGCGAGTGCACGGAGGCGATCACGTAGTCGAACCGATCCAGCACTTCGACGGGATAATCGATGCGGCCACAGGGGAGGATGTCCGCCTCGACCCCCTTCAACACTCGGAAGTCGGTGAAGGAGGCATTGATCGCGTCGATCTCCTCGTGCTGACGCACGAGCGATTCCGCGGTGAGCCCGCCCGCATAGAACGCAGACTGCGAGTGATCGGAGACGCCGAGGTAGCTCCAGCCGCGCGCACGCGCCGCCGCCGCCAACTCGGCGATCGTCGCACCGCCATCGGAGTATTGCGAGTGGCAATGCAACACCCCTCGGATATCGCTGAGGGAAATAAGTCCAGGCAACGTGCCGTTCGCGGCCGCCGCGAGTTCGCCGAGTCCTTCGCGAAGCTCCGGCGTCATCCACGGAAGACCGCAGGCGGCGTAGAGTGCGGGTTCGTCGGCAAGCTCGACGGGGCGACCGCTCGCGTCCCGGAGGTCGTGGGCGCCGAGGGTGAGCCCGCGCAGCGCGGCGCGCGCGGCGACTTCCTGCACATGCGACTCCGAGCCCGTGGCGCGAAACCAGGTCACGACGAACTGCTCCGGAGTGACGCAATGGAGCTGGAGGCGCACGCCGTCATCGAAGCGAATCGAGACTTCGCGGGTGCCACTTCCCACCGAATCGCGCACGCCCGGCGACCGCGCGAAGGTCGCGGCGACGGCTTCCGGATCGCGCCCGCAGGCGGCGACGATCTCCACGTCGCGGACCGTCTCGCAGTGCCGACGCACGGCGCCGGCGATCTCGGCGCGCACCACCCCGGGCTGACGACGGAGGGCGGCGAGGACGCGTTCCGCCTCCGCGCGGCCGTGCGGGAGCAGGATCTGCGCACCGCTCTCTTTGAGCCACGCGATCCCGCGGAGCACTTGCTCCGCCGTCCGCGCGCCGAAGCGGGGAAGCTCGGCGAGTCGCCCATCGCGCGCCGCTTCCTCGAGCTCCTGCAGGGTGTCGAGCCCGAGGCCTTCGTGGATTCGCCGGATACGCGACGGACCGAGTCCGGGCACGCGCATCATCTCGAACAGCCCTTCCGGTGTGCTCTCGCGAAGGCGATCGAGCAGATCGGCGTCGCCATCGTCGCGGAACTGCTCGAGCACCTCGACGACCTCGGGCGCGAAGCGGCGCTTGTCGCGCTTCAGAAGCTCCGCGAGCGGGCGGGCTTCGTCGGCCGCGAGTGAGCGGGCGGCGTCGGCAAAGGGGGCCGGGACCGCGGGGTCCTCACCCTGCAGCTCGAGCAGGGCAACGATCTCGTGGAGCAGATGGGCGGCGGATCGCGAATCCATAGGGATGAAAGATGGAGGGGGGAGGCTGCGGGATGAACCCTCCGGATGAACCCTCAGAACCCCTCCGAAGCTCCCACTTTCACCTTCTTTCCTCCCACCTTCATCCTATTGTGAGCTATTCCTGCCCCGCGACCGTCGGGAGATCGTTGATCATCGAGTGCAGCTGCTTCTCGGTGAAATCGATCTCTTGCGCAGCCCCGTCGATGTCGAGCAGTCCGGCGCGCATGGAGATGGCGACCTGGTTCAGGTAGCGGATCTTGGCCAAGATCTCCTCCGTGTGCCGACGGAGGCCAATGTAGCGGCGCTTCTCTGCCAGCCCGCGATGATACCGACGGCTGAGCTCGTCCGGGGTGAGGCGCTTGGCGCTGTCCGAGACCTCTTCGCGCGTGCGCCCGGGGAGCGAGGCGTGATCGGGAAAGCCGAGGTCCTCCCACGCTTCATCGGCGAACCAGATGCGGCCGACGAATTCGATGCCATCGTAGACGATGCGCACAGAGACGTTGTATTTGCGCCCGGCCACGTCGATGGTGGTGACGTGCGGCTGCACAATCTCTTGGCTCGGCCTCGGGTCGTTCACTGGGATTCCGTCGTGTCGAGGAAGGACGCTACCGCGGCGAAGAGCGCCGCAGCCTGTTCAACATACGGAACGTGACCGCAGTCCTCCAGCCAGACCCGCTCGGCCCGCAGCGCATTGGCGGCCGCCTCGGCCGAGGCGAGGGGGATGGGGTCCTCGCGGCCATGCACGACCAGGGTGGGAATTGTGAGTGCGGCGAGGGCGGGAATGAGGTCGAATTCCCCGAGGGATTCCCAGACCGACTGCTGCACGCGGCCCGTCACGCGAAAGGGGGTGAGATCACGCGCGCGGGCTGGATTGGCGAAGTACCCCGCCACGGAGAGCTCGAAGGTGCGCTGCTTGTACGCCTCAGGATCGCTGTCTCGTAGCCCGCTCGCCACGAGCGACTCCCGCAGGGCCGCGACCTCGGGACCACTCTGCCGTCGCGCGAACTCGGCCTCGAATTGGGCGCGCCAGGCGCGGGAGAGCGGGGCGGGACTGATCAGGACGAGGCGTGCGGGCATCGGGCCCGCGCGGCCGGCGGCGGCTTCCACTGTGTAGAGCGCGGCAAGCATCGCGCCCCAGGAGTAGCCGACGAGGGTCAGCGGCCCCGTGTGCAACTCGGCGAGCACGGCGGTGAGATCCTCGACGTGCGTGCGCCAGGTGATCGGGGCGCGGTCGTCGGTCCTGGAGCGTCCGCCACCGCGCTGATCGTAGAAGAGGCAGTCCCGCGTCTGGGCGAGTTCGAGGAGTTGCGGCAACAGGTAATCGTGATGCGCGCCGGGGCCGCCATGGAGCACGACGAGTGTCCCGGTCGGCGCCGCCGGGGTGTAGCGGCACCAGTAGAGCGGGAGCGCGGTGGTCGACGTGAAGCCGTCGGAGGAGGGAGGCGGAATCGGAGGCATGGTTGCTGAAAGGGTGCCCGAAAGGGTGCCTGAAAGGGT
>Ga0163144_10009398_pt1 | contig 21008 bp, 24 predicted proteins | sample OliLak19BULKMAT1_FD_123175 | JGI IMG/M metagenome (GOLD analysis project Ga0163144, IMG submission 123175) | Freshwater microbial mat bacterial communities from Lake Vanda, McMurdo Dry Valleys, Antarctica - Oligotrophic Lake LV.19.BULKMAT1 | ecosystem: Environmental > Aquatic > Freshwater >... | reverse complement strand
CGGGCGGCACCCAGCCGCACATGCGCTTCTCGAAGACCGCCTCGACCCCCGACAAGCTGGTGTTCGACTTCGACGGCGGCACCAGCTTCGACGTCAACAAGGACGCCTTCATCCACAACGGCGGAGCGTAAGTGAAACAAGCGCGATTTGCCAGTCAATCCGCATGAGCGCGGCCGGCCCTGGCGCGCGATCCGCTCGCCACGGTGGCCCGTGGGCAGGTCCGGGCTCTCTCCTCGGAAGCTTCCGGGGCGCCAAAACGTCGCGGTGCGCAGGCTCCGCCGCCCCGCGGTGCAACCCGCGTTTTCGCTTCCGCTCGTTACGCTGCCTCGTGGCCCAAGGCCAGGCTGCGCGCTCGCTCTCATCACCCTGCGCCTGAAGACGGAGCACGCGGCTCTTCCAGTAGGGCGGACCGCGACCAGGCGAGCGGCTCGGCATCCCCCAAGGGGAGGCTTCGCGCCGTCGGTCAGCTCGCCCGCCGCAGCCAGGTAGCGGGCAATGCTCAGCGGGTTCTTCACCACGGCGAGCAGCCTCATCCGCCCCTGGCAGGAGGGGCAACCTCCGTCAACGGGCAGCATAGGTGCTTCGATTCGACAGCCTCGTGTTCATCGGGGTGCACGTCAGGTACCGCGAGACCACACCCTTGATCATGAGCGGCGTGCTGGGCCTCCTTATGGTGTTCATCGCGTACGACCGGACGGTCGTCAAGCCGATCGTCTGATCTGCAGTCGCACGGCATTACCGGCGTCTGAACGCCATTCGTAAAGTCAGCGCTGCACAGCGCCACCTTGGCCTGGCGGCCCGGACGAGAACACGTTCTGTACAAAGACCAGATCCTGAGATCCCGCGCTGGCCGCGACGAAGATGAAATGCGAGCCACTCGGGTGAACGTCGTAGGCGGCGTGGCCGGTGCTGGAGAGGAAGTGGCCGGTGAACAGGGGTGCCCGTCCACCAACCGAGAACCCGGACTCGGTGCGGACCTCTACGGCGATGAGAGTGTCGGCCTGGCGATAGAAAAGCTCCCGACCGTTCGAGGCCCAGCGGGGCTCTCGTCCAGTGCCTACTGAGATCTGCCAGCGTCCAGCGCCCTCGGGAAAGGGGCGCACATGGACCTCGTCCTGGCCCGACTCGTTTGACACATAGGCTAACCAGCCTCCGTTGGGCGAGAGTGTCGGGGCTCGTTCATTGAAGGCCGAGGCGAGAAACGGCCGCGACTCGGCAGTGCCCACTGGCTTGTAGTACACGTCGGCGTTCGGCTCGGGACGTTCACGGTAAATAAGCGTGCGAGCGTCGCGAGAGAGCATGCCCTCGTGAATGCCCTTGCCCGCCTTTACCAGCAACGACTCAGCGGCGCCACCACCAACGAGCGTCCAGAAGAGCCCGAAAGGGCCGCTGCGGTTGGAGGCGAAAAGCACCCGCTGGCCGTCGGGGGACCATTCCGGGTTTTGGTTGTCGGCTTCAAACGTCAGGCGGGATTGCGTCCCCTGCTGCGGGTCGACCACCCAGACGTCGCCGACTGGTCCCGGAGGGCGGACCGACACGGCGACCTTCCGACCGTCCGGAGAGAAGCGAGGGGCACCGAAAGGGCGAGCCTCGCCCGGTACAGCGCGTGCCGCGCCTTGCCGATCGACCAGAACCAGCTGCGCGACGCCGGATCTCGACAGATAGGCTGCCCAGCCGCGGCTGGAAAGGCCAAGCTTGGCGGCACCCCCCGCCCCCACACGGACGTTCTCAAGAACTGGACGCGCGGTATCGGTGACGCGCGCGGCGCTCAGGTCGAACGGTGCGGCGAAGACCGTTCCATCGCCCGTAGCGTAGGCCAACCAGCCGGGCTCGACGAATCGCGGGTTTGTCCCGGCATCGGTTATTGAGCTGACAAGGCCGGACGAGAGGTCCAGCACGCCGATGACCGAGCTGTCGGTAGAGCCTTTCCAGATCGTCAGCAGCACGCGTCGTCCGGCGGGGAGGAACGACGGCCAGCGATAGGCGTCTCCGTGCTTCGAATCGGGGCGCGCTACTGCGACGGGAACGCCGCCGGTGGCCGGTACTTGAAGAAGCACCGAATCCATGGAGAAGACGATGGCGTTCCCCGCTCCCCAACTGGCGCCTCTCACAATTCCGTCCGCCTGACAAATCGTCGTGGCGGGACCGCCGTTGAGCGCGACGCGCTTCAGCTTTCCTTGCGCATGAAACCCAAGTGACTGGCCGTCCGGGGAGAAGAACGGCTGGGTACCGTCATCGGTGTTGGGAATCGGAACCGCGTCGATCTGGTCAAGCCGCCGCAAATAGAGTTGTTGTCTCCCGACGGAGATCACCGATGTGCCGTCCGGCGACAGCGCCACGGGCGAACCATGTTCGTCTTGTATCGAAGCGTCGCTCGAGTACGGCAGCGCAAACCGCGCAGTGGGTCCGTCGGGCGATGGTCGCGGCCGGACCCAAGCCCACGCAGCAAAGGCGGTCGCCAGGAGCGCCACCGTCCCCAGCCCGACCGTCCATTGGTTCCATCGCCCGGCTCCGGACTCGGCGGAGCGCATGGCGAGCGGGTCGTCGAGGGTGATGCGCGCATCGGCGATGTCGTGCAGGCGCTTTCTGGAGTCGCGCTCCAGGCAGCGCCGCAGGAGGACGCGAAGCGCGTCCGGCGTCTCCGCGGGCAGCCCCGTCCAGTCCGGGTCGCGGGTCAGCACCGCCGCGAGAGTGTCGCTCACGGACTCGCCGGCGAAGAGGCCCGCACCGGAGAGCATCTCGTAGAAAACCACCCCGAACGACCAGATGTCCGCGCGCTTGTCGACCTTCTTTCCTCGCGCCTGTTCCGGGCTCATGTACGCCGCGGTGCCCATGATCGTCCCGGCCTCGGTCGCGTGGCGTGACATCGTCGGCGACTGAGAGATCTGGGCGGATGCGCCGCTGCCCAAGGCCTCGTTCTCGAACGCCTTGGCCAGACCAAAGTCCAGAACCTTGACCGTGCCGTCAGCGCGCACCTTGATATTCGCGGGTTTGAGGTCGCGGTGGATGATGCCCTTCTCGTGCGCCGCTTCGAGAGCCTCCGCGATCTGGCGAGCGATGGGAAGGACCTCGGCGAGAGGCAGGGCTCCGCGGGCGATGTGAGCAGAGAGATCCTCCCCCTCCACCAGCTCCAACACCAGGGCGATGATCGAACCGTAGGGGCCGGACATGCCCGGCCCGTTTCCCCCGGATGTGGCACGTCCCGCACCCGCATCGGGCGAGGCATGCCTCGCCCCTACCTCCTCCAATCCATAAATCGCCGCGATGTTCGGATGATTCAGCGACGCGAGGACCTGAGCCTCGCGTTTGAACCGCGCTACGCGTTCGTGATCCTGCGCGAAGGCCGCAGGCAGCACCTTGATCGCCACGTCGCGATTGAGCTTCGTGTCCCGCGCGCGAAACACCTCGCCCATTCCGCCCGCGCCGATGGCGGCGGTGATTTCGTAGGACCCGAAACGGCCGCCCACGGTCAAGGTCATGAGTTGGCCCAGTCTAGCCCCCTCAGCCGGGTGTCTGCGGGAACCTGCCTGCCGCGCCCTGCGGCCGGGTCGGCGCCGCGCAGGGCGAGCCGCCCCCTCTCCCTTGCGCAGGCCCGCGTGGCCCCGCCTTTTCGCCCCCCCCATCGGCCCCCTCCGCTCCGTGAGCAGTGAGCGAACGCTAGCAGTCCGCGGTGAAAGTCGACCGCGAACGAAAGCGAGAGAAGTATCAGGAGATCATCGCGGAATGCAACCGCATTATCAGAGAGGAAACCCGATGCCATCCACTCCCGACCGCACCCGGTTGCGCGACCGGCGCGACGAACTCAAGGCCGAGATGGCTCAGTTCGGTGACCTGTGGCGTCCGTTCGGTGGCACTCCGCGCGGGGCTGCGCCCCAACAAGGCTTGTCTTTCAGACTTCGGCATGCTCAGAATCGGAATCATCATCGGAAGCACGCGGCTGGGACGCAAGGCGGAAGGAGTGGCACGGGTGGGTCCACGCTCTGGCCTCGAAGCGTACGGACGCGGAGTTCGAACTGGTCGACATCCTCGACTTCAAGCTGCCGCTGCTCGACGAAGCGGTTCCCGCGGCGTTCGGGAAGTATGAGCACGAACACACGAAGAACGGGGCGGCGAAGATCGCAACCTTCGACGGCTTCGTGTTCGTGACCCCGGAGTACAGTGGTTCTACAGGACCTTGCGCAACGCGGCGATCGATCGATTCCGCCGGAAGAACACGGCGTCAAAGGCCTTCGAGGCCTTGGCGCGGGAGATGGAGAGTCGCGAGACTCCCGAGACGGAGATGGAAGCCCGGATCTGCGCCTGCGTCGCGCGGCTTGCGTCCACGCTCAAGCCCGAGTACGCGGATGCGCTTCAGGCGATCGAGATCGACGGAACGCCGGTCAAGGCCTTTGCGGAGCGGCACGGCCTATCGGCGAACAATGTGGGGGTGCGGGTGCATCGGGCCCGGGAAGCCCTCAAGAAGCGGGTCACCGAGTCGTGCAGAAGCGGCGCCGACCACGGCTGCACGAACTGCAACTGTAGATCGCAGGGCTGAGGGGCGAACTTCCGGAGGTGCTGGGAGCGAGGGCGCGGGCTGACGTCGACCCACGAACGCATCGAAGCCCAACCCCGAGAGCGTCAGTGAAACAGGCGCGGTTTGCCAGCCAGTCCGTAGGCCCGCGTCCGGGATAGTGGCTCCGTCACGCTCGGCCCTTTTCGTGCTCGGCCATTGCGTGTGCAAATCGCGCGGCCGTCGCCGAGATCAATGGCCGGTACAGGTGGCGCAGCAGCCAGCCCGGCACGCCGCGCCCGCGCTCTTCCATCGCGGCGCGGGCGCGCGGGTGATCCATGAAACGATATCCGGACACGCGATAGTCGTGTTCTCGGCTGCAAAACTCGATGCGTGACAAATGTTTCAGCGATTTGTAGCCGTAGTGCGCGGGTGCAATCAGGCGCAGCGGCGCGCCATGCGCGATGCTCAGCGGGTCACCTCCGAGCGTATCGGCGAGCAGGACATCGGGCGCCAGCATGTCTTCCAGCAGCATGCCGGTATGAGCGCCGTCCTGGCCGCGCAGTGCGACCAGGGTAGCACCTGGATGCGGGCCCGCTAGCGGCACGATGACCCGGTTGTAGAAGTCCGTAAAGCGCACGCCGCCCCAGCTCAGAAACCGATGACTCCACGTCGTGACGCAGTGAAAATCACTGATCTGCTCGACTCGCGGCAAGCCTTGCCGCACATCAGCGAGACGCAGTTCGTGCTCGACAGCGCCGGTCACCTCGATCTCGATCTGCGCGACCTCTGTCGGGAAGCGATGTGCAAAGCGGGTCAGGCCGAAGCGCGGGAAATCCACGATGCCGCGCTGGCCGGGAGGCAATGAATCGTGCATGAGTTTGGCTGGTCAGCTAGCTAGTGAAGGCGGCAGCGCGAACCTGGTCCCGATGTCCTCCGCCTGGTGGCTGGGCTAGGCGGGCACGCGGGGAGGAAGAAGGGAAGGGTTTCGACTCCTTGATTGAGGGGGAAAGTGGCGCGATTGTCTCACGCGCGACGGCAGCTGATGCGCGCCTGGAGCCAAGACCGATTACAGTAACAGCCCCCGCCGAACCAGTCCAGTAAATCCCACGTCATCATCGGGAAGGACCCGTCTGGATGTGGGACGACCGCTCTGCGATCAGCGGACCGCGGCGGCGGTCTAACGCACGGCACGCGAGTGAGATAGCGCTGCGGCGCTTCGTGGCACGGGCATTGATAGGTCGTTCGCAGTCGTGACGCTGAAGTAGTCAGCTGACGCAGCGATCGCGGCCTTTGCTCTTGGCGCGGTAGAGCGCGTTGTCCGCTACAGCGATCAGGTCCTCGGTGGACGAGTCCGCCGAGGGCACGATGGTGCAGACCCCGATCGACATCGTCACGTTCGGGCCTACGCTGGATCGCGGATGGGGAATCGCCCGGTCGCGAAGGCCTCCCCGGATCACCTCGGCGACCGCGATCGCGCCTTCCGGGCCGGTCGCGGGGAGGACGACCGCAAACTCCTCGCCGCCATAGCGGGCGGCGAGGTCGGGCACACGTCGGACCGTCTCCCGGAAGACCTCCGCCACGCCGCGAAGGCACTCGTCACCCTTCTGGTGGCCGAGGGCGTCGTTGTAAGCCTTGAACTCGTCGATGTCGCACATCAGGAGCGAGATGGGCTCCCGGGTGCGCGCGCAGCGAGCCCACTCGCGATCGAGAAACTCGCGGAACTGGCGATGATTGGCGATGCCGGTGAGGTCGTCGGTGGTAGCGAGCTTTCCGAGGGAGATGTTGGCGGCTTCGAGTTGCCTTGATCGCTCGGCCAGCTCCTCAGTCCTCGCGGCCACGGTGGCGGCGAGCTCACGTTCTCTGACCTTGAGGCTGCGTACTCGCCAGGCGAAGGCCAAACCGATGAGGCCCGCGGTTGCGGCGAATGCGACGATCCGGAAGAGCCAGGTCTGAAACCACAGCGGCGCCACCACGATCTCGATAGAGCCCTCTCTCGGCGTCCAGGAGACGCCATCATTGCTCGCCGCAGCGCGGAAGACGTAGCGGCCGGGGGGAAGGCGGCCGTAATAGGCGACCCGCCTCGTTCCCGCCTCCACCCAGTCCGGGTCGTGCCCGTAGAGGCGATACCTGAAGATGGTCTGCGACGGGTTCACGAAGCTGAGGCCGGTGTAGTGAATCTCGGTATCCCGGCTGCCTGGGGGAACGCGAACCTCGCCATCCGAAGGAATCACCTCTCGATCGGTCACGACCTCTTCGATCTGCGCGGCCGGCGGCGGTGCGGTCGAGAGCAGGAGTCGCGGATCGATGATGGCGACTCCGGCGCCCGTGGGAGCGAGGATGCGACCGTCTTTCGTAATGAATCCGGCCGGCGAAGCGCCGCCGTTACACTCACGGCTCTTCAGGCCGTGGGTGGTCGAGACAACCGCGGTGGGCCGAACCTGCGACGACCCGGTGTCGCCGAAGTTGAGGAGTTCACGTTTGGGCACCCGGAAAACGCCGCGGTCGGAGAGCATCCAGAACTGGCCCTGGCGGTCGTCAAGAATGCTCCAGATCGAATCGTCCACAAGGCCGTCCCGGGTCGTGATCTGCCGGACTTCCCGGTCTCCTCGGCGCACGAAGAGTCCCGAGCCGATGGTCCCGATCAGAAGTGCGCCGCTCTCGTCCTCCAGGAAAGACCGGACGCCAATAGACGTGAGACCCAGGAGGGGCACCTGCTCCAGGCGATCTCCCGTGAGACGCCACGCGCCGTGGTCCAGCGTCCCGATCCACAGCGAGCCCGCCCGATCCTCGAAGAGCGACTCGATCGCGCTGCCGGCAAGCGGCCGGACGATCTCGGGGATTGAGATCTTCCCGTTCTCCATCGCGCTGAGGCCCATGCCGCTCGATATCCACAATCGCCCCGAGCGGTCCTCGAAAGTGAATCGTCCTCCCGAAGGCAATCCCTCCTCAGGGCCGTAGATGCGATATCGGTCAGGTCCAATCTCCTCGGCGAGACCCAGGTCGGTGCCGACCCAGAGGCGCCCGCGATGATCACGCATCAGGCCCCGGACGACGGCCCCTCGCAGCCGGGGGCCGAGGTCGATGTTCCTGACCTGGCCGTTCGCGAGGCGCGACAGGCCGCCGCCAAAGCCAAAATAGAGCGCGCCGTCCGCATCTTCGAAGACCGATCGGCCGATGTCTCCGGCAAACCCCTCGGCGGTTGAAAAGGAGATCGCCGCGCCATCGCGCAGTTGAGCGATGCCGCCCCGAGTGCCGATCCACAGCCCGCCGTCGCGGTCGCTGGTGATACTCCAGGCTCGCCGATCAAGAAAGCCTGCCTCCTGCCCGAACATGTTGAGTTTGTCGTTGTCGAGTCGGGCGATCCCGGCCCCGTAAAGTCCCGCCCAGATCACCCCATCCCGATCCTGAAACAGGGCATGGACTCCTTCGACGGGCACTGTCAGGGACAGCGTCGGCACGAGGGAACGATCGAAACGATCAAGCCCGGCTCCGCCGACATAAAGCGCGCCCTCCCGGTCAAAGAGCAGCGCGCGAACGTCCTTCTGCCGGTGCCTTGGCTCGGGCCCTTTCGAGAGAACGCCCTCCTTGAGGATGTTCACGCCGCCTTCCGACCCCACAAACACGCTGCCGTCAGGCGCGAGCGCGAGCGCGCCCACCCTATTCGCGAGAAGGCCGTCCTCAACCCCGAAGCGTTTGATGCCCTCTCCGGAGAGCCGATACAGGCCGTTCCCGGTGCCCACGAGAAGGGCGCCATCGCGGTTGGACAGAATGACGTTGATGGTCTGGCTCTGGATGGGCCGATTGTCCTTGCGCAGTACTCCCTTCTCCATCCGGTACAGGCCGCCCGCCGTCGTCCCCACCCACAAGACTCCGTTCTCGTCCTCGTGAATGGTTCGGATCTCGTTGTTGGTCAGGACGGAATTGCGAGTGTCGAACACCTTGAATCGCACGCCGTCGAACCGCGCGAGGCCGGCATAGGTGCCGAGCCACAGATAGCCGTCGCGGGTCTGCCAGATGGCGCGGACACTGTTGTGGGGAAGTCCCTCCTCCACGCGCCACGTGTTCTGGACATATTGGGCGATCGCGCGCTTTGGGTCGAGAGCCGAGGCAGGTGAGGCGGCGACCAGGGTGAAGCAGGCGAGGGCCAGGACCGCGACCCACCGCATCGCGAGCGATCTGGAGAGAACGCCGACGAGCGCCTCGACGAAGGCGAAGCCGAGGGCTATGGCCATCGAGCGGTTGAGCGCGCGGCCCGGGCCCTGGGCATGGGAGTGCGAGTGGCCAGGGTCGCCGGGAGGATCGCGGTGGGACATTGGGGAGAAGAAGCCTAAGCGCAAAGTCGCCTCAAGAGTGGTGAAGATGAGAGTTCACGAGATGTGGAACCCCCGGTCGAGATGTAGCCCGTGGGGGAGCGGCCTCGGCCGTCCTTGTCCACCGGGATCCGCATATGGCCTCAATCCCGACGAACCTTTTGACCCAGACCCAACTCGCGTCGAAGGCCTGAAACCGGACGGGCGCGATTTCATTGATTCCGCTCGCCGCCCATGACGCTTTCGACGAAGCGGCGGCCTTTCGATCAACCCTACAGTTCCTTTCGAGGACCCAGAGCGTTTCCACCAGCACGACGTGAGAAACCCACACGCCGATACTGATGAACTCCTGCGCGATGCGGAGTTGCTTCCCGTCGTCCCGAACAATCAGACGAACGAGGACGTTCGTGTCAATCGCGCGCATGGCGAGCCTTGGTGTGGGCTTTCAGGCCACGCTTCAGGTCGGCGAGAGATCTCCGTCTGGGCGGTGAAGGAAAGAGAGTCGCGTGGAGCTCCTCGAAGGTGTGACGGCCTACTCGCTGCACTCGAACGGCGTCGCCGTCGTCGTGCCATTCGATGCTGGAGCCGGCAGAGAGTCCCAGCTTGTGGCGAACCTTTACGGGTACAGAGATCTGACCCTGTGCGGTGAGGCGTGACTGCGGGTAGCCGCCACCCGAGCGCCGCGCTCCCTTCGCGGCAGGCGTCCCGGGAGAGATCGATTCGGACTCGCCGCCCGAAGGAGCGTAAGTTACATCTGGTAGGGTCGCGCCGCTTCAGCTACCGTCGCACGAGCCCCACGAGAGGACCCCGATGAAACAGATATGCCTTGCCGCCGTTCTTTTCCTGGTTTGCGCAGCCGCGGCGCCGGCCCAGACCGGCATCTACAAAGTCGACTTCATGAACTTCACCTACACCCCGTCCTGTGCCGGCGGGGAGGGCGAGCCCGAGGAGAGGTTCTCCGTCAAGAAGGGTGCATTCACCAGGGAGAGAAAGATCGACGGCTTCGTCGAGCGGTACTACTTCGCGGTCCTGGGCGTCGAGTACGGCGACCTCGACGGTGACCGCCAGGACGAGGCGGTCGTGAACACCCTCTGCAACACGGGCGGAACCGGCCAGTTCACCGAAGGGCTGATCTACACGCTCAGGGCCGGGAAACCGGCCTTGCTGGTGCGTTTCCTCGGCGGCGATCGGGCCGACGGGGGAATACGCTCCCTGAAGGTCGAAAACGGTTCGCTTATCGCCGATGTCAATGATCCGGGTCTGAACGGCGGGGCGTGCTGCCCCGAGGGAGCCATCACCTCGCAATATCGTCTGACCGGGAACAAGCTCGTGGAGGCCGGCGTCGGTGTGAAGCGCGAGCTCTATCCGAAACAGCGGCTGGCGTTTGACCGGGGCACCTCCTCGAAGACCTTCATCGTGAAAATCGCTGCGGGCGATCGGAAGAGGTACACCGTGGGCGCGCGCGGGGGACAGACGCTGGATGTGTCGATCAACACCGGCGACGCTAGCGTTGCACTGCTCGGCGACACGGGGTCGACCAGCGGAACTAACAGCCTCACTGCGAGGTTGCCGAAGCCCGGGGATTACTCGTTCGAGGTTGCAAATGACGGCGAGAAGGACATCGAAGTCACGGTAACCGTCAATATCCGCTAACCCAAGGCTCGCACTACATTTTGTTCATAGGGTCGGGGCGGCGGAGCCTTCCCGAAAAGGCGGAGACCGAGCCGCGCGGGGAACCGCTCCTTCTCCGGGTGACCAGCCGCGCGGCCCGCACTTCGGGCCACGACCTCCTCGCCCGCGGACTGCGGGCGGGCATGGCATGGATCCCGAAGGCGAGGCTTCAACGGCGTCAGCGAGGGCCGAAGGCGGCCACCTTGCCCTTACCGGCCGCGAAGGCGGTCACAACCTTCTCCTTCGCGTCGTTCATGCCCTGCTTAGCATTCCGCGTGAAGTTCTCGGTCTCGGCTCCGACTTTCTCGCTGATTCGGCGGCGGGTGTCTGTGCCCTTCGCCGGAGCGGTCAGTACTCCCGCGACGTAGCCCACCGTGGCGGCCGCAACCGCGGCCCCGATCGTCTTCGCGGCCATCTTCGTATTTGTCTTCATAAAACTTCTTCTCCTCGTTTGCAGAGATATGCAATCTTCATGGATAAGCAAGGACTACGCCATGGCTCGCGCGGCCCGCTTCAACAAGGTGATGGTGAGACGCCCGGCGGTCATCTTTTGTACAAGGGGGCCTCGCAGAAACAGAGGACCGCGCGTAAGTCCTTTGACCGTCTCGTGGCACAGATGCTGCTCATGGCTAAAGGTGCGCAGCCTCAGGTCGGGAGGCTGCCACTCGCGCCGAGCGAGATAGGCCGACCCTGGTATTGAGGACATGCTGAAATGAACAAGATCAAGAAGACAGACGCGAACCGAGACCCGATTTCTGGCGCTCCGGGCGCGCATCCGGTGGGAGTTGGGGCCGGAGCCGTCGTGGGAACCGCGATCGGAGCCACGGTTGGGGCCCTGGCGGGTCCGGCGGGCATGGCTGCGGGCGCCGCCATCGGCGGTGCAGTCGCGGGCGGCATCGCAGGCGGCCTGGCGGGGAAGGCGGCGGGTGAAAAGATCGATCCGACGGTTGAAGACAACTACTGGAAGGGCTCGTATTCGAAAGCGCCGTACTTCGCGAAGGGCACCGACTACAAGGTCTATGAGCCTGCGTATCGGTATGGCTGGGAATCGTACCCGCATTACGACGGCCGGAAGTTTGACGACGTCGAGGTCGAACTCGCGCGCGACTGGAATGCCCATCGCGGCGATTCCCTTCTGAGTTGGGAAAAGGCGAAGCCCGCCACCCGCGACGCCTGGCGTCGGGTTGAGCACTCAACTCCGACTCACGCGCAGCACAACGCTCTCTAGCCCTCACCCCGGCGTTCTCCTGCAGAGGGCGCCGGGTTTTCCGCTTGGAAGCGATCGTGGTAAGGAAAAGATCGACTGCTCGCCGCCGCACGGCGAGCGGGCCTTCCTGGGTCAAGAAGCTGAAGGGCGCGCCCTTGGCGTGATCGATACGGGCCCCTGTCTCCGCTTCCCGAATCAGGGGCCAGTTTCATCCGCTGAAATACCCGATCGGCGAGGCTCTGTACAAACCTTCGCGGAAACCCCTTTGACCATCGCGGCTCAGTATTCCGATTGGGTGAGAGGCGGCGATGTCGATTCCGCGCCGGGGATTTTCCGTGCCACGAGTCGCGCTTTTAGAAGCTGGGCAAGGTCTTCAGTGGACCTGCCAACACCGACCTGAGCGAAGCGTCTCCGCAAAGGCCTGGGCACTAACCCGAGGCCGCTTTGTAGATTGCGACTTCGTCCCTGCCCCAATCCCCTGTTGTCACGGTGCCTTCAACCATGGGGTTATCCCGCAATCAGGCGTTGGGGCAGCGGCCGGTCCGATCAAGGGGGACCAATGGCATAGCGTTTGCTAACTGATGATTCGCTGGCGAGATATCAAACCTCAATTCGGAGTTTGGGCGCCCGCAGACAACCACCATTTCAGGAGCACAAGTAACCCAATGAAACCAATCCTTCCGGCGTTCCTCGCCGTCGCCTTTCTGTCAACCGTCCCGGCTTCCGCCCAAACCCCCGCAGATCCGGCGATGACCACGAGCACCTCATCCGCGTCGGGCGTCGTCGTTTCCACGACCACCAACTCGGTTGTGGTGCGTCTTTCAGACGGCACCCTGCGGACATTTGCCACCGACGCGTCGACCACCATGCCCTCAGTCCGCCTCACCGAAGGAAAGCGGGTTACCGTTCAGCATCACTCTCTCGCCGGCGGGTTGTTTCACGCGACAACCATCGTCGATGCATCCCTTCAAAATGAGCCGGTAGTCTCGAGCTCCCCGGCGGACCGGCGCTTCGATTCGACCACCACGGATCGGACGACCACGGATGGGGCCGCAACGGCTGAGCGAGCAAGGACCGAGAATCAAACGCGTCGCACGAACAGCGAACGGTCCCTTCCTGAAACTGCGACCCCAATGCCCCTGTTGGCGCTTGCTGGCGGCTTAGCCCTTGCGACCGGTCTGCTCATGTCGGCTCTCCGGCGTATCTCCTGACCCTCACCGCGCGTGTTGCTGGCTGTTGAGAGAAGTCTGTGCGCCCTAGGGGTTGTCTGCCTCGGCGCGTACTCGATCGACAAAGGGCAGGCAGCGCTCTTCGCCTCACGCGAAGAAGCACGGCTCGAAGTCGTCTCAATCAACGAGGCCACGCGCGCGGATTCCTCTTCCGTCGCCTCCGCGCCTCCGCGGCTCCGGGGTAGCGCCGAAGCCGGGAAGGCCTGGGGTCAGATCGAAGTGCCCAGACTGGGTTTACGTGAGCTCATCGCCGAGGGTGCCGACCGTAAGACCCTGAGCCACGCGGTAGGGCACCTGCCCGAAACCGCGTTTCCTGACGAGGTGGGCAACGTCGTTCTCGCGGGTCACCGTGACTCGGTCTTCCGCCGGTTGAGCGGTCTCGTCAACGGCGACCTCATCTCCGTTCAGACCCCGTTCGGCGGCTTCTCCTATTTGGTCGAAGCAATTGACATCGTTACACCCGATCGCATTGACGCCATCGCTAGCCGGCCCGACCGTGTTTTGACTCTCGTGACCTGCTATCCCTTCAACGTTTTCGGCCGGGCTCCTTTACGGTTGATCGCCCGTGCTCGACTGATCGAACCGGACCCCGCCTCGCGACCTCTGAGGTAGAGCAGACGGAACGGAATCGCCCGCGGGGTTTCCCCTGAATTAGCTGGCGCTCTGCAACAGGGCGATGGCCCCCACGATCCAACAGCACCAACCAGTACAGGTGAACTCCGAACTGCCAAACAGCCTGGGAAGGTTGTCGCGCCTGAAGAGGCGAATGAGGATGAATCGCTCACCGGCGGAGGCGCCCGAACGCTGGCCCGGGCGGGTCCCTACTCGGACGTTCGCGGTGTGGCCTGGGGAGGTGACGATACCCTCGTCTATGCGCCCTCGTTCGCGGGCGCCTTGATGCGCGTCTCGGCCAGCGGCGGCGAGCCACAGCCGGCCACCAGGCTCGACCTCGCCCAGAGCGAGGGAACCCATCGCGTGCCTCAGTTCCTGCCGGACGGCCGCACGTTCCTCTTCTATTCCTCCGGTGGAACGGGCACCGAACCGGGAAAGCTCTGCATCGGCCGGCTGGGGTCGCTCGATCACCGCTGCCTTACCGCCGCAAGTTCAGGAGGCGTCGTGCCGCCTCACTACGTTGTGTATTCGCGGGGGAAGACACTCGTCGCGCAACGCCTCGACCTCGACTCGATGGAACTTTCGGGTGAGGCGGCCCCCCTCGAGGTGGACCTTCCTTCCAATCTCGGAACCTCGGGGCAGCGCGCGCTGAGCGGCATCGGGTACCGCGGCTTACCGGGCGGACTGGACGGCGCGCAGTCGTCTCGTCTGGGTGGACCGGGATGGCGGTGAAAAGGAGTCGGTGTACGAGAAGCCCAATCAGGTGATATACGGCCCAAGGCTCGGTCCGGATGGCCGTCGCGTCCTGGTGAGCATCTACTGCGAGGGCACTCTGGGCCAGTTATGGCTGCTCGATCCTGCCCGGAACAATCAGGTTCGTCTCTATCCGGAGGGCGACAAGTGGGACAATCAGATGGCGCTCTGGTCCAGGGATGGCCGCGAAATGTTCGTTGCTCAGACGGAGCCAGGCGGGGCAGGGATCTACCGCCGCAACGTCGACCGACCGGAGAGCGCACAACTCTGGAAAACTATACCGGGCCTGTGGAGCCTGGACTCGGTCCTTGCGGGAGACCGGGGCGTCTTGATCTCCGTCGTCGGAGCGAACACCGGGCTCGACATCTGGCGTCTGGACAACCTGCCCGGCGCCGAGCCGCGACCGTACCTCGCGACACGTTCGGCCGAGCACTCACCGGAAATCTCTCCCGACGGGAAGTGGCTCGCCTACGTGAGCGACGCGAGCGGACGAGAGGAGGTCTATGTGAAGCCATTCGATGGCGAGGCCCCCTCCGTGGAGGGTCTCGACCGACGGCGCCAATGACCCGCGCTGGCGAGCCGACGGCCGGGAGCTTTTCTTCGTCGCCCCCGGCGCCCGCTTCTTCGCCGCGGAAACAACCCTCGGAACCACATTCTCGGCCGGGCCACCGCAGAAGCTGTTCACCTTGCCCCTCGATGAAACCGGCTCGCGTCAGTACGACGTTTCGCCCGACGGCCGCCGCCTTCTCGTGAATCTCGGGAAGACCTCGCCCGACGAGCCCATCGTGGTGATTCTCGGATGGGCGAAGGAGATCGAGAAGCGTCTTCGAACGGGGACGGCGGCGCAATAGAGCGAGAGGTCTTCTCCCCGGTGCGGCGGGGATGGGAGAAGTATTCCGAGTGCCCCGCACTCGGCGGTCCCTTGTGTAACTGTGAAACTGCGGATCTGCCATCCGATATTTCATAATACAATTCCAGCATGATCGATCGCAAGGAGGACGTTGCCGCGGTTCGTAAGTTGCTGCGGTCCTTCCCGGTGGTCTGCGTTCTTGGCGCCCGGCAAGTCGGCAAGACCACGCTGGCGCGTGAGGTGGGGCGTCGTTTCGCGGGGAGAGCCGAACGCTTCGACCTTGAAAGTTCCGAGGATCTGGCCCGGCTCGAGGATCCGATGCTGGCGCTCAAGCCTCTGCGGGGTCTTGTGATCATCGACGAGATACAACGACGGTCCGGCCTCTTTGAACCCCTCCGTGTTCTCGCCGATCGGCGGCCGCTGCCCGCCCGTTTCCTTGTTCTCGGAAGCGCCTCGCCAGGCGTCTTGCGCCAGTCCTCTGAGTCGCTCGCCGGGCGCATCGCCTACCACACGCTGGAGGGCCTGAGGATCGAGGATGTCGGCTCCGCCCGGCTGGACCGGTTGTGGCTGCGAGGAGGATTCCCCTCCAGCTTTCTGGCCAGGACCAACGACTTGAGCCTCGTCTGGCGCCGGAACTTTGTCCGGACGTTCGTCGAACGCGATCTCCCGCAGCTCGGCTTCCGCATCGAGGCCCAGAGCATTTCCAGATTCTGGAGCATGCTGGCGCACTATCACGCCCAAGTCTGGAACGCTGCCGAGTTCGCCAGCTCGTTCGGGCTGAGCGACAAGTCCGTCCGCCACTACCTCGACATCCTTGAGGCGGCCCTGGTGTTGCGCGTGCTCAAACCCTGGTCCGAGAACATCGGGCGCAGGCAGGTGAAGGCTCCCAAGGTCTTTGTGCGGGACTCGGGCTTGTTGCACACCCTGCTGGGCATAAGGGACGCCCGCGATCTGGAACGGCATCCCAAGCTCGGCGCGTCGTGGGAGGGATTCATTCTCCAGCAGGTGATCGCCCATCTGGGAGCGGAGCCCGAGGAGTGCTTCTTCTGGGCAACTCACGGCGGCGCGGATCTCGACTTTCTGTTTGTCCGGGGTCGCACGCGCATCGGAGTGGAGGTGAAGCGGACGAGCGCGCCAAGGCTGACCCGCTCCATTGCCTCGGCGATCGATGTACTGAAACTGAAGCACGTCTATCTGGTCCATGCCGGCGAGGCCACCTTCCCCCTGAACCGGAACGTCACCGCGGTTGCCTCAGCGCGGCTCACCGCCGACCTGTAGCTCGCCTCTCACGGGCGGCGGGCGGCGATGGTGGGGCCGAGAGGCGGGGCAGACGGGCCTGCAAAATAGGCCCAGGCGGCGGGTTGCCATGCGAGGCGCAACCGGTCGCAGCGCGCGGCTCGGCGGGTTCCCGCGGACACCCGGCTGAGCGGGCTAGACTGCACGAACTCATGACCTTGACCGTGGGCGGCCGTCTCGGGTCCTACGAAGTCACCGCCGCCATCGGCGCGGGCGGCATGGGCGAGGTGTTCCGCGCGCGCGACACCAAGCTCAATCGCGACGTGGCGATCAAGGTTTTGCCCTCGGCGTTCGCTCAGGATGATGAACGGCTCGCGCGATTCAAACGCGAGGCGCAGGTCCTCGCATCCTTGAATCATCCGAACATCGCGGCGATTTACGGTCTCGAGGAATCCGGCGGGCCGGGCCCCGGCCCCTACGGTTCAGACGAAGGCGCAGGGGCGAGGCATGCCTCGCCCGGCCCAATCGTCGCGCTGATCCTCGAGCTCGTGGAGGGCGAAGACCTCGCCAACCGCCTGGGGCGCGGGGCGCTCCCCGTCGACGAAGCGATCGCCATCGCGAAGCAGATTGCCGACGGCCTCGAAGAAGCGCACGAGCGCAGCATCATCCACCGCGACCTCAAGCCCGCGAACATCAAGGTCACGCCGGACGGCAAGGTGAAGATCCTCGACTTCGGCCTCGCCAAGGCCTTCGACGCCGAATCCGCCGCGAACCCGGGATCGAGCCAGATCTCGCAGTCGCCGACGATGTCGCGGCACATGACGGAAGCGGGGATGATTCTCGGCACCGCGGCCTACATGAGTCCAGAGCAGGCGCGCGGAAAACCCGTCGACAAGCGCACCGACATCTGGGCTTTCGGGGTGGTGTTATCTCTACTTCCTGTACGACGAGGCGGAGCGCGGACGGGCGATGATGGTCGCGCGGGTTGTAGGCAGCGGCGTCTCGTCGCCCCAACGACTCTTCGACCTTCCCCCTCACCAGTGGGAATTCAACCGATCGTCGTTCGCCGTCTACGACCATGGCCGCCGTTTCCTTGTCAACGTCCAGGTGCCCCTCACCGCACCGCAGGTCATCACGGTCGGACAGAACTGGACGGCGGGCCTTGGAGGACGGCGTTGAGATCACCGTGGTCCCTGGATCCCGACTCGGCCCGTCCGAGATCACCGGCGCGATCGGCGCGGGCGGGATGGGCGAAGTATTCCGCGCGCGCGACACGAAGCTGAATCGCGACATCGCGATCGAGTCGAACACCGACTACGATGTCGTCTCGGTGGACCTGGCCACGGCCGTCGTCACCCCGGCGATCACCACCCAACGGGCGGAGGAGCAGCCGCCCAACCTCTCTCCGGATAGGACTCGGTTGATCTACCGGCTGATTACCACGGGACGACCCGGCGGCTTGTGGATGTCGGCGGTTTCGGGCGGTCCGCCCGTGCGACTGGTCAAAGGATCATCGGCATTGGAGAGCCAGGGCTCATGGTCACCGGATGGGAACTGGTACGTCTATCTCAGTCAGGAGAAGGGTCGTCAGTCCCTGAACAAAGTGAAGACCACGGGCCAGGCGACGCCTGTGGTGTTGAAAACGGACGTGAAGCTCTCGGCGCGGGGGGCCATGTGGTCACCTGCGAACGACTGGATTCTGTATAGCGACGCCGGCGTGAAATTGATCTCGCCGGATGGCCAGACCACGCGAGACGTGTCGCCTGTGAGTGCGCTCGTCTACGCCTTCTCGGCGGATGGGCGGACGATCTACGGCCCTCGGCAGCCCGTGCGGTTGGGTCCGATGGAACTGTTTTCGATGAATGTCACGGGCGGCTCCGAGAAGACGATCGGCTCCCTGGCCCGCGACTATGTGCCTGCGGCGTCCAGCAATCCCGGGCTGCGCCTGTCGCTCACGCCCGATGGCAAGAGCCTGACCTACAGCATCACCAGGACCTCTTCGAACCTGTGGCTGATGGACGGGCTGCAGTCTGTGAGGGTGCGGCAGCGATTGGCCCTCACACCAAGGCACCCGACTCGGCTCTCGTCAAAGATGGGTCGGAGATGCTGGCTGCGCTGCGGACGGAACGAGGTACAGGCTCGACCGTGCGCGGTTATAGACTCGACCCATGACCGACTCTGAAGTGAGAGTGGTGAAGGTGTCCCGCCGGGCGGACGATGGCGATGCATGGATGCGGGCGCTCTCTCCGTCCGCTCGGGTCTTAAGCGTCCGCGCCGCAACCGAGAACGCCTGGCTTGCCAAGGAGGGGAAACGGATTGACGCCCGACTTCGTCGCGATGTTGTCCGCGTTGTCCGCCGAGCACGTTGAGTTCATGCTCGTGGGGGCCCACGCGCTCGCCGCTCATGGTTTCGTTCGCGCCACCCAGGATATCGACATCCTCGTGAGACCCACGCCTACGAACGCGCGCCGGGTGTTCGCGGCCCTCCGGACCTTCAAAGCACCTCTGTTCGACCTCGCGGAGGCGGATCTGCTGAACCCGGATGTGATTTACCAGGTCGGCGTCGAGCCCAATCGAATCGATCTCATGAACGATATCTCCGGCGTGTCCTGGGACGAGGCATGGGCGGGCCGAACCGAGATCGTGATCGAGGGAATCCGCGTGCCCGTTCTCGGCCTCGAGGAGTTCGTCCGTAACAAGCGCGCCTCGGGTAGACCGAAGGACCGTGCCGATCTCGTCCTGATCGGTCGCGAGTAGGCCCCCTGGAACCGGCCCCGGTTTCTGGCGCGAACGGCCTTTTGGATCGATAGCTAGTCGGTATTACAGTGTAGCGATCGATATGGACACCGTCACCATCTCCCCCAAATTTCAGGTCGTCCTTCCCAGGAAACTCCGCGAGGAACTCGGGCTCAAGGCCGGAGGCAAGATGCGGGTCGTGCGCTACGGTGATCGCATCGAGCTTCTCCCCGCGCGGCGCGCCATCCAGATGAAGGGCTTCCTCAAGGGCATGGACACCTCGATCCCGCGGGATCGCGATCGGGCTTGAAGTCCGGCAACGTCGTCGATTCCTCCGGGTGGCTCGAATACTTCGCGGGCACCCCGCGGGCACGCCTGTTCGCCCCTGCCATCGAGGCCCCGGACCGGCTCATTGTTCCCGTGGTGGTCCTTTACGAGGTGGTGAAGAAAGTCCGGCGTGAGCGCGGGGATGACAAGGCGATCGAAGCGGCCGCCATCTTGAGGAGCGGGCGCATCGTCGATGTCGACATCGCGACCGCCCTCGACGCCGCGCAGCTCGATCTGCCTCTCGCCGACAGCCTGATCTACACGATCGCACGGCGTGCCGGAGCGACCCTGTGGACCCAGGATGAAGACTTCGCGACCCTGCCCGGGGTCAGGTACTTCCCGAAGCCATAGTCGCGCGGCGCCGGCGGGCGACCACCCTTCGACGCTCAGGGACCACAAGGGGCGCCCCCTACCTTAGAATGCGCCCAAGGACGCTGGCTGCCGGATCCAGACTTGGCCCATACGAAATCAGCGGCGCCATCGCTGGCGGGATGGGGGAGGTGTTTCGCGCCCGCGACACGAGGCTCAATCGTGATGTCGCGATCAAGGTTCTTCCCGCCACGTTCGCGCAGGATCACGAACGCGCGGCGCGGTTCAAGCGGGAGGCGCAGGTTCTCGCACGTCGCCCGCGGCGGCGATGTCGGCGATGTAGAGGAGCGCGTCACCCGACACGCACAAGATCCCTGTCGATGAGTGGGCGCATCCGGGGCTTGAGGCCCTTGGCCGTGATGACGTCCACGCGAGCGCCCAAGAGATCTTCGAGGAAGATCAGCAACCCCATGTGGCCCTCGAAGGTGGTCGGGCCCTCGAACTCGACGAGCACGTCCACATCGCTGTCGGACCGCGCCTCATCACGCGCGACCGATCCGAAGAGGGAGAGCGAGCGGACGCCGAAGAGACGCAACGATCTCGTCTCGTCTGGCCGAGAGCAGAGCGATCGCTTCGGGCGCGTTTCACGGTTGGATCATACCGTCCGGAGTGGCCGGTCCGAAGAACCCCGGTCGCCCGGTCCCCCTTCACCTATGACCCGCTGCATCCTTGATGAACCTCATCTCCAGCACACGTCTCGGCCCGTATGAAGTGGTCTTGCATCCGGGCGGCAAGCGGCTCGCGGTCGTCGCGGCCGCCGACCAGAGCGGCGTGGTGGAGGACAAAGTCGTGTTCATGTTCAACTTCTTCGAGTACCTGAAGAAGACGGTGCCGGGGAAGTAATGAGCCTCGCAACCGGCACGCGGCTTGGGCCGTATGAAGTCATTTCCCCCATCGGCGCTGGCGGGATGGGCGAGGTCTATCGCGCCCGCGCTACGAAGCTCAATCGCGATGTCGCGATCAAAGGTCCTTCCCGCCGCATTCGCGCAGGCTGACGAACGCGTCCGTGCCACATCCGGGGCAAACGGGCCGGGCATGCCCGGCCCCTACGGTTCGATCATCGCCCTCGTGATGGAACTTGTCGAGGGGGAGGATCTCTCCGCTCATATCGCGCGGCTCGACTCGGCGGGCGGGGCGCGCCTGGAACTGGATGAAGCGATCTCGGGCACGGGTGAGGCCACCGCCACAGCACCGCTGCCCGTGGCCGTGGCCGTGG
>Ga0163144_10009393_pt1 | contig 21012 bp, 20 predicted proteins | sample OliLak19BULKMAT1_FD_123175 | JGI IMG/M metagenome (GOLD analysis project Ga0163144, IMG submission 123175) | Freshwater microbial mat bacterial communities from Lake Vanda, McMurdo Dry Valleys, Antarctica - Oligotrophic Lake LV.19.BULKMAT1 | ecosystem: Environmental > Aquatic > Freshwater >... | reverse complement strand
TCACTAGATTGCTTATGGTCCCAGTGACGAAATCCATCATGTGACGCGCTTTGGTTGCTATGACGTCCTTTTGAGTAGTCACCGAAATGCCCTCTTATTATACCGCAGTTGCCATGCCGCCTCAAGAACCAATGATAACGCCACATCTTTTGGATTGTGGAATTGTTTCCAATCTCGCTCATCGCGAAAATGGATAATGCCATGAGTTCGTATCCTAGGGTAAAATCTACCCGTAAATCTACTCGCATTAATTATGGATTGCAATAAATCCCCATGGACAGCCCAGGCTAATTATTGGCTGTTTTTCTTATGTATTCAGTGGTTTTTGTGGATTTCGCGGGACGTTAATAAATGAGTAAATGGCGGAGGGGATGGGATTCGAACCCACGTTACGGTTTCCCGTAAACACGCTTTCCAAGCGGGCGCCATAGACCACTCGGCCACCCCTCCGAGGGCAGGAAATGCCAGAGGCGTGGTGGATTGTCAACGGAAACCCCTGCGGGGGCGCGTCATATTTTGATTAATCGTCTGTATTTTCTATTTCTTCGCGCAACTGGCCGCGCCATTTACTGATTAACCAGAGGGAATAGCCGAAGTTAATGCTCTGGCACAGCACGGCGAGCAGCGCGAACCATCCGGCGGCGCGCGGGTCGCCCACGCCGGTCATATACATCCAGCTGCCGAGCAGGCAGGTCATGTCGGCGGCGCATTCGCGCGTGTAGAACCAGCGGCGGCTTTGCACCAGGCCCTGCAACTGCTCCGGCGTAAGCTGGTAGTAATAGCCGGGGCCGTGCGTGCCGAGCAGCGCGTCGATCTGGTGGCGGTCCATGATGGTGAGTATCTGGCGCAGCGACACGATGTGCGGGTTCCCGCCGCGTATATCGTGCCAGCAATAGACGTAGGACAGCAGCGACAATGCGGCCATGATGAAAATGGATACCAGCCAGAAGGACATCACGCCGCCTTCCCGTACAACGCTTCCGCGCGCTCCTTGAAAGCGCCGACCATTTTCGCCGTGGCGCGGCCGAACAATCCACCGATCATGGTTTCCATCAGGCGCGAGCGGAAACGGAAATCGAGCGTGAAATCGACCTCGCACCCGCCCTCGCACGGGGTGAAGCGCCAGCGATTGACCAGATACTCAAACGGCCCTTTGACCATGGTGACATCGATGGCGCCCGGAGCTTGCATGGTCACGCGCGAGGTGTAGCTTTCCGACATATGGTGAAAGGAGATGACCAGCTCGCCCAGAAATTCATCCTCGCCGCGCTCCACTATACGCGCGGCGCGGCACCAGGGCAGGAATTCGGGGTAGCGCTCAATATCCACCACCAGATCGAATAGCTGGCGGGGGGTGTAGGGCATGATCTGCAGGTCGTGATGGGCAGGCATTACTTGACGATACCTATCTTCATCAGCAGCCAGAGTATGAGCGACCAGAAGCCGACAAAGAGATAGCCGAACGTCACGACAATCAGCGGATGCTGGTAGAGATAGCTGACCTTGAACTCGGCATTGACCAGCGTGAAGCCCAGTATGGTAAACGGGATATAGGCCAGCGGCAGCAGCACGAATTGCTGGCCGATGCGCGAATCGTCCTCCTCCATGCACCAGAAAGAAAGGATACCCACCACATAGCACGGGAATATCCAGCCGCCGACGAATTGCTGGAAAAGCTCGCTGGTCTTGAGCATGGTAATGAAGGCCGCGGCCTTGGTGTAATTGGCGTTCAGCAGCCACGCGTCATAGCCGGTATTGAGCACCACCACGCGCAGCAGCGGCAGGCTGAGCAGCGCCATAATATAAAACCATTTCTTATTCATGCTGCTTCAATCCCCCGTGACGAATATTTATGACACCAGCTTGGCAATGCTATACGCCGCTAATCCGGCCATGCTTCCGATCAGCGTCGTCTGCGCTGCCGAACGTATCACTTTCTGTCCGGTAAAGTACCCCTTAAACGCGCCAAAGGCAAATAGCGCAATCAGGCTTACCACCACCGATACCGGCAAGGCCTGCGACACCTGCCCGTAAAAAATATACGGCATCAGGGGCACGAACCCGCCCATGATATAGGCGCCGCCGATAATCACCGGGCTTTGCAGCAGGCGGCGCGGGTCGGGACGTTCCAGCCCCAGCTCGAAGCGCATCATGAAATCGACCCATTTCTGCGGGTTCTGGCAGATGGCGGCCACCACCACCGGTAGTTCTTTTTCCGGCACGCCGAACTCGACCAGAATGTCGGCGACTTCCTTGGCCTCCACCTTGGGTAGCTGCTCCACTTCGCGCAGCTCGCGCTTATGTTCCGATTCGTAATGTTCCTTTTCGGTTTTAGCGCCGAGATAGCCGCCCAGCCCCATGGCAATCGCCCCGGCGGCGATTTCAGCCACCCCCGCAGTCACGATCAGCCCGGTGGAATCAATGGCCCCGGCCAGACCGGCAGCCAGTGCAAACGGCACGGTCAGGCCGTCGGCCATACCAATGACAAAATCCCGGAGCGCGGCAGACGAAGTGACATGATGTTCATGATGGTGTCCGCTCATGCGTACCCTCAATCCTCAAGATATTCGAATTTTTCCAGCAGGTAGAGCAGCGCGTGGATCAGCATCACATAGGCATAGCCGACCAGCAGGGAGAATATAGCGACATCGACGCATAGTCCCGTAATATCGAACGGCGGCGCGGCGTCGATAGTGCGCACCTGCGTCTGGCTGGCGCGCATGGTGAGCATGGAGAAAAACATCCACAGCCCGACGCTGCATACGCCCGCGAAAGCCGCCGGCAGAATCCAACTGACGCGGCGGGCTTCGGTCATGTCCTTGCGGGCGAAATAATAGCTGATGGCGGCGGCGAACATCAGATACTGGATGCCGCCAAATAAACCGGAAATTAAAATCATGCCCGACAGCCGGGACATCTGGTGCCACATGAAGTGGTGGAGAAACAACTCGACCAGACTAATCAGTACGGGCCATATCAGGGGAAGCCACAATGCGACGATATAAAAATTACGCCGCGTCATTGCGCCGCTGTGGATTGCAGTAACATGTCGCGCGCCTTCTTCATTTCCTTAAAATCATCTCCGGCATGATACGAGGAACGGGTTAATGGCGACGACGATACCATAAGAAATCCCTTTGCACGAGCCTGACGAGCATAAATATCGAATTCTTCGGGCGTGACATAACGGTCGATGGGCGCATGCTTCGGTGTCGGCTGCAGATACTGGCCGATGGTGAGGAAATCCACTTCCGCGGCACGAAGATCGTCCATCACCTGCAACACCTCATCCTTGTCTTCGCCCAGACCGACCATGAGGCCTGACTTGGTGAAAATCGACGGATCGATTTCCTTCACCGTCTTGAGCAGGTGCAGCGAATTGAAATAGCGCGCGCCCGGACGGATGGTTTTATACAGCCTCGGCACGGTTTCGATATTGTGGTTATACACATCAGGCCGCGCGCGGGCGACGATGCCGATGCTTTCTTCCTTGCGCAGGAAATCCGGCGTCAGCACTTCGATGGTCGTATCCGGCGTACGCCTGCGCATGGCTTCGATGCATTGGGCGAAATGTTCGGCGCCGCCATCGTCGAGATCGTCGCGATCCACCGAGGTCACCACCACATGGTGCAGCTTCAGTTCGGCAATCGCCTGCGCCAGATTCTCCGGCTCGTGCGGGTTGAGCGCGCCCGGCACGCCGGTCTTCACATTGCAGAACGCGCAGGCGCGCGTGCAGGTATCGCCCATGATCATCACGGTCGCATGCTTCTGGCTCCAGCACTCGCCGATATTCGGGCAGGCCGCTTCTTCGCACACCGTGTTGAGTTTCAGCCGGTGCATCAGGTCGCGCGTGGACTGGTATTCCTTCGATACCGGAGCCTTGACGCGGATCCAGTCCGGCTTGGGTAGTTTGGGCTGAGGTGGTTTTGCGGCAGTGTCTTCCATGGATCCTTCTTCAGGAATGGGGACACATCTTACTGTCTGACGTTCTTGTCAGGCCCTTCATCACGCAAACTGCTAACGCAATGTATCAATACGTCCATCGTTCCGTAATCGGCCCCATTCAGTTGTTTTTGTACTTCGCCAAAGGCGGCAAGGCAACGGGGAATATCGGCCTGCATCAACGCCACCGCCCGTTTGGGTTCCTCAATGGCGAATCTGGCATAGTCGCTGATACGGTCGGTCACACTCAAAAACCCCTCTCTGAGCCTCTCGCCTTCCGCCGGAGGCTGCACTTTGGCTAATGCTGACAGAATGGTGTCTTTTTCCGCGCACAGCATTCCGGTAATGCCCCAAAACAGGGCTTCGCGCGTAAACTCCTCGTTTTTTTCCTGCGATTTGACCGGGCGCCCGAGCATGCGTCCCATACCTTCATCATTGGGGCCTATGACCATATTGCCGATGGTGGACACATCGCGCCAGCTATCTGCAAATCTTTTTATTATCAATCGGATACGACTCATTACGACGTAGGATTGCTGTAGCTCCTGATCCGACATGCCCATGGCTACGCGCATGGTAGAGTCTGGCTTATGATCTTCATCAATGGCCTTTTTCAGCACATTAGTGGCCTCATCAATGAGTGCCAGCGGACCGGCGCAGTCCGTGTACGCCATGCCAACAAGCTGGGCATAGACCTTCTGGAAGTCGTTATTTTGTGGGTCATGCTTCCAGTGTTCGGCCGCCCGCCGCAACCGCCGGATACCGGATTTAAGATATTCAGCCGAATTTTCCGGGCTGAATTGCTCCGCCGCCACTGGATGATCGCAAATTTTCGCATAGCACTCGATCGCGCGACGAATTTTGGCCTTACCGCGCAATAGAACCTCAATAGCGGCATACCCGTTCTGTATATTCTTGAATGTAAAAGAATAATCGTCCGGATCGGGCTTGATGACAGTAACGTCGTCGCTCATGGGGTGGCCGGGCTGTAAGAATTACTAAAGCGCTTGATTTCCTAAGAAAGAGGGCATAGTATGCCTCTCCTTTTTAAGGATTCTAGCGTAAATAGATTAATTTAGTATATAGAGTTTCAGGAGTATCGGATGGCTCGCGTTACCGTTGAAGATTGCATTCTACACATTCCTAACCGTTTCGAACTGGTATTGATCGCTTCACAGCGCGCCAAGCAGATTACGTCCGGCAACCCGCTGACCATCGACCGTGACAATGACAAGGACAGCGTTGTGTCCCTGCGCGAAATCGCCGAGCAGACCATCAGCCTTGAACAGATGCAGGAAACCCTGATCCAGAGCTTCTTCAAGAAGCCGATGTCCGATATCGTCGATAAGAGATTGCTCACCAAAGGTGAAGAAATCCCGGCTGAAATCGAAGAAGCCTTCAAGGATGCTGCTCACAGCATCAGCGTGCCGCAGGCCGCCGCTGAGAGCGATGACAACATGTCCTTCTCGGAAGAAAATATCGAAACCGAAGACTAAGCCTTTTTCTTCTTCTCTATTTTCCGCATTAGCATTTCCAGCAGCATCGCGACATAGGCGAGGTAGAATGTTACCGTCGCCCAGCGTATGCGTTCCTGCTCCAGGTTGGACGTGGCGCATGACACCACGTAGGAACTCATCACGAAAAATAATCCCGTCAGTATAAAATATCTCTGCTGCGATAGCGCGCTGCGCGGCCAGAACGCGCCAAAACATATCAGCATGGGTATAATCCCATACAGCACTGTGCTGCCACGCCTCACCCAATAGCGGATATCCTGATCGATATCGCTGTACAGCGTATCCCATTTACGGATATTGCGTAGCGAAAAGCCGCAGCATTTATAGGAGATTGACGGCGCGCTGGTTAAGGAAATGATTTTGCCAGAGACGTGCCTCACATAATTCCATGGATAGTTGCGGATAATGGCCATCGAATCGGCCATGTCCTGCTTGCCGCCCTCGATATAGACTTGGAAATTGAAATTGTCGTATCCGTTGGACTTCTTCGCTTTCATGGAGGGGTGATCGCTTTCAGGCAGCGCGCTGCCCTCCTTCTCCCACTGGCGATACACAGCAATCGCTTTGGGATGGCGGAAATAGACCGGGAAATCGCGCGAGACCTGCCCGCTGTCTTTGAGCAGCCGGAGCTGTTCGGTATTAATGCTGTTGGAAGCCGCGCCGGAAAAATTCATGCCCGACCATGACGATGCGCCCAACACTCCGAATAGCACAAAATTTTTGAGAAACAGCAGCAGCAATGGGCTCATGGTTATCACGGTTGCCTTAATGCATTCCGTCATGCGCGTATCGCTGCGGCGCAATAGCCAGATGAGCGCTATCCACGCCATGAAAATGGCCGGATGCCATTGCGGGCGCAGCAGCCCGAGCAGGCAGAATAGGATGCCCAGCTTCAGCAACGAGCCATAGGTAACGCGTGGCGCATGCTGCATCTTTGCCAGCACATAGAGAATGATCGAACACAATGCCAGCTCAAGATGCGTGGTGTATGCCCAGCGCCCGAAGAGCGTAAAGGTGGGGAAAAGGCATAACCACGCCATCACCGTTATGCGCAGCCAGCGCCGTACACCCAACTGGGCAAACGCAGCGTTGGTACAATGTACCGTTACCAGCCCGGCGAAAAAATAGAGGCGGCCGATGGCCATATCAAAATGCCACGGCGCATACTGAAATAACAGCCCGATGATCATATTCATCAGCGGCGGCTGCGCGTGGAGATAGAGCAGTGATGTCCATAAATCCGTCCGCAGCAAATGCGGGTCGAGATACTGCAGAAAATACTGCACCGGCATACCGATAAACACGGCATCCAGCATGCGCGTATAGATAAAATACGACAACAGATAAAGCGCGATGACCGTCCAGTCGATGGTTTTCCAGAAGGCCATCAGCCTATCTGGCAGCCTGATAAGCAGGAATTTCAGCAACGGCGTCATTCAGCTTCTTGGCTGCGTATCGGAAGGGTGAAGGTGAGGATAGCGCCGCCATCGGGATTGTTCTGCGCCCAGATTTTGCCGCCATGCGCATGAATAATGCCGCGGCAGATGGCGAGGCCAAGGCCGCCGCCTTTTTGATCCTGCTTGCTGCCGGCGTAGAATTTATCAAAGATGCGTTCTTCTTCGCCTTTGGGAATACCCGGCCCGTTATCCTGCACGATCACGTGAATATCGGGCTTGATGGTCATGGCCGAGATGGTCACCGTCGTATCGTCCGGCGTATATTCGGCGGCATTTTCCAGCAGGTTGATGAGCACCTGTTCGATCAGCAGGCCGTCCATGCGCAACAGCGGCAGGCCGTGCTCGATGCTGGTCATCACCTTGTGCTTGCCGAGTTTCGGCTCAACGCGCATCAGGGCGGAACCGATCAACTCTTCGATAAAGTAGAGTTCTTTGTTCAGTTTCACCGAACCAGACTCAAGGCTCGATACGTCAAGCAGGTTGGTCACCATACGGGCAAGCCGTGCGCCTTCTTCGTGAATCGAACGCAGCAGCTCCGTTTTATATTCTTCCGTAATCTTGGCGCCTTCAAGCAGGAGCGTACTGGCCGCACCGGTAATCGCCGCCAGCGGTGTGCGCAGATCGTGCGATACCGAGGATAGCAGAATGTTACGGAGTTTCTCGCTTTCCGCTTCAACGATGGTCTGTTCCACCATTTCGGCGGCATTGGCGCGCTCAAGCGCCGAAGCGGTGATGCTGGCCAGCGCTTCCAGCAATTCGATATGCTCTGAGGTGTATCCCGAATCGGAATCATGCGGCATGGCTCCGATCACACCGACCACGCTGCCCGAACCCATGAGAGGCGCATAGAGCGCGCGCGCCGAAGGCAGAGTATTGGTGCCGAGACCGGCATTTTGCTTATGTGTAAACGCCCAGTTGGCAACACTCTCCTCGCGCACTGGATCGATAGAGCGGGTTTCCGTTTCGGTTTCCGCCACCACCGTCTGCAATTGTCCCTTGTTATCGGGTAGCCAAATAAAAATATCGCTGTCGAGCACTTCCGCCATATGTTGCGACGCGATCTGCGCCAGCGTTACTTTACCGCGATGAGCGGTAAGCTCGCGGCTCATGGCAAAGAGCGTGGACGTATTTTTTTCACGGCGGCGGGCGGTGATTGCCTGCATGCGCAGGCGCGAGTTCTGGCTGCCGATCACCAGCCCGGTCATGATCAGCACCACGAAGGTGATAAGGTCTTGCTCATGGCTGATCTTGAACGCGTAATACGGTTTTACGAAAAAGAAATTCATCGACAGCGCGGTGATAAACGTCATCAGCAGCGAGGGGCCGCGTCCATAATTCAACGCCACCCAGACGATACCGATCAGGTAGGCCATGACCAGATTGACCGGCTCGATAAATGGACGCACCGGCAACATGACCAGCGTGCAGAACAGCGTCATCATCAGTGCCGGGACATAGGCCTGCCACGGCGCCTGCGATTTCCAGAACGGCGATGTCAGCCCCTTGCGGTCGGACGCATCTCCGGTAACGACATAGACGTCGATATCGCCCGAACCGCGGATCAGCTGGTCGGCCAGCGTACCCGACAGCACCTCGCGCCAGCGCGGCTTGGCGGTTTTACCGACAATAATCTTGGTCATGCCGTTGCTGCGCGCATAACTCAGGATATCGTCAATGGCATTCTGCCCCTGCACTATTTCGGTTTTGCCGCCCATGCGTTCGGCAAGACGTAGCGTACGCTCGACGGCCTCCTGCCCTTCCTTGCTTAAACGGTAATGCCGGTCGTTTTCGATATAGACCGCCGCCCACTGCGCCTTGAGGCCGCCCGCCATGCGCTTGGCGACGCGCACCAGCTTGCCGGATAATTTATCGGGCCCGATGCAGACGAGGATACGGTCGGCGCCGCTCCAGCCCTGCGCCCCACCGTCGCGGGTCTTGTATACATCCATCAGCGCGTCGACGCGCTCAGCGGTACGGCGCAGCGCTAACTCACGTAACGCAATCAGGTTACTCTTCTTAAAGAAATTCTGCGCGGCGCGTTTCTTGGCTTCCGCGGCGATATAGACTTTGCCTTCCTTGAGGCGTTTGAGCAATTCTTCCGACGGGATGTCCACCAGCGAAATTTCGTCTGCCTTGTCGAACAGCGCATCGGGCACGGTTTCCTTGACCCAGACGCCGGTAATGCGCGCCACGACATCGTTCAGGCTCTCCAGATGTTGTACATTGATAGTGGTGTAAATGCTGATACCGACATCGAGCAGTTCATCCACATCCTGCCAACGTTTAGGGTGCCGCGAACCGGGGGCGTTGGTATGGGCCAGCTCGTCGAGCAATATGAGCTGCGGCTTTCGGGCAAGCGCCGCATCGAGGTCGAATTCCTTGATCAGCGTGCCGCGATACTGCACCTCGCGGTGCGGCAGTATGGGCAGCCCTTCCAGTAATTTCTTGGTTTCTTCACGGCCATGCGTTTCCACCAGCCCGATCACCACATCCACCCCTTCGCCAAGCGCCTGCCTGCCTGCAGAGAGCATCGAATAGGTCTTGCCTACGCCGGCGCAGGCACCGAAGAATATTTTGAGTTTGCCGCGCGTACTCTGCTGCTGCGCTTCGGTTTCCTCAGCAGAAATCCGGCTTAACAACTCGTCTGGATCGGGGCGGGATTCGTCGTTCATTCCAGCACTTTAGCTAAAGTGTGGCGATAGTTCACCTTTTTTCTTTCGGGGCGGGATTCGCAACATCGTCCAGAGCCATATTCAGCCGCACCACATTGACATACGGCCTGCCGACAAGCCCGAACAGCGGGACTTCCTTATGCTTTTCCACCATGGCTTTGACCTCACTCTCATTCATATCGCGCATTTTGGCCACGCGCGGAAGTTGATAGAGTGCAGCCGCCAGGCTGATATGGGGATCTAGGCCGCTGGCCGACGCCGTAATCAGATCAACGGGTATAGGTTTCTTGGGGTGCAGGCCGGATTTCTGCAACGCTGCGATGCGCACATTCGCCGCCCCCAACAATTTCGGATTGGCCGGACTGAGGTTGGAACCCGTAGAGGCGGCAGCATTATAGGGCGGTGTCGTGGCCGACAGGCGGCCCCAAAAATATTTCGGATTCTCGAAATGCTGGCCAAGTAACGATGACGCAACCACCTTGTCCCCACGCTCCAACAGGCTGCCATGCGCGCGATGATTAAACAGCGTCTGCGATAGCACCATCACCGCCAGCGGATAGATGCCGCCAAGCAGCAGCGTCATGATCAGAACCATGACGATAGCGGAGCGTAATGTGGCGATAAAACGTTTCATCCCGCCCCCATCATGACCAGCAGCATGTCGATAAGCTTGATGCCAACGAAGGGCACGATCATTCCGCCCACACCGAAAAATAACAGGTTATTGCGCAGCACTGTGGAAGCGCCTACCGGGCGATATTTAACGCCGCGCAGCGCCAGCGGTATCAGGCCAATGATGCTGAGCGCATTGAAAATGATAGCCGACAACATGGCGGAGGTTGGCGACGACAGGTGCATGATGTTCAGGCTCCATAACTCAGGATATGTGCTGGCAAAGGCCGCCGGGATGATAGCAAAATACTTGGCAAGATCGTTGGTGATAGAGAAAGTCGTAAGGCTGCCGCGCGTCATCAGCAATTGCTTGCCGATTTCGACAATCTCGATCAGCTTTGTCGGGTCGGAGTCGAGATCGATCATGTTGCCGGCTTCCTTGGCCGCCTGCGTGCCGCTATTCATTACCACCGCCACGTCCGACTGCGCCAGCGCCGGAGCATCGTTGGTACCATCGCCGACCATGGCGACCAGCTCGCCGCCGGTCTGCATTTTACGGATCAGTTTGAGTTTGGTTTCCGGCGTGGCCTGTGCAAGATAATCATCCACGCCCGCTTCGATGGCAATCGCCGCCGCCGTGAGCGGATTATCGCCGGTGATCATGATGCTCTTGATGCCCATGCGACGCAGATCGGCAAGACGGTCCTTAATGCCGGACTTGACGACGTCCTTCAAATGCACCACGCCCAGCACACGCGCGCCGTCGGCAACCACCAGCGGCGTACCGCCCTGACGGCCGATATCTTCGACCTTGCGGCGCACACTGTCGGGCATGGAGCTACCAGCCGCCACCATTGCGGATTCGATGGCATCGGAGGCACCCTTGAGTATCCGGCGACCGGGAAAACTGAGACCGGAGCAACGCGTCTCCGCCGTGAATTCGATACATTCGCAACCGGCGGGCGCAACACTGATTTCAAGAACGCCATACTTGCGCCGCGCCAGTGCGAGAATACTCTTGCCCTCCGGCGTCTGGTCACCGATCGATGAAAGCTGCGCCACTTCGGCCAGCTCCTGAATCTGCACGCCGTCGGCCGGGAAAAATTCTTCGGCCTGGCGGTTGCCGTGGGTGATGGTGCCGGTTTTATCGAGCAGCAGCACGTTCACATCGCCCGCCGCTTCCACCGCGCGGCCCGACGTGGCAATCACATTGGCTTTGAGCAGACGGTTCATACCGGCAATACCGATAGCTGACAGCAGGCCGCCAATGGTGGTCGGCACGAGGCAGACCAGAAGCGCCACCAGTACGGTAATACTCACCGGCGTCCCGCTACCGGATACCGCAACGCCCAAATGCGAAAAGGCGAGCAACGTCGCCGTCAGCAGCAGGAATATCCAGCTGAATGCCGCCAGCAGAACGGACAGCGCCATTTCATTGGGGGTCTTCTGGCGCTTGGCACCTTCGACGAGGCTGACCATGCGGTCGATAAATGTTTCTCCGGCATTGGCGGTGATACGAATGACCAGCCAGTCGGATAGTACACGCGTACCGCCGGTAACCGCATCGCAATCGCCGCCGCTTTCGCGGATGACCGGTGCACTTTCGCCGGTAATAGCGCTTTCATCGACACTGGCAATACCGTCAATCACCTGCCCATCACCGGGAATAAATTCACCCGCCGCAACGAATACCAGATCATCTTTTTTAAGCGAGGAAGCCGATACCACCTGAAAATCCTCATGGTCATCGGCATGGCGAAGTTTGTTGGCATTGACCTCTTTACGCAGTGCGCGCAGTGACTCGGCCTGCGCTTTGCCGCGCCCTTCGGCAATGCTTTCGGCAAAATTGGCAAACAGCACGGTAAACCACAGCCAGACCGCAATCCACAACGTAAAGGAAGGCGGCTCGTGGCCAATATCCATGCCTATGGTGAGGTGAAGCAGGTAGAGCGCCGTAACGATCAGCATGCAGCAATAGACGACGAACATCACCGGATTGCGCATCTGATTGCGCACGCCGAGCTTGCTGAACGAACCGATGAGGGTCGGCATGATTTTGACATGCGCCGAAGAATGTGAGCTCATGGCGCCGCCCTCATATCCACCGTATGCAGATATTCAACCACCGGCCCAAGCGCCAGCGATGGCAGATAGGTCAGCAGATTGAGCAGGATGACGAAGCACAGCATGAAGGTAAATAGCGGCGTATGGGTAGGCAGTGTGCCGGCGCTGGCGGGCACCTTATTCTTAGCGGCCAGCGCACCGGCTAGCGCCAGCACGGGCACAATCAGCCAGTAGCGGCCGATAAGCATGCATATGCCCAGCGCCACATTGTAAAACGGCGTATTGGTGGAAAGCCCTGCAAAGGCACTGCCGTTATTGTTGGAGGCCGAGGCAAAGGCATAGAGTATTTCCGAAAATCCCTGCGCGCCCGGATTGAGCATGCCCGCCCTGCCCGCTTCCGTCGCCGCGGCAATGGCCGTGCCCGAAAGCATCAAGGCTCCGGGCAGGATCATGACCACCGAGGCCATCTTTACTTCAAATACGCCGAGTTTCTTTCCCAGATACTCCGGCGTACGGCCCACCATCAGCCCGCCGATAAATACGGTCAGCAGCACGAACATCAATATGCCGTAAACGCCGCTGCCGACACCGCCGAACACCACTTCAAACTGTATGAGCATCAACGGCGCCAGTCCGCCCAGCGGCGTGAAGGAATCGTGCATGGAATTGACCGAACCGTTGGACGTCGCCGTGGTCATGGACGCCCACAGCGCCGAGGACGCCACACCAAAACGGATTTCCTTGCCTTCCATATTGCCCTGCCCGGTATCAATGACGCCCTTGGCAAAGCGGTGATTAGGCCCCATTTCACTGACGGTCGCCAGTGCGAGCATCGGCAGAAAAATAATCAGCATCGCTGCAATCAGTACCCAGCCCTGCCTGCGGTCTTCCACCATCACGCCGAACGTATAGGCGAACGACACCGGAATCAGCACCAGCGCAATAATGGATAAAAGATTGGACAGCGGCGTCGGATTCTCATACGGGTGCGCACTATTGGTATTAAAGAAACCACCGCCATTGCTGCCCAGCAGCTTGATCGCCAGTTGCGACGCCACCGGGCCTTGCGCAATCTGCGCTTCCTCACCACTTTCCAATGAAGTGTAGGTGACATAGGGCGAGTAATTCTGGATGACGCCCTGCGACGACAGGAACAGCGAAAACAACAATGCCATCGGCAACAATATATACAGCACGCCGCGTAACACATCGACAAACGGGTTGCCGATGGTCCGCTCCTGCTTGCGCACCATGCCGCGGAACAGCGCCACCGCCACTGCCATACCGGTCGCCGCCGAGAGGAAATTCTGCACCGCGCAGCCGATGCTCTGTGAAAAATAGCTTAACGACGCTTCGCCGCTATAACTCTGCCAGTTGGTGTTAGTGATAAAGCTGATGGCAGCATTGAACGCAAGGTCGGCAGTCAGTCCGCTTACGCCCTGCGGGTTCAGCGGCAATATCCCCTGTGCACTGAATATGGCAAATAATAACAGGAATCCGAACAGCGCCAGCGCCAGAATGCCGATGGCATAGCCACGCCAGCCCACTTCTTTCTTGGGATCAACAGCACAGAGGCGATAGATCAGCCGCTCCAGCGGACCCAGATATTTTTCGAGCCAGACCGTGCCGGTATACACGCGCGCCATGTACTGCCCGAGCGGGCGGATGCACAACGCAACAACGCCAATACACAGCAAAATATAAATGAGGGCATGCATAGTGGGAATTTAGGGAAAGAGTTCTGGTTTGAGGAGAGCGATGAGGAGGTAAATGAAGAGAACGGCAACAATTACACCCATGATCACATATAATACGGTCATAGCGAGCTCTAATCGTCTTTCAGCTTATGGCACAAGGCGACAAAGCCCCCGGTCAGCAGGAACAATACACATCCGAACAAAGCGTACGCCAACGTCATGAAAATACTGTAGTAAAATTTGGCTCACTATAGAACTCTGCTCCGGCAAGTCAATCCGCCGAGCATGTAAATATTGCATAGTTACTCTGCAATCCTATTATGCATTTTGGCATTTCCGGTCTATATTGTAATACCTTACCTTTGAGACATTTACGCACGCCCATGCCCGTTACCATCGATACCGCCGGTTTACACCCCACCACCGAAGCCTGCCTGGAGGCATTAGAATGGCTGCATGAACGGCAGCACTTCAGCAATGTGCTGGATATGGGGTGCGGCAACGGTATTCTGTCGCTGGCAAGCGCGGGCATCTGGGGAGCGAACATACTCGCCGCCGATATTGCGCCGCAGGCCGTAGCCGATACGCAAGCACAATGCAAAACGCATCAGATGGAATCCCTGATCACCGTTATTCGCAGCGATGGCTTCCATCATGAGATGATTGCGAAAGCAGCGCCGTTCGACCTGATCATCTTCAACCTGCTGGCCGAGCCTATCGTACAGATGGCACCGCAACTGCGCACACATCTGGCCACAGGCGGCGTGTGTATCCTTTCAGGAATACAGGAATGGCTTTCCGCCAGTGTCGAAGAAACCTATCGCGCACTTGGCTTTGCGCAATTGCATAGCATCACCCGTTCGCCATGGCGCACTTACATCATGAAACACGAATAGGATCATGCATTTTTTCCAGCAGGAATTCTTATCCAACTCAACTCTCCTGACCATCTCCTGCCTGATGGTAGTGGCCGGGCTTATCTGCTCGAAGGGAACCGTGGATTTATACACGTCGCTGCTGATGGTTATTCTGGCTGGCATGTTTTTTCTGGTGCGCGATTATTTTCCACCGACCTTGGTGTATATTATCGCCATTGTCGCCATCGTGATGGCGGTTTTCTCGCAAAGCAGCCTGTCCTATTCCGGCTACACACTGCAACTGATGGCGCTGGCGGTCGTGCTCTTTTTCTGCCAGCTATACTTATTGCCCGCCGTATTGCTAAATCTCGCCATTATTGTCACGCTGGTTATCGCATTTATTTTCCTGATATGAAGGAGGCTGCTCATGCTTAGTAACCGCGCACTGGCCAGATATTTTGGAATTGCGGCGCTCCTCTGGGTCACGACGCTCGTAATCGTCAGCAGCTTCAAACAGGACACTCGCCTGCCCGACATGCGCCACCTGACATTACCCGCTATTCCCGGCGACGCATGGAACGGCCACCGCGCACTGGCAGACATTGTAACACAGGTATCGTTCGGACGCCGCGCGCCGAATACGGAAGGCCACGCAAAGACCATCGAATACATCAAGGTTGAACTCGCGCGCGCGCCGGTCGCCAGCATTGAGACGCAGGAATGGACGGAGGGCGATCTCAAGCTCACCAACATTATTGCGCGCATTGCCCCGGAAAATCCCAACCGTATTGTGCTTGCCACGCATTATGACAGTATTGTGCGCGCCTATCGCGACAAGGATTATCCCAATGAAATCATGCCCGGTGCCAACAACTCGGCATCCGGCGTTGCCTTGCTGCTGGAAACGGCGCGCGCGCTCGGCGGATTACCCCCACCACCGGTAGGCATCGATTTTGTATTCTTCGACGGTGAGGAAGGCGCACAATCGCTCGGCGAAGGAGACAAGCAATGGGCACCGCTCGGCTCACCGTATTTTGCCGCCCGGCTGAATAACTGGTATCCTAAACAAAAACCGCGCGCCGCTGCCGTGTTTGACATGGTGTGTTATCAGAAGCTGCGCTTAAAGCCTGAGCTTTTCTCCCTACGTTCAGCACGCGAAGACGTGGCAAAATTCTGGCATATAGGAAACAGTATTGCGCCGGGCCTGTTTACGAAAGAAGCCACTCCCACCCCCATTGACGATGACCATACCGCCTTGCAGAAAGCGGGGATTCCCGCCTTTCTGGTCATCGGGTTCGAGTATGATCCATGGTACAATACCACGCAGGATACCCCGGATAAATGTTCCGCCGAAAACCTGCAGGCCGTTGGGCGCACCCTCCTTGGTTATATTTTTCTTAAATAACAATTGGTTAAAAAATACACCATACCGCGCCGCTGTCATAAAACATTTATATATATCTGGTAAAATATTTAAAGATAACCACTTGAGATGGCTCAACGCCCGTGAGCCCAATCATTACGAGTATTTCTATGGCTGACCCAACTCCTGATGATCCGAATAAACCCGCACCTGCGGTAAAGCCAACCGTTACCATCGCAGAGCACGCCGAATTCCGAAACATCCCAGAAGACAAGCTGGTGAAAATGATTGCCCTGCAAAACCAGGCGCAAATCACGGCTATTGATCCTGTCACCCCGCCTGAACAATGGGTCCGGGCCAATCAAAACTCAGAACTTGTCCAGAAGGCTTTGGACAAATTATATCCGACGAGCAAAATAGCAGGATATGGCAACGGCAAGGCGATGATAAGCGCGATTGATGCCGCAAAGACATCCGGTCAGAAATTTATATTCATTACGATCGACGGAAACAATTTCGGTGGCATGGCCAAGCAAGTGAATTCGCAGGAACAGGCGCGTATCCACGAAAAAGCCATGGTTGACATCACAAGAAATGCGCTTGCAAAGCGGGGACTGGAGGTAAAGGCATTTCGCCCTACCCCTGAACTGGTCGGCGATGAATATGGGCTGGTCACAAAAGGAGACCCGGAAAAAGTGGCCGCCGCACTGGAAGAAGCAAAAGCAGAAGTTGCCAAATATGCTAAGGCCAATGGGCTGACGGACCTTCCCTACCGCAAGGAAGGCGGCCCGGCAACTAAGAGCGTCGGCCTGGCTTTCGGTACGGAAGAAATAACACCGGATAAAACGGCACCGCAAATCGTCGAGAATGCAGAATCCAAATTAAAAATATCCAAGACGGAAGAAAAGTCAGGCATTGTTGTCAAGGATGACCCTTCACTCAAGCCGCAGACACGTCCGCAAACCGGTAACACACCGCCGGTCGAACCGGTCAGGACAGGTACACCCACCGAACCGGTACCCACGGGCAAGCCGGTCACGACAGGGAGTATGCCCACCGAACCCGCCATTGTTCCACGCATACCCGAGCTGCGCGCCGGGCAGGCGCTTGGCGGTGTCAGCGTGCTCGGCGGCACGCAGCAGCTCATTCAGGCAAACGGTGACCCGTATAAAACCGCCGAAGGCACGACCAAGATTCTCTCCGGCGGCGGTATGGTGTTTAAGCCCCGCGCCGCGGGCCCCCTATTCATCGTTGCGTCGATCGTCGAAACTGGCATTGCCGCCACCGAGGGCTATGAGAAAGGCGGCACAGAAGGCGCTCTCAAAAAAGGCGGGCATAAAGTAGCCGAAATCGGCAGCAGCATTATCATGTATACGCCCGAGACCTTCGTGCATATCAAGGATTGGGGCGGCAACGTCATACAGGGCGACTGGAACGCCGCCAAGAAATCGAGCGATGATATGCTGTTTTCGACGCTCCCCGGAACACTTGGTCAGGTGCTGGGCAATGGCTATGCCGCCATACGCGATCTTAATAAGGCCGAGGATGATGGGCGCAGGCTGGAGACACGCAGTCTTTCCGACGAAGGAAAGGATCCGTTCAATGTGCGCTATGACGATGTCGGCGGATATACCATCGGCATATCGGGCGGTGCGGCGGGCCCAGCCGTCATGAAGCTGAAAGAGCTGGGTGTCATCCCCAAAACCATGACGAACTATAAAGACATCGAGACGATTGTAAGCCGCCAGCTCACCGACCCCAGCCCTGCCATACGCAATCCGGGTGGCGGACGCGGCGCGCAGGGCATTGCGCCTGAGTACCGCGAGATGATCGTAGCCGCCAGCAAAGACCTACGTATGATTTACGCCACCGACAAGCAGGCGAAGGAAACCGGTTCGCTCATCCGCTATCTCAATAAAGAAAATACGCGCGACGAAATCAAGAGCCTGCGCGAATATCTCGACGGCACGCCGCCCGACAAGATTGACAAGGCCAAGCTCAATACCATGCTGGCGCAGGTCAACGAACGCATGAAACAATACGGCTATGCCGATTATGCGCTCAAAGGCGACACTTTCACCGAAGAGAAGCCCGCCGTCGACCCTGCCCTGTCACCAGCAGAGTTCAAAAACAAAGCGGAGACCCGCCTCATCGTCATGAATGCCGCGCTGACGCCGGAGCGCAAGGATGAGTTCATCCCCTCCAAACCGATGACCGAGGTTAAAGAAAAATTCGAGGCCTTACGCAAAGCGCGCGGCGATTTTGCCGAACTGCCGGAGATGTTTGAAAAGGCCGTCAAGCAGGTGCCGGTCAACGGCGCAATCAGTGTCAGCATGAAGGATGTAGCGGAGCGCGTGGAGAAGATGAACGCCTCGCTGGTCAAAGCCGGAAAAGAACCGATGAAGCTGTCCTTCGATATCAGATCACTCCCCGTGGGCGACCCCAAAGCCTTCGCATCCGACCCGCGCTTTGCCGAATTGCAGACGGCGCTGGATAAAGTGGCCAAGGACAGTTTCCGCTATGGCGGTGTGACTCCCATCACTTACAATGAACAGGATGAAATAGGCCTGAAAGCCGCGCGCGGCCCGGCGCAGGACGCAGTGAAAGCCGAGATGGCAGCACTGGCGCGCTGAAGCTCTATGAACGCAGTAACAGCGAAGGCTACGGCGCGACCATCCAGATCATGAAAGACGGAAAGCCCGATAAAAGCCCGGAAGCCATGGCCAAGCTTGAAAGTATAGCGCGCAAATTGTCGGCATCCAATACCGGCTTCATCTGGAATGCGGAATATGCCCGGCTTAATGTTACAGGCTATGCGTTCCCGGAAACCATGATCGCCACACAGCGCACGATGGATGATGAACGCTGGAAAAAATCCAGTGCCGCTACTGCCGAGGTGGCGCGCAGCAAATTGCTCGCCATGGCGGCAACAGGCAATGTGACGTTCGACAAGGAAGGCAAAGCCACCATCAACCTGAGAGGCATGAGCAACTGGAACGACCGCAAGGAAACAGCGATGATGTTGGGAAATTCCGGGCTGGCGCCGGAGATAGATCCCGATACGCCACCCAAGGACATGGTCATCCCCGTCACGCAGGATGGCAGAACCACGCAGGAACGTGCGTTGAATAGCCTGCGCATCGATCCTAAAAAACTGGATAAGGACGGCGTGGCGTTTAAAGACATGGCCGAAGCCGCCGCCTTTATCGGAGCGCAGGAGCGCAGCTTCCGCGCAGCTAAAATGGAATTGCCGGAACCGATCAAAAAAATTGCCAAGAAACTCAAAGACGGCGGCGACGACCTGACCAAAAGCGATATCGCAGCCATGCTGGAGTTCAAGAAGAACCTGCCACTCGAAACCAAACGCATTGCCGAGGTCAAGCAGCAGAAAAGCAACGATGACCCCTTCAGCGCTCAGAAAGATTTCTGCAATGACATGTGCGTCACCATGCTCGACCAGATCAAAGGCATTGCGGCCAGCGGTGATATAAACCTGTTGATGGAAATGAATAAGGCATTGGTGCAGGCCAATCAGAAAGCCGGGAAAACCGATGTGCGCGACCCAAAGACCTATGCCACACTCGGCAATCTGCAGCAAAAAATCGAGTATTTAAATGACGGCCTTTCCCCGGGTGATAAGAAATATATCGATCTGAAAAAGATATTCGGTGAAAAAGGATATGATACGTTGGCCAAGGGGATGAAAATGAATAGCGACACACTGTTGGCGCTGGCCGGTGGCCCCAATGCTCCAGCCATAGTACGCGCCGAAGGTCAGGTGCCGATTACCCCCGGCATGACGCTAGACCCGGCAAAACTCGGTAAATAATATTACCGTTCCTGCTCTCCCTCGACGCGACGCGCACGCCAGTGCGTTTTCTGATCGTCTGTATTCCTGCTCGAAGGCAATTGCGCTTTATAGGCGGTGGTGGATTCAATGGACATGGCAAGCGCCGTATCGGTGACGTAAAACGCTTCGCCGCCCAGCGTTTCCGAATCCGTATGCGCCACGCGACCGCGCAGTACGTCGACATAGATGCGGTCGTTTTCCGGATGGCCCGGCCCGGTGATAACGTGCAGCTCTTCCTGCAACTTGGAGATACGAATGCCCGGCATCACTTTTCCCCTGTATTCAGGAATATTGCTGGTAACAGGCTGCCATGAAAAATTGGTGGCGACGTTCCACGGATCGGTAATTTTGAGTTCGGGCATACATCCCCCCTTATGCCGATGAGGGATAATACTATAGTAGTATAATGGTGGGGTCTATCTTATCAGTCCGCCTGCGCTTACGCTCCGGCGCGACAATCTACGCTTAGCTACTCGCTTACGGCTCGCCGAGCCGAAGCTCGAAGAGCGTAGGTTGGTGCGGTCGAGAAGACTCGAGTCCATCACCCGCAAAGCGGGGTGATGGCCACTAATATTATAAAGTGAAGTTCGAGGGCCACCGAGCAAGATGCTCTGGTTGGATTCCTCAGTAACCCACTGCATATGGTGCGGTCGAGAAGACTCGAACTTCCACGCCTCGCGGCGCTACCACCTCAAGGTAGTGCGTCTACCAATTCCGCCACGACCGCTTATCTAATGAGGAAACAGAGGTGTAGCAAATATTATTGTTTTGGCAAGCGTTACGGTATATTCCCTGCATATGAGCCCGCATTCATCCTCCAAAGCCCCGAAACCCAAAGCTTCCGCGCTGGAATGGCAGGTTTCCGAAGGGCTGGTCGCTTATCCGGACGCCATGGCGTCCATGGAAAGCCGCGTGGATGCCATTATCGCGGAAAAAGCCAGTGAAATGGTATGGTTACTCGAACACCCTCCCCTCTATACC
>Ga0163144_10009392_pt1 | contig 21012 bp, 17 predicted proteins | sample OliLak19BULKMAT1_FD_123175 | JGI IMG/M metagenome (GOLD analysis project Ga0163144, IMG submission 123175) | Freshwater microbial mat bacterial communities from Lake Vanda, McMurdo Dry Valleys, Antarctica - Oligotrophic Lake LV.19.BULKMAT1 | ecosystem: Environmental > Aquatic > Freshwater >... | reverse complement strand
GGTCACCGTGGAGCGCTCGGTTCCGGAGAACACTGCGGAGGCTGAAACGTCGGTCGTTTCACCCATGGCGTCGACGCTGAGTTCGACGTCCATCGAGCCCTCGAGTGTGCCTTCGAGTTCCATAGAGTGGACAAAACCGCCGGTCATGTTCCACAGGAGCTCGCCTTCGTACGCGGTCGACCCCGTGAAAGTGGCACGCGTAAGCTCGAAGTCGATCTCCGCGGGCATTTCCGCGATTGAGCCTACGAGCTCCATGATCATGTCGGCCATGTCGAGCGCTATCTCGAGGTCGATGGTGATCGCGATCACCGCGACGTTCACACCCTCGAGCTCGCGCATGCCCTGGTATGTCGCGGTGCGGGTGCCCGTGACCATCTGCTCGAGACTGTCGCCGAGAAACTGTCCGGTGAACGCCTTGAGCGTGGCTTCCATCTGCTCGTCGCTGTCGTCGCTGCTCCAGCCGAGGTCACCGCCTGGAGCCCAAAGGCGCTGGACGATGGACAGCGGGAGTTCCCACGAATCCCCCGTTTTCACCGCCCGCCCGGGTAGGAACACGCGCAGGTCCATGTCCTCCTCGAGGCCATCGAGCAGCGCCGCGTCGCCGCTGTTGTCGGGTGCCCATTCGACGGTGTGCTCACCCGCGGCCTCGTCCCAGGTGAACACCACCTCTTTCCCTTCGAGGTCGCTGCTGCCCTCGGAGGTTTCGGTCTGGCTCTCCCCGGCCATTTCGACGTCGGCGTCGGCCTTGGTCAAGAGTGTCTCGAAGGTGCGGACGACCTTCGAGGGGCGACCTTCGCCCATCGAGCGGTACTCGTCCTCGACGGTGATGGTCCGATCCAACGTCATGCTCATCGTGGGGACGCCGATCATCCCCATGACGTTCTCCCCGTCGACCATCACGCTCAGGTCGTCGAGCTCGAAGGTCATGACGCTCGCAAACGTCTTTGCGACCGAGGTGCCGACCTGGGGCGCAAAACGCGGCTCCGCGTCGGTGGGATTCCAAGCAAGAAGCAGTCCGGCGGCGCCGAACGCGAGGACGAGTCTGTGGGTCGGTTTCATGGGGAACGGCGGCGGGACGCGGAGAGAGTTGTGTGGGGTTAGGGCCCCGCGCGTGGCGGGACCCTAACCCGCGTCAGATGGCTTGAGACTCAGATGGGGATCAAAGGCGCGTGGTGGCGAAGACGTAGGACTGGGTGCCGCTCATCCCGATCGTCTGCTCGATGTTCATCGGGCCGGTGCCGGGGTCCATGCTCATCGCGACGTCGACCGTCGAGCTGAAGTCGCCCTTCAGCTCGAGCGACACGAAGTGACCACCCGCGAGATCCCAGGTGAGCTCGCCCTCAAGCTGCATCGTGATTTCCACGTCGGCGGACTGGACGTCCATGCCGCCGGGGACGTCCTCGTTGTTCGCCATCATTGTCTGCATGGCCTCGGTCATGTCGCGAGCGCTCTCGATGTCGATCTTGAGGCGGATCACCGCGATACGACGGCCGTCCTCCTCGCGCACCGCGAGCAGTTCACCCGTCGCGCTGCCGGTCAGTTCGCCGAGCATGTCGGAGAGGTTCTGGTCGCTGCCCATGCCCATTTGCTGGGCCTCGGCGTCGTCGGGCTTGAGCTGCAGGTTGCCACCCGGAGCCAGCACGCCGACGAGGCCGGTCGGCGGGATCTCGTAGGTGTCGCCAATCGCGAGGGGGCGGTTGGGCAACAGCGCGCGCAGGTCCATGTCTTCCTCGAGGCCGTCGAGCAGCGCGCTGTCGCCCTGCTTCTCGTCCGCGTAGCGCACGTCGTACTCACTGGCCTGCGCGTCCCAGTCGAACAGGACCGCGTAACCCTCGAGCTCGCTGCCCCCCGACGTGTCTGCGGACATGGGGCCCGTCATCGGGTTTTCCATCTCGGACTTTCCGCCGAGATCCAGGGTGCTGTACGTCCGCTTGAGCTTTGTCGGGCGGCCATCGCCCACCGCCAGGTATTCGTCGGTGACCTCGACCGTTTGGCTGGCCTCGACGGTCATCTCCATGTCCATGGGGAACGGGGGGGGATTGCCGTTCATCAGCATGTTGAAGTTGTCCATCGACATCGCCGAGGACATCGCGAATGACTTCTCGAGCGACAGGCCCTCCGCGACGGAGAAGGCGACCTTCTCCTCGGTCGAGACGAGTGCGAAGAGGAGGGGTGTCGCCGCCGCAGCGGCCAAACAGGTGACAAGTTTCATAGGGCGTAGGGCCGGCTTGGGCCGGCAGGGGGTCGGGGAACGGCCCGCGGAATGGGGCGACTGAGATTTTTCGAAGGGTGCTTCTGGCGTCGGTTTCTGGTCCCCGCGGTGCCGCCAGTGTCGAGATTGGCGCGGTCCGGTCGGGATTACTTGGGTGGTACGGGGCTGCCTGCGTGGGAGGGGTGCGGCGTCGTCGGGGACAGGCTCGGGCGGTAACACACTCCGGACGGGAGCGCGATCCGGCCACCAGTCCCTCTACTACGCACGGCGCGGCGGCAGATTCGCGGCGCTGTGCGCCTGTTGGCTCCCCGGCCTCATCTTGGCCCGCAGGGGGCGATGATTATACCCGAGCGACGCGCGCTCCAATGGCCGAAGCGCCCAACGGGCCCGCCGGGGGTTGATAGGCTTTCCGCCGCAACCGCCCCAACCGCCCCGCACCTCGCCCATGCGTTCCGCCCTCCCGCTCGCCCTCGCACTTGCTTTTTTCACACCCGCGGGGCGCGGGGATCCTTGCGTTGCTCAGATCGAAGCGCCCGCCGCGCAACCCGCCGCGGCCGCGGTCGGTTGGGAGCACCCCGCGGGCGCACCCGGCATGGAGTACCCCGAAGCGCGGGACATCCGCGTCGCGGACACGGTTGCCCACGCTGATGCGGGGGGTGGAGCCGAGCAGGTGCTAGTGGGGCTGTGCGCGACACCCGAGGGGTTTGCGGCGCTTTGGCGCGACGGCCGCCACGGGAATCAGGGCCTCGTGCTCGGGCGGGTCGACACTGCGGGGGATCCCCTGGGGCCCGAGGAGCCGGTCCACGGCCCCGACACGCACCTGCACGGTGAGCCCAGCCTCGCGGCGGCCCCGCCGTTCGTCGGAGCCGTGGCGTGGTTGACCGCCGATCCGGGCAAAGCGGGCGCCCGGGCGCGGTTTTTCGTCGGGGAAGTCGGAATGTTGGGGCCCGCGCGAGCCCTCGAAGCGGCGCCGGGAGCGGCATCGGTAGCAGCGACGATGCCGCTGCGCGAACCCGTGGTCGCCTTCGACACCAAGGGCCACGCGCGTGTCCTCGGGCGCGTCGGCGACCGGCTCGTTATCGCCCATTACGAGCCCCTGTTCGAGCCCGCGGACGCCCCCCGCCCCCTCGACCCCGACGGCCCTCCGGTCCGTGGCCGTGCGCACCTCGCGGGAGCCGGGGACGGGCAGTTCGCCGCAGCGTGGACTCGGGATGACGGTGTCGCGCTGTGGGTCGAGCGGGCCGCGCAAGCGGAGCTCCCTGCGGTCCGCCACGTGGCACCCGGCGAGGCGGTCGGCCTCGCCGCCGCGCCCGGCGGCGACGGTTGGTGGCTGTTGTTGCGCCGCGAGGCCCGTTTGTTCCTCGTCCGACTGGACGCCGCCGGGCGCCACTTTGGCCCCCAGCGCGGCGGCATGCCGCTCGACGCGGCGAGTGTGTCTTTCGCCACGTGGGACCAGGGCCTTTTGCTCGCGGTCGAGCGGCGCGTGGAGGGCAGCGAGCGCCACCGCGGCGGCCCGCTCGAGCTCTACTTCCTGGACCGCGACGGGGTGCCTCTTGGTCCGCCTTTGCCCGTGCCCGGGCCCGACGGTCGGGGGGCCTTTGGCCTGTGCGTGGCGGCGCAGGGCAGCCGCGCGCTCCTCGCGTGGACGGACCGGCGCGGCGGTGACGGGAACGTGTACTTCCGCTTGATCGGACCGCGGGACCTGGACCGGCCCGAGCGCCGCTGGAACAGCGACGTCGCCAGCGCCGATCAGTCCCATCCCGCGGTCGGTGCCGCGCGGGACGGACTCGCGCTCGCGATCTGGGAGGACCGGCGCGGGGGCGAGGGGCGCATCTTCGGCCGTTGGCTCGGTCCGGACGGTTGGGCCGGCGGCGAGTTCGAAGCGGGGGACCCGCGCGCGCCGGGGAGCGCCACGGTGCCCTCCGTTGCCGCGCTCGCGCCGTCGTCCGGGGGCGGAGCGGCGGTCGTTTGGAAACAGCAGCACGAACGCGGTGCGCGCACCCTCGCGCGGATCGTCGACGCGGGCGGTCAGGCGCTCGGCGCCACCATCGAGCTGGCCGCGCCGAGCTCGTCCGTCGCCTGGCCCGCGGCGGTTGCGGGCCTTGGCACGGGTGGGTTTCTCGTCGCCGACATCGCGGCACCCGCGGAGGGGATGCCCCCGCACCTGTTGTATCGCGGCGTGGACGCGGGCGGCCGTTCCGACGGAGCGCCCCGGGTGCTGGCCCGCGCCCAAGTCGGTGAGCCCGGCCGTCCCCACGCGGCGGCCCTCGACGACGGACGTGTCCTCGTCGTTTGGGACGAGCGGCCCGCGGGTGCGCTGCCGCGCATGTTCGGTCGTTTTCTTTCCAGCGCGCTCGAGCCCGAGGGCGAACCTGTGCGCTTTGGCCCGAGCCCCACCGCGACCGGCGACCACGACCCGTGTGTCGCGCCCGACACGGGTGGCGGGTTTGTCCTCGCGTGGTCGGGCAACGCCGGGGCGACCCGCGATATTTTTGCGCGCCGTTTTGACCGCGGCGCGCGCCCCGCCGGACCCTTGATCCCGGTCAGCGTGCGTGCGGGTACGCAGGAATCCGCGGATGTTGTGCAACTCGCGGACGGCAGCCACGTGGTGTCATGGCAGGACGACCTGTCCGGTGGACGTCACGTGCAAGCGCGGCGGATTCGCGCGGACGGCACGCTCGGCGCAATCGCGACGGTCAACCAGCGCGAATCGATCTTCGTCGAAGACCGCACGACACCGCGGATCGCTGCGCTCGGGGACGGGCTTGCGGCCGTGTGGGTCGATCGTCGGCGTGGACTCGGCCTCGACGTGTTCGCGTCTGTGCTCGGCCCCGCGTTCGACGCGGACCTTCCCTAATCACCCGTCACGGCACGAGGGCAAAACGCACGAGTTGGCTCGTGTCCTCTAGTCCCGGATTCACCCCGACAAAACCGATCCGCAAGAGTTGGCTGCCGACGAGCGCGACGGTGGCGGGGGGCACAACCACCACCAGGTTCGCGCGGCCGACACCGTCGAGCACACCCCCCGCGGTCGCCACCAACACCGTCTGCGCGGCGTCGACCAAACCCAGCGGCCACGGGGCGAGGGGCGGCGCGCCGAGGTTGGGTGCGAGCACGGAACCCGCGACAAGGAACAACTCGCCGGCGCGCTCCGCGCCCGCATCGAGGATGAGCCCGCCACTGCCGCCCGCGAGCAGCGGATAACGCGGTCGTTCGGGAATCAGGCGCACAGGACGGCGCGACCACGCGTAGGCGGCGCCCGCAAGAAACGTCGACGGATTGAGCGCTTCGAGCCACGCTCCCGCGACGTAGTCCGGTTGGCCGTCGCCGTCGAGGTCGCGGCCGCCGTCGACCCAGACTCCCATCTGGCCGTTGGCCACGAAACCCGTGTGGCGCGCAAGACGTTCGCCGCTTTGGCCGCTGAAGATGTGCACCGCTCCGAACGAGCTTTGCTCTTGCAGCGCGCCCACGATCAAGTCCGCGTGTCCGTCGCCATCGATGTCGCCGACACCACCCACGGCGCCGCCGAACTTGTCGTTGGCGGCGAGCCCGTAGAACGTGTGCAGCACCGCGCCGTCGGCGCCGGAGTACACCCGCGCCATGCCCGCCCAGAACGCGACGAGGCCGTTCTCCCAACCGCCGACGATCGCGTCAGGAATGCCGTCGGCGTTCACGTCGCTGGCCGCGCCGACCGCAAAACCGAAATGGTCCTGCACGGCGTCGGCGAGGAAACGCTGCAGGAGGGCTCCGTCGGCGCCGGACAGGATCTCCGCCGCCCCCGCGCTCGGGCCTACGGTCGGATCGCCCCATGCACCGGCGATCAGGTCCAGCACACCGTCGTCGTTCACGTCGCCAATCGCCGCGATCGCGATGCCCATCTGCGCGTTAGTGGCCACACCACGCCGCTCGCCAAGCACGCTGCCGTCGACGCCGGAATGGATGCTGACGCGGCCGATGTTGATCACCGCGTTGTGCATGAACTTCGGCGTTCCGACGGCGATGTCCGGCACACCGTCGCCGTCGGCGTCGCCGACACCCGCGACCGCGGTGCCAAACTCCTCCGTCATCCCGCTCTGGGGTACGGGGCCCTGGATGGAATGGAGCCGCGTGCCGTCCAGGCCGGAAAGGACGTCCACGCGGCCGCGTTCGTCCGCGGTGAATGGCGCCCCGACGACGATGTCCGGTGTTCCGTCCCCATCAAAATCGCCGAACGCCGCGAGGCCGCGGCCAAAACTCTCGTTCGCGTCGACTCCGGGGACTTCCCACAGAGTCGCGCCGGTGCGTCCGGAGATCAAACGGACGCGGCCGACACCGGTCGGTGCGGCGACGACGAGGTCCGCCGCGCCGTCGCCGTCGACGTCCGCGATGAGGACGGCGCGCTCGCCAAACCGCTGGTTCGAGGCGGTTCCGCGCGCCGAAAACAGGAGGCCGCCCCGGGTCGCGGCACTGCCGAAGGGGGGTGCCGCAGTGTCCGGTCCCGGTCCAACCCCGGCGTACACCTGGAAATCCGCCGTGGCGCTGAAGGTCTTGCCGTTGGTGCCCTGACCCACGAGACTCAGGGTGTGGGGGCCCGCTGCGAGACCGTCAAGCTGCGCGGTCAGCACCATGTTGGTCGCCGTGAAAGGGACCACTTGGCCGTCGAGGCGCAGAACCACCGACGGCCACTTCGGCGCGGCGCCACTTACATCGACCTGGACAGCGATCGCGGGCCCCGCCAGCACGGTGTAGGGCGTCGGCGCGGCGAACGCCGCCAGGGTCGCGGGTCCTGCATCCCCGCCGCCGCCGCCGCCACACGCCGCAACGAGGCACATCACCAGCAGCCCCGCCATGAGCCGCACCGCGAACCGCGCCGCGAACTGCGCCGCGAACTGCGCCGCGAACTGCGCCGCGGGCCGCGGGAGCGATGCCGGGGCAGACGCAGAATAGGGAGTGCGTTTCAAGGGTGTAGGGGGCCGCAGCGTTCGCGGCCGGAGTGGTCCGCCCGCGGGCCCCATACCAAGTCTACGCCGTAGGTCCGTGGGCGGACGCTCGGGCATTGCGCGGGGCGTCCTACGCTGAGCCCGAATGTCCCCGCCCTTCGAACGTCTCGCCAGCCGCGATTCAATGCACCCCGAGGGTGCGTCGGCAGCGCGGCGCTTGGCGCTCAGGGCGCGCCGGGTGCACTGGGCGCACTGGGCCGCGGCGCTGGCGCTCGCCGCGGCGCTCCTCGCGTTGGGTTTGCTGGTCCACGGGCCGGGTCTGGGGGGCGGCGAACTGCACCACGAAGAAGGCCGCCGCGCGCTGCCGGCCCGCGCGATGCTCACGACGGGCGATTTTGCCGTGCCGCGCATCTTCGGGCGCCCCTACCTCGCCAAACCACCGCTCTATTTCTGGAGCGTCGCGGCCGCGGCGGTGGTGTTTGAAGAGGGGCATGTCACCGCGTTTGCCGCGCGTTTGCCGGCGCTGCTGGCCGTCCTTGGACTCAGCGTGCTCGTGTTGGCCGCCGCCCGGCGCACGGCCGGGAATGGGCCTGCGGCCGCCCTGGCGCTCGGCGTGCTGATCGCTCCCGAACTTGCCGCGAAGGCGCAGCTAGGAGAAATGGACACGGTTTTTGCGCTGCTCGCGTTTGCCGCGGCCAGCGCGTGCCTCGCGGCGCTTCGCGCGGACGGCGCCGTGCTGGGCGGGTCCGTTGCCGCGGGGGTATTGGCCGGGGTGTTCGCCGGGCTGTTCGCCGGGGCAGCGCTCCTGACCAAGGGGCCCCTCGGCCTTGTGTTCGGCCTCGGGCCGGCCCTAGGGGCGCTCTTCGACCCGACGCGGCGCGCGCGGGCAGTCCGCGTGCTTGCCGTGTCGCTTCCCATCGCGCTGCTGCCAGGGGCGCTTTGGTACACGGTTTTGGTCGAGCGTTTGGGCGGCGGCGCGGAGGCGCTCGCAACGTTCGGACGCGAACTGGGCCGTGGGGGCGGCGGCGGTCTCGCGACGTATCTTGCGGACCGCGGGAAGTTCACGGCGGGTGTGTTGCTCGGCGGGTTGCCGGCGACGCTGCTGTTAGCGGCGGGCCTCGCGACACGGCACACCCGCGCCGCGCTTTTTGGCGACCGGGAGGCGAAGGCAGCGCTCCTCGGCCTCGTGCCGGGCCTCCTCGTGCTCGCGGTCTGGCCCGCGGTGCGCGCGCGGTACGCCCTGCCGCTATTGCCCCTCGCCGCGCTCGCCGCCGCACCGGTCGCTGCAGCGCTGTGGAACTCAAGCTCCGCCCGCGCCGCCGAGCCCCTCTTGCGCGCTGCCGTTCGGGCGGTTGCTGGCCTGCGCGCCGCGATGCTGGCGGGGGCGGCCGGCGCCGCTTTGTTATTCGTCGTGTCCGGCGCCGCGGCGGCCGGCCTGCCGCTTGCGTCAGCCGTGCCGCTGGGGGCACCCGGAGTTTTCGCGGCCGCCGCGGCGGCGATCTTCGGATTCGGGCTGTGGCGCACCGTCTCGGGCCCCGCGCGGCTGATTCTGTGCCTGTTGGTCGCCGCGGGGTTGACCGCCCTGCAAGCCGACGCTGGGCGAGAGCGCAACCGGTCGCGGCACGGCCGTGCGGAGGGCGCGCGGATCCTGTGGGACGCGAGTGCGGGCCAGCCGCTCGCGACCGACCGCTGGGGCAACTTCAACCTGCTGTTCGAGCTGCCGGCTGCGCCCCATTGGGCTGAAGCGCCGGACACGCTCCCCGCGGGGGCTTTGCTCCTGCGCGCGCGCGGAATGGGCGCCCCGGGGCCCGATTGGGAACCGCTTCCGGCGGCGCAGTGGTCGGATAGGGAGATCGCCACCTGCCCCGAACTGGCGAGCTTGGGGGTGTGGCTGCGCGTGCGTTGAGGTCCGTGCACACGACCAGCGTCCGCCGCCGCGGACCACGCGCCATCCTGCGCGAGCGGGCGGTCCCATTTGCGCGCGACGCGCGCGCCCGCAGGTCCTTCGGCGCGCGGTATTTGCGATCCTCTAGGCACAACCGTGGACACTTCCTTAGAAAATCGCGCCCTGCTCCTGCCGCGCGCCCTCGCGCGCCGCCTCGAGGGCTGGGCGATCGCCGCGCTGCCCGCCGAAGCCTGCGGACTGCTCGTGGGTGAGCCGTGTGCGCGCGGGGTGCTCGTGCGCGCCGTGGTCACCTTGACGAATGCCGCCCCCGAGCGCTGCGAGGACCTCTTCGAGCTCGATCCGCTCGAACACCTCGCCGTCGAGGAGGCCGCGGCCGCCGCGGGTGTCGCCGTCGTGGGTGTGTGGCACTCGCACCCCGATTCGGGCGCGGTCCCCTCTGCCGTCGACCGCAGCCGCGCATGGGAGGGTTGGAGCTACCCGATCGTGGGTTTTGCCGCGCACTCCGGTCGGCGCGAGCTGCGCTCCTGGCGTGTCCTTGCGGGTGTTGCGCGGGAGGAAACCCATCACGACGCACCCCTCGCGCCGATCGCGCTCGATCTTCATCCCCGCTTTCTCGAGGCCGCCCCCGCTCCCGCGGACCTCGCCCGCCACTTCCTTCCCGCCGTGCCCCAACGATGAGTTCCCCTGCCTCGACCGGTCCGGTCCACAGCTCCCGACCCACGGCGTTGACCGCCACCGTGCGCATCCCGACACCCCTGCGAAGCTTTACCGGCGGCGCGGGTGCAGTCGAACTCGGCTTGGCGCACAGCGGCGCGAACGCGGGCGCGGTCCTCGCAGCGCTGATCGATCGGCACCCCGGACTCGCGGGGCGCGTCCTCGACGAAAACGGCGAGCTGCGCCGCTTCGTCAACCTCTTCCTCGGCCAGAAAAACGTGCGCAGCCTCGCAGGGCTCGCGACACCGGTCGCGCCGGGGGACGTGCTTGCGATCCTGCCCGCCGTCGCCGGGGGCGCGGTGTGAGTGGACGGGACACCCGCGTCGCCGAGCTGCGCGCGCGCATCCGCGAAGTTGATCCCTCCGACGCGAGCGCGGGGTTGCGACGCGGCGCGGTGTTGATCGACGTGCGCGAAGCCGACGAGGTCGCGGAGGGTTCGCCCGAAGGCGCGCTGCGCATCAGCCGCGGTTTTCTCGAACTGCGTGTCGAGGACGCGGTGCCGGACAAGGACCGCGAGGTCCACCTGATGTGCGCGGGCGGCACTCGTTCGCTGTTTGCGGCGGAGGGACTTCTTGCGCTCGGATACACGCGTGTGCAGTCGGTCGCGGGCGGCTTCCAGCGCTGGAAAACGCTCGGGTTGCCGATCGAGCGCCCGAGCAACCTCGACCAGGAGATGCGCGCCCGCTACGCGCGCCACCTGATCCTGCCAGAGGTTGGCGAAGCGGGCCAGCGCCGCCTCCTGGCCTCGCGTGTGTTGATCGTCGGCGCGGGTGGCCTGGGTTCACCGGCGGCGCTGTACCTCGCGGCGGCGGGTGTTGGCACGCTCGGAATCGTCGACGACGACGTGGTCGATCGCACGAACCTGCAACGCCAGATCCTGCACACCGACGGACGGGTCGGGCGCGCGAAGGTCGAGAGCGCGCGCGAAGCGATCCTCGCATTGAATCCCGGAGTGCGTGTGGATGCCATCGGCGAGCGCTTGACCGCGGCCAACGCCGAGCGTTTGATCGGCGCGTACGACCTCGTGCTCGACGGCACGGACAACTTCGCGGCGCGGTATGTCGTGAACGACACGTGCGCGCGCCTCGGCGTGCCCAACGTGCACGGTGCGATCTACCGCTTCGAAGGCCAGGTCAGCGTGTTCTGGCCAGTGGAGCCCGCGGAATCGGGACATCCTGGTTATCCGGCCCGCCGCGGTCCCTGTTACCGCTGCCTGTACCCCGAAGCGCCGCCGCCCGAACTCGCACCGTCCTGCGCGGAGGCGGGTGTCCTGGGTGTCCTGCCGGGGGTGATCGGCACGCTGGAAGCCGTCGAAGCGATCAAAATCCTCCTGCGCATCGGCAATCCGCTCGTCGGGCGGTTGCTTGCGTACGACGCGCTCGAAGCGCGTTTCACCGAGTTGGAGATCGACGCCGATCCCGCGTGTGCGTGGTGCGCTCCGGGGCTTGCTCGACCCGCACTGGTCGATACGAACGCCGCGTGCGTGAGCACAGGTCCGTGAACATCGTCCTCGAACGTCCGGCGCCGAGCGCCGCGGAGCTCGAACCGCGCCTTGGCCCCCTCGGGGCCGCGCGCGCCGTCGAGCTGCTCAGCCACGTGGGCCGCACTCCGCTCGTCGAGCTGATCGGGTTGCCCGGTCAACCCGCGGATGTGCGCATCCTCGCGAAGCTCGAAGCGCGCAATCCCGGTGGATCGATCAAGGATCGGCCGGTCGCGCGCATGCTGCTCGGTGCGCTCGCGCGCGGCGACGTGACGCCGGGCGCCACCGGCCGCCGATTGCTGGATTCCTCGTCAGGCAACGCCGCGATCGCCTATGCGATGCTGGGCTCCGCCCTCGGCGTGCCGGTGACGCTGGTCGTGCCGGGCAACGCGAGCCGCGAGCGGCTGGAGCGCATCCGCGCGCACGGTGCGGAGCTCGTGCTCACCGATCCGCTCGACGGTTACGACCACGCGGTGCATACGGCCAAACGGCTGTTCGCCGAACAACCCGAGCGTTATTGGTACTCGAACCAATACGCGAACGAGGACAACTGGCGCGCGCACTTCGACACCACGGGCGCGGAGATCCTCGCGGGTTTCCAGGAGCGCACCGGCGCGCCGCCGGATGCGTTCGTGAGCGGCGTTGGAACCGGTGGAACGTTGACCGGTGTCGGCCGCCGCCTGCGCGCCGCGCACGCAGGGGTCCACATCGCCGCGCTCGCGCCGGATGTGTTCCCGGGCATCGAGGGCCTCAAGCCGCTCGGCTCGCCGGGGGACTTCATCCCGCCGATCCTCGACCAGACGCTGATCGATCGGCACATCCCCGTGCGGCAGGAGGAGGCCGTGCCGATGTGCCACGCCCTCGCGAAGCTCGGCTTTTTCGCGGGGCCCTCGTCGGGCGCCAATCTGTGGGCCGCCGTCGAGCTCGCGAAAACCGGCCGCTTCCGGACCGTCGCGACCCTCCTGTGCGACACGGGGGAGCGTTACGGTTCGACTGGACTTTGGGCGGTATCCGGCTGAGTTTCCGGCCGAGTCTCCGGATAAAACCGGCGCTCGAGAGTGGTTTTTGTCGACCTCCAAAGGACCCGATTGACGCCCTGCGCCATTTTCGGGGGACGCGGGTGGCCGCGCTCCAGTCGGCGGTGTCCGCAGGGCGAAGGAAGGCGTGGGCCTTGTTGGCGGTCGCCCGCCGCCCCCTCTTCCCGACTCTTTCCTTGAGAGCCCCTCCAACGTGGACGTCTATCTTGGACGACAACCGATCTTCGGGCGCAGGCTCGAAGTGCGCGGATACGAGCTGTTGTATCGCCAGGGCGATGTCGGGAGCGCGCAGATCCTCGAGGGGGACCGCGCCACCGCCCAGGTGCTCTTGACCGCGTGCACGGAGATCGGGCTGGAACGCGTTGTCGGCGACCGCATCGCGTACATCAACTTGACCCGCTCGTTCATCCTCGGGCGTTACCCGATACCCCTTGGACCCGAACAGGTCGTGCTCGAGCTGCTCGAGGGCCAGTGCGTGGATGCCGAGCTGATTGCGGGTGTCACCGCGCTGCGCTCGAAGGGTTACCGGATCGCGCTCGACGATTTTGATCCCGACTCGGGGGATGCGGCGCTGCTTGGCCATACGGACATCGTGAAGCTGGATTGCCGTGCGTTGACCCCCGAGCGGCTCGAGCGCGCCGTGCACGACCTGCGCGCGCGGGGCCTCGAGCTGCTCGCGGAGAAGGTCGAGACGCAGGCGGACTTAGAGCGCTGCCGCGCACTCGGTTTCGACGCGTTCCAGGGTTACTTCCTGTCGCGGCCGAAAAACCTGCACGCGCGCACGCTCCCGCCGAACGTCCTGGCGCTTTTGCGGCTGCTCGCGCGCTTGCAGGACCCCGACGCCGAAGTCGAGGAAGTCCAAACGCTCGTCAGCCAGGATGTTTCCCTCAGCTATCGGCTCTTGCGCCACATCAACTCCGCGAGCTACGCCCTGCGCCAATCGCTCGGATCCGTGCGCGAAGCGGTCATGTACTTGGGGCTCGCCAAGGTGCGCAATCTCGCGAGCCTCTTCCTGCTTGCGCGCCTCGACGGCCGTCCGAGCGAACTCTTGGTCACGGCGATGCTGCGCGCGCGGATGTGCGAGCTGCTCGCGCTCGAGCGTGAACTCGCCCGTCCTGACACCTACTTCACAGTGGGACTCTTCTCGGCGTTGGACGCCTTGATGGAGTGCCCCCTCGACGTGTTGCTCGAGCATCTTCCGCTCGCGGAGCCCATCCGTGCCGCGCTGCTCGCGCGGGAAGGCCCGCTCGGCGAAGCCCTCGCCTGTGTCCTCGCCTACGAGGTCGGCGATTGGGAGTCTGTTCGCTGCGCAAACCTTTCCGCGGAGCGCATCCGCGGCGCCTATCTGGACGCGATTGCCTGGGTCGAGCGCACCCGGATGGACGCGATCAACCAGGCCGCGTGACCCTACGGGGGCACCGCGCCCTTCCCGACGCCGTCCCGCTCTCGAAGCCGCGTATGGAACGGACTGTCCCCTGGGACTAGTCTCATTGGGGGGCAACGGGCCTTTTGCCCGCGCGCACTCCCCCGCGACCCCACTCCGCCCGCACCCGTATGTCGCCGTCCCCCCCGCCCGAATCACCGTCCCGTCCGGAGGCGTCGGGCGCCCCGCTGTCCAGTGCGTCCGCGGAAGCCGTTCCCAATCCCGTTTTGCCCAGTGCGGAACCCGCGGCGCGTTCCGGGCCGCGCCGCGCGCGCTCGCGGGGACTCGAAGAATCGCACACGAAAGTCGTGGCGACGATCGGCCCCGCCTCCGAGGGGCGTGTCGGTGAGCTGATCGACGCGGGCATGTCCGTCGCGCGGATCAATTTCAGCCACGGCGAGGCCGACGAACACCGCCGCCGCGCCGACGTCATCCGCAAGGAAGCGCGCCTGCGCGAGCGCGCCGTCGCCATCCTCGCCGACATCCAGGGCCCGAAGATGCGCATGGGGCGCTTCGCCGAAGCGCGCGTCGAAGTCGAGTTCGACGACGTGCTGACCATCCTGCAAGGGGATGGCGTGGCCACCGGCAAGGAGGTGTACTTCAACTTCGAGGGTTTCCTTGGCCGCGCACAACCGGGGCATCGCCTGCTGCTGGCCGACGGCGCCGTCGAAGCCATCGTCGAAGAGACCAAACACGACCGTGTCATCGCCCGTGTGGAACGCGGGGGTGTGCTGTCGGACAAGAAGGGCGTCAACTTGCCCGACACCGAACTCGCTATCGAGCTGCCGACCAAGAAGGACATCTTCGACATCACCGTCGCGCGCCAGATGGGTGTCGAAATGCTCGGCATCAGCTTCGTGTCGAGCGCGGCGGACATTCAACGGGTGCGCGACCTTGCGCCCGAACCGTTCATCGTCGCGAAGATCGAGCGCGCCATCGCGCTCGAGCGTATCGACGAAATCATGAAAGCGACGGACGGCATCATGGTCGCCCGCGGCGACTTGGGTGTCGAAGTGGATCTTGAGCAGTTGCCGATGATTCAAAAAGCGCTGATCCAGTCGGCGATGCGCGAGGGGCGCTTTTGCATCACCGCCACGGAGATGCTCGAGTCCATGATCTACGCGTCACGGCCGACGCGCGCCGAAGTCGCCGACATCGCCAACGCGGTGCTCGACGGGACGGACGCCGTCATGCTTTCCGCGGAGACCGCGGTCGGCAAATATCCCCTGGAAGCGGTTGCGATGATGACACGCATCGCGCGTGCCGTCGAAACCAGCCAGCGTTACCACGACCTGCCGCGCATCGAGTTCCGCACGTCGGAACCCACCTTTTCGAACGCTATTGCCATGGCCGCCGTCCAGGCCGCGGAAGCTCTGGGCCTGACGAAGATCATCGCGTTCACGGAAACCGGCAACACCGTGCGCCTGCTTTCGCGCTATCGGCCGCGGGCCGAAGTTATCGCGCTGACCCCGCACCTGCGCACGCTCAACTCGATGGCGGTGCTCGCGCACGTGCGACCCGTGCTCTACGGACGCGATCAGAGCCTCGAGGACATGCTGTGGAACGCGAGCCTCTTCCTGCAGGGCCGCGGCCTCGTCAAGGGCGGCGAGCAGGTACTGTTCGTCGCTGGCGTGCCCCCCGGGGTTGCGCGCACGACCAACGTCATGAAGCTGCACCGCATCGGCGAGCCGGTGCGGTTCCACTGATTCCCGCTGGATTGTCTTTCGGGCGGGGAGCGCGGGCCTCCAGGCCCGCCCGCGGGCGTCCCTCGCGAGTGCGTCTTCGCGGGACACGGTCAAAGGCGGGCCGGGAGGTCCGCCCTCCCAGCCCAGCCGGGTTACGCGGAGTAGATCCGGTGGCAATCGTCGTGGTCGTCGATCGCTTCCAAGAACGCGTCGTGCGCGGCGCGGTCCTCGTCGCTGATCGTCGCAGGTTGCTTCGCGCGGTAACCCAGGTCCGACGCCGTCACGGACCAGCCCGACTTGCGTAGACTGGCTGTGACCGTGTCGAGGTCTTTGGGGTCGGTGATAAAACGCGCGGCGGAGCCCTCCTCGAGGCCCTCCGCCGGTTCGATGTCCTGGGCCCCCGCTTCAATCGCCGCTTCTTCGGGATCAAGCGCGCCATCCGCGTGCGTCGCTTCGATCAAGCCGACGTGGTCGAAGAAAAACATCACCTTCGTGCCAAACTGCCCGGCGCGGAACAGCGCGCGCATGTCCGGCGCCGTTCGGTTGCGGTTGTCGGTCAAACATTCGACGACGACCGGCACGTTTTGGGGTGACATCCCTTCGAACGTGATGAGCTCGAGCTCCATCGACTCGCCGCTCTCGCCGCTGCCTTTTTTGATCGCGCGCCCGATCACGTCGTTCGACACCGACGCCTTGCGCGCCGCTTCCACCGCCACGGCGAGCCGCGGGTTCATATCCGGGTCGGGCGCCCCCATTTTTGCGGCGACGCTGATCTCGCGCACCAACTTGGTGGTCATGCGCGCGCGCTTGTTGGCGTTGATCTCGCGCTTTTTCTGGAGCCACTGGCGACCCATCGTGCGGCGGGGTGTTCGGGGTGCGGGGAAACGGGGGAAGGGCGGGCCGTGCCGGGGCGCTCCCATGGAAGGCATCTTACGGGCGGGCGCGGCGGCGGAAATCGCCGCTGGGGACTCCCGGGGATTGACGCGGCGTGCGACGGTATTCAACGCGTCTCCCGGCGCGCGGTGCGGAAGAGCGACGGGGCGTGAGAACCGGCGTGACACGGCGCAAACCCGGGCTAGCGCCAAAGCCCCTTCACTTCGGCCACCACCCACCTGAAAGACCCGTGGATCCTCTCGTCATTCTCGCGGCACTTTTGAAGGGCGAACGCCCGGCTCCCGGGACCCTCGACGGCGAATCGGTTGCGGCCGTTGGCGCGTGGTTGGCGCGACCGCCGGGGGAGCTCGCCCAGGCGCTCGGCGTCGGCGCGGATGCCGTCGCGCGGTTGCGTGCGATGGCCGGGGCGTTGGGTGCGGAAGCCGGGGATGGCGAGCTCATCCCGCAAGCGCGCCGGCCGGGTCCACCCCGGGGGGCCCCGCCGCCCGCAATGCACGGTCGGGTGCTGGGGGCGCTGGTCGGCAGTCTGGGGGCGCTCGGGAAGCTCCCGGACGGCCCGGAGCCCGAGCGCGACGGAGCTTGGCCGAAGGGCCTGCGTCGGGCGCTCGAGTGCGACGGGGAACCGCCCGCTGCCCCCGGCCCGGGTGGGTCTAACGGCGCTGAGGCCCTCGTGCCGGGGGCGCTCGACGGACTGAGCCCCCAGGTCGTGGAGGGCCTCCGCGTCCGTGGGGTCGCGACCCTTGGCGAGCTCGCCGCCGCGAACCCCCTGGACCTGATCGGCGTGGCGCAACTGCGTTATAGCGGGGCGTTTCGCCTCGTGGGCCTCGCGCGGCGCGCCCTGGGCACGGGCGCGGATCAGCCCCGTGTCTGAAACGGGTGGCGTGCCCCGTGCGGTATCCTCCTGGCCCCGAGCTTCGCCGCGCGCCCCCTGCGCGCCTCCCGTGCGGCCGGTGACAGGAGCGCTTCCTTTGAGCGACGTGACAAGCACCGTGAGCCCCGTTGGCACGCATTTGATCCCCGCCTCGGCCCAGCGGCCCGGCGACGACCCGATTTTTGCCCTCAACGCCGAGGCCACGCGCCGCGCGAAAGCGGGGGAGGACGTCCTCAACGCCACCCTCGGGGCGCTGATCGAGGACGACGGCCAACTCGCCGTGATGCCGAGCGTGTTCGAGGCGATGGCGCGCATCCCGCCGCGCCAAGCCGCCTCCTACGCGCCGATTTCGGGCCCGCCGACGTTCCTGAACGCGCTGCTCGACGACCTCTACGGCGGCTCGAGCCTGCGCCAGCAGTCGGTGGCGATCGGCACACCGGGGGGTACGGGCGCGCTCTACAGCGCGATCGTCAACTTCCTCGAGCCGGGCCAAAAGCTCCTCACCACGTCGTTCTACTGGAGCCCGTACGCGATCCTCGCCGACCATGCACGGCGCGGAGTCGCGACGTTCCGCATGTTCGCGGTGGATGGATCGCTCGATTTGGAGAGTCTCGAGCGCGAGGTCGCGGCGTTGATGGCGGCGCAGGGACGCGTGCTCCTCGTGCTCAACACCCCCTGCCACAACCCGACGGGTTTTTCGCTCGATGCGGACGAGTGGACCGCCCTTGAGGGCATTCTCATCGCGGCGCAGCGGCGTGGGAATGTGACGCTGCTGCTTGACCTGGCCTACGAAAAGTTCGCGCGCCCGGATTCACCCGCCTGGCGTCCGCACGTCGAGCGGCTGACCGAAAGTGGTGTGCCTGTGCTCGTCGCGTGGACCGCGAGCAAGGCCTTCACCCAATATGGCGGTCGCATCGGCGCGCTCGTCGCGACGCACCCCGATTCCAAGGAGCGCGAGCGCTACAAAAACGCCCTGGGCTATTCGTGCCGCGGGACGTGGTCCAACTGCAACCACCTCGGGATGTTGGCTGTCGGCAACGTGTTGACCGACGCGGGCTTGCGCGAAAAGTCCATGCACGAGCGCGAAGCGTTGCGCGACCTGCTCGACCGCCGTGTCGTCGCGTTCAACCGCGAGGCGGGGCGCGCGTCGCTCTTGTACCCGCGCTACGAAGGCGGTTTTTTTGTCTGCGTGTTCTGCGACGATTCGGCCGCGGTCGTGCGGCACGCTCAAGCGCGTGGTGTGTTTGTCGTGCCGCTGCCGGGTGCCGTGCGTGTTGCGCTGTGCTCCACTCCACAAAGCCAGGTGCCGCGTCTCGTCGACGCGCTCGCGGCCGCAGGGGCGAGTCGGTGAGCGCAGCGGCGGAAGCGGAACACGCCTACGGGCCGCGGGTGCGGATCCTCTCGAATCCGTTCCTGGCGACGGCCCTCGCCCGCCTCTCCAGTACCAACACGGCGCAGCTCGAGCTTTTGGGGCTCGTGCGCACGGTCTACACAGGCCTTTTGATCGCCGCGCTCGAGCGCGAGTTCCCCTGCGTGCAGGCGGAGATCGAAACACGCATGGCGCCCGTGCACGGCGCCGCGGGGGTTTGGCGCGGGGAAGCCCTCGATCCCGCGGTGGGTGTGGTTGTGTGCGACGTGGTCCGCGCGGGCATCGTGCCTGCCCAGGTGTGTTTCGAACTGCTCCTGCAAGTGTTGCCGAGCGCGCAGGTGCGACTCGACCACGTGAACGTCGCGCGACGCGCGGGCCTCGACGGTCGCGTGGAGGGCGCCGAACTTTTGGGTTCAAAAATCGGCGGGAGCGCGGCAGGCAAGCTCTTAATCCTGCCGGACCCGATGGGGGCGACGGGCGCCACCACCCAACGGGTCCTCGACCACTACATGGAGTTCCACGGTCGCCCCGCGGCGATCCTCGCCCTACCGATGATCGCCACACCCGAGTACCTGCGCGCCGTGCTCGCGCACGATCCTGCCCTGCGCGTCGTCGCGGCGCGCCTCGACCGCGGGCTCAGTCCACCCGCGGTGCTCCGCGCGCTCCCGGGTGTGCGCTGGGACGAGGAGCGCGGCCTCGACGAGACGGGTTACATCGTCCCGGGCGCCGGGGGCTTGGGTGAAGTCCTCAACAACGCTTGGTGTTGAACCCCTTTTTGCGCCCACGAACATGAAAACAGTCACCCTGCTCGTCCCCCTTTTCGCCGCGGTTACTGTGCTGTGCGCCTGCGACTCCAAGAGCACCACGTCCAGACCCGCACCCGGGCCGCTGGGCGACCACGCTCCCGTAGCCGCGCCCGCACCCACCCTCGACGGCGGCGAGCTCTACCGCCGCTCCGGATGTATCGCGTGCCACGGCCCGACCGGCGACGGTGGGATGCTCGGACCGGCGATCACCGACCTCGCGCAGCACTGGAACCGCAGCGACCTGGCGGAGTTTTTTGCGACGCCCGAGCGTTTCGTGAAGGACAGTCCGCGGCTCAACGAACAACGCGCCGCGCGCACCTATGCCATGCCGATGCCCGGTGTGCCGCACCTGTCCGAGGCCGAACGCCTCGCCCTCGCGGACTGGTCGCTCGCGCGCTGAGCAGTACCGATTATTGCCAACCCAGGTGCGGAGCGCAGCTTCCGCTCGACCTGCCGTTTTGTGGTACGACCCGACACAGATTCTGCGTTCCAAGCAGGTTTTTGCGCAAGCGAGGCTCTGGGCGCAGACACCCGGTTCAAAACAATCGCTCCCGCCGCGCACGCGTGTGAGCGCTGCCGACGGACGCTCCAACCTGATGCATCAGGTCTGGACCGTTTGGGATTGGGGAACGGCTTCCGCTCCCTCGCCCACGGGCGAGGAATACATCCCGATCGCCGCCGCGCTGGGACTGCACCGCGGCGCGGATCCGATCCAGCCGCGACCATGATCACGTCTGGAAGGTGGTCGCCGTCGTGCGCCTGCCGTGAGCGTACGGCGCCCGCGGCCGTGCCGACCCTCGACGCCCCGGAAATTCAGCAGTACTACACCACGGACGCCGCGGGCAACCCCGTGCCGCTTTCCGGCGCGGTTGGATTCCGGGATGGGATTCTTTTCGCTGTCATGCTTCACGAACTCATGCACGTCTGCATGGGCCCTTCCCAGAGCGGTCAGCAAGCCGCGGACTCCTGTGTGCACCTTTCGATCGACTACACGGTCAGCTCGCAGATCTGCGCAGCAACAACGGCGATGTTCCCGCCCGGAGCGCCGCCATATTGTGTCAGCGGATTCACGGCGGAAGATCGAGCCAAGTTCAAAGCGCTATGCACGAAGCAAAAGGAGGCGCAGGGCAAATGGAACACCGATGCGGGTCGAGAGCTCGCAGAAAGCTGCGCGACGGAAGAGAGCACCGAGGACCTCGACGATCTGGTGACCAAACGCACATCGGCGTGTCAAGTCGGTTATCCACCGCTGGACGAGTCCGACGGCTACGGCTCTGAGATTATCCCAGGCTGCGGGCTCTGCGACGCGGCAAGCGAATGCGAGGATCAATGATGGTCGCCAAGTTTGTGGGTGCGGCGCTTACGCTCGTTGCCGTTTGCGCCTTGGTTTACAGTGCCGTGCGAACGGATACAGGGAGCGGTTCGGACAGCTCCGGTGCGGTTCCGCCTGCGGTGGCGCAACACTCGGCTTGCTTTTAGTCCGCGGGCTCCGACGCGGAATCGATCGACGACCTCGGCCAGTCGGTCGTGTATTCCGCCCATTTTGAACGGCGGGTGGAGCGCGGCGCGCTGCTCGCCCCGATCCTCAGCATCGCCGTCGAACCTCATGGGCGTTTTGCGATGGTGCTCGGCGGGTCGCCCAAAAATCTACGGGTGGTCGACCTCAATGCCCCGGAGTCCGCGCCGCTGCCGCTGC
>Ga0163144_10009391_pt1 | contig 21014 bp, 15 predicted proteins | sample OliLak19BULKMAT1_FD_123175 | JGI IMG/M metagenome (GOLD analysis project Ga0163144, IMG submission 123175) | Freshwater microbial mat bacterial communities from Lake Vanda, McMurdo Dry Valleys, Antarctica - Oligotrophic Lake LV.19.BULKMAT1 | ecosystem: Environmental > Aquatic > Freshwater >... | reverse complement strand
TCAAGGAGCGCGTGATCTTCCTGGTGGGTCCGGTCGACGACCACGTCGCCAACCTCATCGTCGCGCAACTGTTGTTCCTCGAGTCCGAGAATCCGGACAAGGATATCCACCTGTACATCAACTCCCCCGGGGGCGTGGTGACTGCAGGGCTCGCCATCTACGACACCATGCAGTTCATCAAGCCGGCGGTCAGCACCCTGTGTATAGGCCAGGCGGCGAGCATGGGCGCTTTATTGCTGGCGGCCGGGGCGGCCGGCAAGCGTAATTGCCTCCCGCACTCGCGGGTGATGATCCACCAGCCGCTGGGCGGGTATCAGGGACAGGCGTCGGACATCGATATCCACGCGCGAGAAATCCTGAAGGCGCGCGACATGCTGAATGGCATCCTGGCCAAGCACAGCGGGCAGTCGATTGAGAAGGTGGCGCTGGACACCGACCGCGACAACTTCATGAGCGCCGAAGACGCCCGGGCCTACGGCCTTATCGATGCGGTGCTGAGCCACCGCGAATCGATCAAACCAGCTGAGACCACCCGTTGAACCGGCAGCGGAACACGGGGTCTCAAACTACTCAGTATCCGGGTAATTGGTGAGGAATCGCCGATGAGCGATGGCAAAAACTCCAAGGGCGGCGACAGCGATCGTTTGCTGTATTGCTCCTTCTGCGGCAAGAGCCAGCATGAGGTGCGCAAGCTGATCGCGGGCCCGTCTGTGTTTATCTGCGACGAATGTGTCGAACTCTGCAACGACATCATTCGCGAAGAAATCCAGGACAAATCTGCGGGCAGCGGCGGCAGCAAGCTGCCGATCCCGCACGAAATCCGCGACATCCTCGACGAATACGTCATCGGCCAGTCGCATGCGAAAAAGATCCTGGCTGTGGCGGTGTACAACCACTACAAGCGCCTCGAATCGCGCGTGAAGCAGAGCGACGTCGAACTCGCCAAGAGCAACGTGTTGATGATCGGCCCGACCGGCAGCGGCAAGACGCTGCTCGCCGAAACGCTGGCGCGGCTGTTGAATGTGCCGTTCACGATCGCCGATGCGACGACACTCACCGAAGCCGGCTATGTCGGCGAGGACGTCGAGAATATTATCCAGAAACTGCTGCAGAAGTGCGACTACGACGTTGAGAAGGCGCAGACCGGCATCGTCTATATTGACGAAATCGACAAGATTTCGCGCAAGAGCGACAACCCGTCGATCACGCGCGACGTGTCTGGTGAAGGCGTGCAGCAAGCCCTGCTGAAACTGATCGAAGGTACCGTGGCGTCAGTGCCACCGCAGGGTGGTCGCAAGCACCCGCAACAGGAATTCCTGCAGGTCGACACCTCCAACATCCTGTTCATCTGTGGCGGTGCGTTCGCGGGTCTCGACAAGATCATCCGCGATCGCTCGGAAAAGGGCGGTATCGGCTTCTCAGCCGAGGTCAAGAGCAAGGATGACCGCAAGACCACCGGCGAAATGCTGCACCAGGTCGAACCTGAAGACCTGATCAAGTACGGTCTGATTCCCGAATTCGTTGGCCGACTGCCAGTCGTGGCGGTACTCGACGAACTGCACGAAGACCAGCTGGTGCAAATTCTCACCGAGCCGCGCAATGCGCTGACCAAGCAGTACGGAAAGCTGTTCGAGATGGAAGGTTGTGCGCTTGAGTTTCGCGAAGAAGCGCTGCGCGCCGTGGCGCGCAGAGCCGTCGAACGCAAGACCGGCGCCCGCGGATTGCGCTCGATACTCGAAGGTAACCTGCTCGACACCATGTACGACCTGCCGTCGCTGAAAAACGTATCCAAAGTCGTCGTCGACGAAGCTGCCATCAACGGTGAGTCCAAGCCGCTGGTGATCTACGAAGGCGCTGACATGCCGAAGATGGCTGCGGATTGAGCAACCTGTCGCGGGTGCCACGACGCAATCGAACCTGCATACCGGCCGGATACTCCGGCCGGGCCGACACCGACCCTCTCTCACTGACCTGCGGCCAGCCAGACGCGCCGTCTTGCGCTGCGTCCGGCCGCCCGCCTGAGGACTCACGATGAGCGATCAATCCAACCTGCTGCCGGTGCTGCCCCTGCGTGACGTGGTGGTCTACCCACACATGGTCATTCCGCTGTTTGTCGGGCGCGACAAATCCATTAAGGCGCTGGAGCGCGCGATGGACGAAACAAAGCAGATTCTGCTCGTGGCCCAGAAGAGCGCGGCAGATGACAACCCGGCGCCTGAAGACATCCACATGATTGGCACCGTCTCGAACATCCTGCAACTCCTGCGTCTGCCCGATGGCACAATCAAGGTGCTGGTCGAAGGCGTGCGGCGCGCGCGCATCAAGGAGTTCGAAGACCTCGGCCACCTGTACGCGGCCGAGATAGAAACACTGGAGCCGGAAGCGATCCCGGCGCGTGAAGGCGAGGTGCTGTCGCGCTCACTGCTGAACCAGTTCGATCAGTACGTGAAGCTCAACAAGAAAGTGCCGCCGGAAATCATCTCGTCGTTGTCGAGCATCGACGATCCGTCGCGTCTGGCCGACACGATTGCCGCGCACATGTCGATCAAGCTCGCCGACAAGCAGCGTATCCTCGAGATGGTGGATTTGCGCGAGCGCCTCGATCAGCTGATCGTCCTGATGGAAACCGAGATTGATTTGCTGCAGGTTGAAAAGCGCCTGCGCGGCCGCGTCAAGAAACAGATGGAGAAGAGTCAGCGCGAGTACTACCTGAATGAGCAGATGAAAGCCATTCAGAACGAACTCGGTGAGACTGAAGAGGGGGTCAACGAATTCGATGAACTGGCCAAACGCATCAAGCGCTCGGGCATGCACAAGGAGGCGCGCACGAAGGCCGAATCCGAACTGAAGAAGCTGAGGATGATGTCGCCGATGTCGGCCGAGGCCACCGTCGTGCGCAACTATATCGACTGGATGCTGAACGTGCCGTGGAAGTCGCGTTCGAAGATTGGCTGCGACATCAACAAAGCTGAAGCAATCCTCGATGAAGATCACTTTGGCTTGGAAAAGGTCAAGGAACGCATACTTGAGTACCTTGCCGTGCAACAGCGCGTGAAGAAGATGAAGGGTCCCATCCTGTGTCTGGTGGGCCCCCCGGGTGTCGGCAAGACCTCACTCGGGCGCTCGATCGCGCGCGCGACGAATCGCAAGTTCGTGCGCATGTCGCTCGGCGGCGTGCGTGACGAGGCCGAGATTCGCGGCCATCGGCGGACTTACGTCGGCTCGCTGCCGGGCAAGATCCTGCAGAACATGGCCAAGGTCGGCACGCGCAACCCGCTCGTGCTACTCGATGAAGTCGACAAGATGGCGATGGATTTCCGCGGTGATCCCGCGGCCGCGCTGCTCGAAGTGCTGGATCCGGAGCAGAACTCCTCGTTCAACGACCATTACCTGGAAGTCGACTATGACCTCTCCGAGGTCATGTTCGTGACCACCGCGAACAGCCTGAATATTCCCGCACCGCTGCTCGACCGCATGGAAGTCATTCGGCTCGCCGGCTATACGGAAGACGAGAAAGTCAGCATCGCGCAGAAATACCTGATCCCCAAGCAGATGCGGGCGAACGGCCTGAAAGACAGCGAGATCCAGTTCTCCGAGCCGGCGCTGCGCGATGTGATCCGTTACTACACGCGTGAAGCTGGCGTGCGAAATCTCGAACGCGAAGTGGCAAACGTCTGCCGCAAGGTCGTGAAGCAGCTGTCGCACAAGCCCAGTGACAAGAGCGCCGCTATCACGCCGAAAACAATCGAGAAGTATCTCGGCGTGAAGAAGTTCCGCTTTGGCCTGGCCGAAGAAGAGGACCGTATCGGTCAGGTCACTGGCCTTGCGTGGACTGAAGTCGGCGGTGATCTGCTAACCATCGAAGCGGCCATCGTGCCGGGCAAGGGTAAGGAAACCTATACGGGTCGCCTGGGCGACGTCATGCAGGAATCGATCAAGGCGGCGATGACCGTGGTGCGCAGTCGCGCGCTGTCGCTCGGCATCAAGCCTGATTTCTATCGCGCAGTTGACGTGCACTTCCATGTTCCGGAAGGCGCCACGCCAAAAGACGGCCCCAGCGCGGGTGTTGGCATGTGCACGGCCCTTGTGTCGGCGCTTACCGGCATCCCGGTGCGCGCCGACGTCGCGATGACCGGCGAAATCACTCTGCGCGGTGAGGTCTTGCCGATCGGCGGATTGAAGGAGAAACTGCTCGCGGCACTGCGGGGCGGCATCAAGACCGTGGCGATACCGCGCGAAAACGAACGCGAGCTGAAAGAGATCCCTGCGAACATCAAGCAGGGTCTCGACATCAAGACGGTACGCTGGATTGATGAAGTCCTGGCGCTTGCACTGCAGCGCATGCCTGAGCCGCTGACGACTCCTTACGAACCAACCCCCTCGGGGTCGGACGATCAGGATCAGATTCGCGCACATTGAACGCCGGCCCACACAGGGCCATGCGTTATGCCCTGACGTCCAACCGACGACAGGGCATGATCGATCATCACCAAGAATTGGCAGGGGGGAGCATGAACAAAACAGATTTGATTGATGCCGTTGCAGAAGCAGCAGATATTTCCAAGATGTCGGCCACGCGTGCCGTCGATACAGTGATCGAGGCGATCACCGGTGCGCTGAAGAAGGGCGACCAGGTTGCCATTCTCGGCTTCGGTACGTTCGCTGCGAAGGCCCGTCCCGCCCGCACGGGTCGTAATCCGAAGAGCGGTGAACCGATCCAGATCGCGGCTGCGAATGTTCCTGTATTCAAACCTGGAAAAGGTCTGAAAGATGCGTTAAATTAGCGCCCCCTTCGGGTGCTCGGGTGCTTAGCTCAGCCGGGAGAGCGTCGCCTTTACACGGCGAAGGTCGTGGGTTCGATCCCCTCAGCACCCACCACAGAAGGTTATTGGAGTGGTAGTTCAGTTGGTTAGAATACCGGCCTGTCACGCCGGGGGTCGCGGGTTCGAGTCCCGTCCACTCCGCCAAACCGGAAAAGCAGGGCGCCGCATACCGGCGCCCTGTTTATTTCAGACCTTCACCGACACCTCTCGCATTGCGGGCCGCATGGCTGTCGTGTGCGAGGCGTGGGACACGCATTAGTCGAGACCTCATCCGATGCTGCAATTCATCCGCGAGCGCGCTCAGGGGGTGGTGGCCGTCATCATCATTCTGTTCCTCTGTCTGACCTTCCTGCTGTGGGGTATCGACGAATACCTCGGTGCCGCGCGCACGGTCGTCGTCGCCGAAGTCAATGGTGAGGAAATCGATCTCGGCGCCTACCAGAAGAGCTTTCAGCAGCTCCGCCAGCGCGCGCAGGCGGAACTCGGCGAGCAGTTCGACAGCAGTCTCTGGACCGAAGACAGTACGAAGAAACGTGCCCTCGACATGCTGATCGAAGAACGCCTGCTAGCGCAGGCCGTCGATGATTCACGACTGCGCATCTCGACGTCGCAGGTGGCGGCTTTCATCCGCGGCGCCGAGACCTTCGCCGTGGATGGAAAATTCTCCGTCGAGCGCTACAAGCAGGCGGTCAACATGCTCGGCTTCACCGATGCCGGCTTCGAGCAGCAGGCCCGTACCGACCTTGCAGTTCAGCAATTGCGTGCCGGCGTCGCGCTGTCGGCGTTTGCCACCGAACCCGAAGCCCAGCGTATCGCGCAGCTGTTTGCGCAAAAGCGCGACGTCGGGTATGCGCTGGTCGAACCGCCGGAAGCGGGCTCGATTGAAATCACGGACGCGGACGCCGAGGTGTACTTCAAGGACAGGCAGGAAGAATTCCGCGTGCCGGAGAAGGTCACGCTCGAATACCTAGAACTGACCATGGACGCGCTGAAGAGCGAAATCTCCATCGACGACGCGCTGTTGACCGCGCATTACGAAGCGAATAATGAGCAGTACACCACGCAGGAGCAGCGCAGCGCCAACCACATTCTCGTGCAGGTGAAGAAGGGCGCGACCGCAGCCGAAGACGCAGCCGCGAAGGCTAAGGTCGAGAGTCTGCGCGCGCTGATCCAGGGCGGCATGAGCCTTGAAGACGTGGCGAAGCAGAACTCAGATGACATTGGCTCGCGAGCCGAGGGCGGTGACACGGGCCTGTTCCCGCGTGGCGTAATGGCGCCCGAGTTCGAGGAGACCGTGTTTTCGATGACGGTCGGCGAGTTGAGCCCGCCCGTGAAGACGGACTTTGGCTATCACCTGATCCGCGTGCGCGAGATCAAACCCGGTGGTCTCGCAGCGTTTGCCGAGGTCCGCGCGCAAGTCGAGGATGCCTATCGGCGCGAGCAGGCGGAAACCCTGTACTTTGAGCGGGCCGAGGAGTTCAACGATGCCGTTACCGAACATCCTGATTCACTCGAAGCCGCCGCCGAAACCCTCGGCCTCAAACCGCAGACGTCTCCTGCCATGACGCGTAAGGAAGTCGAGGAGCGGTTTTCCAGGGACGTGGCGAACGCAGCCTGGGAGCCCGAAGTGCTGACCGAAGGCCTGGCCAGTGTGCCGGTCGAGATCGATAGTGCGCGAATCGTCGCCGTGCACGTCACCGAGCATGCACCAGCCCATATACCGGACTTCGCGGACGTGAAGACCGATGTCATTGATACCGTACGTGACCAGCGCGCACGGGAAACCGCGAGCAAGCGTGGCACCGCAATAGTCGAACGCCTGAAGAAGGGTGAAGCCGTCGAGGCCGTGATGGCTGCCGAGAAACTCGAATGGCACGCGGCCAAGGGCGTCTCGCGTGACAGCAGCGAGTTGAATCGCTCCGTCGCGCGTGCAGCTTTCCAGGCGGCGCTGACGCCTGGCGGCGAGCCGGCCGTACTGGGTGTGACGCTGGGCTCCGGCAGCTATGCGGTGGCGAAGGTCGGCAATCTGGAACTGCCGGCCGCCGAAGCGCTTGCAGGCAAAAATGTGGACGCCATCCAGCGCGATGCGTCACGCGCCTATATGGCCGCCACCTGGCGTGGGTTCATGGACCAACTGCGCACCGACGGCAAGGTGAAAATCTTCCCGGAGCGTTTGTAAGCGCAGGGAGCCCGGCACCGCCAGCCGGACTGGCCGGCTTAGAGCCCGGCGACGCCCATGATGTTGAAGCCGCAGTCGACGTGCGTGATTTCGCCGGTGACCGCAGAAGCAAGGTCTGAGCACAGGAAGGCGGCAACATTGCCCACTTCTTCGATAGTTACGTTACGGCGCAGCGGTGCCGCCTTCTCGACGTAGTCCAGGAACTTCCGCAGATCCTTCACGCCCGAGGCCGCCAGCGTCTTGATCGGCCCGGCCGAGATGGCGTTCACGCGGATCCCTTCCGGCCCGATGCTCTCCGCCATGTAGCGGACATTTGCTTCGAGGCTCGCCTTCGCCAGCCCCATCACGTTATAACTTGGCATTGTGCGCTCGGCGCCGAGATAGGACAGCGTGAGCATGGCGCCCTTGCGTCCTTTCATCAGCGGGCGCGCCGCATTCGCCAGCGCGGCAAAACTATAGGAGCTGATGTCGTGCGCGACCCGGAAACCTTCGCGCGTGACCGAGTCGAGATAGCTACCGGCGAGCTCTTCGCGCGGCGCATAGGCGATGGAGTGCACGAGGATATCGAGATGATCCCAGTAGTCGTCGAGCTTCTCGAACAGGGCCTGGATTTCCTCGTCGCTCTGCACTTCGCAGGGCAAGGTGATTTCCGAGCCGCATTCGGCGGCGAAGTCTTCGACGCGTTCGCGTAGACGCTCGGTCTGGTAAGTGAAAGCGAGTTCGGCGCCCTCGCGACGCATGGCCTGCGCAATGCCCCAGGCTATCGAGCGGTTGCTTGCGACGCCGACAATAAGGGCTTTTTTGCCCTCAAGAATTCCCATGATGTTATCTCCCGCGGCCCGTTGATTGGCACCGTGATGGCCGGGAAGTGTACAGTGTCGACAGCGTCTTTATAACCCTGACACCGGACCCGATGCACAGACCGAGCAGGCGCCAATGGACCCTCGCGCAGGCGCGGCTGGTGACCCTGCTTCTCGCGGTCTGCGCGGTTCTGGCAGCCTGCGACGGCGAGCCCTGGAATAATCCCTATCCGGCGTCGTCCCGCGAGGCCGCTGTCCTGTATACGACCTTCCAGGAACGGCCCAAACATCTCGATCCGGTGTCCTCGTACAGCGAAAACGAGGCCATGTTCACGAGCCAGATCTACGAGCCGCTCGTGCAGTATCACTTCCTGAAACGACCTTATGAGCTGGTGCCGTTGACCGCCACCACGGTGCCCGCGCCGGTGTACTTCGACCGCGAAGGCCGCGCGCTGCCGCCGGACGCGGCTGATGCCGACATCGCGCGCGCCGTGTATCGCATCACGATCGCCCGCGGCATCCGGTACCAGCCGCATCCTGCTTTTGCACGGCTGCAGGATGGTCGTTACCGCTATCATGGACCCGGCGCGCGACACCTCGAGTCGGCGCGCTCGCCTGCCGATTTTCCGTACGCCGATACGCGGGAACTGCGCGCCGAGGACTACGTCTACCAGATCAAACGCCTGGCCCATCCGCGTCTCCATTCGCCCATTGCCAGCCTGATGGGCCAGTACATTGCCGGCCTGAACGATCTCGCGGTCCGCCTGAGCAAAGAGGCCGCGACTGCCCCAGCCTTTCTTGATCTCCGTGAGGTCGAACTGGCTGGCACGAAGGTCATCGACGAATACACCTTCGAAATCACGCTCACCGAGCGTTATCCGCAGTTCGTCTACTGGCTGGCGATGCCGTTCTTCGCGCCGATTCCATGGGAGGCCGAACGCTTCTACGCGGAGCCCGGCATGACCGCGCGCAATCTTACACTCGACTGGTATCCGGTCGGCACGGGACCCTATCTGCTGCGCGAAAACAATCCCAACCGGCGCATGGTGCTGGCACGCAATCCGAACTTTCGCGGTGAACCCTATCCCAGTTCAGGCGAGCCGGCGGACGGGGCGGCAGGTTTGATGCAGGACGCGGGCAAGCCGATGCCGTTCATCGACGAGATTCATTTCATGCTCGAGAAGGAAAACATCCCTGAGTGGGGCAAATTTCTGCAAGGCTACTACGACATCTCGCCGATTGCGCCCGACGGCTTCGATCAGGCCATTCGTTTTGCCCCGGATGGCCGACCTGAGCTGACGCCAGAGATGCAGGACAAACACATCCGTCTGGCGGTCGCCACCCAGCCGACAATCGTCTACATCGGATTCAACATGCTCGATCCGGTCGTCGGCGGGTACGCGGATCAGCCGCGTCTGTTGCGACAGGCGATTTCCATTGCGGTCGACAGCGAGGAAATGATTTCGATCTTCAGCAATGGCCGCGGGGTGCCGGCACAAGGGCCGCTGCCACCCGGCATCTTCGGGCACAAGCCCGGCGAGGCGGGCATCAACCCGGTGGTCTATGCGTGGCGCGACGGCCGCGCCCGCCGCAGATCCCTGGGCGAGGCGCGCGCCCTGATGACCGGCGCCGGCTATCCGGACGGTCGCAACCCGACAACCGGCCAACCGTTGACGCTGTACTTCGACGCGTACGCGATGGGCCCGGACATCAAGGCCCAGTTCAACTGGTATCGCAAGCAGTTCGCCAAGCTTGGCATTCAGCTCGTCGTGCGCACCACCGACTACAACCGCTTCCAGGACAAGGTGCGCAAGGGAGACGCGCAGATCTTCGGCTGGGGCTGGAACGCCGATTATCCAGACCCGGAAAATTTCTTCTTTCTGCTCTACGGCCCGCACGGCAAAGTGTTGCATCAGGGCGAGAACGCCTCGAACTACGCGAACGCCGACTTTGACCGCGCGTATCTGCAGATGCGCAGTCTGCCCAACGGGCCCGAGCGCCAGGCGGTGATCGATTACATGCTGGATCTCGTGCGCCACGATGCACCCTGGCTGTGGGGCATTCATCCGCAGGGCTATTCGCTGCATCACGCCTGGTACCACAACGGCAAGGCGAACATGATGGCGCGCAACACGCTCAAATACCGCCGGCTCGATCCGCGCACGCGCGCGACACAGCGGCGCGTGTGGAACCGCCCGGTGCTGACACCGCTCGTGGCGGTCGCAGTGCTCGTGGCCGGTGTGGGAGCCGGCGCCAGGCGTATTTACGCCCGACGTCGGCGGGCCGCCGCGACATGAGTGCCTACCTGATCCGTCGTCTGCTCTACGCGCTGCCGATCCTGCTCGGCGTGAACATCATTACTTTCCTGCTGTTCTTCGTTGTCAACACACCGGACGACATGGCGCGCATGCAGCTGGGCGACCGGCGCGTGACGCAGGAAGCGATCGACAAATGGAAGGCCGAGCGTGGTTACGATCGGCCGCTGTTCTGGCAGACCGACGCGAGTGGCGTTGCCAAAGCAACCGATACGCTGTTCTTTACGAGCACGCTGCAGCTGTTCAGCTTCGACTTCGGCAAATCGGATGGTGGACGTGACATTGGCACCGATCTGAAGCAGCGCATGGGCCCGAGTCTCGCGATAGCAGTACCCGTGCTGCTGCTGCAGCTGGGCGTGGCGCTGACCTGGGCGCTCGTGATCGCGTGGCTGCGTGGCAGCCGGTTGGACACCTGGAGCGCCGTGATCTGCGTCGGGATGATGTCGATTTCCGGCCTCTTCTACATCATCGGCGGCCAGTACCTGATCGCGAAGCTGTGGCGCTTGGTGCCCATCTCCGGTTATGACAGCGGCCTGGCCGCCGCCCGCTTCGTCGCGCTGCCGGTGCTGGTGGGCCTGTGCATCGCGCTCGGTGCCAACGTGCGCTGGTACCGCACGATATTTCTCGAGGAAATGGGCCGCGAGTACGTGCGGATGGCGCGCGCGAAAGGCCTGTCAGACGCGCGCGTGATGTTCACCCACGTGCTGCGCAATGCGCTCATTCCCATTCTCACCGGGGTCGTCGTCCTGCTGCCGTTGCTGTTTCTGGGCGCGCTCATCACCGAAGCGTTCTTCGCGATCCCCGGTCTCGGCAGCTATACCATCGATGCCATCCAGGCGCAGGACTTCGCGATCGTGCGCACGATGGTGTTCCTGGGTTCGCTGCTCTATATCGTCGGCCTGCTGCTGACGGATCTGTCCTACGTGATCGCGGATCCCCGCGTCCGGTTGGTCTGACGCTATGGGATCGCTCGTCATCCTCACCACCGATGCCTGTCTGTGCGCGCTCGTTGCGGCACTGGTCGGCTATTGGCTCCACGCGCGCCGTCACGAGCATCTGTGCGCGCCGTGGCGCGAAGTCTGGCGACGGCCCGTGGCGGTCGGCGCGGCGGTCGTGCTGTGCGCATTCGTAGTGGTGGCCCTGCTCGACTCCGTGCACTTCGAGCCGCGTGCCGGCACCGACAGGGGTGACGGCAATGTCCTCAGCGTTCTCGATCACGCGCTTGGCCCGCTGCGCACGCATGGCGAGACCACCTACTCCGCGCCGCTTGCCGCGCATGCGTACAGCAGGGAGAGCGTGCTCGATGTCAAGGGCGAACTGACGCGCGTTTATCCGCGCCTCACGCACGGCGCAGCGCATCTTGCGGATCCCGGCCGGGAACGATCTGCGGATATCGGGCGGCGTGTCGCCGCCGGCGCCGCGGGGGGCTTGCTCGCCGCTCTCGCGCTGACGGCGGCTGCCGTGCTGTGGGTGGCGCGCCGGCACGGGCCCGGTCTCTCACCGGCCGTAAGCGCGCTGCTGCACGGGCGCGCCGGCTTTCCGTGGCGGAGCCTGCTGGGCGTGACCACGGCCCTGCTCGTCGTTGTCGGCATCGGTGCCGCGCTCGCGCCGTACTACCACGTGCTCGGTACCGACAAGGTCGGCAATGACGTGCTCTACCAGGCGCTGAAGAGCGTGCGCACCGGCATGCTGATCGGTTCGCTGACCACCCTGATCAGTCTGCCGTTCGCGCTCGGACTGGGCGTCGCCGCAGGCTACTTCCAAGGTCCGGTCGACGACGCCGTGCAATATCTCTATACCACCCTGTCATCGATTCCGGGCGTGCTGCTGATCGCGGCCGCCGCGCTGATGCTCGATGTCTACATGACCCGGCACGCGGCCGAGTTCGACCTGCTGGCCGCGCGTGCCGATCTGCGCCTGCTCGCGCTCTGCGCGATACTCGGCATTACAAGCTGGACGAGTCTGTGCCGCCTGCTGCGCGCCGAGACGCTGAAGTTGCGTGAAATCGAGTTCGTCGTTGCCGCACAGGCGCTCGGGGTGCGCGCACCCGGCATTGTGCGGCGGCATCTGCTGCCGAACGTGATGCACCTTGTGATGATCACCACCGTGCTCGACTTCAGCGGTCTCGTATTGGCCGAAGCCGCGTTGACCTACATCGACATCGGGGTCGATCCGAGCATGGACAGCTGGGGCAACATGATCAACAGCGCCCGCCTCGAGCTCGCGCGTGAACCTGCGGTGTGGTGGTCGCTCGTGGCGGCCATGAGCTTCATGTTCGCCCTCGTGCTGGCCGCGAATCTGTTCGCTGACGCGGTACGTGACGCTTTCGATCCCCGGCTGCGCGAACTGGGTCCCGACGCGGAGGCGCGGCAGACATGAACATGGAGAGCCTGGACATTGCAAAACCCATGCAGACGCTGCTCAGGATCGAGAGCCTGCGCGTCGAATTCGGCCCGACGACCTCGCCGCTTGTCGCTATCGACGATCTCAGCCTTGAGATTGCACGCGGCGAGACGCTGGTGCTGGTCGGCGAGTCCGGCAGCGGGAAGTCGCTGACCGCGCTCGCCGTCACGCGCCTGCTACCAACGGCCGCGCGCATTGTGCAAGGGCGTGTGACGCTCGCGGGCAAGGATCTCTTCGCGCTACCCGCTGCCCGCATGAGCGAGGTGCGCGGCAAGCGTATCGGCTTCGTCTTCCAGGAGCCGCAGGTCGCGCTGAATCCGGTGATGCGCATTGGCGATCAGATCGGCGAGGTCTTGCGCCAGCACCTGGGGCTGCGGGGGACAGACCTTCATCTGCGGACCGTCGAGGCGTTGCATGCGGTTGGCATTCCCGATCCGGCGCGCCGTGCCCGCGATTATCCACACCAGTTTTCGGGCGGCATGAAGCAGCGCGCGATGATTGCCATTGCGCTGGCCGGCGAGCCCGAACTGCTGATCGCAGATGAGCCGACCACCGCGCTGGATGTCACGCTGCAGGCGCAGATTCTCGATCTGCTGAAAGCCGAGCAGCGCCGTCGTGGCATGGGCATGCTGTTCATCACGCATGATTTTGGCGTGGCCTGGCAAGTCGCCGATCGCGTGGCGGTGCTGCAGGCCGGCAGCCTGGTCGAATCCGCGCCACGCGAGCAGTTCTATCGCGCGCCCCGCCATCCGTATTCGCGCGCGTTGTTCGCAGCGCTGCCGCGGCTCGAGCCGCGCGCGCAGATTGCGCCGCCTGCGGCCGCTGAGCCGTTGCTCGAAGTCGAGAATCTGCGCATCGAATTTCCAATCCGGCGCGGCGTGTTCCGGCGCACCGTGGATTGCGTACGCGCCGTCAACGGCGTCAGCCTGCGGCTCGCCGCGGGCGAAACGTTGGCGATTGTCGGTGAATCGGGCTCGGGCAAGACCACGATGGGGCGCGGCATTCTGCGTCTGCTGCCGCTTGCTGGCGGCAGCGTGCGGTTTCAGGGTGAAGATCTCGCGACGCTGTCGGCGGCGAGCCTGCGACGCCGACGCCGTCATCTCCAGGTCGTGTTCCAGGATTCGTATGCAGCCATGAATCCGCGGATGCTCGTTGACGACATCATCCAGGAAGGCATGATCGCGCAGCATCTCGGCGCCAGTCGCGCGGCGCGTGAGGCACGGGTGGTGGATCTGCTCGCACAGGTGGGGCTCGAGGCCGCGCATGCGCGGCGCTATCCGCACGAGTTCTCGGGTGGCCAGCGTCAACGCATCTGCATTGCGCGCGCGCTGGCGGTCGACCCGCAACTGATCGTCTGTGATGAACCCACCAGCGCGCTCGACGTCTCGGTGCAGGCGCAGATACTCGACCTGCTGCGCGATCTCCAGCAGCGTCTCGGGCTCGCCTTCCTGTTCATCACGCACAACCTCGGGGTTGTTGCGCAGCTCGCACACCGCGTCGCGGTGATGCACAAAGGCGTGATCGTCGAAGAGGGCCCGGTGGGCGAGGTGCTGTTTGCACCGCGCCATGCCTACACGCAACAGCTGCTGGCGGCGGTGCCGAAGATAGGCGCCGGGGCGCAGACGCAACCCTGATCAGGCCGTGGGACAGGCACGGTCAACGCCCCTGATGGACCACCGGGAACACCGTATGGTCCGCGCTCCAACAACGCCAAGGTCCTGAGGTTCGTACTTGCGGCCGGAGGTGCTCAGTGCGGCGTTCCGGCGCCTTCTTCGCGCATCATGCGTATCACATGTTTTTCGATTTCGTGATACCCCGGGGCGTCGTAGAGCGCTTCCTTGGTCGTCAGCCGGCCACCCTGTTTGAACGGGGGCTGCAGGACCTCGCGCACGCGTCCTGGGTGGCGTGACAGGAACACGATCCTGTCCCCGAGAAACAGGGCTTCGTCGATATCGTGGGTGACGATCAGCACCGTCATGGCGTCTTTCGACACGACGTCGAGCAGCAACTCTTGCATCTGCCAGCGCGTTTCGGCGTCGAGTGCCCCAAACGGTTCATCCATCAGCAGCAGCTTCGGATAGTTCGCCAGCGCGCGGGCCAGCGCCACCCGCTGGCGCATACCGCCGGACAGCTGCTCGGGATAGACATCCTGAAACTGCCCGAGCTTCACCCGTTCGATGAAGTAGTCCGCCGTGCCTTCCTTGAGTGCGAGTGTATCGCCGTGCAGTCGCAGGCCGAACTCGACGTTCTGTCGCACGGTGAGCCAGGGAAACGAGGTATAGCTCTGAAACACCATGCCGCGTTCGCGGCCCGGCCCAGTGATGCGGTCGCCCGCCAGGGCGATGTCGCCGGCAGTGGGCCGGTCGAGCCCGGCGGCCATCCGCAGCAGCGTCGACTTGCCACAGCCGGACGGGCCGAGCAGCACGCAGACTTCGCGTTCAACGGCACTGAAGCTCACATTGTCGATGGCGCGCAGCGTCTTGCCGCGGCCGTGCTGATAGTCCTTGCTGACGCCTGCAAAATGCAGAAAGTCGGGATCGCCGACGGGGCGGCTGTGTGCCAGTACATCGGCTTCGAGCAACAGCATCGGCGATTCTCCTGCGGCGTCGCGTTCAGGGCATTGTCGCAGAGACTGCTTTCAGCGGCGCCAGATCAATGCCGGCCTCCGGCGGCAACTTTTCCTTCATCAGGCCGAACTTGATCCACCAGTCGTTGGTGAGCGCCCAGTGGTCGAGCACGCCGTTCGCACCGCCAATCGGCGACGCACCTTCACGCACGCGCATGAAACGCGCGGACTCGTCGATGTCGAACACCCAGATACCGCCCTCGGTCGGCTTGCCGTCCTTGCCAATCACCATTTCCACATCGGACACCGCGAACTTCAGCGCCTTCGCGATGATGTCGTTGCCTTCGGCCGGGTGCTTCTTCCAGTAATCGACGGCGAGGTAGTAGGCCTTCATCGCCAGTTCGGCAGTAGCCGGCTTGTCCTTTAGAAAGCCTTCCGCCATGTACATGCCATCGGCAAGCAGTCCGTTGCTCTTCCAGAACGGCTCGGCCGACGTGGTGGCGACGCGCGAACCCTTCAGCGTCTCGAGGACCTTGCTGCCAAAGGGTTCCCACAGTTCGCCGGCGGCAACCTGCCCGCTGACCATCGCACCGACGGCATCGTCCATGATGACGTTGACATACTTCACGTCGTTGAACTTCAGACCGTTGTTCTCAAGCCAGATGCCCATGTAGATCTGCGTGAGTCCGCCCTCGAGCACCGCGACCTTCTTGCCTTTCAGATCCGCCGGTTCCTTGATATCAGGGGCGAGGATGATCTTGTCGGTGCCAATCGACGGATTCGTGTAGGTCACGAACTTGACCGGGACCTTCTGTTCCGCCGCGATCGGGCCGTATTCGACGGTGCTGCTCGTGATGTCGATCTGGCCGGCCGCCATCGCGCTGAAGCTCTGGTAAGGGTCTTCGATGATCTGGATGTCCAGCTCGATTTCAGGCACCAGGTTCTTTTCTCTCGCAATGAACCAGAAGCCGTAGCCGGGCCAGGAGAACAGCGACACCCGCACCGGATCGGCCGCCAGTGACGGCAGGCTCAGCGCGAGCAGGGTGGCGGCCGCTAGCCCGCGCAACAGGCGGGCGGGTGATCTCGACGAGTCAGACATGAGCGTTCTCCGGATTGGACAGTTGGTTCAACGGGCGGCGAGCTGGTGCGCGAGATAGCGCTGTACTCGCAGGATGGGTTCTTCGAGACGGCTCAGTGCGCCCTGGGCGTAGGCGCGCGATTTCACGCCCCGTTGAACGCCGGTGCACACGGCCATGTCCTCCAGATGAAAGTCGATCGCCTCCTGCTGAGCGCGTGCCAGCCAGCCGGTATAGTCGTCCGCGGATTCGGCGTGCGGTGAAACGAGCATGGTCGTCAGCAGACGGCAACTGTCGGGGCCGGTCGGCAGTAATCGATACCAGAATGCGCGGTCGGGCGCGGTGAACAGCAGAAACAGCGGATAGCCGAGAAACACCCACCATTCGAGATGATCGGCGGGCGTGAGTCCGGGGAACGGCGTGAAGCCGGGTAACGCCTGGCCGGTCCGCTGGAGTGCGTTGCGGATCTGCGCATTCAGCGGCAGATGCACCGCGAGGTATTCATCGTCGCCTGCGGCATCGGTCCAGCAGCCCAGCGCCGGCATCAGGGGCTGCAAGGTCTGCCGATGCGCGCCCAGGTGGTGATAGGGCTCCATGAAATTCTCGACGAGCACCTTCCAGTTGAACGGGCAGTCCCATTCGCGCTGCCAGACCATTTTCGCTTCGCCCAGTGCCCACTTCGCGAGGTGGCGTTCGCGCAGCCCGGCCAGTCGGCCGGCAAGCGCGGGCGCGTCGGCGTTCAGCGTCACGAACACAAAACCTTCAAAGACCTCGCTGCGAAACTCGCGCAGCGCAACGCTGTCGCGCGCATGACAGGCGGAATGCTGCATTTCGGGGGCTGCAAGCAGCTGTCCGTTCAGGTCATAAGTCCACAAGTGATACGGGCAGCGGATGGCCGGCAGCTGGCCCGCGCAGGAGGGGTCGGCATAGCCGGGCGGCAGCATGTCCATGCCGCGGTGCTGACACACCCGGGACAGCACCCTCACGCGTTCATCCTTGCCGCGCACGACGAGCAACGGTTCATCGAACAGATCGAGCGCCAGGTAATTGCCGGCGCCCGGCAACTGGGACACGTGCGCCAGCGCAATCCAGTCGCGTTCCAGCAGCGTGTGACGCTCGTGGGCATAGAACGCCGGATCGGTGTAGCAGCCCGCAGGCAGTGCGCGCGCTTCGGCGAGTGGCACACTGACCGTCTGGTGCATCGCGGCCAGCAGCTGTTCGAGTGACGTCAGGGCCTGATTCATGGACATGCTTCAGCGCTGAAAACGGAGATAGGGAAAGGCCATATGCCGCACGAGCCGGAAAGCACCATCGCAGGCCACGCCCAGCACGCCAATGGTGACGATGCCGGCCATGATTTCGTCGACGTGCACGAAGCGCTTGGCGCGCATCATCATCGCGCCGATGCCGTCAGTGGTGGCGACGATCTCGGCCACCACGAGATAGGTCCAGCCGACAGCGAGCATCTGGCGCAGCGTATCCAGGTACGCCGGCAGGCTGGCCCGCAGCACGATCGACCACAGAATCTGGCGCCGGCTGGCGCCGAGTGTGCGCGCCGTTTCGATGAGCTCGGTGCGGACCGCGAGCGTGTTGTCCATCAGCAGCGTGATGAGGAAGAACACCACGCCAACGATCAGCAGCGCGATCTTCTGTTCCTCGCCGGCGCCGAGCCACATCAGAAACAGCGGAATGAAAGCGGTGGCGGGCAGGTAGCGAAAGCCCGCCAGCAGCGGCGTCAGCAACGCGGCGACACCGGCGAAGGCGCCCATCAGTATGCCGAGCGGCAGTGCGATGGCGGCGGCGAGTCCGAAGCTCAGCATGATCCGCACGAAGCTCGCCCAAACGTCGGCGGCGAAGTGCTGTTCGGCGACCAGGCGCCACAGGGCTCGCGCGACGTCGGTCGGTGGTGGAAACAACTGACGTGGCACGCTATCGCTGGTGCCGGCCATCTGCCAGGCGCCCAGGAACAGGACGCCGCCGACGATGCCGAGCAGGACGGTCGTCCCGGGTTCGAGGGTTTGCTTGAAGTCAAACCACGGCACGCGTGTAGCGCCGACCGGCGGCGATGCCGTCCTGGTCGCAAGTTCCGCGCTGCTTGTCATGCCGTCGTGCCCGCTGTCGTTGAGTACACCCCGGAACTCCGCAAACCCTGTGCCAGCACGTGCAGGTGCTGCGCGTTCACGCTGGCCCCGCCACGACCGCGCCGGCGCGCGGGCAGCGTGCCGACGGGCCAAATGAGGCGGCGCCACAGCCACTTGGCGTGGCGTGATGCGTGCCCACGGCATGCGTGTCGGATACGGCGCGCGGCCGCGTGGGGTTCTGTGCCGTGCGTGCAACCGTGCGCGGGCGTGGCCAGTGCGCGCAGGCCGGCGGCCTGCACGCCGCACCGAAAGAGGTTCCTGGTGCTTCGAATTGGGGCGCACGCGCCGTCGGGCGCTTGCTTCCCGTACACTACGCGACGGTGAATTCACCTCCGCTCAAAACCCCCGAACAGCCGTCCGTGACGCGCGACCTGCGCGCGATCGCTTGCGTCGGTTGGCCCTTGATTCTCAACAACCTGTTCAGCATCGGGGTTAATGTGGCCGACACGCTGATGGTCGGCCGGCTCGGCGCCACGCAGCTCGCGGCGCTCTCGATCGGCTCCAGCCTCTGGCTCGGCATTTTTCTGGCCGGGCTTGGCGTCATCATGGCACTGGGCCCGACGGTCGCGCAGCACTATGGTGCGCAACGCTATGCCGACATTGGCCATGACACGCGCCAGGCAGCCTGGCTGGCAATTGCGATTTCGGTGGTGGTCGTGGTCCTCATGAACAATGTGGATCCCCTGTTGCTGCGCCTCGGCATCGAGTCGGAAGTCGTGACGCTGGCTGAAGGCTATTTGCGGGCGATGTCCTTCGGCGTACCGGGCTACTACCTCTATCACGTGATGCGCCAGATGAACGAAGGCATCGGGCGCACGGTGCCTATCATGGTGGTCATGGGCTTCGCGCTCGTGGCCAATGTGGGTCTCAGCTACGTTTTCATCTTCGGCGCCTTCGGCGCGCCGCGACTGAGCGTGATCGGCGGCGGCCTCGGCAGCGGCATCACCTACTGGCTGATGTTCGCGATGATCGCGATCTACGTGTACCGGGCCCCCGGCTATGAAGCCTTCGCGCTGTGGACGCGTTTCGAAGGCCCGCAATGGCCGACGCTGCGCCGCCTGATTGGTCTTGGTGGGCCGATCGGGCTGTCGCTGATGCTCCAGGCCGGTCTGTTCACCACGCTCGCGCTGCTGATGGGCACGCTCGGCACGACCTATGCCGCCGCTCATCAGATCACGTTGAATTACGCCGGCCTCGTGTTCATGCTGCCGCTGGGCCTCGCGTTTGCAACGGCGGTGCTCGTCGGCCAGCACATGGGGCGCGGCCTGCCGGCGCGCGCGCGACGCATCGGCTACACGGGAGTTGCGCTGTGCGGCAGCATTGCCGCGACCATCGGGCTCATCACCTATTTCGTCGCGCCCTGGATTGCGCGTGCGTACACCAGCGATCCGGCGGTGATCGCGCTCGCAACGTCACTGCTCGCGATCTCCGCGGTGCTGCAGGCGGGCGACGGCACGCAGAGCGCGGCGGCCGGTGCACTGCGCGGCCTGAAAGACACGAAGGTGCCAATGCTGATCAACGGTGCGATCTACTGGGGCATCGGCTTTGCGTTGGCCTATGTGCTCGGCATCCGGCTCGGCTACGGCGCGCAGGGGATCTGGGCCGGTCTTGCCAGTGCACTGTGTTGCGCGGCAGTGGTGCTGACGCTGCGCTTCCGCGCGGTGATGCGTCGTCATCTGGCGGCTGCGCGTGTGACACCCTGACGGCCGGCGCATGCAGGACAGCAGCGACGAGATCCTGATGAGCGCCTATGCGAGCGGTGATCCGCAGGCTTTCGAGGTTTTACATGCCCGGCATCGCGGTCCACTATTCCGCTATCTGAAGCGCCAGTTGCGCGATCGTGCGCTGGCTGAAGATCTCTACCAGGATGTCTGGATGCGTGTGATCAACGCCCGAAACCGCTATGTCAGCAGTGCCCGCTTCACGACCTGGCTCTACACCATCGCGCACCACCGCGTGATGGATCATTTCCGATCCGCGCGCCTGCGCGAAGCCGGACGCCTCGGGGCCGCGGTCGATGACGACAGCGGGGATCCGCTGCACGACATCGCTGATCCGTCGACGCCGCCGCCCGACCAGTTGCTCGCGCGTGAGCAACTCGTGCGGCGCGTAGTGGCGGCAGTCGACGCGCTGCCACTGGCGCAGCGCGAAGCCTTCGTGCTGCAGCAGGAGGGCGGCTTCGCGCTCGACGAAATTGCGCAGGCGAAACGCCGGCGGCGGTCAAACTGGCACCGCTTGAGGCGCGCGATATTGATGCGTCTCGTATCGGGCAGACCGCAGCGACGGCTGCCGCTGCGACACTCGCCGAACCCGCGCCCGCTCAGCCGGCGAGTGGCCACCGGGAAGCAAAGATGGTCACGCTGCCGCGTGCGGACAGCGAGCCTGCAGCGGCGTTGCCCGCTGCACCAGCGCTACAACTCCCGCCCGTCGTCGCAGTGCCGGACGTCTCGACGGCCGACGAGCTGGCGGCCAGTCCCCGTGCAGCCGCGCGGTCGCAGCCCGATGAGGTGAGCGGGCAGCGTCAGGGATTCGCCGCGGGCGCGGCCGATATCTCGGCGCCGGCCTTGCCGGCGCCCGCTACGCGGTGCGGGTGGCGAGTCACGCCGCGTCGCGTCTGCTCGCGGTCGTGGCGGTCGACGGGATCAACGTGCTGAGCGGCGAGACCGCCGCACCAGCGCAGTCGGGCTACGTGTTTTCCGCGCGCGAACAGT
>Ga0163144_10009390_pt1 | contig 21014 bp, 20 predicted proteins | sample OliLak19BULKMAT1_FD_123175 | JGI IMG/M metagenome (GOLD analysis project Ga0163144, IMG submission 123175) | Freshwater microbial mat bacterial communities from Lake Vanda, McMurdo Dry Valleys, Antarctica - Oligotrophic Lake LV.19.BULKMAT1 | ecosystem: Environmental > Aquatic > Freshwater >... | reverse complement strand
GATGAGATGAGAAATTTAAATTATGAACACATTGCGCCATTTGCGCGCGGGGGAAATAATTCACACACCAACATAGAAATACTTTGCGAAAATCATAATCAGCGAGAAAGACTGCGCTCATGCTGCTGATTAAATAATAAAAACTTACTCTCCTGATCTTTTTCCCGAAAAGAATCTGGCCAGGGCAAATAAGCAATTGCATTTGCAAAGTTATGCTCCGCTAAAAATTCAGCAAATTGTGCCCTAGATACAGCAGGATCATTCAAACAGAAAAGGTACTGATCCGCTTTCGGCATTAAACGTAAAAGTTTACTATAATCTTTTTGCCAAATAAAATTGCGCTGATAACTAGGTGGATCACAAATAATCAAATCGAAGGGCCCTCTTTTTTTAATACTATTAAAAGATTTTAAAATATCATAAGGTAAAAAGTTTGCTTGTCTTGGGTCAAGTTTATTGAGCTTATGATTTTGCTGCCCCACTGATAAAGCGCCTTTACTCATATCAACGTTGAGCACTGACTTGGCGCCATTTTTGATCGCCGCCACTGACAAAGAACAGGTATAAGAAAATAAATTTAATATTTTTTTATCTGTAACATCGATCAAACTTCCCATGCACTTTCGAATCATCGCCGTGTCTAAAAAAAGTCCAAAGTTTTGATTTTCACCAAAACTAAGCTCAAATAAATTTTCGCCTTCTTTTGCCACATGACTATTTACCACCTCACCCTCCAGCGTCGTCATCTCTACTGGCCGGACATATCGTTTTTGCACAACCACACTTTTAAGCGGCAATTTATTTCGAACTGTATCTACCACTGATTTCCACCAGGAAAAATCTAGCTCTGCATAAAGTATAATAACTAAAACTCCGTCGAAATAATCTATGATCACATTTTCAAAGTGAGGAAAACATTTCCCCCGTCCATGAAAGACTCTGCCAGTGCCGTCAATATTGAGATTTAAATCATGAAGAAAAGGAAACATTATGTTCTTGTGCTATTTTTTTAAAATAGCTGGTCACACTTCTGACATAACTGCGTTTTTGTAGATAAGTGCCGTGAAAAAAACTGCGTTTAAGGCCATACACACATAAATCCATCAGTGCACTGGTATCAATCTCAAAGTTTTCTGTCGCGAGCAGCATTTCTTTAGTCACAGTGGTATTAGAAATCAGGCGATTATCAGTACATAACGTACAAGAAATTTTTCGCGCCAGCATTTCTTTAAACGAATGATCTTTTAAGTTTTTCAAATCGGGATTCGTTTGCATGTTACTAGTTAAACAAACTTCAATGGTGATTCTTTTTTCCGCAATATATTCACACAAATGATTAATATAATCCTCGCGGTCCTGAATCAAAGTATCTTCTATCTTATTCACATCAAATAAATAATAACCATGGCCTAAACGATCAGCATGCAAATCGCGAATCGCTTGAAAAATACTCTCCGCTCCATAGGCCTCACCAGCGTGAACCGTCTTATGCATAAAATGTTCATGAGCATAATCATAAGCTTCACGAAAATATTCCGCAGGATATCCTGCTTCTTGCCCCGCTAAATCGATGGCCACAATAGGAAGTCCCAGGGTGTCGCGCACTCTCACCGCACCTCTGACCATTTCTTGCGCGCCCATTTTCAACACTTCAATTTGCGTACTAAAGGTGTGGGCCTCATAAAATTTATTATAATAAGGGGAAAAACCTTTAGGGCCAAACATTCTCATGGCGCAAGAAATAATGCCGTAATCATAGTGCGGAGCTTGCTCTTTTACCACTTCATCTTTGGCATTAAATTCTTTTTTCGCGCGCTCAAAACCTTTATGACAAGCAGAAAAAACTTCTTCCATAGTAAGTGCCGCGCCATCCATCATCAGTTGCGGCGCAAAGCGTGCTTCAAAGTAGCGCACACCTTCATTGTAATTATCCACTGCCAGCTCGTAAGAAACTTGCTCCATTACTTCTAAATCTCGCAGCACCGCGCAGGTATATTTAAAGCCGTGCAGATACTCACCCAAATCTTTATAACGATCTTTAAAAACTAAATCGCGCATGCCATCTTCTGTGTAGCTAGGTAATTCTATTTTTAATCTCTTGGCCGTTTCAATCAAAGTTTTTAAACGAAGCGAGCCGTCTAAATGCAAATGCAAATCCGTTTTAGGAATTTTTTTGATAAACTCAGGCGAAAACTTCACAGGAAACTCTCCAATTGTCTTTGCTTTTCTACTAAATTATTTTCCATTTGAGAATTAAATTGACGCATTTTCTTTTGATATATATTGGCCAAGTCTAGTTCTGCTTGCAGCTTTAAAACTTGAAAGTTGTTTTGTTCCATTACAATCTTCATTTCATTTAAATCTTGGTTTTGTCTTTCGATGATATTTTGCGCTCGCTCTAAATCAGGTCCTAAAACATCAAATATTTTGTCTGCTTCAATCCGCATTTTGGTTAGCCGAGTATTTTCTTTTAATAAAAAATCATTTTGCTCTTGTAGCTTTTCTAGCTCCTTTGATCTAGTCTCCCACAAGGCCTGATAATGATTAATTCCTCTTTGTTTTCTTAAAAGTTGAAATATCTTTTTATTTTTTGACCAAAATTCTTGAAAGGATTGATTCATAATTTTCTCCACATAAGATCCATTCTTGAATTTTAACGCAAATTACAAATAAATGTTGTCTCATAGCGTAAAGGTTGATAGCAATCATCAATTAATTTATGACCAAGAGACGCTCACCTCCTGAAAACCGCTGTCCCCATTGCCGTATCAACAATCGCTATTGTTTTTGCCGTTATTTTTTTAAATACCAAAATAAACACCAAATTTTAATCATCAGACATTTTCGCGAACGCCATCTTCCCACCTCCACCGCTTGGCCCTTTCCTAAACTTTTAACTAACGCTCATATTTTGGATCGCGGCATCGAACGTGAACTCCCCCTACAAAATTATTTAAACTCGGAATACGATCCGTATGTGCTCTTTCCTGATGATGCGGCGATCGAACTAAATGCAGACTTTTTGGCGGCACGAAAAAAACCCATTCAATTGATTGTCCCTGACGGCACTTGGTCTCAGGCCAGGAAAATAAAAAAACGCGAACCGCTGCTAAAAAATTTACCCTCATTAAAATTATCTAAACTCGAAGGTAAATACTTTTTAAAACATAGTCCGGTTTTGGGCGGTGTTTCTACTTTTGAGGCCATTGCTCATGCGCAAAAAATTTTAGAAGGCGAAGCATTAAGCGCTGCACTCTTGGCCTTTTTTGGCATGATGGTGGAGCATCATCTTATTGCTCGGGGATCTATGCAGTTTCTTTCTGGAAATAACCTAGATAACTTTCCAAATTTAAGCAATATCCTCAAACTCCAAGATTAGACAAAGTCAATGCAAGCTTAATTTTACCTTAAGATTATCTGTCCTAGACCAAAAATAAATCTTTATTTGTTAAGCTTCTTTTCCACCAGGATGGTCTTTAAACTTTACACTTCCAAGAGGGAAAAATGCTAAGTAACAATAATTTTGAACCCGCAGAGCTGAAACAATTTCTACACTTAACTAATTACCATTTTTTGGTGCTGGATGAAAATTTTCACATCATCAAAGCATGTCCAAAATTTGCGGTGAGCGTAAGACAACTAACTCATGACTTGCTGGGTCAGACGATTGATCTCTATCTCGATAAAAGTTTATTAATCGCACAATCAGAGCGCGCAAAAGGGGCGAATGTCCATTTTGTAGCGAAGATTAAAAATTCTCAAACACCTAATCAGGAATTCGCTTGGTGCTTACAAATGGATGAGCGCAAAGTCTATTTGGCCGGCTCCACTGAACAATCTTTAGGTGTGATGGGACGAATTTTAGGCAGTAATTTTAACGAAACACTGACGCGCACAGAAGAGTCGATCCTAAATTATTTTTGCAAAAATTTTGATCGCGCCATTTCACGCGAAGAATTTGTGGCACAGATTTGGAAAAATGCCATAGTTCATCCTAAATCGCTTAACGTTCATGTCTCCAATATTCGCAAAAAACTAGTGGGCACTGACACTAGAATCATTCCCATCGGGCGCGGAAAATGGAAGATCACTAAAACTGAAAAAGGCCATTGCTAAGCCTTTGCTCCTTGTGATTAAATATTCTAGGTTTACTATTATCAAGGAGTGCGCATGTCATCCGATAACGATTTGAAAGCTGAATTAGAAAAATTAAAAGCTGAAAACGCAGCGCTTAAAAAAGGGACCGCAAAGGGACTTTCTATGAAAGTTAGTGAAAAAGGTGGACTATCAGTTTATGGGCTAGGACGTTTTCCTGTTACTCTTTATAAAGAGCAATGGAATAGACTGCTTGGAATGAGCGAAGAAATAAGTAAGTTCATTGCTGCCAACGAAGACACTCTAAAAACTCGCGACTAAAAAAACTAACATTAAGTGTTTTGACAGAGATAAAGAGTTTTGAGACTCTTGCGTCTATGTCAAAGCGTTTAAAACTTGGCATCATTGGCGGTGGGCAATTAGCACTCATGGCATTGCCAACTCTTCATCGCTACCAAATCGACACTTTCATTCTCGCTGACTCTGAAGATCCTTGCGCCCAAGTCGACGCCAGATGCTATATCGGCTCCCCCACTAATTATCAGGACGTTTTATCATTTGGAAAAAAATGCACCCACATCACAGTGGAAATTGAAAACGTCAATATTGAAGCGCTAGAAGAATTAGAACATTTAGGCATCGATGTATGTCCGCGCACCGAAGTTTTAAAATTAATTCGCGACAAAAAAAAACAAAAAGATTTTTTTATTAAAGAAAATTTTCCCTGCGCACCTTTTGCTAAAGAAAAGTACTTTCCCGTCATACAAAAATTGTGCGTCGGTGGTTATGATGGAAAAGGGGTAAGACTGCAAGAGAGTGCCGTGGCCTTGGCCAAAAAATCTCTACCTGGCGAATGTTTTTTAGAAGAAAAAATAAATATAAAAAAAGAATTATCGATCATCGTTGCGCGCAATCGCGCCGGTGAAATGACTCAATTACCAGTAGTCGAAATGGTTTTTAATAAAAAACTAAATTTACTAGATTATCTTTTTTCCCCAGCTGATATTTCTGCTCTGACCCTAAATAAAATGCAACAAATAGCAGCAGACATCGCCAACAAAATTAAATTAGAAGGAATTTTAGCGATCGAATTTTTTGAGACCATTGAAGGCGAAATCATGATTAACGAAATTGCTCCCAGACCACACAACTCTGGTCATCATACATTGGAAGCTAATAGTCTTTCTCAATTTGAATTATGGATTCGCGCCGTTTTAAATTGGCCGCTGCCTCAGTCCATCACAAAATCGCCAGCGTTTTGCGCCAATATCTTGGGACAAAATAAAACGGGCGAAACGCTTATTCGCGGTTTTGAAAATCTACTACTGGAACCATCTATTTCACTGCATCTTTATCATAAAAAAATCTCTCATCCGGGACGAAAGATGGGACACGTAACAATATTAAAAGAAGATCGTGAAAGTGCTTTAAAAGATTTAAAAAGGATTCGCTCATGCCTAGTCATCGAAGGAAGTTAAAAAAAGTTGATGTTGCCATCATTATGGGCAGCCAAAGTGACTTAGGTGTCATGAAAAAGGCGGCCGAAATTTTAAAAGAATTTGGGGTTAGTTTTGAAATGCAGATCGTCTCTGCACATCGCACTCCGGATAAAATGTTTCAGTTTGCTAAAAAAGCTCATATCAGAAAAATAAAAGTGATTATTGCGGGTGCTGGTGGAGCCGCGCACTTGCCAGGTATGGTGGCGAGCTTATCGCCCCTACCAGTGATTGGTGTCCCAATGAAATCCAGCAATTCCATTCAAGGCATTGATTCATTGCTCTCCATCGTGCAAATGCCAAACGGCGTTCCGGTGGCAACTGTCGCCATCGACGCTGCTCAAAATGCCGGAATTTTAGCGATACAAATTCTCAGTACCAGTGATAGTATTCTGCAAAATAAACTGATCCGATTCAAAAAGAATTTGGAAAAAAAGGTTTTAGCGCAAAATGCACATTAAATTACTAGTTTTATTTTTTTTAATGCAAATTTCTGCCATGGCAACAACTCCCAAAGAGTTATGGCAAAATACTGTCAAAAAAGAACTCACGGTGGAAAAAACTCAAGCGGAAACTAATCAAACAGCGTTGCAATATGACCAAGTAAAGTCAGCTTTTTTTCCCACACTTGATCTTAAAGCAAAGCACGCTCGTTTTGATCCCTACTCTGGTTCCAGCACCACCACCAATACGCAAACTACCACTTGGCTTAATTTGCAGCAAACCATTTTTAAAGGCACCAGCGAATACTATGGCCTTAAAGAATATTCTTTTAAAGCTGATGCTGCAGAATATTTATTAAGCAATAGCGAGTTAAAATTTTATGAAAAAATTTTAGACCATGTTTATAAATTATTAACCATTCGCAGCGATCTTAAAAATACTGATAAGCAAGTTAAACTTCTGGACCAAAGAGTGCAAGAATTAAAACGTCGTTTAAAAATTGGCCGCTCACGTCGCAGTGAAGTCTTGCAAGCTTCCTCGCAATCAGCTTCGCTTAATGCCACGCTAATTGATTTACAAACTCAAGCCAAAGGTGCCGAATACGAGCTTAAAGAATTATTACAACTGACAGAAATTCCACAAAATTTGAATATTGATTTAATAAATGAAAAAATTCCTGAATTAGGATATTTTCTCGCCAATACAAATAAACACCCCCAAGTCATGAGTTTACAAAAATCGATTGAGGCCAGTGACTACGCGGTTGGCGCTTATCGCGGCGGACACTTTCCCACCGTCACCTTTGATTCAAATTATTATCTAAACCGCGAGGGTAGTCAAAAAGATTCAGAGTGGGATTTTAGTGTCAATCTTACTCTGCCGATTTATTCGGGCGGCGAAACCAGCTCTAAAGTAGAAGAAAGTGTGCAGAAAAAAACTGCCATTATAATCGAACAAAAAATTGATGAAAGAGATCGTAGTGTCAATATCACTAATCTATACGGACAGATTATGAGTAACCCTAATCGTGAAAAATCTTTGGCCGAAGCGCTCAAACTCTCGGAAGAAAATTATCAAGAAAATATCAAAGAGTCACAACTGGGAGTCATCTCTAATTTAGATTTAATGGGCGCGCTACAGACTTTTATTGAAGCACAAAAAGCTTGGGATAAATTTTTATTAGAAAAAACTTATAAAATAAATCTGTTGTATCTGGCCATAGGTGAAGTGCGTTGAACTTAACTAAGATCTCCATTGAAAAACCGGTTCTAGCTTGGATGTTAATGGCATCGATGATTGGACTGGGATATATGGCCTTCAGAAGTTTAGGCATTAGTGATTTACCCGATGTCGATTTTCCCAATGTTAGTGTCAGCATCAATTGGGATGGTGCCGCTGCCGAAAATGTTGAACTCGATGTGATTGATCCCCTGGAAGCTGCTTTTTCCGGAGTGGCCGGTGTAAAGTCTATGTCATCCACCGCTAAACGCGGACAGGCCAGAATAAATTTAGAATTTAATTTAAATAAAGACATCAATATCGCGGTTGATGAAGTACAAAATAAAATCAATCAAACCTTGCGCAAACTGCCCGACGATATTCTAGCTCCGGTAGTGACTAAGATGAATGCCGAGGATCGCCCCATTTTATGGCTTTCAGTTAATTCAAAAAGCATGACTCAAAGGGAATTGATGAGCTTTGTGCGCGATGAAATTAAAGATAAATTTACCAGCATCGATGGCGTGAGTGATGTCACCTTAGGTGGCTACCTTGAACCAAATGTTCGTGTGTGGATCGATCCTCTGGTGTTAAAACAAAACGAAATGACCGTGGTCGATATTATTAATAGTTTAAAAAACGATCATAAAGAATATCCTGCCGGCTTTTTAAAAGATGACAAACAAGAACTCAATGTTCGCTTCTATGGAGAAAATAGAACCATCGAAGATTTAAGAAATTTAGGTGTCAATCGCACTGGAGCTCAAAGTTTTTATCCCATACCACTTAAAGATTTGGCCAACGTAGAAGAAGGTTTAGAAGACATGCGCCGCCTCACTCGCGTAAATGGCCTGCCTTCAATCGGCCTTGGAATTATAAAAATGCGCGGCAGTAATACCGTTGCGGTGGGAAGTGCAGTCAAGGCCAAATTACTTGAACTGCAAAAAACTCTACCTCAGGATATGCAGCTGAACGTGAATTACGACAGCACCATTTATATTGAAAATTCTATTCACGAATTACTCACCACCTTGTGGCAATCGGCGCTTATTACGGCGTTAGTGTGTTGGTTTTTTTTAGGCAGCTTTTCTTCTACCTTTAATATTATTCTCTCCATCCCTACTGCCTTGATGGCAACTTTTTTAGTTTTAAAATTTTTTGGTTTTACCATTAACACCTTTACGCTTTTGGCCATCACGCTAGCTGTAGGTTTAGTGGTGGATGACAACATCATGATTCTGGAAAATATTCATCGGCATTTTAATATGGGCAAAAATAAATTGAAGGCAGCACTCGAAGGCACACTAGAAGTAAGCTTTGCCGCCTTTGCCGCCGCCATTGCCATTGTCGCAATCTTTCTTCCCATTGGTTTCATGGACGGAATTATCGGTAAATTCTTTTTTCAATTTGCCGTCACCATTTCTTCCGCTGTCATGCTCTCACTAGTTGATGCCTTAAGTTTAACTCCGATGCGCGCCTCTATTTTCATTAACCCAAAAGGACAGCAAGAATTACCGATCGTCACAAAATTAATGGATGCAATGGATAGGTTTTACGAAAAAACTTTAGAATTTACCCTGCGTTTTAGAATTGCCACGCTGGTTATTGGTTTCGTGATTTTTATTGGCTCACTTTTTATTGGAAAACTTTTGAAAAAAGAATTTTCTCCGGCGCAAGACACAGGAAACCTCATGGTGAGATTAACCACGCCGCCTAGTTCATCACTCGAATATACCGATATAAAAACCAAAGAGTTAGAAGAAGTTTTAAAAAGTGACGAAAATATCTCACGCTACCTGGTTTCGGTGGGAGGCTTTGGTGGTAACGATGCCAATAGTGCCGTAGGATTTCTCACTCTAAAAGATCGTGTTGATCGAAAATTAAAACAAACTGAAGTGGCCGATGAGATGCGAGACAAATTAAAAAAGATCAAAGGCGCAAAGATTTTAATTCAAGATCCATCTGTTGGAAGTTTTGGTGGTGGACGCGGTTTTCCGATCGAATTTAAAATCACCGGACCAAATTGGCAAAAATTATTTGAGCTTTCAAAAACCGTCATGGATGAAATGAATAAGGCCGGCCACTTTACTGATGTCGACAGCAACTACAAGGGACTAGTGCCAGAAATTCAAATTATTCCAGACAGAAAAAAAGCACAACTTCGTAACGTCAGCATGGATGCCATTGGACAAACGCTAAATGCCATGGTGGCCGGCGATGTTATTGGAAAATTTTCCAAAGATTCAGAGCGTGTTGATATTCGCATCAAGATCAAAGAAGACCTCTTGAAAGATAAAAATATTCTACAAACACTTTTTGTACGCAACACCCGCGGCGAATTAGTCAGACTTTCTGAAATTGCCACCATAGAAGAAAATCAATCACTACAAACCATTTACCGCGAAGATCGCTTTAGAGCGGTGACCATTACTGCCAACGTTGCCAAAAATTCTTCCCAAAGTATTGCTCTTGATTATTTAAAAAATCAATTGGCGGGACGTTTTTTGCCTCCTGGCTACAAGTTGATGGAAGCTGGTAGTGCCAAAACATTTAATGAATCTTCATCTAGTATTATGGTGGTTTTCATTATGGGAATTGTCATTGCTTACATGATTTTGGCGGCACAATTTAATAGTTTCTTTCAACCCATCGTCGTTTTGCTGGCACTACCTTTTTCCATTAGCGGCGCGCTTTTAGCGCTCTATCTTTCAGGCCAAGGGCTCAACGTTTATAGTGCCATTGGATTTATTTTATTAATGGGTATCGTAAAGAAAAATTCCATCATCTTAGTTGATTACACCAATCTTTTAAGATCAGAGGGCAAATCCATCCATCAGGCCTTAATTAAAGCAGGACCAGTGCGCTTAAGACCGATTATTATGACTTCTGTGGCGACAGCAGTGGGTGCGGTTCCGGCGATGATATCAAACGGCCCAGGCTTTGAAACCAGAGTGCCTATGGCGATGGCGGTGTTTGGTGGAGTGATTATTTCGACACTTTTAACTCTTTATGTGGTTCCGGCGGGATATTCTTTAAGCGAAAACTTTTTAGCGAAAATAAAAAAGGCATGATAAAAACCACGCCTTTTAATTTCTTAAATATCTGCTCTAATTAATCTTTTTTAGCTCTTCTATGGTGATTTTTTGTCAATTTTTTCTTCTTCGCAATTCTTTTAACTTTTACGCGACTTTTACGTCTTATTTTCGCAGTTTTCTTAGCTTTTTTGGCCATGGTGTTACTCCTGTTTTTAAAGTGTATTCATTAATTAGTATTTAGAATATTAAACATATTGCAAATTGCCAATCTTAAAGCTCAATCTTTTTCCAAATCTTTTTTTCTAGCCTCATTCGATTGGCCAGAACAAATAAATTAACCACGCTAAAAATAATCAGGGTGTAATAAAGCTTAAACATTAGTGGTAATAAAATAAACTCTAGCACCACCACCATATAAGTGGGATGTGCCGTATAACGGTAAGGGCCACTGGTGATTTTTTTGGCCCCTGGTACAGCTAAAATTTTGGCCGTCCAATGCTCACCTAAACTTTTCAGGCACCAGAATCTTACTATTTGCGCCAACACTAATAAAATAAAAAGCGGAATAAAAAACTGCTCACTTACTGGAACACCACGATTATTAAATTCACCAATTAAAAAAATAAACCAAAAAGCATGAAACCACTTTACGAAGTCATACTCACCTGGCGACACTTCTACCGCACCTTTTGCTTTTAATTTTTTTTCATTGTTATAAGAGAGCACTAGTTCAATGACTCGTGACAATACTAGAAAAATTAACACAAAGATAAATAATTCACTACGATTCCATATCATAAAAAACACTCACTATTTTTTGCCGCGATAGAATTTTTTCTCAAACTCTTCGAGCGCTAATAAACTTTCATTAGAAATAGCATGAATTAGTCCGCGATAATAGTTTTTTTGTCTGGTGTGAATACTTATTTGTAATTGCATGGGAACTGGCGATTTAACTGTGACAATTTCTTTGTCACCAAAATCCTCTGGTGATTGAAACACCACTTCGTACCGATTAAGGCCGATTAACTTCACTTGTCTTAGATGCAACATTCTGGCCGCTGCTGTAGAAAGATCAGGAGAATAACGATAGGGATAAAAGTCAGCAATCTCTAAAGTCGTAGAAAGTGCTGGATTATTCATCACTGCTCTACCTAAAAGACCCGCTGCCGTTTGTCCTACTTTTTCAAAACTTTTCTTTAAGTAAAGTTGGCTCAAGCTATTTAGAAAATTAAAATCCAGTCGTCCTGAATGACAAAAAATTAAATTATAATTTAAGGCCTTTCGCGCCATCTCAGTATTCCAAGTACCGGCATTGGTAAAAATAATAAAAGGATAATAATTATTAAGACCTATAATTTCCGTCAAAGTTTGTTTGTAATGTTCAAGGTCTTTATCTAAACTCTCATTAAGACAAAAGAAAACGAGTGATGGACGATAACGATTAATCTTCTTCACGATATCTGTAGTGTGAGTATCCAGCAGAATAGGAAAAGGTGAAGACATCAATTCTTTAGTATGCAGAAAAAACAGTGTCATTTTAGGGTCAATACATAAAACTCTTAAATCTTTTTCCCAAAAGTTTTGACAGTTTTCTTTTAACCAATGCCTCCACACTAATCTGCTCTCATCAATTAGCGGCATGATTTCTTGTTTGCTCTGTAATTCTGCTGTATTCACGGCAGCAGTAGTTTTAACTTCATCAACTTTAGTTATACTCGATTTAAATAATTTAAAAATATCAGAATTTATTTTTTTGCCTTCATTGAGTTTTGCCATTTGCCACAAGACTTGTTGTTTTTCAGTCTTAGGCAATTTATCAAAACGATACATATCAAATTTAAACTTGCGGGTAGCAGGAGATAAAAAATGGGTATTTTCCTCTTTAATCACTTCAAAAAAGCGGCAAGGAATTTTAAAAGGTGCGCCCTCCCAAGTAACCTCGATGCGATCCTTGGTGCGATAAGCCGCATCAGTTTCAGCAATACAATACTCGTCAGTCACTTCAGTGACTAAGAGTTCGGTATAAAGCTCAAATGTTTCTTTTGAATTTTCGGCCAGATACACATCCGTCTCTTCCGGAATTAATCCAATATGTCTCCAGATAAAAATTCCCAAATCTTCAATGGGATTGTTGCGATTAAAAAACAGCGCTTGCCCACGCGATTTCTCCGACGCGGCATAAGTCATTAATTCTTGTTCTTTTTGATATAAGAAAAAAATATATGTATTTTTAGTCAGTGAACAATTTTTTATGATGTGAACAAAATGCACCAACTCTTTAAAATTTTGACCTTTAGAATCGATCATTAAAAACTTTGGACGAATTTTTGCGACTTCAAAAAAAACTTTTTTGTAATCCGTTTCCGTGGCGCTTAATTCAAAGTCGCCGCCCACCATTTCAGACAATGGAGAAACCTCATCGAAATGATTTCCAAAATATAATATCTGACCTGCCATATGCTGAAACTATCTTAACACAATAATGATTTCGGTAACCTAGGTAGAAATTATTTTACCAAAGATTAAATTAGTGCTCACCTAAATAGATCTTTTTGACTTGATCATTCTCTAGTAGAGCAGATCCCTCACCTTCTAGCGAAATTTGACCAGTTTCAAGCACATAAGCGTAATGAGAAATTTTTAGGGCCTGTTTAGCATTTTGCTCAACTAAGAAAACTGTAACTTTTTTCTCAAGATTAATCTTTAAAACTATATCAAAAATTAATTTCATCACTTGTGGCGCTAATCCTAAACTTGGCTCGTCCAGTAAAAGTAACTTTGGTTCACCAATTAAAGCGCGAGCAATCGCTAACATTTGTTGCTCACCACCACTAAGAGTTCCGGCCATTTGCTTTAGACGCTCTTTAATCCGTGGAAAAAAAACAAAAGAGCTTTCTAAATTTTTTGAGAAATGTTTTTTGGCAATGGCGCTTCCGATCATGCCCAGTTGTAAATTTTCCATCACAGTTAAGTTCGGAAAAATCCCGCGGCCCTCTGGCGCGTGAACTAAGCCTCTGCCCACTAAATCATAAGAATGTTCTTCTTTAATATTTTTTTGATCAAAAACCACGTCGCCTTCAAAGGCCACGTTACCAGAAATCGCTTTAAGCGTAGTGGTTTTACCTGCCCCATTAGCGCCAATCAGCGATATAATTTTTCCGTGAGGTATATCAAAGGAAATATTTTTTAGGGCCTGAATATTTCCATATTTTACTGAAACATTTTTTACTGATAAAAGCTGCGACATTAATCAACTCCTAAATAGGCTTCAATCACCTTCGGATCATTTTGCACCTGTGCCGGATTTCCCTGACACAAGAGGTTGCCCTGCACTAAAACGAAAATATGCTTACATATTTCCATAACTAGGCGCATGTCGTGTTCAATCAAAAGGACAGTAATATTGCGTTTTTTTTGAATCTCACCAATTAAGCGAGTGAGCTCTGAAGTTTCGGTAGGATTGAGTCCCGCTGCGGGCTCATCTAACAAAAGTAATTTAGGATTAAGTCCTAGCGCGCGAGCGATTTCTAATTTTCTTTGTTTTCCGTATGGCAGCGAGCCGGCCAAATCATCAGCGTGTTCACTCAGTCCCATTAAAGCTAATAGCTCCATCGACTTTTGATGAAACTCAGCTTCTTCATTACTAAATTTTTCATTGCGCCAAAATGTATCATTTAAATTAGTTTTTCCGACGGAAAAAAAAGATGTCATAACGTTTTCAACCACGCTCATCTGTTTAAACAAACGAATATTTTGAAAAGTTCTACCGATACCAAGGCACGCTACTTCAAAAGGTTTATGGCCAACTAAACTTTTTCCTTCAAATAAAACATCCCCTGTCGTTGGAGCATAAATTCCCGTGATGACATTAAAGATGGTTGATTTACCAGCGCCGTTAGGGCCAATTAATCCGTATAAAATTCCCTTTTCTAAACTAATATTGACGTCGTGGCAGGCCTTCAGACCACCGAACGACAAACCCATTTTTTTTATTTCGAGGAAAGCCACTTCCACTCCTTAGTCCCCATCATTCCTTGCGGTCTTAAAATCATAATCAAAATAATGCTTAATGCATAAATCAACATACGAATATCCACGCCGATAAAATCTTGCACCTTGCGCAGCCCCTCAGGAAGAATAGTTAAAACCACAGCGCCAATAATTGAACCTGAGATCGAACCTAATCCACCTAGAACATTCATGGCGATGACTTCAAAACTTTTTACAAAAGAGAAGGTTTGAGTCGATAAATAACCTTGCGAGTGAGCAAAAAGTGATCCTGCGATTCCGGCAAAAAAACTAGATAAAACAAATGATTTTACTTTTACTTGAAAACTACTAATGCCCATAAAAGTTGCCGCCATTTCATTTTCTTTAATGGCAATCATAGCGCGACCATAACGAGAATCGCGAAGATGTTTAATCACTAACACCGTAAATAGTGACCAGAAAAAAACGCCACCTAAATTTACAAATTGCGGAACATCAGTCATGCCGCGCGCGCCGCCCACCTTATCAATATTTAAAATCGCGATACGAATAATTTCTCCAAAGCCCAGCGTCACCATTCCTAAGTAGTCGCCACTTAATCGCAACACCGAAAAACTTAAAATAAGGCCAAAAAAACCAGCGCCGAGTCCTGCCGCTAGCATCCCCATACTCATCTGTACAAAACTATTCGAGTTGGGAAATAAAAACATCACGACAGAAGCCGAGCAATAAGCACCGATGGCCATAAAACCAGCGTGCCCCATAGTAAACATGCCAGTTAAGCCATTTATTAAACACAGTGAAACCGAAAGAATAATATTGATGCCCATTAAAATTAAAATCGAGTAGTAATAAGGATTGAGTAGAGATTGAAAACGATCGGGTTTTTGAAAAAATAAAGTGAGCGTATTAAAACTAAATCCACCCAAAATATAATTTAAGATTAAACCTAAAATCACAAAGACTAATAAAACTATCGCCGTTTTTTTCAATCAAACCTTCTCAATTTTTTTCGTTCCCAGAATTCCGCTAGGACGAAGCAGTAATACTAAAATTAAAATAATAAATGCGAGCGCATCGCGATAAGTAGAACTTAAATATCCCGCCACATAAGTTTCTGATAAACCTAAAATTAAAGCACCAATCACTGCTCCTGTAATATTCCCGATGCCGCCCAACACTGCCGCCACAAAGGCCTTAAGTCCGGGCATGAGTCCCATAATCGGATCGATCTTAGGGTAGGCCACTCCATATAAAACACCCGCGGCGCCCGCTAATGAACTACCTATAATGAAAGTGATCATAATAATTTTATTAACATTAATTCCAATCACACTAGATGTTTCCAGACTATGAGAAATGGCCCGCATGGCACGGCCAAATTGTGTTTTAAAAACTAAAAACTGCAACATCGCCATTAACACTATGGCGACTATAAAAATAAGAATTTGATTCGAATCGATGGTAGCTCCACCACCTAAATTAAAAGTTGTTTTGGTAAAAATGTCGGGAAAAAATTGCGGACTCGCGCCAAAAACTAATTGCCCGCCGTATTGTAAAAATAAACTGGCACCGATAGCAGTAATTAAAATATTGATACGAGGAGATTTGCGCAGTGGACGATAAGCAAATTTCTCGATAATCAATCCGACGATAGCACTGCCGAGCATTGCTCCCACTAAAACTAACAAAGATAAAATCCATTGAGGGGCGGCGAAGTGACTCATGACGTAGCGATGAGTATAAAGTCCTGCAAAGGCCCCCATCATAAAAATTTCACCGTGAGCAAAATTAATCAGAGAGAGCACTCCAAACACCATGGTGTAACCTAAGGCCACAAGTGCATAAATACTACCCAGGGCCAAACCGTTAACTGTGTGCTGAAGTAACTCTCCCAAAAAATGCTCCTAGTTTTTAATTATGGATTTACCGTCTCTACATATTTAAAAGTGCCATCCGCAACTTTTAAAACAACCGCCGATTTCTCAGCATCGCGATTAGCGTTAAGGGTGATTTTCCCTGTCACACCTAAATAATCGCGAGTTGCAGCAATGGCATCACGTAATTTCGCCATATCAATTATTGGTAGAGTTTTTAAAGCGTTAATTAAAATTTTAGCCGCATCATATCCAGCAGCTGCTAAACCATCTGGCACGATGTTAAATTTTTTCTTATAGTTTTCGATAAATTTTTGCACTTCAGGACGTGGATCTTCGGCCGTGTAATGATTACTAAAATAAGCATCTTTTAAAGCAGCTCCACCAATCTCCACTAATTTTGGTGAATCCCATCCATCACCACCAAGTAGTGGTTGATTTAAACCTAAATCGCGCGCTTGACGAGCAATCAATCCCACTTCTGTGTAATAACCTGGAATATAAATGAAATCAACTTTCTTAGATTTTAAAGAAGTTAATTGCGCTTTAAAATCCACATCGCCTGAAACATATTTTTCATCAGCTACAATCACTCCACCTAAAGAAGTAAAAGTATCTGTGAAAAAATTCGCCAATCCCATTGAGTAATCAGATTTACTATCTCGTAGGATCGCAGCTTTTTTAAATTTCAAAGTATTTACCGCGAAAGTCGCCATTACTTTTCCTTGAAAAGGATCGATGAAACAAGTACGGAAAATATAATCACCTTTTTTAGTCACTTCAGGATTAGTTGAGCTAGGAGTAATCATTGGCACTTTATTTTGTTGTGCTACTGGAGCTCCGGCCAGAGATCTAGTTGAGGCCACTTCACCTAAAACAGCGACCACTTTATCTTCGTTAATAAGTTTTTCAACATTAAGTCTAGCTTCTTCAGGTTTACCTTGATTGTCGTAGGCCTTAAGTTCTAATCTTTTGCCGTTAACTCCGCCTTCGTTGTTGGCCTCTTCTAGCGCCAATAAAATTCCGTCGCGGGTACTCGTACCAAAGGTCGCTTCAGAACCAGTCATTGATCCAAAGTTTCCAATCAAAATGACATTGTCATCTTTTTTACTACATCCCACTAACACTAAACTTGTCAGGACAAATGCCCCCATTAACTTTCGTAACATACAAACTCCTTGTGAAAAATAAATTACCTTATTATGCTAAGTAACTTCTGCATCTTTGGCCATTACTTTTATCTATTTCGTGCTAGAATACCTGACATGAGTAACGAGAATTTTTTTCATCAATTGCAAAGCAAACCCTTGATCCTCGAGATGTCGCGCGATATTTCTAAACATATTAAACGTGGCCATCCCTGGGTTTTTTCCGACGTCATTCGCCATCGACCAAAAGCTGCTGAAGGATCACTCGCCATCTTAAAAGATCGCAACGAAGAAAATTTAGCGCTTGGAATCTACTCGCCAACCAGCAACATGACCTTAAGAATTCTAAAACTTTTTAGTACTAAGTTAAATCCTACCGACGTTAGCGACAAGCTCGATCAAGCCATTTGTTTGCGCGCGCCCTTTTTTGCCAACCTAGAAAAAACCAATTCATTCAGATTGGTACATGGCGAAGGTGACGGACTACCGGGTCTTATTATTGATCTCTATCATCAAACTCTCGTCATAAAATTAGATGGTGCGATGGCGCAAGCTTTTTGGAATCCCATGGGAATTGCCTTGTATTTAAAAAGTAAACTCCATCTAAAACAAGCCTATTTAAAATTTCGTAGCAGCGATTCCAAGGCCGAAAATAAAAAGGGCGAATTTTTATTTGGCCCCATTGATCATGAAATTTTAATTAAAGAAAATAATCAAATTTTTTCAGTGGATATCGTAGATGGTTCTAAAACTGGTTTTTTTTTAGATCAGCGTGATCACAGACAATTAGTCGGAAACTACGCAAACAATAAAACGGTGCTCAATATTTTTGGTTATACCGGAGGGTTTTCCATTTATGCCGGCACTCATGGAGCGGCTCAAGTTTCCACCGTCGATATTTCTGCACAGGCCATTTTAGTTAGCGAAAAAAATTGGGAGCTAAATGGTTTAGAAAAAAGTAAACACGAACCTATCGCCCTCGATGCTTTTGTTTTTGCAGAAAATGCCAAAAAAGAAAAACGCCAATGGGATTTAGTAGTGGTCGATCCACCCTCTTTTATTCCTTCAGAAAAAACCATGACGCAAGGCCTAGATGCTTATTTAAGAATGTTTAAGCTCGCCACCGCTTTAGTCAAAGAACACGGACAAATTGCTTTTGCTTCCTGTTCCGCCCATTTATCGGTCGAAGCTTTTAACGAACTTTGCCAAGATGCTCTCAGTTCACAAAAAAGACGCGGCGCAGTCATTCGCTTTTCTGGCCAGCCTGCGGATCATCCATATCCTTTTGGCGCCCCTGAAATGCGTTATTTAAAATTTTTATTACTACAGCTAACTAACTGATTTAACAAAACAGTTAGAGCGCTAAAGAGCAAGACATCTATTTTTACTGACAAAAATTTTACAAATCAAACATTCTTTTGCATACTTGGCACTCTAAAATGGAATGCGTAATTTATTTCATCGCATCAATAAAAAGGAGGGTAAAAATATGAAAACCTCAAAAAAAAGTTCAAAAGTAACAGCAAAGCCAGCTGCTAAGGCAAAAAAAGTTATTGCCAATAAAAAGGTAAAACCTGCTGTAAAAAAACCCGCTCCAATCATTAAAACAAAAGCAGTTGAAAAAAATAAAAAGCTGGCGCCACAGGCGTCTGAGCAAATTATAAAAAAGGCCAAAAATTTAGTCGAAGAAAAAAATACTAAATTAAAAGGCAAACCGCTTGAAGAAGTAAAGAAAGTAGCGGCTGAAAAAGTTGAGGAAATTCCTCGCATTCAATCTAAGGCCTTTAAAGAAAATTTAGCAAAATTGCGCGCCATCAGTAAAATTACTGAATACAGTATGGGAAATCGTTATAATGTTGGTGACAAAATTATGCACGCCAAATTTGGCCAAGGTGAAGTTCTTGATTGTATTGAATACAACAAAATTAGCGTACACTTTGAATCAGGTGATAAGATTTTAATCCACAACGATAACAAAAATACCCTATCAAATTAACCCACTAAACTTTTTTATTTAAATCGTTTTTAATTACTTAATTAAAAACAATTTAAAACGATAAGAGCTATGTGAAAAATAGAATTAAATTGCGAACTTTTTTAGCTAATCACCAATTATTTTTGGAGCGCACGAAGGCTTCCGTAGCCGCGCAATTTGTAGTGACCATCTGTTTTTTTCTTTGCGTGCACATTACCGATTCTTATTCACATACATTTTTACTAGGCTTGCTTGCAGGAAATCTCATTGTCTCTGCCTCACGCTCGGCACATGCGGTAAATTTTATCAAATCACCTAAAAAATTTAAAATAAAAACTCAAAGAAAAATTCTTGGCATACACGTGCTCATTATGGTTTGCATTTGGGCCTCCATGACCCTATACATTGTAACTAATTTTTCTCCGCAACATTTACTCTACACTCAAATCATTTTAAGTGCTGCAGGATCATGTGCGGCCGCAGTTGCTACCATTGGAATGTGGCCCACATTATTTTATATTTATTCCACCATTTTTTTGGGATCACTTGCTTTAAGTTTTTATCTTAAGCTTAATTTAACTTTCGCTATTTTTAATACTTTTAATATCGGTGTCTATTATCTTACATTGCACAGCCTGTTAAAAATGATGTATCGAGATTCAGCTCAAAGCATTGAATCTGAAGAAAATCTAAAAAAGAAAAATGATGAATTAAAATCACTCTTTGATGCCATTCCAGCTGAGGTGTCACTGATCAATAAAGACGGAAAATACCTTTATATCAACTCACATCTGACTCAAAACTTAAATCTTTCCGCACAAAGTATTATTGGCCAAGATTTAGGTTTTAAAAACCCCGAAGATCCACTAGTAAAAATGGTTTTAGAATTTAAAGAAACGGCCTTTGACGAAAAAGTAAGCGAGCTAGAACTCACGATGCCTACTAATGGCGATAAATATTGGTACTTAGTAAGTCTAAAAAAACTGCCAAACCAAAATATTATTATTATTAGCTACAATATTAATGAGCATAAAAAGGCCATTAAAGAAATTGATTTGCAAAAAACGATTGTTTCTCAGTCAGCACGTTTAGCTTCAATTGGTGAAATGGCCGGAGGAATTGCTCACGAGGTTAACAATCCACTCAGCATTATTGCCGGAATGAGCAAAGTTTTAAAAAAGCATTTTGATCAAAATCAAATAACAGATCCCTCTACCATTTTATGTTTTGATAAAATTAATAAAAATATTAACCGGATTGCCGGAATTGTAAAATCCCTAAGAACCGTTTCTCGCGATGGAAATTTTGATCCTTTTAAAACAGAATCTTTCATAGATGTCATCACTGATATCGTAGAACTGGTTAGCGATAAATACAAACGCACTGGAACTGCCTTTCGTTTCACACCTCCGACGGAAGACTTTCAATTTGATTGCCGAAGGGTGCAAATTGAACAAGTATTAATTAATTTATTAAATAATGCGGCCGATGCGACTGCTACGCAAACTCATCCATGGGTTGAAATAAAAATTGAAAAAAAACAAACCTCGTTACGCTTACAAATTATTGACTCGGGCGGCGGTATTCCTGTCCACATTCGAGAAAAATTAATGACACCATTTTTTACCACTAAAGGGCCAGGCAAAGGAACGGGATTGGGTCTGAGTATTTCGCTAAATATTATTAAACAACACAACGGCAAACTCTATGTCGATGAAACTCATGCGAATACT